>JAESGL010000085.1_pt1 | contig 166929 bp, 146 predicted proteins | sample 9269711 | NCBI WGS metagenome assembly JAESGL01 (sample SAMN14515918, study PRJNA621676) | algae metagenome | isolation source: Kastovskya adunca ATA6-11-RM4 and co-occurring heterotrophs from soil and... | place: Chile: Atacama Desert | collected 2011-06-27 | reverse complement strand
GACCTGACTGCTCATAGGATCCCACCAACTGGTACATCTGTTCTTGAAGTTTCATAGCTTATGCGTTTCTTGCAAAGCTATGCTACCACTAACTCACCGCAAATATGTACTTGGTGGGGTGATTACGTACTTACAGTAAAAGTCCCTGCAGCATTAAATTAGTGCTGCAGGGACTTTTATTTATGGCCTGGCAGCCACATTTCTCCCAGCAGGCTGTAACACAGCAGGGCAGCCTGTACTTACATTACAGCAAAAGCTTTAGGGCTAGCAAAGGCACAAGACTATATGCACCTGCTGACTTGCATGATATTAGCTATACCAGCAGCATTCAGGTGTATGTATAAACAAAAAACCATCCTGATGAATCAGGATGGTTTCCAGTACTATTGATAACTGTTGCTTAAAACAGCAGCAGGTAGATTAATAACGACGCTTGTTACCACCCCAGCCGCCGCCATCGTTGCTACGTGGACGGCCGCCGCCTCCTCCACCTTCAGTTTTTGGACGGGCTTTGTTAACCACGATAGTGGCGTTCTCAAACTCAGTCTCGTTAAGATCTTCGATGGCGTTCTGTGCTTCGTCATCGTTAGGCATTTCTACAAAACCAAAACCTTTTGACTTTCCAGTCTCATGGTCGGTAACGATTTTCACTGAGCTAACTTCACCATACTCCTCGAACAGGCGGCGGAGGTTTTCCTCTTTCGTCTTGAAATTCAATTTTGCTACGAAAATGTTCATCACTAAAATTTGTTGATCTGAATAATTAACTGACTAAGGGTTTCTGGGGGCTAAATAAGGCTTAGAGGATAAGGCCTACCGCATTCAAAAATAATCCTTGTCAATCCATAGCAAGGTACGCATAAAATATTGATTTGTTACTACAATCTTAAGATCATTTTTAAAAAAAGCTATTGTACTTGTTAACAGCGCCCATAATCACTGCAGTTTCACTACAATAGTATACTATATAATACAATATTTAATATTTATCCTTAGCTGCAGCCAGAACGTATGTTAAATAACTGAATTTATAAAAACCTTTGCCTGCTTTCTGCTACAGTTACTAAAGATTATAAACCACATTTAAGAAGTATTTAATCAACAGCTTTTCGCCTTCCCATCCAGGCACTCACTGCAAACCCGTTCCCTTAATCCTCTATTTCTCTAGAGGTTATGTCTGGTTTCTTATACAAAAATTTTCAGAATATATGCAAACTTTCTCAACTCATGCCGTATAATAAACAGCTTTAACGCAAGTATTTTTTATGTATAATTAAATTTTTTATATTATGAGATTCATATCAACACGTATACACGGCATGATGGACTACTTAATGGGTCTAGTATTGATTGCCTCCCCATGGATTTTTGGTTTTGACCGCGGTGGTGCCGAAACATGGATTCCGGTAATTCTAGGTGCAGGTCTGATATTACTTAGCTTATTTACCGATTATGAGCTAAGCATTTCACGCAAGATATCTATGTCAACTCACCTTTTGATGGATGTTTTGGCCGGTGCGTTTCTTGCGGTATCACCTTGGTTGTTTAATTTTGATGAGTATGTATACCTGCCCCACCTGATTTTAGGTATTGCTGAAATAGGCGCCGGTTTGTTTACCAAGAAGGTGCCAGACACACATCCGCACCATGCGGCTAATCATGCGGGCGCACATACTACAGGTACTGCTACTACACCCCGAACCAATGCTACAATTGTAGATAACAGCACCAACAGACCAGTAGACAGACCAGCAATGGGTTCTAATGCAGATACCCGCGTTCCTACAGAAAGAGATCGTGCTGATCGTGACCGTGCTGATGGCGATCGACTGAGGTAATAAAAATACAGCTATATTTCCAAACAGCTCCGACTTAAAGTTGGAGCTGTTTTTTTTTAGTTTTTTTAGCTGGCTTTCCCTTTCAGCTCCCAATGGTCTTTAATCACGTTACCGGCGGTGTCTTTCTTTAAGGTGCGGGCGTAACGCTCCCCCTTCACCGTACCTTCTTCATCTTCCTTACCTATAAACAACAAGATCGGGTTACCCTCTCTGTCGGTTTTGAAGGCCATGTCTTTGCCTTTGTAGTGCATATGCACCATGGCAGCAGGCTCGTACATCTTGCTTAGCTTGGTAATTAATTCTTCTCTTAGCTTCATATCTTGAAGTACGAAAACATAAACCAGAAGTACACAGCCAAAGCTGTTTTTCTATCTATGTTCCTGATTATTACCTGGCTGAAAAGAAAATATTATGCCACCACAGCCTCTGCACTTTTGTGAATATCCAGGGCAATTCTGTGAATAAACCCAAGCTGCTCTTTTAGCAGAATATCTTCCGGGTTTAACACTGCTGCAACTCTTTTATCCTGCGTATCCGGCTCCTCCTGACTTGTCTGCTGTTCCCCAGCGAACGTTTCTGCAACGCTGGCTGATGCTTCTGCGCTGGCTGATGCTTCTGCGGCATTGGCGATAAGCTTTTTCCTGGTACTATCAAGCACGGCTAAAGACCGTTTAATGGAGCGCAGGCTGTTGGATGAGTACTGCAGCTGCGGATTTGAAGAAACAGCAATGGCAACTGTGGCAATGTTGGATGATAAGATATGGTTGAGCACCACAAAGCGGTGCAACTCCCCACTGTTTTTTTGCTTGCTACGGGGCTCCGACAGCATCCGCTGGAATGCCGCAGAAAGGTTAGCCGAACTAACGTAAACATCTTTCCGGGCCAGCTTATAATCTGCGGTATCGATGTGATTTCCCCTAAGTCTGTCTGCAAGTTTCTTCAGATAGCTTTCATTTGCCGCCACTACCTCCAGCATATGCCGCTTTAGCTGCGCCGACTCCCAATTTGGAAAAATCAGGTAGCTGGCCGTTAAAGCAATAGCAGAACCCAGCAGGGTGTCAATAACACGCTCCTGCACCAGGTTTAGGTTATCTGCCCCTAAAAAGCTAAAAATGATCAGAATAAAGGGCGTCATGAGGCTTACACTCACCACATAATTGATCCTGATAAAGCTAAAGGTGCCTATCATAAGCACAACCAGCATAAAAAATAGAATGAGCGGATCTTTTATGAGGAGCAAAATACAGAAACCAATAACACCCCCAATAACGGTGCCCACCAGGCGCTGGTAATTTCGCTCTTTGGTAATACTAAAGGCTGGCTTTAAAATTACAATAATGGTAAGCAGCACCCAGTAGCTGTGCTCCCCATAAGGCAACAGCTTGGTAAGCACAAAGCCAAACAGGCAAACGAGCGCCACCCTGCCAGCGTGTTTAAAAATAGATGAGCTTAGCGACAGGTTATCGAAAAAGGTTTTGCGATCAAAACGCTGGTGGCTTACAAAGCGAGTATATTCCAGGTGCTCGTTGCTGATAGGCGCCCGTGCATCGCTGTTCATAAAAGATATGATGCCGTTAAAACGCTCTGTAATGTTCCTAAGATTAATCAGCACCTTTTTTAACACCAGCGTGCTTTCTTCTTTCCTGATAACACCCTCGCCACCAGTAATGCCATTAGCAGCATAGGCGGCATGTAAACCATCAATACTATGCTTGAGCTCCTCCAGCTGCGCATTCAGATCTGCCTGGCTCTTATAGCGGGTGTTAGACTGTATGGCCAGCCCCAGGCCGTCTAATTCAGAAGCCACCGCCCTGATTGTCCTGGCAATGCCATCAAGCACACCGCTTTGCTCAAACCTTTCTCTTAAAGACGCATAATCGTAGTGAATAAGCATTACCTGCTCAAAAAGATCCACTACCTCTACAAAAATGAGCAGCAGCTTGCGGCTGGTGTTGGTAGATTCTTTTACCAGCAGCCTGCTTTTAAAAAGCAGCTCCCGTACAGCCTCCTGCTTTTCGTTCACCACTATCTGCTGGGCTACTACCTTCTGGTAACTTTCCTCCAGTTTTTCGCCAGAGCTGTAAAAGCCGGCCTTCAGGTTCAGAAAACGGGCTACCTCTCTTACACATTCGCCAAGCGCATACTGCACGGGCTTATAGGGTCTGATCTGGTAAACCACTAAGCTTAGCAGCATATACCAGACCCCGCCCGCCAATACCAGTCCGCTGTAGAGCGGAACTTCAGAAGGCTGCTGGGGCTCATCCATCAGGAGCATCATTACCAACAAAGCTGCCGTACCAATGGCTGCAGCCCTGTTTCCGTAAACGGCAAGCATGGAAAAAAAGAAGCAGAACAGCAGCACCTCCACCCCCATGAGCAGGGGGTGCATACGCGCATAGCCTGTAATGAGGGCTACCACAAAAATTGACAGGCAGCAAACGAACATACCGTTGCGCTTGTGCACCGGCGGCCCCGGAAAATCAGATATGCTAACACTTAACGCACCAAACGAAAGTAACACCCCTAGCTCCAGATGGCCAAACCAGGTAAACACAAGGGCAGGCAGGAGTATACCCAAGGTAACCCTTAGGCCATCGGAGAAATGCTGACCGGAAAAAAAGTACTGAATTTCCCGTACCTGGTTACCCATTTCCATTGCGCCTATGCCAGTTAGTGTATGTCCCGGAAAGTGACCGGAAGTACATAAGAGCCCTGGTCCATCAAAAAAAGGCTCTTTATTAATTTGCCCGCAAGGTAAGTTTATATAGCATAATATTCATTACTGAATAACTTTTACCTTGGTTTAGCCCGCTCGTACTGCAGGGGCCATGCCACTGCTGCACCAAGTTCGTGGCCAGCGTGCAGCGGAAAGTAAGGGTCTCTTAAAAATTCTCTTGCCAGCAGCACAAGGTCGGCCTGTTCTGTGGCAATAATAGCCTCGGCCTGCCGGGCGGTAGTGATCATGCCCACAGCAGCAGTAAAAATACCGGCCTCTCTCTTTATTTTTTCTGAAAACTGCACCTGGTAGCCCGGTGCCACCGGAATAGTAGCCCGGGGTACATTTCCGCCTGTAGAACAATCAATCAGGTCTACTCCCGCTGTTTTAAGTAGTTTTGCCAAAGCAACAGAATCTTCTGCACTCCAGCCGCCTTCGGTCCAGTCGGTTGCCGATATTCTTACAAAAAGAGGCAGATCTTGCGGCCACACCTCCTGAACAGCAGCAACAATCTCCAGCAGCAACCTTGCCCTGTTCTCAAAAGAGCCACCGTAGCCATCAGTTCTGCTGTTGCTTAGCGGCGATAGAAATTCGTGGATCAGGTAGCCATGTGCGGCATGAATTTCGATAACCTCAAAGCCTGCCTGCAGGGCTCGTTCTGCTGCCTGCCTAAAGCTGTCTATTACGTTCCGGATTCCATCCTCGCTCAAAGCAACCGGCGCAGCTTCGCCCTCCTGAAAGGGTATAGCACTGGGCGCAAGGGTTTGCCAGCCTCCATTGACAGGTAAAATCAATTTACCGCCCTTCCAGGGACTCTGGTGGCTGGCTTTTCTGCCGGCATGGGCCAGCTGAATGCCTGCAACAGAACCCTGGCTTTTTATAAAACTAACAATTCTTTGCAGGCCTGGTATGTGTTCATCTTTCCAAATACCCAGATCATCAGGAGTAATGCGGCCCTCGGGTACTACTGCCGATGCTTCAAAAATAACCAAGCCCGCACCCCCAACAGCCCTGCTGCCTAAGTGAACCAGGTGCCAGTCGTTTGCAAATCCCTCCTCACTGGAGTACTGGCACATGGGCGATACAGCTATCCTGTTTCTGAACTGGACCCTTTTGATTGTAAACGGACTAAATAGTGCCTGTGAAACCATCTTAAAACTTAAAAATATTTCCTCTTCTGTTAAAATGAAAAAACAGCGTAACACAGAAACCCTCCCTGTTACACTGCAATATAAAAACCAACATGACAGGGCGTTCAATGCCCCGGCTGCAGAAATGCTACTGCCAGCATTAAACTGGCAGTAGCAAATAATAAGCACCTACGGCATTTATGCTCTTGCTGTTTTTCTATTCACTGAAATATGTTTCTGCGCTGCCGGCAGCTAAAGCAAGAACAGCTTCATGCACTAACAGGCAAGGGCTTACCCTAACGGGCAAGGGCTGCTTTCTGTGCTGTTGCTTTCTTTTCTTTCTTCGATCCTTTTCTAAGCTTGTTAATCCAGATGATAGTACCTGTAACAGGCAGGCTGGTACCTATCAGTGAAGCAATAAAGTATAAGATCTTGGAGAAGGTACCGAAGATTTCGCCGGTATGCAGTGGCTTTATGGAAGAAGCTATCTGCTGATTGAAGGGCTTATCGGAAAACCGCTCTACCCTTAGCACTTCGCCGGTATACTGGTTTAGCTGAATTTTATCTGAGGCTGAAAGGGCAAAAAAACCTATTTTGTACTTATTAAGCACCACCGTTGCACTTGAGTCTTCAGCTGGCGAAATGCGGTAATTACCCTCGTACGGCAGCTCATTATCTGCCAAATGCATCAGCTCGGCTAAAGAAAGAGGCTCTGTAGCCGCTGCCGGAGGCACTGAAGCCGCTGGCTTACCTCCCCTGCCGCCAAATACTTCTGTACCTATCACGGCACCTAACCCATCTCTGTACCAATCAAAAGACCAGCAAAGGCCTGTAAGCGCCATCAGCAGCAGCAGTAAAAAAGAATAGAAGCCCAGGCTGTTGTGCAGGTCGTGATTAATGCGCTTCCAGTTGGCAGATACTTTTACCTTTAACCCCTGTTTCCAGTTTTTGAGCTTTTTAGGCCACCACAGCACCAGTCCCGACAGGATCAGGAGTACAAAAATAATAGTAGCCCCACCTACAATAGGACCGCCTACCTCGGAGTCTACCAGCAGCCAGCGATGGAGCTTGAATACTGCCATGAAAAAATCAGTGGCAGGCCCGGCCGATGTTCCTAAAAGCTCGCCTGTATAAGGATTTACAAAATAAGCGGTGCCTCTGCGCTCTTCTTTTGATTTTTTGATACTTACCTGATAAGGCCTGCTCCTGTCGTGAGGCACCTCTATGGATTGTACTTTACCACCAACATCTGTTTTTAACTTTTCAATAACAGCCTCGGGCGCCAGGCGATCTGCTTCTGCTAAAACAGCAACCTGGTATTTTGAAGGCTCCAGTGCCTCTTCTATCTCGGCTCTGAAGGTGTAGATGGTACCTGTAAGGCACACAATAAACAGAATAATACCGCTTCCGATCCCCATCCAGAGGTGCAGGTCATTGATAAGCTTTCTAAGGCTATACTTCTCTTTCATGCAGACAACTATATAAATTTAGCAGGTACAGGTAAACAAAGAAGCTGCCGGTCCATACACCGGCAGCAAATCAACTATCGTTAAAACTTTTTAAAATCTGTAGGTAAGTACGCCCGCAAAGTTACGCGGATCTACCGGGTTGATAAAGCTGGTGCGGTAAGCATTGTAACCAACCTCATCGAAGATGTTGTTGAATAACAGGCGAACACTTACATCTTTAATCTGATATGCAACTGATGCATTTACCAGTGTATATGCTTGTACGTTAAAGGGCTTCAGGCCCGGTGTGATGCCATGATACTCAACCTGCTCTTTGGTCCAGTCGTTAATAGGGCGCTCGCCGATATAGTAAGCACCGGCACCCAGCGTTACACCCCTGAAAAGGCTGGTTTTTATGGTGTAGTTTGCCCAGAGGTTAGCAGTATGCTTAGGCGTGTTTAAAGGTGCAGAACCTTCTACATAGGTAGTATGCTCTTTGTATTGTGCATCGATGTAACTGTAGCCTGCAACCACCTCAAAATTGTCCAGCAGGCGGCCCAACAGCTCTACTTCAAGTCCTTTGCGCTCGTCGTTACCACCCTGCAGGTAGTAGGGCAGGTACACCAGCACTCCGTTCTCATCCAGCTCCACAGCCTGCAGGTTCATGTTTTTGTTGTTGATTTTATAGAGGGTAAGGTTAAAACGCAGGCGGTTCTGGAACCAGTCTGACTTGATACCAGCCTCTATCTGGTCTATGCGTTCGTTTCCCAGCTCATTACCATCCTTGTCGAGTCGTGATGCACTTCTTGGATTAAAGGTGTTGGTGTAGGAGGCAAACAGGTTAAGCCCTTTTACAGGTGTTACAATTAAACCTGCCAGGGGGGTAAAGCCATCGCCCTGCACTACCTCGGCAGTTTCTGAACTGGTGCTCTCCTGGGTGCTGTAGCGAATGCCCAATGTAGCTTTTGCCCATTTGCTAATGGAGATCACATCTTGTGCCATGAGGCCCAGGCGGGTGCCATTGCTATTGGTTGTTGAAATTAGTGTGGAGGCAGGTGCCGCACCGGGCAGCCTGTTAGAGATCCCTTCATACACATTGATAGTATCGATTACAGTAGAAGCGTAAGTAGGTGTCTCCAGCCTGAAGGTAGAAATATCAGCCCCAACCTGGAAGGTATGCTTCAGCGGACCAGTTAATACATCCTGGCCTACCAGGTCGAACTGCACCACAGAGTTTTTATCCAGGCGACCCGACTGAGCCAGCGCCCGCTGGCGTGTATGGCCTGGCAGCGGATCTCTTCTGTTTCCCCTGGAAAGGCTGGTATAAAGATCCTGCAACTCCAGTGTAGAATGGAAGTAGGCCGCACGCACAGACAGATTGTCTGAAACAGACCTGTTAAAGCGGGCAGCATAGGTAGTATTTAAAGTGTTGGTGCGGTCGGTCTCAAAACCTAAAAATTTATCGTGGGGAAGCTCATAAATAGAGTATTCATCATCTGATAGCGCAATGGTACCAAGATCGGGTGTACGGCTGTCGTTCAGGTAATCCATTTCCAGGGTTAAGCTGGTTTTATCATCGGGCCGCCACTCCAGCGATGGATTCACATATACTTTATTCAAAGAAACCCCTGCCCGATAGCTATTGGCCCGCTCATAAGCACCGTTTAGCCTAAAAGCTACCGTTTTAGATTGATTGATGGGTCCGTATACATCAAAGCTAGGCCGCACCCGTTCCCAGCTGCCAACCCGCAGGGCGGCATAACCACCCTGGTAAAATTTTGGTGTTTTGGTAACGATGTTCACCACGCCACCCGCACTGCCTATGTCGTAGCTGCCACCCTGGGTTATGGCATTGGCACCCTTAATCACCTGGATGCTTTCCACACCTTCCATATCGGTAATAAAGCCAATACCCCTGAAATCGGAATTTACACGCACTCCGTTTTTTAATATGGGTATACCCCTGAACCCTCTGGAAGATAAGCTCTCACGCTTGTTGCCATAGGTAGCAAAAGAATATACACCAGGCACATTACGGGTTGCTTCTGTTATTGTCAGGGCTCCCTGCTTTTTGATCAGCTCATCAGAAATAATGGAAATGCTCTGTATCTGGTCGCTTGGTTTCAGGGGTAAACGGGTAATGGCCGAAAGTTTTACCGGCTGCTCATCTGGCACACCAAAAACCTCCACCACCTGCAGTTGCTCAAGGTTCTCATTCACTACCAGGGTCAGGTAAGTAGTTTCTCCGGCGTTTACCTGAATTTCTTTATTGATCTTGGTGTAACCTACCAGCGTTGCCTCTAATTGATAGGTACCGGCAGGTACCTGCGAAATGTGGAAAGCTCCCTTAGCATCTGAAGTAGTACCCAGCTGTACATTCTTTAGCCTAATGGCCACCAGTTCTCTTGGCAGGCTGTCTGTACTTACTACATGGCCTTCTATTGCACCATGTTTGATAGCTTGTTGTGCTTTAACACCAAAAGGCAGTATAAAAAGGGCTAGTACAAGAACTGATATAAATGTTGATTGTGGTAGAGATAAAAATTTCATCCTTATTTAGAATAATTATAAATAATGAGACAAACATATTCTTACAGCTTAATAAAAGCAAGCTGTTTAGAATTATTCTAAATAAAATAATTGTTAACATGACCTTTATGCCTGATAAAGAGCAAAAGAGCAGCCCTAAAGCCGCTCTTTTAATTATTATGCTGATGTCTGAAGCCAGAGGAGCTAAACTGCTAGGGCAATGCTTGAAATCCAGAGTTAGCTGTTTTAGAAATAGTACTGGTAGTAGCCTTTTACACCTTTGGTGTTTACACCTTCTATGACCACCCGACCCCTGATTTTGGAGAGTATGTTTACAAGTTTCTCCGGATCTTCAATGGGTGTTTCGTTAATGCTGGTAATTACAAAACCTTCCTGAATACCCAGCCTGCGCATAAAACCACGGCGAACGTTGGTTACCCTTACCCCCTGCCCTATGTTGAGCACATCACGCTCTACCTTGCTTACCTTCTCCAGGTCTGCACCAAGCGATTCGGAGGTAAAGACCTCCCGCCTTAAAATAGATGTTCCTCCCTCGCGATTGGTAAGGGTAAGGTCTGTTTGCTGCGGCTGATTGCGGCGTATATATGCAATAATGATTTTATCGCCGGGACTATAGTAGCTGATGATTTCATCGAACTGGCCGCGGCTCTCTACAGGAATATCATTTACACGCGTAATTACATCGCCAGCCCTAAGACCCGCACGTGCTGCTGCACCCTCAGGTGGCACGTGGCTCACCACCACACCCCTGTCGGCTTTTACATTCAGCTCTGCTGCTTTATTCAGGTCCAGGTCTATTACTTCGGCACCCACAAAGGCTTTCTGCACTTCACCATACTGAATAAGATCTTCTGCCACCTTACGCACCACATCTACCGGAACGGCAAAGCCGTAGCCAGCATAAGAGCCAGTCTGGCTTAGAATGGCAGTATTGATACCAATAAGTTCACCACGGCTGTTTACCAGCGCACCACCACTGTTACCAGGATTGATGGCGGCATCTGTTTGAATAAAGCTCTCCAGCGGAAAAAGACCTTTGCCAAAACTGATCTCGCGGCCCTTTGCAGAAACAATACCGGCCGTAACGGTAGAGGTAAGATTAAAAGGGTTGCCAACCGCCAGGGCCCACTCTCCCACCTCCACTGTTGCAGAACGCCCGAGTGTTATGGCTGGCAAACCTGCTACTTCTACCTTCAGCACAGCCAGGTCGGTTGCCGGATCGGTACCTACTACTGCTGCTTTATAGGTTCGCCGCTGGTGCACCACCTCTACAATCTTTGCGCCTTCAACCACATGGTTATTGGTAATGATGTACCCATCCTGGGAGTAGATCACACCAGAACCGGAGCTGGCTACCGCACCACTCCGGCGGCCAAAGAGCAGGTCAAAATAGCTGGTTGGGGCATACTCATCGCCCGATAGCGTTTTTACAAACACAACAGAGTTGGTACTGCGGCGGGCTGCTTCGGTAAAGGCATTGGCCTCCATGGCTGCAGGTGGCAGTTGCCAGTTAGTCTGGTGTATGGGCATGGAGCCCTGCTGTTGCTGATCGTCTGGCTTAACATCCAGTGGCGTAACCATAAACAGGTTTACATACACGGCAGCGCCAGCCAGGCCAGCACCAAAGGGCAATAGAATAGATTTAAGCAGAAATCGCATCGCTCAAAAGGTTTGTATTTTTTTAACGCACAACTAAGTGGCTTATGTATAGCAGTATGGTTCAAACATGAGCCCAGCAATCTTTCAGGCCAAAAATTACAAACCTGAAATTATAGGGTCAAGTCCCAGACAAGAGGTTTTGTTTGATTGGAACCAAGATTATAAAAACAGGCGCGGTTATGTTGCAACATCATATTCACAGTGCCTGGCAGAGAACGTTTGATGGTGGCAGTTTTCGGTTGTACCTTTGCGGATATGGCATTTTTGTACATTAAAGCGCTCCACATCATTTTTATAGTAACCTGGTTTGCAGGCTTGTTCTATGCGCCCCGCCTGTTTATTTATACCATGGAGGTGTACGAAAAAGAGGCTGAACCAGCACGAAGTATTTTATTGGAAAAGCTGCAGCGCTGGACACGCCTGCTCTGGTACGGCATTACCTGGCCCTCTGCCATTATTACCCTGGGCATGGGCCTAAGCCTTATCTTTACTTCAAACTACCAGTACAACATGCCCGACTGGCTGTGGATCAAGATAGGGTTTGTAACGGCACTTTATGCTTACCACCTGGCGTGCCACGGCATGTTTAAAAAGCTGCAGCGTGGGGAACAAATCTGGAGTAGCCAGAAGCTCCGGTTCTGGAACGAGGTATCAACCATTTTACTCTTTGCCATTGTGTTTCTGGTAATTTTAAAAAACATGGTAAGTGTACTCTGGGGATTGCTTGGGCTGGTGATATTTACGGTACTACTGATGCTGGCTATTACGTTGTATAAAAAAATACGGGAATCAAAAGGATGAAAAGATCTGTGCTGCTGATGCTGTTAGTACTGGGGGCGTTTGCCTGCAGCGAACAGAAGCAGGCAAAAGACGAACTGCCTGTTTTCGGAGAAACTGTTACTACCGAAACCGATACTACCTACCACACCATTGGCGATTTTGCTTTTTACAACCAGGACAGTGTGCTGATTACCGACGAAACCGTAGCCGGCAAAGTGTATGTAGCGGATTTTATCTTTACCACCTGCCCCAGCATTTGCATACCCATGGCAAAAGAAATGCTAAGGGTCTATGCCAAGTACGGCAACAATCCCGATTTCATGATTCTCTCCCACAGCATAGATCCCGATTATGATACGGTACCGGTATTGAAAGAGTATGCCAACAGGCTGGGCGTAGCCGACAGCAGCAACTGGCATTTTCTGACTGGTGGAGAAACAGATGTATTTTCCCTGGGAGAGAAACGGTATTTTGTAACAGCACAGAAAAATGAAAAAGCGCCCGGCGGGGTGCTCCACAGTGGCGCCTTTATTCTTATCGATGGCAGGGGTCGCATACGCGGGGTGTACGATGGCACCGATCCGGCCGAAGTAGACAAACTGATGCTGGATGCTGACAAATTGTTAAACTAAGCCAGCTACCACCTGCATTCCGCTGCCCCGGGCTCTGTTGATTATAGCATAACCTGATTAAATACGATGACCTTTTATCATTATATAGTACCAGTTCTACTGTGTTTGCTTAGCCTTACCGCCTGTTCAGGAGACTCCGGAAAACAGGAGCAGGTTACAGGCTCCAGGCCCTCTGTTCCTGCCGGTTTAGATGAGGCTACGGAAATGAAGTTTAAGCAGTACTGGACCCACGGACGTAAGCTTTACAAGAAGCATTGTATAGGCTGCCACCAGAACGATGGCAGTGGCCTGGCACAGCTCATCCCACCGCTTGCAGGAACAGATTACCTGGAAAACAAGGAAAGAGTTATCTGCATCATCAAGCATGGGCAGCAGGGTGAAGTGGTGGTGAATGGCATAACTTATAATGGCGTGATGCCTGCAAGCCCACAGCTACAGGCGCTGGATGTTGCCGAACTTGCAACTTACATCCTCAACGCCTGGGGTAACGAGGGTGGCTTTGTGAGCGTACATGCAGCAGACTCTATACTAAACAACTGCAGAGAAAAGCAGTAGACTATCGGTTTAGCACCTGGTTGTACTGGATCAATACGTTTGCAATACCGCAGAGTAGCAGCAGATATATGTCGCTAAAAAAGAAGCAGCTTCTACGGATAATAGAAGCTGCTTCTTTTTGTAAATGCTGTTAGTGTCTTGATTAACTGCTAATATTCAACGCGGTCAGATTCCTGCATGGCCTCATTTGCTTCCTGGCGCACATACCTGGTTTCCTGCATGAGCTGCTCCAGCTGCTGAAGCTGGCTCTCGAGGTATTCTTTACGCTGCAATGAGGTGAGTGAATCTGTGGAAGGTGGCAGCTCTCTTTGCTGCCACTGCAGCAACGCTGCCTGTACCTGCTTTACTTCATAAAGCTTATTGCGGTAATTATTAATTGTTTCCTCCTGTATCTGCGGAGGCACCTGGGTACCGTCTATACTATCCTGCAGCTGTGCACTCAGGCGGTTTAGCTGGCGAATTGTTTTTCCTATATTTTCTTCTGCCTCATTTAACTGTAGCTCATATGCCGCTACCTGGAGCTGCACCGAGTCAACAGCCGGGGCTGATTTTTCTATCACTATAACCTCCTGTTCATCAACAGGCTTATTTTCATTACAGGCAATAACAACAACAAGCACAAATAAAATAAAAAACACTCCACTAAAACGCATCATACTATTTTCTGCATGCTTGTTACCAACTGCCGCTTTGTGTGAGCAGATATTGACTGGCCTGTTACTTCTTTAAAAGTACGTGATAAATTCTTGCCGCTTTTAAAATCAAGTTTTTTAGCTATTTCCTGCAGCGTGAGGGTGGAATGGTTCAGCAGTATTTTAACGCGTTCAATGCGCATTCTCTTGTAATATGTGCGCAGGCGCTGGCCGCTTATGGCCTGAAAACGCTGGCAAATGAAGCCAAAGCCTTCTTTACATTCCTGCTCCAGGAATTCTTCCAGCGACATATGCTGGGGCCTGCGAAGCATATCGTCGATAAAAGATGAAATTAAGCTTCTGATTCGCTCTGTGAAAAGTTTAGCTTCGGGGTCAACAAGTGCATATCCTATATTTTCTAGTGCTCTGCTGATAATGCCTCTTTCAACCTCTTCCGGATTCATATAAGCAGCGGCGCCTATTTCAATCTCTTTTACCCTAAGCCCTAAATGCTCAAGTGCCTGACTCACCAGCAAAATATCGCGTGGCGAACTCATATTATTTATATATACAATCTCCTCGTTCATAAAAAATAGGTCACCATACACCCTATTAAGTATAATAATATATCCAAATACTCAAATCAGAGATGTTTGTTGCGAATTTCATGCAATATATTCCCAAATTTGTTCAATCTCAAATAACACACAATAAAAACAAGCGCTTTATCCTTAGCCTCTTACCCTTCTGGAACGATACAGATAGTGGAAAATTATCCAAAAATTGCTTTCTTTCGGCCGGTATGGAATAACTGCTCACAACAGCACCATTAGTCCTAAGACACTCAACTGTCACGAATATTACAAAATAATCTTTTAAATGAAACATAATTCACGGAAATTTCTTAGAAAAAGCCCATTTTTATTTATCCCATTACTTCTTGCTGTAGCCACTCTTACCCCCGGCCATCTGCAGGCACAAAATACAGAAGAGCAGTTCATAAGGCAGGTGTATGATACTGCACTGGTGCATGGAAAAAGTTATGAATTACTAAGGCAACTTACCAAAGGTATTGGCCATCGATTAAGTGGTTCTGCCGGCGCCGAAAAGGCTGTTGCCTGGGGTAAACAGGTTATGCAGGAATTACAGTTTGACACGGTCTGGCTACAAGAAGTAACAGTACCCCATTGGGAGCGCGGAAAGGCCGAAAAGGTTACGCTGCTGGGTAGCGGAAAAGAAAAAAACAAGACACTGCATGCTTTAGCTTTAGGCGGCAGCCCAGGCACCGGAGCTAAGGGAATTAGTGCTCCCATTGTTATGGTCAATAATTTTGAGGAACTCGAACAGTTAGGTCGCAAAGGTGTGGAGGGTAAAATTGTATTTTACAATTTCCCCATGAATCCGTCGCACATCAAAACCGGACAGGCTTATGGAGAAGCATCGCCTTACCGCACCCACGGCCCCTCAAGAGCCGCTAAATTAGGTGCAGTAGGCGCCGTGGTACGTTCGCTCACTACTGCCCTGGATCATGTTCCCCATACCGGCACCACCATTTTTGGAGAGGGAGTTAAGCCTATCCCTGCCCTGGCCATCAGTACGCTGGATGCCGAAATTCTCAGCAAAAGCCTGAAAAGCGGTAAAAAGCATAACCTTTACATAGAAACGCACAGTCGCACCCTGCCCGATGCTACTTCTTACAATGTAATAGGTGAGATACGGGGCAGTGAATACCCGGATAGAATCATTACCATTGGCGGCCACCTCGACTCCTGGGATGTTGGCGAGGGCGCACATGACGATGGCACCGGTGTTGTACAATCTATTGAAGCACTGCGCATTCTTAAAGCGCTGGAGTACCAGCCCCGCCACACCCTAAGGGCCGTACTGTTCATGAATGAAGAAAATGGCTTGCGCGGAGGCAGAAAGTACGCCGAAGAAGCTGTCCGCAAAGGAGAGGTACATGTAGCAGCCATGGAGTCGGACAATGGAGGCTTTACACCCATAGGTTTTACTGTTGATGCCACACAGGAGTCAGTTGCTGCTATTGAAGCGCTTGCTCCTCTTTTTGAAAAATACCAGGTAAATGAGTTTGGCGCCGGCAGTGGCGGAGCAGATATTGGTCCGCTAAAGCCACAGGGCACTATTCTTATTGGCTATCGCCCCGATACACAGCGTTATTTTGATATTCACCACACGGCCGAAGATACTTTTGAGAAGGTAAATAAACGGGAACTGGAGCTGGGCACAGCCGCCATGACCTCCCTGCTTTACCTGCTGGATAAAAATTTGAGTGAATGAGTGAATGAGTGAATGAGTGAATGAGTGATAAAATGAAATGCTCTTTTAAAAAATACTGTAGAAACTAGCTTCTTTTGGATTCACTAACACAAATAGTACTGGGGGCTGCTGTTGGAGAGGCTGTGGCCGGGAAACAGCTGGGCAACCGGGCGCTGCTCTGGGGTGCCATTGCGGGCACCATACCTGATCTGGATGTACTGGCAAATTCCTTTCTGGATACTGTTGGTGAGCTTACCTTTCACCGCAGCCTGACGCACAGCCTACTGTTTGCCGTTGTAGTTTCACCATTACTGGCCCTGCTGCTCTATCGATGGCAGGGCAGGGCCAGCTGGTGGCAGTGGTTCTGGTTGTTCTTTCTTGGCTTTGTAACCCATGCCCTGCTGGATAGCTTTACCTCCTGGGGTACACAGCTTTTCTGGCCCTTCAGCAGCTATGGCGTTGCTTTCTACAATATCTTCGTAATTGACCCGCTGTACACCCTGCCCTTCCTGATCCTGCTTGTTATTGCTGCATTTTACCCAAAAGAAAGCAGGCAAAGGCGTAACCTCCTCTGGTGGAGCCTGGGCATCAGCACTGCTTACCTTGGGCTCTCGCTGGTATTTCAGCAGGTAGCCGAAGGCGTTTTCCGCAGAAACCTTGAGGCCCAGGGCATTGTAGTAGAAGGCATGATCACCAAAGCCACGCCCTTCAACATATTATTCTGGTCTGGCACAGCACAGGCAGATAATGGGTTTTACAATGGCTTTTATTCAATACTGGACAGCAACAAAAAGGTAGATTTCACATACCTGCCTCAGCAAAAAGAATTACTGCAACCCTACCTGGAAAGTGAGAAGCTGCAAAAGCTCCTGTACGTAACCAAAGGCTACTATACTGTAGAAAAGGACACTGCCGGTAGTGCTGCCCTCCTGATCAACGACCAGCGCTTCGGGCAATTTAACGGCTGGCAGGATGGGCGGGGCCAGTTTGTTTTTGTGTATACCCTCACCCCTACAGCAGCAGAACTTAAAATCGGGCAAAAAGAGTTTAACTGGCGCCCCGACAAAGAGTACCTGATGGCTTATGTAAGCAGGATTTTTGGAGAATAGGCATTCTTGCAGCAGGCTTTTCTGCAGTCAAACCTATTTTGCTCCAGAAACTATATGCCATGATTGGCTATTTCCATAAGGCTGCCGTTTTCCAGCAGCCGCTTAATGGCCTGGGCAATAAGGTTACCGCAGCTTACCACTTCTATTTTGCCATCCTGCTGCACGTAATTTACAGAGTCGCTCACATACACCCTTTCAAGGGCAGATGCTTTAATGCGCTGCAGGGCACTGCCGCTGAAAATGCCATGCGTACAGTAGGCCCTTACTGATGCTGCGCCCTGCTCCATGAGCAAATCGGCAGCTGTGCAGATAGTACCGGCTGTATCGATCAAATCATCAATCAGCACCACATGCTTGTCTGCCACATCTCCGATTATTTCCATATGGCTTACCTGGTTAGGCTTAAGGCGCTCTTTATGGATTACGGCCATATCGCAGTTAAGGGCCTGCTTATAGAGCTTGATACGTTTTAAACCGCCAAAATCGGGGCTGCACAGGCAAAGGTTAGGCAAGCCAAGATCCTGTATGTGCCTGATGTAGATCTGACTCATAAAAAGGTGGTCTACCGGAATTTTAAAAAACCCTTCTATAGAACCTGAATGAAGATCAAGCGTGATGACCCTGTCGGCCCCGGATTGCTGCATCAGGTCTGCCACCAGGCGGGAGGCAATAGCCGTTCTTGAGTTTCCCTTGCGCTCCTGCCTGCTGTGAGGCAAATAGGGCAGCACTGCAATCACCTGCTCGGCAGAAGATCGGCGGGCCGCATCAATGGTCAGGAAAAGCTCAAAGAGGTTCTCGTAAGGCATGTTGATCTGCGAAACGATAAACACCAGCCTGCCCCGGATGCTCTCCCCAAAACTTACAAACTTTTCGCCATCTGAGAAGGTCTCGGAATGAAAATCGCCAAGCTCCTGTCCGAGTTCAGTGGCAATGGTACCTCCCAGCTGTGAAGCGGAACTTGTGGCAAAAATTTTGAATGGTTTGTTAATCATTATTATTCAGGAATAGTGCAAGAATATACTTAACGGTATGCCTATAATTTAGGTAATATAAAAAAATATTAAAAATTTTTACAACTAATAGGAACCTCATTAAATGCTTTGCGTAATAGCTATTAGATCAAGGGATATAAAAATCTTTGGTTGAGGAGAGAGAGGAAAGCTATACGGAATGCCTTTGGCAGGAAGTATAGCTTTTTCTTTTTTGGTATATATTTTTATCAATATATCAACAAAACACCTCTAACTGGCTGATAATAAAAATCCCCTGCCAATTTAGTAATCGGCAGGGGATTTTTATTATCTGTCTAATACTTTTTACTGCGCCTGCGGCTTGGGAGAAAACACCTGTACGGCATATATACGTCCTGTCTTCTTATCCATAGACACAGCGATGCCTGTCAGGTTGAAATTATCACGCATCAGGTTTTCCATGTGCGGCTTTGAGGTAGCCCACTGCAGCACAAACAACTCGGCAGACTGCTCATAGGTTGTAACCTTATCGAAGCGCTGTCCTTTAATTTTGTGCAGGAGCACCTGTACCGGGTGTTCTGCAACATTTTCGCCGGCATAGTACCCCTTGCCTCCATAGTAAATTACCCTGTCTTGCGGATTGTAGCGCTTGCCCTTCTCCTGAAAATGAGAGAGGTTGCCCTTCTTAGCCAGGTAGGCAGCATGATCGGCAGCTGCTTTTTTCAGGATAGCGTCGTTACCAAAAGAAGCTTTTTTATGCGCTTTTCTAAGGCTGTCAATCCTTTGCACAATCAGCTCTTCGAGCAGGGCCGCATCGAACTTCTGCGGATCTAACGGACGCTTGGTTTGTGCCGTAGCCATAAAGCCTGTTAACACCAGCACTCCCACTAATAATGCTTTTACAAATCTTCCCTTCATATGCTTTCTTTCACAAATACAAATAGCTCTTATCAGCTTCAATCTTTTCTATCTTTATTCTTCTTTGCTCAGTATATTTTCAACCTGCTCCATCTTTTTCTTAGTATAGGCTCCCGAGGTGGCATATACAATCTTACCCTCCTGATCGAGCACGAAAAAGTAAGGCTCATCTTTTTCTTTGAGTCCCAGCTGGTCGCGGTAGGTTGCCAGTTCCCCAACATAAAAAAGTATGTGTGGGTGCAGTTCAGCGTCAACATTTTTTAAAGTTTTTTTACGGGCAGGGCCTGCCGCCACTTTATTAACGCCAGTAAACATGGGCACAAAATATACATTTACATCGTAGCCAAAGTCGGCAAAAAGGCCTTCGCTCGAGGGCTTTCTGATAAACTGGCTGTATACAGGCTGAAACCAGGTCTTCAGGGCATCGTCGCTCTTTTTAGAAAAGGCCAGCCCCAGCAGGGTGTATTTTCCCTCTACACTTTTGGGCAGTACCATTGCATCTCCTTCTGCCGTTTCTCCTTCGAGCACCGGAAACTGCTGGCCAACCTGCGCCTGCGCTCCTGCAAAACAGAGTATGCACAGCACAAAACCTAAAACGATCTTCTTCATTGCTTTTTCCTTCAGAAATAATTTATGGGCACTAAATTCTGAAATAGATCTTTATTCCCAACCATCTTCGCTCAGAATGTCTTCTACCTGGTCCATCTTTTTCTCAGAATAAGCACCCCGGGTAGTGTACACGATCTTGCCGCTTTCGTCGAGCACAAAGAAATAAGGCTCATCTTTATTGGTAAGGCCCAGCTGGCTCTCGTAAGGATCCAGTTCACCTACATAAATCAACACGTGCTTGTGGAGGTCTGCATCAACTTCCTTCACCATTCTTTTGCGGGCGGGGCCCGCTGCTACTTTGTTGGCACCCGTAAACATGGGCACAAAGTATACATTTACATCATAGGCAAAATCTGCAAAGAGGCCTGCATTGCTTTTATCAGCCATAAACCGGGTATACACTGGCTCAAACCAGCTTTGCAGCGCTTTTTCGCTCCTGGTAGAAAAGGCCAGCCCCAACAGCGTGTATTTTCCCTTTGCAGCCGAAGGCAGCTGCAGGGTTTTACCTTCTGCTGTTTCTCCTTTGATATCAGGAAATACCTGCCCTACCTGTGCCTGCAGCGCAGAAATGCCCACAAAGCAAACTGCTATGCTTAATATTATCTTCTTCATAACCTGCACACCTAAAAATAATGTTTAACATGCTGTATGCTGCAAAGGCCAATCAGCATAGAAGGCCTAACTCACAGCCTCCTTTCTACTGCTGCAGATGCAACAGTAGCTTACACAACGAAAAACGTGCCATTTTGGTGTTGGCCCGCTAATGGTCACTTAAATATTGGTGTACAAATTTTATGGCCATGGCTCCTTCGCCAACAGCCGAAGCGATCCGGTTCATAGCTCCGGCCCTTACATCGCCCGCTGCAAATATGCCAGGACTGCAGGTTTCCAGCAGGTAGGGATCACGGTCTGCTTTCCAGAACTTGCTGTAATCACTGTAGCGCTTTAGATCAGCCCCGGTTTCAATATAGCCTTCATCGTTTTTAATAATGTTAATGGGCAGCCAGTGCGTGTAGGGACTGGCTCCAATAAAAACGAACAGCGCTTCAGCATCTTCCTCCCACTCTTCCCCGCTCTGGTTATTGTGCAGGCGCAGCTTGTCCAGCCTTTCTTCGCCCTTTGCCCCCACCACTTCTGTATAGGACCAAACCTGTACATTCTCCAGCTCATCGAGCTGCTCTATGAGGTACTGAGACATGCTTTCGGTCAAAGATTCATTTCGAATAAGAATAACCACCTCGCTGGCAAACCTGGAAAGATATACAGCTGCCTGACCCGCAGAATTGCCGCCACCCACGATAAAAACTTTGCGCTGGCTGCAGGAGTTGGCTTCTGTCATGGCTGCTCCATAATAAACGCCTGCCCCGTTATAGTGCTCCAGCCCATCTACCTTTAGTTGTTTATAATCAACGCCGGTGGTAATAATAACACTGCGGGTTTTTACCTCGCTGCCATCAGAAAGGGTTAATACCTTATAGCCACCCTTCTGTACCTCAATTTCGGCCACCTCCTGTGGGGCAAGTATTTCGGTACCAAAGCGTGTAGCCTGCGATACTGCTCTCCTTGTTAGTTCTGACCCGCTTAAGCCATTAGGGAAGCCCAGGTAGTTTTCTATCCGGCTGCTGGTCCCTGCCTGTCCGCCCGGCGCTCTTTTTTCAATCAGCAGCGTACGTAGTCCTTCAGAGGCCCCATATACAGATGCCGCCAGTCCGGCCGGGCCACCGCCTATGATTACTACATCATACAGATTAGAGGTGGGCTGCAGCTGAAGCCCGATCTTTTTTGCTACCTCTTTGTGATCTGGATTGCACAGACCGCTGCCATCTTCAAAAACAATCAGTGGCAGCTGCTGATTACTACAACCATGTTCTTCTATCAGCTCCCTGGCTTTTTTGCTGTTTTCAGCATCCAGCCACTTATAAGGCACCAGGTTGCCCGCCAGGAAATCTTTCAGCTCATGCGACTTTGGAGAAAACTGGTAACCGATTATCTGAAGGCCCTGGTAGGGTGCCCGGTAACTGGCCTGCCAGTCTTCCAGCAAGCCATCCAGCACAGGATACAGCTTTTCTTCCGGCGGATCCCAGGGCTTCACAAAATAATAATCGAGCTTTACTTCGTTGATAGCCTTTATGGCTGCCTCGGTATCGGAGTAGGCGGTAAGGAGGGCCCGTTTGGCTTCCGGAAACTGCTTGAGTGCTTTTTTCAGGAAGTCTACTCCTAACATCTCGGGCATTCGCTGGTCTACCACAAATAGTGCTACTGTGTTCCCCTTTCGCTTAATATCTTCCAGGGCTTCCAGGGCTTCCTTTGCAGAGGTAGTGCTGATGATTCTGTATTCTTTACCATAAGGCTTTCGAAGATCGCGCACAACAGCGCGCAAAACTTGTTCGTCATCATCGAGCGCCAGTATAATAGGTTGCTTCATAAATAAAAATGGGCAGGCTCCTGATACAACTCAGATAGCCTGCCCGAATGTTTGCAGCAGAGAAGAAAGCTTTGTTGGTATTAATCTTTATTTCTGACCAGCAGGTAGTATACAATCAGTCCAATACCACCAAAAAGCGAGATCATGGAGAAGTAGGCAACATTACTGTCTATTCTGGTAGAGGTTTCTATAATGCTGGCCACTAAAAAGCCCAGGCCTACACCAATGGCAACAATGCCAACTTTAAGCGCACCAAATTTACCAGTGCGGTTGTGCGGATTACCTTCCAGCAGACTGGCATCATAGCCTTTCTCAATCATGGCCATTCGCTCCCGGTTGCGGGCCTGTATAAGCGTATAAAGCACAACTGCTATCGACACAAAGAGTGTAACGGGAACTATAATTTCAACTTGCATGGCTATTTAGTTTAAATGTTATTTGCCCATTTGATGCTCATGCAGCGGGGCCGGTTACAGGCAATAATAAAATATTTTTTGTATTTGATGGCAAACCACCATTATCGACATGCAAAAGGCAAAAAAAAACCTTCAGCATTAAAAGTCTGAAGCTTTTACCTGTTTTGATGGGACCTAAGAGTTTGTTTATTTTTAGGAGGCTATAGCGCTGTTCAAAATTATTTGTAAGTTTCTGTAACCAGCACTGCAGTTGTTGCATCAAAGGGATACGAATGACTGATGATCTCCTCATACGGATGGTAAAGGCCGGAAAGGCCGAGGCATATCGTGCCCTGGTAGAGCGCTATCAGGACATGGTATACAACCTTTGCTATAAAATACTGCTCGATGAGGATGAGGCCAAAGATGCAGCCCAGGAAACATTTATTAAAATATACCAGGTGCTGGGCAGCTTCAGGGAAGACAGTAAGTTTTCGACCTGGCTCTACCGCATTGCCTCTAATATGGCACTGGGAAAAGCCAGGCGCAAAAAACGTGCTGTACCCCTGGAAGACGCTCGTTATGTGGCATCTGACGAACAGACAGGCAATAACCAGCCCGACAACATGAGCCAGGAAGAAAGAAGCAAATACCTGCACCTGGCCCTGGCACAGCTGGATGAAAACGACCGGCTGCTGCTTTCGTTATATTACCTGGAAGAAGTATCGATGGATGAGACTGCCGAAATCAGTGGTCTGGATAAAAATACCGTAAAAGTGCGCATGCACCGGGCACGGAAAAAACTTTATAACGTTCTTAGTTCTATACTAAATCAAGAAGCAAAAGAAGCCTTATGAAACAGCTTCCCGACGATATGCTACGCCAGTTCTGGCAAGACGGCAAAAAAGAAGCCCCTGAGGGCTTCTCTGACTTTATTATGCAAAACCTGCCACAGTACAACCCCCTTTCTGAGGCGCTGATGAAACCACTGCTCTCTCCCAGGGTTGCTGCTTTGCTGTCAGGCCTGCTGGTGGTGCTGGCTGTGCTGCTCTATAACCTGAAGGGCAGTGATGGCCAGCCATCATCGGCCTGGTACCTTACCATGCAGCAGTGGCTCGACAGCAGCACTGGCTGGCTGGGCGGTGCTGCAGCTACCTTACCAGTTATTGCTGCTGTTTCGGTAGCCATTGTGTTGCTGATAGGACTTGACCGTTTACTGAAGCGGATGCTTAACCGCATGGAGGAGGGCTAATCCCTAACCTCCGTAGTGGTATTCGGTTTCCCATTCAATAAGTGGCTCGGCATCGGGATTAAGCACCTCTACGTTTACCACTTCTGCCAGGAAGATCACATGATCTGCCTCTGAATGAATAATTTCTTTTACCCGGCACTCCAGGTAAGCCGGTACTGATTTAAAAACAGGTACGCCTGTTTTCTGACCTTCCTCAAAAGCAAAGCCGTTTAGCCTGCCTGGCTCTACGGCTGTTTTTTTTGAAAAAGGGCTAATCATGGGCAGATCTGCCTTTCCCAGTATGTTTAGGGCAAAAACCCTGCTTTTTGAAATAGTCTCGTTCAGGTCACTCTGCTTCTGTACCGCTACCGATATCATAGGCGGATCAAAAGAGCACTGGGTAACCCAGCTCACCAAGCCGGCAGCGTAATAGTCTTCTGTACGCTGATTTAGCTTTTCGCCATCCTGGCGTGTAGTTAAAATATAAAAACCGTATGTAATTTTCTTAAGTGCAATGGCAAGCGGATCATGTTTGCCTACCGTACGCTCCATATGTCTTTTCATAGCTAAATAATTTAAAAACTGTATTTCCTTAACCCCCACAGGGAGCGATGGTTTACAACATTATTTGCTGAAGCGATGCAATGGGTGGCTGTATAAAAAGATGGGACAAAAAAAAGCCTCTAACCCGAGGGGAGAGAGGCTTCTAAAGTCCAAAAAAGCTTTGTATTTAGTAACCAACGCACACTACTAAACACATCTATCTAAAATAAAAAAATCAGTTGCTTTCGTTGAAAAAATATCGTCTAAAAAATAAAGCAAAATAACTATTGCTAAAAAAATCGGTTAAGCTTAAAAAATTGTTTTATGGGAGCTACCTAGTCAGCCATCCATGAAACACATTCTATTATACTCCTGCATGCAGGGAAAGGTTACGCCAGCCCGTAAAAATTTAAGTTCTTTTTCAGGCGGCCGCCACCAATAATTAAACCTCTGATTTTCAGTAATTATGATCCACAGAATAGGCTATGCATGCCTCAATCAAACACTTTCGAACAAAAAATTTTCTGTTAACCGCGGCATGGTGCGTAAAACCTTTCTGGAAAAAGGGACCGAATATGCCAGTGAACTAATTGCGCAGAATCTGGAAGATCTCAGCAAAGTGATCACCTGGAACCACCGGCACCACATTCGCTTTTACCGCCTTAGCAGCGATATGTTTCCCTGGATGAGCGAGTATGAAATTGAGGCCCTTCCGCAGTTCAATAAGATACACACACAGCTGAAAAACATTGGCAGGCTGGCTGCAGAATACGACCAGCGCCTTACCTATCATCCCGGGCCATTTAATGTGCTGGCTTCAGAAAACGAGCATGTAGTAAATAAAACCATCAAAGAGCTAAACCAGCACAGCCAGATCATGGACCTGATGGAACTTAGCCAGACGCCATTTAATAAAATTAACATACACATAGGCACCACGCTCCAGGGCGAAAAGCAAAAGGCCCTAGATAACTTTTGCAGAAACTTTGAGCGGCTATCAGCAGGCACCCAATCACGGCTAACAGTAGAAAATGACGATAAAGGCAGCATGTTCCATACCGGCGACTTATACGCAGGCATCCATAAGCTTATTGGCATACCGCTTGTTTTTGATTTTCATCACCACTACTGCCACTCGGGGGGCATCAGCGAGGAAGATGCAATCCGCACGGCAACCAGCACCTGGCCTGCCGGCATTCTGCCGGTTGTGCATTATTCAGAGCCTAAATCATTCACAGAAAAAAAGCTGATACGTGCACATGCCGATTTCATAGAACATGAAATACCAGACTATGGACAAGATTTTGATGTAATGCTTGAGGCTAAGCAAAAAGAATGTGCCCTGATTCGCTATAGGCAGAAAGAAGAGGAAGGCGAACTGCAGGAAACCCTTTTTAACAGCCTGCCCACACCTTTTGTATAGGTAACCAAAACCCTGTAAAACACTAAGGGCCGCCTAAAGCAGCCCTTGGTAAATTGGCGAGTGGGTGCCAACGGTAGTCGCGAACTCCCCTCCAACGGCCTGGCCGTCTCCAATCATCTCTATAGAAGAAAATTACGTAAAAAAATAAAGAAGCACAACACATAAACCATTTTTTTTTAAAAGTATAGCAATTGATTATATGCTGAAGCCCAACCAGTTAGTTCCTAACATTACTGTTCCTCTGTTAAGCGGCGGTACCTGGAACCTCCACCGCCAAACACCCCGTCAGTTTAGCCTGCTCATTTTTTACAGGGGCCACCACTGCCCTGTTTGCCGCTTTTACCTGAACAGCCTAAGCACCCACCTGAGCGAGTTCGAAGCACGGGGTATTGATGTTATTGCCATAAGCTCAAATACCAGGGAAAAAGCCCTGCAGTCGCAAACAGAATGGCGCACCGGCCGTTTGCCCATTGGCTACGACTATCCTGTAGAGGAAGCCAGGCAGCTGGGACTGTATGTTTCCAGGGGCATAAAAGTGCATGAGCCCGAACTGTTCTTTGAACCTGCCGTGCTTATTGTAAAACCAGATAATACCCTTTACGGCATTATTGTACAAAGCATGCCCTTTGGCCGCCCCAACATCCCGGACATGCTCCAGACCTTTGACTATATTATTAATGAACATTATCCGCCTCGGGGCGAATCCTAAGGCCATTCCCAAATCTGGAAATTTTGTATCTTTGGGAATATGCGCATATTCATAGTAGAAGATGATCCGTTTTATGCCGAGTTGCTGGCATATCACCTGTCGCAAAACCCCGAAGATGAAGTTCACCAGTATGGAACGGGCCGCGAGTGCCTGAACCACCTGTACCTGAACCCTTCTGTGATTTGCCTGGACTACTCCCTGCCCGATTTAAGCGGCGAAGAGGTGCTCAAAAAAATAAAAGTAACCAACCCGGAAATGCGGGTGATCATTATCTCGGGGCAGGAAGATATACAGACAGCCATCAGCCTGCTGAAGATGGGTGCCACGGATTATATTGTTAAAGATGATGATACCCGCGAAAGGCTATGGATAAGCCTCACCAACCTGCGCCACCAGGAGGGCCTGCAGAAAACCATTCACCACCTGCAGGAAGAGGTAGGCAGAAAATACAGCATCGACAGCTCTATTGTAGGCAACAGCCCTGCCATCCGCAAAACCTTTTCTATTATTGAAAAAGCGGCTAAAAGTAAAATAACCGTCTCCATCAGTGGCGAAACAGGCTCGGGTAAAGAGCTGGTGGCCAAAGCCATTCACTATAACTCTGCACGCCGCAACAAATCCTTTGTGGCGGTAAATATTTCGGCAATCCCCAAAGACCTGATCGAAAGCGAGCTTTTTGGCCATGAAAAGGGATCTTTTACCGGTGCCGATGCACGCAGAATCGGTTTGTTTGAAGAAGCCCATGGCGGCTCTCTTTTCCTTGATGAGATTGCAGACATGGATATATCCATGCAATCAAAACTATTACGGGCATTGCAGGAAATGGAAATTAAGCGGGTAGGCAGCAACAAGCCTGTATCTGTTGATGTGCGCCTGCTGGTGGCAACTCATAAGAACCTGGGAGAGGAAGTTCGGACAGGGCGCTTTAGGGAAGACTTGTACTACAGGCTACTGGGACTGCCCATTCACCTGCCGCCCCTCCGCGAACGTAACTCAGACATACTACTGCTGGCCAAACATTTTATTAAGAACTACTGCCACGACAACGGACTGGAGCCCATCAGCTTAAGCGCTGATGCACAGCGAAAGCTGATGGGGTATGCATGGCCTGGCAATGTACGGGAATTAAAAGCCGTTGTAGAACTGGCCTGCGTGATGACAGACAGCAACACCCTGGAAAGTGAACATATACAGCTGTTGCACTCCTCTCCTCTGGATTCTCTTTTAACAGAAGAACTTTCGCTAAAAGAATATACCAACCGCATCATACGCCGTTATTTAGATCGTTATGATCAGAATGTGATCCTGGTAGCTAAAAAGTTGCAGGTAGGTAAATCAACCATCTATCGTCTGTTACAGGAGAACCAGTTATAGTTTGTATTTTCCTGCGATTCTGTCGAACTTTAACAAATCATTTACTCCTTTTTTTTGGGTGACTGGCTTCTGTTCAAAAAATTCTTAGAAATGCTGAAATACAGCAGGAATTAATTGTATAGAACTGCTAATCAATGATATATTTATCAGCTTTGACTTGTACCTTTGTTCAGGCATTCTGTAGCTGATGATCATGTGATTGATTTAGTTTAGGCAGGCTGCTTTTAAGCAAACCTTAATTGCAGGGCATACGAGTAGTTGCGTAGTGAAAAACAGGCATATAGGGTTGGTAAGTAATGGCGGTAAAGGGCTTTTCTGGTAGAGAAGTAGAACAAGGATGAACGAACTGGATAGATTAAAAAGAGCACTGGAAAGAGAGCAACAGGCCCGTAAAGCTGCTGAGGAGATTATTGAGCAGAAAACTGCAGCGCTTTACGCCTCTAACCAGGAACTTTTGAAGCTGAACAAACAGCTGGAACATGAAGCACACAGCCGTATTGAGGAGAGCGAGATACTGGCACGCCTGCCTGAAGAAATTCCTGATCCGGTTATGCGCATCAGCCGCTATGGTAAAATAACCTACACCAACAGCGCCTATAAGCAGTATTGGTTACCATACCTGGGCCAGCAGGAGGGTGACTCCTACCCTGCCATATTTGAAGAAGCCATTGATAAAGCCATTGTAGACAACAGTTCGCATACAGCAGAATTTGATTTTGATGGCCGCAGCTGGTCGGTACAGTTCAGTGCCGTAGAGCACTATGGGTACATCAATATTCTGGCCCGGGACATCAGCACTCAAAAGCAGGCACAGGAGGCCATCCACAAAAGCCAGGAAGAGCTACTGGAAGCGCAGGAGCTTGGCAACCTGGGCCGTTGGGAGTTTAACCTGCACAACTCTACCTTTAGCTGGTCTCCGCAGCTTTACCGCCAGCTTGGCATTGATCTTTCTGAAAATGAGCCCGATGGCGGAGATTTCTTTAAGTTTGTACATCCCGACGACCTTTTTAATACACAGCTGGGCTTAACGCAAGCCATGGATACCGGCTATGCCCAGTTCGAACAGCGCATCATCAGGAAAGACGGTAGTCTGCGCCACCTGTACACCACAGTTAAGACCGATACGTTTAATGGTGTTCCAAGCCGCATTGTGGGCACTTCACTGGATGTAACCGAGCTGCGCAGCACGGAAAAACAGCTCCGGGAAAGTGAAGAGCGCTTTCAGCTTGCCATGCAGGGCATGAACGACGGGCTCTGGGATTGGGATATTGCCAGTGGCAGCGTTTATATTTCCCCCCAGTGGAAAGCACTGGTGGGATATGAAGATGATGAGCTGGAAAATAACTATGAAAATTTTACCCGTTTTGTTCATCCGGAAGATACTAAAAGACTAGAGCAGCTTTTTGAAAACAGCCCTGTTGTGCCTAAACATAAACTTAGCTATGAGTTTAAGATAAAGCACCGAAACGGAAACTGGCGGCATATGATGGCCAGATGCGTTATTTTGCGCAATGAGCAGGGAGAGCTAATACGGATGGTTGGTGCCACTACCGACCTTACCCACCGCATTGAAGCAGAGCAAAAGCTCATTAACAGCATGGACCAGATGAAAATCCTTTCCAGGATTTCGTTTATGTTTAATTCCGTAGCCGAAGATTTTGAGCAGCCCATACAGGAAGCCATTGGTATTATTGGCAAGCACTCCGGCGTATCCAGGGTTTATGTTTTTGAAAATTCATCTGATGGCGTTTTTGCCTCCAATACCTTTGAGTGGTGCCAGCCGGGCGTAGCTCCCCTTATAGAGGAACTACAAAACGTTCCCTACTCTGCCCTGCAGACATTTCAGCGAACTTTAAAAAAACAAGGCATTGTTGCCTCTGACCTAAGCAGTGTTGCGCCCGTTGTGCAGAATTTGCTCAGTAAGAAGGGTGTAAAATCACTAATGATCATGCCTTTTTACGTGCAGGATGAGCTAAGAGGTTTTGTAGGTTTTGATGATTGCGCTCAGCACCGCCCGTGGGAATCTGCAGATGTAGAACTGCTCAGAACCTTTACCAACCTCATAGGTAATATTTTTGAACGCCAGCAGGCAGAATATAAAGTGCTGCAGAGCGAAGAACGTTACCGCAGCCTGGTAGATAACCTCACCGAAGTAATTTTTCAAACCAACCAGCAGAGCGAGCTTATCTTTCTGAACCCGGCCTGGCAGGAAATTACCGGCTATAGCCCCGATGAAAGCCTTGACATGAGCCTTACTGACTATTTGATTACCGAAGATCAGCATGAGTTCAGGGCTTTACAGATACTGCTCTTTGAGCATAAAATTGACTTCTGCCGCCAGGTTATGCGCATTCGTATAAAAGATGGCAGCATTCGCTATGTTGAAGTGTTTGCCCGCCTCATAGAAGGTAAGTGGGGGCAGGCAGAGGGGCTTAGCGGCACCCTTACCGATGTTACCGAACAGCAGATTATCAAAGATAAGCTTATTAAGGCCAAGGAACTTGCAGAAAAAGCCTCTATGGCAAAGGCACAGTTCCTTTCTGTGATGAGCCACGAGATCAGAACGCCGCTTAATGCCATGCTGGGTATTTCGCATCTGCTCATCCGGCAGCAGCCCCGCCCCGATCAGGAAGAAAACCTGCGCATGCTCAAGTTCTCAGGAGAAAACCTGCTGTCGCTCATCAACGATATTCTTGACTTCAACAAAATTGAATCGGGCAAAATAACCATTGAAAAAAATTCTTTTGACCTGCGAAAGCTATGCAATAGCCTGCAAAAGTCGCTTAGCCTGAAGGCCGATGAAAAAGGAGTAGGACTGGAGCTGAACATTGACGGTGAAGTGCCCGCAACCATTATTGGTGACTCTACCCGCCTGACTCAGATCCTGAACAACCTGCTGGATAATGCCATCAAGTTTACCCACCAGGGTACAGTAGGGCTTACCATCAAGGTACTCAAGAAAGCCAGTCGCAGTGCAGTACTCCGATTCCGGGTAAGTGATACCGGCATTGGCATACCCCAGGAATCACTCACCACCATTTTTGAAGCCTTTACACAGGTACATGAAGGCAACAAGCAACAATACGGTGGTACCGGTTTAGGCCTTGCCATCATTAAGCGCCTGCTGGATTTGCTGGGTAGTAAAATAGAGGTAAAGAGCATCGCCGGTAAGGGCAGTACGTTCAGCTTCGATCTGGCATTTGACCTGGCAGATGAAAAGCAGCCCTCCCTGCCCCAGCAGACAGAAAAAGCCGCTCCCCAGCAGGGTCTTCAGGAGGCATCTCTACTGCTGGTAGAAGACAACCCCCTGAACATGCTGGTGCTGGTACAGTTCTTTGAAATCTGGGGTGTACACCCCGATGTGGCAGAGAATGGCCTGCAGGCTGTTGGCAAGATAAAAGAAAAAAACTACGATGTTGTGCTCATGGATCTGCACATGCCTGAAATGGATGGTATAGAAGCTACACGCTTTGTGCGGGAAGAATTAGGACTTACCGACCTGCCCATTATTGCGTTAACTGCCAATGCACTGCCGGGTATCAGGCAAAAGGTACTGGCAGCCGGCATGAACGACTACATCAGCAAACCTTTTGAGCCCGAAGATCTCTTCCAGACGGTTATGAAGCATTTGCCTCAGACTAAAGCTGCCACCGTAAATGCCCCGGCTAAGGTTAAGTCTGCACCGGCTTCTGTTGATAACGAGAATACACCCGGCCAGCTTTACAGTCTTCATAAGCTCTATCAGCAGAGCAATAACAACCCGGCCTTTGTAGAAAGGATGGTACATCTTTTCATTAAAACCAGCAGCGCCCAGCTTGGCACGCTCCGCAACTGCCTGGAACAGGGTGAGGCCGCAAGCCTGCGAGATACGGCACACCGCCTGAAGCCAAGCATTGATCTGTTTGATATTCGTTGCCAGAAACAAAGTGTGCGTAAGCTAGAACAAATGGAGCTAAGCGAAATGCAGACGCCAGACGGGTGGCTGATTGTCGAAAACTTTATTAACTGCCTGCAAAAAGTAATTCAGCAGCTGCAGGATTGGCTAAGCAAACAGGAACCGGCCAGCATGGCTGCCAAATCTTAAAAACCAAAAGCCGGCACATCTAGTGCCGGCTTTTGACTCATTAATTAAATGCTCCAGCAAGCGCATTGCTTAAGTTATATCTCAACTAAAATCTGTACTTACCTGCAAGGGCAAATACAGATTTGGCTATTACAGCCTGATTAGCCTTACAAAATCCAGCATAGCCCTGTTCACTTCTCCGTTCATGTTTTCATTCCAGGGCATAAAACGTATGTGCAGCTGATTTGAACCCTGCTGCAGCCGTATCTTTAATGGGTTGCTAAAGCCCCAGTTAGACCACTCTTCTGCTCCCAGCTGGGGCATCACCAGGGGGCCTGCATAATTATCCTCTACATACAGACTGCGGATTGCCGCTTTGTTATCAGTATTAACTGGTCCGCTGCCATTGCTAAAGTGCACATCAAGCAAATACTCACCCGCTGCGGGTGCCTCCACACGAAAGCTAATTCCGGTATTTACTGTTTTGCTTAATTCTAAATATCCTTCACCACTGTAACCTTCATAAGTAAGATCGGCAGGAGGTGCAATCTGCTCGGCTTCTATCAGCTGTATTCTAGCATGGGAAACTAAGCTTGCTGGCTCACTTAGGAAGGATGGCCATCCGGCAGAATCTACCGCTGCTACCATGTACTCAGAATATAGATCCAGGGGTGCCTCAATGTCGAAACGGTTGCTGTTTACATGCTGCAGTAAATTACCATTGTGCCACACCTGGTAAGCTACAGCCCCTTCTACAGGCTCCCATTCAAGGCTTTGCTGATCTACCTGAACCTGTGGAGTAGCCAGAGATGTGTGGTTGGCGCTGAGATTAAAAGACTGGTCACCAAAGCTGTTATTAGCCATCCGTATTTCCACCCGGTGCTCGCCCTGCAGGTTTGCAGGTATTAACGGTTCCTGGAGGCGCTCTCCATCCAGCAGCACCTCTGCCACCTCTGTTCCCCAGCCGGAAATCTCGAAGGTGAACACTGCATTCCTGTAGCGGAAGTTTTTAAGAGTGCGGCTGTCGGCATAGGCCTGTGGCACTACCGGCCTTATGCGTATGCCCTCCGGCTCAAAGTGCATGCCGTAGAATACCCGGTACACCATGCCCAGATTTCCTGCCACACTCCACAACTGGCGATCAGAGTTTATTTCAGTTCCTTTAAAATCGCCGCTGTTGGCTACAAAATTTTCCTTATTGGTAAGAAAGAGCGCTGTTGCTCTGTACAAGGCACCTAAGCCATGCAAAAGTGCCTGCTCGTTTTTAACTTCAGCTGCAGCCCAGTTCCAGTAGGCCTGCACAAACGGCCAGATGCCCTGGTTATGATAAGGGGGCACATCGGGTATTTGCGGATAAATAGAGGTAGCGCCAAATTTTGTAATAGGCGTTTTGCTCACAACAGATATTGCCTGCTGCGGATCTGCCACACCATATAATACACTGAGCGCTTCGCCCAGGGCCTCGGCACGTGGCGATTGCGCCAGGTAGACATTTCCATACAGAAACTGGCCATAGAAACCCCTGTCAGGCAGCCAGAGCTGTTCATTTATACCCTGCTTTATCTTTTGGGCCAGCTGTTGCCAGCGTTCTGTGGGTTCTCTCAGCTTTTGCCCCATGCGGGCCAGGATCTGATATGTTTCAAAATGTACAACATTAGTACCCAGTGTTTCACTTATGTAGATGGGCACCGGTCCCATCCAGCGTGGGTAGCTTTGTATGCGCCAGTCTAGGAAACTCGATTCTCCTTTGAACAGGCCTGTTTGTTCATTAAATGCTACCTGCAGGTCTTCTTCTGCTGATTTTTTGATAATATCGTAAGACTGTCGCAGCCAGTCCTCATTGCCTGTTACTGCATACACCTCCCAGGCGGCCAGTGCCCAGGTAGTACGGTCGGTAGAGACAGGCCAGGAGCCGCCCGTGCCGGTATCCTGAACAATACGGCCATCGCGAACCTTTGCCATCAGGCTGTTCCTGGATATTTCTGGCTCTATGGCGGCCAGTGCCAGTACAATGCTGTAGCTGATGTCTCGGGTCCACACCCCTACCCATTCCTTTCCTGTTCGGAAAGTCCCGTCGTCCTCAGTATCAAGCTTTATTTCCTCCAGCGATAAGTTATAGAGGGCATCTATCAGCGGCAGGTTAGAAGAAAAATGCGGATATTTCGAAATGTCTTCCTTTAGTTCCCAGCGATGTGCGGTAAAATCTTCAGGCTTGTACTGGTTTAAAACAACGGTTACTTCATAAATGCCATCTCCGTCGGGGTCAGTCAGCTGCATTCCTTCCCGGGAAGGTAAATTTTCAAAATCCCAGCCCAGCGGCTCGGTATCTCCTGCCACATACACGCCCCTAAAGTCTTGTTTATGTACCCTGTTGCCAGCATAATCGGTATAAAACCCATGATCATCGAACTGCTGCAGCACGGGGCGCATATCCAGCCTGATGCGAAAAGCAGTATTAGGTTCCAGAAAGTCATCTTTGGGCACCGATGTAGTATCGGTATAGGTCTGCCCAAAGGTTATCAGTGGCGTTTCTGCCTTTCCTCGCTCGGGGTACAGCACCACAAAATGGTTTACGCCTACCGGTAGCTCATTGTCTTTCCCGTTCAGGCTAAATTTAAAACTAATTCCGCGGCTGTGCCTGTCGTTGGCAGGGCTCTGGTAATTAGAGATCATAGCGGTAGGCGTAAGTGCAACGGCTTCGTACAGCCCCTGCGTTACGCGGTCTCCATAAACTGTAAAAGTTGCTGATTCATAAAGTTTCCGATCTGATAATGAGTGCGATGATTCCATACCTCCTTGGGTGCAAGCGAACAGACTAGTTAGTGCTGGTATAATAAATTTTAAAAATTTCATAAAAATGAGCAAGGGTGGCGCTCTCCAGTAAGATAGGAAAAAAACTGCATGCCTTTACTCATACATGCTAAAGCCTCGCCCTGCTACTGGTGCTTAACAACTCCCTGTTGTGTCCCTGCTCCGGCGCCTCCGGTGCTGCTGTATCCAGTTCCTGCAATCTTTGGGAAACCGGGCTGGATAGTGCTTCGTGCATATCCGGCGCTTCAATCTGACTATGTACATGTTTAGCAGCCTCTATTATCGCTTTGAAAATGCGACGTTGCGGCCGGCGCTGCGGCAAATACTCCGGATGCCACTGTACGCCTATTACAAAGGGTGCTTCCGGAAGTTCTATTCCCTGCACCACCTCATTGTCTTCTCTGGCTACTATCTCAAGGCCACTACCCGGCTCTTTTACCGCCTGGTTGTGTAGTGCATTCACCTTAAGCTGGTGCTCTCCAATCACATATGCCAGCCTGCTTCCTTCTTTGATGTATACTTCTTTAACCGGAAAAACACTGGAAGGATTGGGTTCTTCGCTGTAAAACGTATTGATATCCTGGTAGAGGGTTCCGCCAAAATACACATTCATCAGCTGCGAGCCCCTGCAAATACCCAATATAGGCAGACCCTTTCTCACTGCCTGGTCTATCAGCTGAAACTCCAGGTGGTCGCGGGCTTTATCTAAGGACCAGCCCCTGTCTCTGGAACGGCTTAGGAGCTTGCGCATAAAGAAGAGGGCGGGATAGTAGGCCATGCGGGCAAAGCGGCCAATTCGCTGCAGGAATGTTTTACGGGGATGTTTGATCGTCTGGTTCAGGTACTCCTGCACTACATGCTCCTGCTGATAGGCAGCAGGATCAACATCTGCACCGCCACCAATGATGAGTGCCTGCAGACCATCTGCAGTTCTTGGTCTTGAGGGAGTAATGCGGACTGGCCTGCCTCCGGCAAGCCTAACGGCCAGTGCCGTAAAAAACCAGGCCATGCCGCCGCCTTTGTCGGGGCCTGTAATACCAATTGTGGGAGTAGATCTGTTTATCCTTATAATAGCCATTTATCTGTTTGTTTGGCCCACTTACCGTTAAAGCCAATGAAGGTATCTTTCTTCATGCTCAAATACGCTCGGGCCAGTTCCTTTAACTTTTCTTTATCGTCAGCCAGATCTTCAATCATTACCCAGTTATTCCAAACCTTCTCCAGCGACCAGTCTTCTTCCTCTACCTGGCTGTTTGGCAACCTGTAGTGGAAGGTTGGCCGTTCTTTCACAATGCCCATATCCGCAAATGCAGAAACCTTCTCCTTCCTCAGGTAAGCAAAAAGCGGGTACATATCCAGCGGCCGGTTCCGGTCGGGGTTATAATCATTATAATCATCTATGAGCTGATCAATATCCGGATTGTATGCCATATGCAGTATCAGGTCGGCATAAGAGTCCGGAAAGGGATCAATGTAAGGAGAAAGCCGGCGGGCGAGGTCAACCTCAGCACTGCGTAACATCCAGGGATAGATCAGGATAAAAGCCCGCAGATAATCCAGAATTGTACCTGCCTTTTCATCAGGAATCTCCGGGTTCAGGTGCGTTCCGTAAATATTAGTTGGGAATGCACGGGTGCCTTTTGCTTCATGCCTGAACAGGCCATCCCGCAAACGCTCCAGCTGGTGAAGCTCTGTAATGGGTACCGGTGGGGTTCCTACTTCATAAGGCACTACCATGCCAACCACCCCCTCCAGCATATCTTCCAAACCCGATTCAAGGTTGGAACTACCCACCTGTATTTTGCTGATGTCAATATTAAGCTTCTGCAGTGGCTTGAGATAAGCTTTTTCAGTAAGCAGGCGGGCATCCATTTCAATTGAAAAATCACCCAGGCTTGAATTTTCAACCTTCTGCATAAAGCGGTTTTCCCGCTTAAGCTCCCCACCAAAGAGTTCCATGATAATGTCGGCCGTTTTTTCAATTGGCACATTACCAAACTCTATTTCGATTCCTACTTTTCTTACCTCCCCCTTAGGGTTGTGTAAACGTTTAGGTTGTAAAAATCCCATAATCTTAAAAAATTCGCCTCTACCTACAGTTTAAAAAGTAATTAAAATAACGCTGTAGCCTCTTAAGGGTTGCAACTCTATAACCTTTAAGTAGTTTTCAGTACATTAGCAAAATCTGGATTTACTTATTATTTATGAAAAAATTTTTACTGGTAGTGCTGGCAATCGGCACCTTTTCCTGTTCCCAGTCACCTTCCGAAACCAGCACAACAGAGAGTGAAGCTCAGTTGCAGGCGCAGCGTTTCATTGACGATTATACCCAGCAGTTTAAAAAGCTTTACTACGAATCGGCCGAGGCCGAATGGGCCTCTAACACCCGCATTACACCTGGCGATACCACCAATGCCTGGAAGGTGCAACAGGCAAATGAAGCTTATGCCCGCTTTACCGGCAGCACCGAAAACATCGAGAAAGCCAGGGAGCTGCTGGAGCAAGAGGCACTGCTGCGCCCCTTACAGGTAAAGCAGCTACAAACCATTCTGTATAATGCTGCCAACAATCCCGCCACGGTAGAAGACCTGGTAAACGAACGCATCAAAGCAGAAGCACAGCAAACCGAATTATTGTTTGGCTACGACTTTAAAGTAGATAACAAGTCTGTTAGCACCAACGACATCGATAACATCCTGAAGGGCACCATGAACCTAGACAGCCGACAGAACGCCTGGGCTGCCTCAAAGGAGGTGGGTACCAGCCTGCGCGAGGGTTTGCTGAACCTGCGCCGCCTGCGCAACGAAACCGTAGAGGCCCTTGGCTATGATAACTACTTTGCCTACCAGGTAAGCGACTACGACATGACCTCAGATGAAATGATGGAGCTGAATGAAAAGCTGATTCGTGACATCTGGCCGCTGTACCGTGAGCTACACACCTATGCCCGCTACGAGCTGGCCAAACGCTATGGCGTAACGGAGGTACCAGCCATGCTGCCTGCCCACTGGCTGCCTAACCGCTGGGGCCAGGACTGGAGCCCAATGGTAGAAGTGGAAGGCATTAATCTTGATCCCGTACTGGAGGAAAAAGGCCCCGAGTGGCTGGTACAACAGGCAGAGCGCTTCTACATTAGCCTGGGCTTTCAGCCGCTGCCCCAATCTTTCTGGGAAAAAAGCAGCCTCTACCCTGCTCCTGCCGATGCAACTTATAAAAAGAACAACCACGCCTCTGCCTGGCATATGGACCTTGAGGAAGACGTACGCGCGCTGCAGAGTGTAATACCAAATGAAGAGTGGTACGAAACCACCCACCATGAGCTGGGTCACATCTACTACTACATCAGCTACACCAATCCAGATGTACCACCACTCCTGCGCGGAGGTGCCAACCGTGCCTTCCACGAGGCAGTGGGCAGCATGATGGGATTAGCCGCCATGCAAAAACCCTTTATTGCCGGCCTGGGCCTTATAGATCCTAACACTAAAACTGATGAAACACAGGCACTGCTGAAAGAAGCCCTCAACTACATTGTATTTATACCCTTCTCGGCTGGTGTAATGACGCATTTTGAGCATGATTTGTACGCGAACGACCTGCCTGCAGACCAGCTTAACAAGCGCTGGTGGGAGCTGGCAGAAAAGTACCAGGGAATGGTGCCGCCAGCCGTACGCGGAGAAGCGTATACCGACGCTGCCTCTAAAACACACATCAACAACGATGCAGCCCAATACTACGATTATGCCATTAGCTATGCGCTGCTGTTTCAGCTTCACGACCATGTTGCCCGCAACATCCTTAACCAGGACCCGCGCAGCACCAATTACTACGGCAACGAAAAGGTAGGCGATTTCCTCAAAGACCTGCTGCGGCCGGGCGCCACCCGCGACTGGCGTGAACTATTGAAAGAAACAACCGGAGAGGATTTAAGCGCAAAAGCCATGCTTAGCTATTTTGAGCCACTCATGGAGTACCTGAAAGAAGTAAATAAAGGCCGCACCCATACCCTGCCCGAAACAATCTGATGAAATATAGATGAACCTATAAAGGCTGCCGGCACAACAAGCTGGCAGCTTTTTTATAGTAATATTATAGTCAGGCGCTTCGTTCTGGTAACGGCCTGCTGTTTTTTCGCCTCTAATACCAATAAATTTCACCACCACCATCACTATGTTGCGCTCAACATTTTTGCCATTCATTCTTTTATTCCTGGGCAACATAAGCCTACAGGCACAGCAATCAAATGCTCCTGCAAAAATCAGTACCCTGGTAGAACAGCCAGAGGTAGAAATGCACATACGCTTTCTGGCATCCAATGAACTGGAAGGCCGCGACGTTGGCAGCAAGGGCATAGAAGTGGCCGCACAATACATGGCCGCTTACTTTCGCTCCAGGGGATTAAAAAGCCTGGCCGGTGCCGAAAACTACCGGCAGCGCGTTCCCTTTCTGCAGGCAAATCCGCCCCGGCAGGGCGAGTTAAGCATCGCCAAACAACCTTTTACCCTGGATCAGGATTTTGTGGTGCGGCAGGGGCAGAATAGCAGGTTGCAGGGTACTGCTGTAGTGCTTGACTGGGGCACAGAAGCCAGTATCACAGCAGACCAGGTGAAGGGGAAATGGGTAATTACCAAAGCCGGAACAGAACCAGGATCCAGCCCCCAGGCACAGCTTACAGCAAGTGCCGATAAGCAAAAAAAATTGCAGGAGCTTGGCGCATTAGGTTTAATTGAGCTATACCACAACCAGCAAATGCCGTGGAATCAGCTGGCCCCTTACCTCACGGGCAGCAAGTTTGTGTTGGGGAACAGCAATGAATCTACCCCTTCCACCTTCCCGCTAGTTTGGGTAAGTGATGCCGACAACAACCTGCATCAGAGCCTGAAAAAGAAAAAGCAATCCCAGGTTGTTTTCAGCATATCCGGCAAAGAGGAGACAAGTATCACCAGTTCCAACATACTGGCAGTAATAGAAGGCACCGACCCTAAGCTTAAGCAGGAGTACGTAATGCTCTCTGCCCACTACGACCATGTAGGCATAGGCCGTGCCGTAAATGGCGATAGCATATACAACGGCGCCCGCGATAATGCAGTAGGTGCAACAGCCTTGCTCATGGCCGCTGATTATTTCTCTAAAAACCCACCTAAACGCTCTGTGCTCCTGGCCGCCTGGACTGCCGAAGAAAAAGGACTCCTGGGCAGCCGCTGGTTTGCAGAACATCCGCCTGTACCGCTCGGCCAGATTGTATTTAACCTGAACATTGATGGCGCCGGCTATAACGACACCACAAAAGTAACCGTAATTGGCTTGGAGCGTACCGAAGCAGAAGCCGAGCTGACGGCTGCTGCACAAGCCTTTGGCCTGCAAGCCATAAAAGATCCGGTACCGCAGCAAAATCTTTTTGACCGCTCCGATAATGTACATTTTGCCAGGGCAGGCATACCGGCACCCACTTACTCCATGGGCGTTACTGCCTTTGATGCAGAACTGATGAAGCACTACCACCAGCCCTCTGATGAGGCCGAAAGCATCAACTTCAGCTATGTGAGCCGTTACATCCAGTCCTTTATTTTGGCAGCAGAAAAAATTGCCAGTGCAGCACAGGCTCCTTTCTGGAGGGGCGGAGACAAATATGAAGCTGCCGGAAAGGCTCTCTACAACAGAAAATAGTTTGGTAAGGGAGAGGCGGCTGGGCACTCCCTTATTACTTTTTAGTGGCTGATATTGTGCTCAAGGCAGTACAAACCTTATTTAGCACTAATACAAGCCCCTTGTATGAATGATTTTTTGTAACTTTTCGTTGATAAGAAAATTAGGAGAATCTATTGGCTACGCTCGGAAGCATTACAAAATCGACTAAGGTTAAGGTATTTCTTGCCTTTGGCCTGCTTACCATTGGTCTGGTGGTTGCCCTGTACTTTGCCATCACCAGTTTTAGGCAAATCTCGCAATCTGTCGAAACCCTGGCAAAGCCTAACTCCATGCCGGTGCACCTGAGCCAGCTGCTCACAAACCTGTCAGACTCTGAGAGTCACCTGCGTGCCTACAGCCTTACCCAGGATAATGCTTACCTGAAAGCTTATGAAGAGAACACGGCCGATGTATACAAGCAGCTGAATTTTCTGAAGAAAACAAATCAGGATGAACGCTGGCAGCGAAGGCTCGATACCCTCACCACCCTTATCAATAAAAAAGTAGAAGGTTTAAACTCTTTTACCGTTCTAAAAACCCAGCTCGACAGGCCCGTTTTTACTGATAAAGCGCTGAAACGCTTGAACGATCAGGCCAAAGACCCGGTATCGGTTAATACAACCCTGAAAAAAATAGAGCGGGAAGTAAAAAGAGATCTGCCCCCACCGCCAAAGGTGCGCATGGAAAAGGTAGAGAAAAAGGGAATTCTAAATAAGATATTTGCAAGAGATAAAAAGGCACCTGTGGTTACCATGGGAGACAGCAGCCTTGTTACCACCACCAAAGAAGTTAGCATAGACACTATTGTGCTGGCAAAGCCGGTGGCAGACTCCCTCATAAGCGGAATGCGCAAAATGTTGCGCGAAATTCAGCGGGAAGAAACCAGTAACCGCCGGCAGCTTAGCAAGCAGGAGCTCGAGCTACTTGCATTCGATCAGGTAGTAATGGAGCAGATCAGGCGCATCATTCACCTGATGGAGCAGGAAGAAACTGCAATCACTACCAACCGCATACGCAAAGCGCAGCTGATGGTAGATGAAGCCTCAATGATTATCTTCCTGATCAGCTGTACAGGCCTTATTACCAGCTTTGTATTTGTGACATTGGTAATCCGCGATATCAGCCGAGGCAACTTCCTGAAAGCACAGCTTGAAAAAGCCCGCCGCAAAGAAGAACAGCTACGCCAGGTAAAAGAACAGTTCCTGGCCAACATGAGCCACGAGATCAGAACACCGCTTAATGCCATTGTTGGTTTCTCTGAACAACTCCGGCAGCATGCATTGCCAGCGCAGCAGCGTAAACAGGTAGAGGCCATCCGCTTTTCATCAGATTTTCTGCTGGCAACGGTAAACGATATTTTGGACATGAGCAAGATTGAAGCTGGCCAGATAAGCTTTGAAAAGCTCGACTTTGACCTTCTCCAGGTCTTACAGCAAACTACCCAGCTAATTAATAACCGGGCATCTGAAAAAGGTCTGGTATTCAAGCCAGACCTGCCACTGGCACCGGCCTACCTGAAGGGAGATCCCTTCAGACTTCAGCAGATCCTCTATAACCTACTGGGTAATGCTATTAAATTTACCGATCGCGGAGCCGTAAAAGTTAAATGCCGCGTGCGTGATAATGGTTTTGGCAAATACCTGGTAGATATAACCGTTTCCGATTCAGGAATTGGTATTGCAACCGAAAAGATCAAACAGATCTTTGAAAGCTTTACGCAGGCAGACCCCTCTATTACTCGTCGCTACGGTGGCAGCGGCCTGGGCCTGGCCATTACCAAAAAGCTTGTTGACCTGCAGGGCGGTGAAATTAGCGTTAGAAGCCGCGAAGGCAAGGGCACCGTGTTTTATGTTACCATTCCTTATCCTAAAGGCAGGCCTGTAGAAGAACAGACACCCATTATCAGTAAGCCCGAGAGCATCCCTGCAGCATGGCAAAGCATGCATGTACTGGTGGTTGACGATGACCCGCTGAATGTGCTTTTACTCAATACCATATTACAAAAGTGGCACATTCCTACAGAAGTAGCGAACAGTGGTCAGGAAGCATTAAGCAAGCTGGATGCCCGCCATTATGACCTGGTACTTACAGATATGAATATGCCTGGCATGAGTGGTTTGCAGCTCTTAGAGAAAGTAAGGCAGCTAGAAGGAAATAACAGCCAGATACCTGTAGTAGCGGTAACTGCAAATGCTATGAAAACAGACCTGGCCCGCTACCTGGAGCTGGGCATGACAGCCTATTTACTCAAACCTTTCCAGGAGAGTGAACTACTACAGCTCCTGGCTACTATATGGGAAAACTCAGCGCCTGCACCACCAACAGAAACAGCAAAACAAGTAAGCATTAAAACTCCTGCAGCAGCGCCTGCCCCTGTTCAGCAAAACGGCTATAGCCTGGAAATCTATCAGAAGTATTCTGGCGGCGATCCCGAGGCGTTAAAGCTAATGCTGTGCACTTTCCTGGAGAATACCACCGAATACCTGGAACTAATGGAGCAGTATTGCGAGCAGCAAAACTGGGTGCAGCTAAAGGAACTGGCACACAAGATGTTCCCTTCTGTTAAGCAATTCAGAGCCGAAAAGGCTGCCAAACTGCTTCGCCGAATGGAGCTGGAGGAAGCTCCGGCAGAAGTTCGTGCTGAATGGGTGGCGGAGTTCCGAAAAGAAGCACAACAGATTGTTGGCTATGTACAGGCCGAGCTACAGGAAACCGCTAGTGCCGCCAGCTAATTAAGTATACAGGTTGACAGGATACAGTAGAATATAATAAAGTATAAAACACTAAAGCCGGGCTAATGTAGCCCGGCTTTAGTGTTTTATTATGAACAGAACATACAAAGCTACAGAGGCATCAAACCTCCATATTATAGAGTTTCAGCTTATTATACAGCGTTTTACGATCGATATTAAGCAGGCGTGCAGCTTTCGATTTATTAAAGTTAGCCTGCTGCAGTGCCTTCCGGATCATTTCCCGCTCATTATGTTCGGCAATTGCCTTTAGGTCTACCGTACTGTTGCCGCCGCCTGTAACTGCAGGTGCTGGATTAGCTTCTGCCGCCTGTGCCTGTAGCACCAGCTCTTCGGGCAACTGGTCCTGGCTAATTGTGTTACTGCGGGTAAGCAGCACAGCTCTTTTAACAGTATTCTTTAGCTCGCGCAGGTTACCAGGCCAGCTGTAGTTTCTGAATATTTCGAGCACTTCGCTATCAAAGCCGTTTACTTCTTTCTCAAGCTCCTGGTTTGCATTTTTAAGAAAATGCCGTGCAAAGAGCTCAATATCAGGCACACGCTCCCGTAAGGCCGGGGCTGATATACCAAATTCATTAAATCTGTGGTAAAGGTCTTCCCTGAAACGACCTTCCTCTACTGCCTGCAGCAAATTCTCATTGGTAGCCGCAATAATGCGTACGTCTACTTCATGATCGGTATTACTGCCCAGCTGGCGAACTTTGCGCTCCTGCAAAGCCCTCAAAAGCTTTACCTGTACCTCGTAGGGTAAATTACCTACCTCATCCAGAAACAGGGTGCCGGTATGCGCCTCCTGGAACTGCCCCTTTTTATCGGCATATGCGCCTGTAAAAGAGCCCTTCAGGTGACCAAATAGCTCACTGGCAGCAAGGTCTTTTGTAAGGGTACCGCAATCTACCGCCACAAAGGGGCGCTGGCTGCGCTTGCTGTTCATGTGGATCATTTTAGCAATGTACTCCTTACCAGTGCCACTTTCGCCCTGTATGAGCACCGACATACGTGTTGGCCCAACCAGCTCAATAAACTCCTGAATCTGCTCTGCAGCTTCCGATTGGCCCTGCACAAACTCAAGCTCATCGTCAGATGCACCTCTGCCATTTTCCTGCGCTCTTTTCAGGGCAGCCTGCATGGTCATCAGGATTTCATCAGGATTTACCGGCTTGGTAACATACTCGTATGCGCCGATCTTCATGGCCCGCACGGCTGTTTTAATATCCCCAAAGCTGGTCATTAAGATCACAGGTGTCTGAGGATGTAAATTTCTGGATTCCTGTAACAGATCTATCCCATCATGATCAGGCAGCCTTAAATCAGTCAATACAATATCGAAGGTACCTTCGCGTACCTGCTTCATTCCCTCTTTACCCGTAGCTGCTTCTGTTACGGAAAATTGGTTTTTATTTAAAAAAGTCCGCAGCATCAGGCGGAACATCGGATCATCATCTACTACCAGAACGTGGTTCATTCTATGAAAAAAGGCTAAACAGGGTTAAGGTACAAATTATGCTGTACAAAAAAAAGCGGAGTGCTACTGCTGCACTCCGCATTCTTGGTCATAATCGAAAGTTAAAAAAATACCGTTACCTGAAAAAATAGGTTATGGGGACCTCAGGCGCCGACATTGAGCGATCTGCGTTCAGAATCAAAAAGGTTTAGTTTAGTTGGTTTTCCTTATTGTTCGTTATTAGCAGGGGTGTTTTCTGCAGCACGATCTACGCGAGACAGAAGCTTACCCTGATTGTCGTAACGAAGCACTACACCTGGTACTTTAACTTCTACCATTTTCTCTTCAGCTACTACACCTTCTTCTGCAGCATCTTCAGCTATTTCTTCAGTTTGTTCCTGAGAGTCCTGAATTTCTTCCTGCATGTCTTCAGATACAAGCTCTACTTCGTATAGCATGGCTGCCTGCTCAGCTTCTGGCTGGCTACTAGCTTCACCTTCTACATTAGACATATTGTCTGTTTGTATCTGTGTTCCCGGAGTTGATTGTAGCTCTGTTACTGCTACAACTTTCCATGCTTTAAACTCACCGCTTTTCAGCGAGCGCTGCACTGCTTCCGGCAGCTCCTCTACTTTAATGATACGACGTCCGGCCTCTGCATCAGCAGGCGTGTCAGACATTTTATCAACAGTGATAGACTGTTCTGTATTTGTGGTTTGATCTTCTTCAACCGGGGTTGTCTGCGCGAATGCTACGCATGAACCAAAAGCTACTGCTACAAAGGTTAATATTATCTTTTTCATGTTAATGATCAATTATTAATAGTATGTGCAAAACAAATAGGAAAAGACCGTGCCAAAACTAACCATTCTCTTAAAAACGCCATCCATTTCAATATAAAGCCACTTTTACAGTTTACGTTTCCTTTAAAGTATTGAGGAACGGATCTACAGTTGTAGATATATTCTGCTAAAAAGTGTGGAATTTTATCAGAATATCACACCCATATTACACCCCACTTTCAATCACTTTTGAGCCTGCTTAAGAACAGCGTGTACCGCTTCCGGCTCTTTATGCCGCCTAACAATTACAGCAGGTGCTGGTTTCCCTCTATAGCTATTCCGCTATCATGATGAAATCAGATCCGCATTCTGCAGCCTTTGTCCCCTTACATGACCTCGCCCTCATTGGTGACAGGCGCAGCTGTGCGCTGCTCGACAAGCAGGGTAATATTGTGTGGTATTGTCCGGAAAGGTTCGACAAACCCGCCCTGCTAGCGCAGCTGCTGGACCCGGATAAAGGAGGAGGCTGGCAGCTGCTTGCAAATGGAATGGCGTTTAAAAAGCGGGAATACATAGCAGAAAGCGCCATACTGCGCACGCAGCTTAGCTGCCCTGCCGGTGAGCTGACCCTGGAAGACTGGATGCCCCTGAATGGAAGGTTCTACGGAATTTGTCGTCGCCTTTCTGCTACGCCCCTTCCTGTTATGTTTAGGTTAACACCGCGTCCTGAATATGCCCGCAGTAAAGCTGTACTTGAACTTTTGTCTGATAAGCATGTCTGCATAGACTTTAACCTGCACCTCTACGCCTCTCATCCGCTGGAAATTCATGAGGATGCAATCAGCTGCCGCATTCCCGAGGGTGAGAAGGCCTGGCTTACACTGGCTGAAAAGACTTTTGAGTGTCAGGAAACACTCATAGAAGAATCTTATCAGCAAACCCTTGAAAACTGGGCAGCGGTAGCCAGCCATATAACATACAAAGGCCCTTACGAAAAGGAGGTACATAATTCCCTGCGGCTGCTGCGCATGCTCACCTACCACCTGAATGGAGGTATAATAGCGGCTGCCACCACCTCTTTGCCAGAGGTGTTGGGCGGCGAGCGTAACTACGACTACCGCTATGTATGGCTGCGTGATGCTGCCATGATTGTAAGTGCACTTACACGCGCCGGCAGCGATGGTGTAGAGGAACGGCAGTTTCTAAGCTTTATCTGCTCGGCCATGCATCGGTTAAAGGAGCCAGTAGTTCCATTTTTCACACTTGATGAGCAGCCCGCCCCGCATGAACAGGAAATACCACTGCAGGGCTACCGCAACAGCAGGCCCGTAAGGATTGGCAACAATGCCAATAACCAGTTACAGCTGGATGCTACCAGCAATGTATTGATAGCCGCCAAGGTTATTTACAATGCTTATGATACCCGCGAACACTGGGAAACCATCAGCATGCTGGCCAACTATGTTAGCGAACACTGGCATGAGCCCGACCATGGCATGTGGGAAGAAAAAACTAAAAAGCATTACACCTCGAGCAAGGTAATAGCCGCCTGCAGCCTGGAGTACATTGCCAAACACAGCGAGCATGAACAGGAGAAAGAGCGCTGGCAGCAGGCTTCCGGGCATATCAGAACTTTTATAAAAGAAAACTGCCTGACACAGGAAGGTGCCTATGCTGCCTATGCAGGAGCCCAGACTGTAGACGTTAGCGCTGTTCTATTCCCTATATGGGGCTTTGTGGAGGCAGAGGCGCCGGCAATCATTAAAACTATTGCGGTGCTGGAACGCGATTACTGCTATAATAATCTTTACCGTCGCCAGCTGATAAACTTCAATGCTGAAAAAGAAGGTGTTTTTTTAGCGGGCAGCCTCTGGGTAGCCCAATATTGGGTAATGAGAAAAGACTGGCAAAAAGTAGAGGCAGGCCTGGATGCCATTCTGGCTTTCATGAACGATGTTGGCATTTTGCCTGAAGAGGCAGATCCTGATACCGGAGAATGGCTGGGCAACCTGCCACAGACATTTGTACACGCGTCACTCATTGGCACGCTTATAGATTACAAGAGCGAGCGTTATAATAAACAGGAAGATTAAGCGCCCCGGCAAAGATCAGTAACTCCGCACATTCTGCTGCTTAAGCAACTGGCTTAGCCATTCTTATATTACTCAACAAAAACAACATGCACGCCTGGCATACTGCTTTTATCGGCTAAGATTTTCTTTGCGGAGCTTAGTCATGCATACACGCCTCCTGAATGCCGGCCAAAGGCTCTGTTTACAATCCTGATAAAGAAAATAAACAGGATCATGGCAGCTGCTCTAACCAAACACCTGCTATCACGTTTCAATATTAGGCTCAACATTAAACTGAGCATTATTGTATCTACTTTTTGCAATGAGTTACACAAAAAAGCGCTGTAGCAACCAAAACATACCACAATGTCAGACAACAAATTTTTTATTTCCTTATCTAAAGTTGGCGGTGCCATTGGCAGGGGACTAATTGCCGGATTAGCCGGCACTGTTGCCATTACCATTTCGCAGATGATAGAGATGAAACTTAGCGGCCGGGGTAGCAGTGATGCTCCTATGAAGGTAGCCGGAAAAGCCCTGGGTGTAGAACCCAGGGGAAAAGCAGATCTTGAAGTGGCCCAGGCAGAAGACAGCAGCGATAAGCAGGAAGAAAAGCTGGAGGAAAAGGCAGAAGCCAACAAAGAAAAGTTCAGCCAGCTGATACACTTCGCATATGGCACAAGCTGGGGCGTTGCCAGGGGTATGCTCGATCTGGCCGGCCTGAGGGGAGCACCTGCAAGTCTGGTACATTTTGGTGCTGTATGGGGTACTGCCCTAGTAATGCTACCGGCTGCAGGAGCAGCCAAACCTGTTACCAAATGGCCGGGAGATCAACTTGCTACCGACATACTCCACCATGCTGTATATGCAGCAGCAGCCGGCGCTGTGTACGATGCTATGCCGGCAGGCAGCTATGGTAGAAAAAGGAAGTGGAATATTTTTTCTTAAGAATTAAACCTGATATGGAAGACAAGAAACAAGATGTAGTAGTAATAACCGGCGCCTCTGCCGGCCTTGGCAGGGCTATTGCAAACGAATTTGCCAAAAATGGCGCCAAAATAGCGCTTATTGCCCGCGGAAAAGAACGCCTGGAACAGGCAAAGCAGGAGGTTGAAGATTTTGGTGGCCAGGCCCTTACTTTTTCTGCAGATGTAGCAGATGCAGAAGCAATAGAAAGAGTGGCTGCTGAAGTAGTAGAAAAATGGGGCACCATTGATATTTGGATAAACAATGCAATGGTGGGTGTACTAAGCCCTGTAAAGGAAATGAAGGCCGAAGAATACAAGCGGGTTACCGACGTAACTTATCTGGGGCAGGTATATGGCGCACAGGCTGCGCTTAAGCATATGCTACCCAAAGACAAAGGCTGTATTGTGTTTGTTGGTTCTGCCCTTGCGTACAGAGGCATTCCGCTGCAGTCGGCCTACTGTGGTGCAAAACACGCCACCCAGGGCTTTTATGATTCGCTGCGCTCTGAATTGATTCACGACAAGAGCAACGTTCAGATATCAATGGTACAGATGCCAGCCATGAACACCCCTCAGTTTGACTGGATGCGTAACCGGATGCCCAACAAGCCAAGGCCAATGGGTACCATTTACCAGCCCGAAGCAGCTGCGAGATCTGTTTATCATGCAGCCTACCACCCAGAGCGTGAGTACAAAGTGGGCTTTCCAACCCTGCAGGCTGTATTGGGCAATAAAATATTACCCATGGTAGGCGACTGGGTACTTGCAAAAAATGGCTACAAGGGTCAGCAAACTGATGAGCCCAAAGGAAAAGAGCCACTCGACAACCTTTTTGAGCCAGCTCCCGGAAACTTTGGCTCCCATGGCCGCTTTGATGCCAAATCAAAAGATAAAAGCGTAGTAGGCTGGATGGGTCGCCACCAAACTGTTCCAGCAGCTGCAGCAGCCGTGCTGGCCGGCCTTATTGTTGCTGGCATTGTGTTTAAGAAATAGAGAGACCAATTTATGCATAAACAGGCTGAGCTCCGCTGAAAAGCTGGAGTTCAGCCGCTTTATGCCACAACCGCAAAGGGATTTTTTATATAACTCCATTTTTAACTCCCCTTTGCCCTGAAAAAGATTCTGATACCGATGAAAACAATTGCAAACTACCTCCTACTATTATTGTGTTTACCAATGTTTATCGCCTGCAATAGCAAAGACAGCAGCGGGCAGGCTAATACTTCAGGCAACATCTCTGGCGATGAAGAAGCGGGAAACAGCTTTCAATATGCCAGGGAAGACGCCGGCAGGTATATTGAGCAGTGGCTAGATTCTGCCCAACTAAAAACAAACCTGCCAAAAATAAAGGAGGAGCAGGTAGCCAAAGATTTGTTTAGCTTCTACAGCAACCGTAACTACAGCCCTGCCTGGACCTCCGGTACAGCAGCTCGCCTCCTTAGCACCATCAGAGATATTGATAAAGAGGGGCTTAACCCCAATTCTTATCCTGCAGATACTATCCGGACGCTCATGCAGCAGGCACAACAGGGGAACAGTGCAGAAACTGGTGCCAAGCTGGACCTGTTGCTCTCTGCCACCTATTTAAAACTTGCAGATGTTATTGCCACCGGCAAAGTAAAACCCGGCGACTACTATAACTCCTGGTATATCAAACCCAAAGCTCCCGACACACTCTACACCTATCTACAGCAGGCAGTAGAAAGTGGAGATATAGATGCCTCGCTCGATTACTTCAGGCCCCGCTTTGATCAGTATGAAAAGCTGCAGCAGTACATTAATACCTACAGCAGGATTGTTAAAAATGGTGGCTGGCCTGAAATTGAGACCAAGGAGGCAATACAACCCGGAGACTCCAGCCAACAGGTAGAACAAATCCGCCAAAGACTGCACATAAGCGGCGATCTTGCTGCCGGACCAGCTGAATGGAATAGCCCTGCTGTTTACGATTCCACCCTTATATCAGCAGTAAACAACTTTCAGGTACGCATGGGCTTGGAGGTGCAGCCAGCCATTACCGCTGAAATGATAGAAGCCATGAACGTAACTGCTGAAACACGCTTAAAGCAGATTGCACTTAACCTGGACCGCATCCGCTGGTTTTCCTCCGGAGATATGCCACCTACCTATGTACTGGTAAACCTGCCGGAATATTCGCTACAGGTTGTAGACGAGGGCGAAAAGATCAAAACCATGAAAGTGGTAGTGGGTGAGCAAATGAATTCAACCCCTATCTTCAGTGATAAAATTGAATACGCTGTTTTCTCCCCTTACTGGAATGTTCCCAACAGCATTGCCATGGATGAGATCTGGCCCAACGCCCGCAAAAACCCCGGCTACCTGCGCAGCAGACATTACGAGGTACTGACTGGCTGGGGTGATGATGCAGAGGTTATAAGCCCATCAGAGATAGACTGGGATAAGCTGCGCCAATATCGCATCAGGCAAAAGCCAGGCCCCTGGAATTCTTTGGGCAGGGTAAAATTTATGTTCCCGAACGATTATGCCATTTACCTGCACGATACCCCTGCAAATCATCTGTTCCAGGAGTATAGCCGCGCCTACAGCCATGGCTGCATTAGGGTAGAAGAACCTGCCTGGCTTGCCGACTGGCTTTTTCCACAATTAGAAAGGCAGGATGTAAAAAACAAGATGAACAACACCAACAGGGATGTTGTGAGCCTGGAAGATGAGGTACCTGTTTACATTTTTTACCTGACTTCGTTTGTTGATGATAACGGCAATATAAACTTCAGGGAAGATCTTTATGAGCTGGACAAGCGACTAACCCCACAGTTCGATCTGATCTAAATCTCTGAAGTTATCCTGAAACTGGCATATGCTGCTCTGCGAATATGTCTGGCAACCTTAAACATAGCGTTGCTTACCGAGGTAGTACTAGAAATGAAGCAAAATACAGCCCGGCTTATACGCCGCCTTTATGATTTTAGGGGCAGCCCGTTTGTAGCGCTTGCAGTAGGGGTACTTTTTGTACTGGAAAAGCGATATGCCCTGCGCAAGCAAAAAACACCCCTGCCCCAACGCCTAAAAACCAATGCTGCCATTGTTAGCACTGCCGTACCCGTGCTGCGCCTTGTGCTGATTCCGGCCATGGTACAGGCCGCTGCCTGGGGAGAAAAGAACAGGATAGGCCTGTTGCAACACCTGAAAGCTCCGCAACTGCTCAAAGATACCCTGGCTTTTGCTGCATTGGACTGGACAAACTATATCTGGCACAGGCTAAACCACCGCTGGCCCCTTATGTGGCGCTTTCACCAGGTGCACCATACCGATCTGGATATGGATGTAACCACTGCCCTGCGTTTTCATGTAGGGGAGCTGTTTACTTCTGTACCCTTTAAAGGAGGGCTGGTATTACTCTTTGGCGCATCTCCACGGGCAACGCTGGTATATGAGGTTTTCTTTGAACTGGCCAATAATTTTCACCACAGCAACCTGCGCCTGCCGGAGCAAACCGATCGGCAGCTGGCTAATATGATTGTTACACCACGCATGCATGGCATTCACCATTCAGTAGTAGAGGAGGAAACCAACAGCAACTTTTCGGTAATCTTCAACTTCTGGGACCGGCTGCATGGCACCCTTAAGCTTGATGTACCGCAGCATAGCATTACCATTGGCGTTCCTTATGTGCAGCAGCACCAGCCTGCTAATAAGCTACTGTCGATGCCTTTTAAGCATGCTCCTGCATGAGAGCATATGTGTACCTTGGCGACCGGCAGACAGATCCTTTACTAAAAGGCAGTCCCTGTTTTGCAGTTTTAAGAAAGGATGGAAAGTGCATCAGGGGCAAAAATGGCACCATGCTGGTAGAGTTTGAAAGCGGCCGTATGGCTAACGTTATTGGCAGACTACTACGGAAAGTGGCACCAGGTCATGTAAAAGAATAGTCTGCAATGCGTGCAGTTACCTGTGCGTATAGCGCCAGTTCAGGTAGTGGCCTAAAGCTACCAGGCTACCGCCACTGCTGGTCATGAGTAGCTCCAGTAGCATTGTAGGCGCCAGCACTATCCCTGCTGAAACAAGGCAAAAACCACTTAGCATGCTGATGAATACCCGCTTTTTGCGATGCTTCAGGTAAGAGAGCCGAAAAGAGATAGCTGCAATGGCAAAACTCCCCAGTAGCAAAATACCCTCTGCCAAAGAACTATGCAGGTATGTTCGCTGCGCCAGGGGTAGAAAAATCAGCAAAAGGGGCAGCAGTGCACAATGTATGGCACATAAAAGTGAGGCAAAAAATCCAAATGCATCCAGGTGTAAAGAGACAAAGCGGACCCGCATTAGCAAAAAATAATTATGTACTGGAACAAAGATAGGCTAACCTCTTATCAAACGCAATAATGTTGCATTTAATTTTATAACCACAAATATCCATTGCCCTATATTGCCAACATCTGGAAGCTAAATGCAGAGGGATGGAAGCGCTGTTAAATTATTCTGAAGGATTGCTGCCGCTGTTGTAGTTCGTAAAAGATATACGGCTGGAAATAGGTACTTTTTTAGTTTTGCCCTGCTCCAAAATGTTTCGGAGGCTATTGCCTTTCAAAGTTTTTTCTTCTACCTGCCTGGCTACTTTTCTTAGGCCCCGCCCTGTATAAATTGCACCAAAGGGTTCTGCAAAGTTTTCTTCGTGATAAACATAAAAATCGGCAAGGGTACTGGCCTGGTAAATACGAATAAGGCTAAACAGGGTGTTAAACTCCATATTCACCATGTCGCAGGCCATTAGCAGCAGGTCCCAGTGCTGATAGTGCTCATGTACACTTAGCAGTCCATTGAGTGGCCCTGCAACAGAGCCTGCATCTATAACCAGCTGCTCCCGCGCAAATAGTTTGCTGTAGTTGTTCAGCTGCGCACCACTTACAGAAATAACTACCGGTAACTGCAGCGCCTCCAGCTTATCTGCCACATGTTTAGCCCAGCAGGAGTCACCTATTGGCATCAGGCCTTTATCCCTCCCCATACGCTTACTATCTCCACCACAAAGCACTACCCCCAGCAAAGGAGTTTTTAGATAAGATTCCTGTGCTCTGAGTAAAAGATTAAATGTTGACATTCAGAATATCAGGATTTGAAAAATGTAAGGCAGGAAAGACTGAAGCACCGGCACTAATTTTCAGATGTAAACCTCAGCTAATTATTCTCCTGTAAAAACTACTTTTTATCAGAATGGCCCAGGCTCTTTTCGGGGTTTACGCTATCGCGCACCAATTGCTTAAGCTCCTTGATTTCGGGAAACCTGCCTGCCTCCTTGCGGTCAAACAGCACCTCCTTATCAATCCTGATGTTGAAACGGCCACTTACTTCGCTGGGCTGTATAAGCACACCATACACATCTTCTGTAAAGGTGGTTAACAGCTCCTGGGCCATATAAGCAGCTCGCAGCATCCAGCCACATTTAGGGCAGTATTCTATGGTTATTGTTGGTTTCATGCAGCCAGTTTATGCTAAGCACGGGGCTCATCAAATTCATAGATATGTTTGTTGGCATCACCTGTTACCTCCTGGCAGTTGCAGTTGCCTCCCCACTTATAGGTGCCATCGGCAAAGTACTCGCATTTCCAGATGGGAACTTCGTGCTTGATAAAATCAATGATGTACCGATTGGCAGCATAGGCCTCCTTACGGTGGGGCGAGGCTGTGATCACCACCACGGCAGATTCGCCCACGCCAACTTTACCTGTACGGTGCTGGGCAAGGGCTATGCTAAGGTTCCAGCGCTTCTTTGCCTCTTCTAGTACTTGGGCAATCATTTTTGAGGCCATTGATTCATGCGCCTCATAATCCAGGTAATCTACTGCCTTTCCCAGATTGTTATCCCGAACATCCCCGCTGAATAACACTACGGCCCCTGCCTGCGGATGATGAGCCGAAGCAAGCAAACCTACAAGATCTAGTGAGGTGGCCGATAAATATGGTGTGGACATTTTTAAAGTGATCAGGGGTAAGTGATCTGAAAGTAAGGTGGATTATGGCTGCTGAAGATTTTTCACGCATCATCAGCCGCCGCTGCTGGGAGGAAGAATACAGATGGTATCTCCCCGCTGCAGCCTGTAATCATCTTTTACAAAAGCATCGTCAACTGCAAAGCGGCAAACACTAAGGATGCCACCCGCAGCCCTATTCTTTGCGGCTAAATGTGCTTTAAGCGCTTCTACGGTTTGTATAGGCTCCGCTAATTCAAACTCCTGCTCAAAATGCTCTTTCAATGATGCAAAAACCTGTACTTTCATTTATTTATCTATAAATGCTCTTACCTTGTTAGTGGCGCAAATTTTAGCCTGCGCCTCCGAAAACTTATCATCTATAGGCAGGGTAAAAACTACCCGCCAATCTCCAGCATACTTAACTCACTGCCGGTAAACTTAAGCGCCTGCTTTTGGAGCAGTGCCTGGTTTAACCTGCGCTGCAACTCCTCGCTGCTGTCTGCATCTTTAATGTTGATTGGGTTGTTGCTGCTCAGGCAGCCATAGATATTACCCTGGGCATCTAACCTTAAGCGGTTGCAGTCGTGACAGAAGGGTTCACTCTCATTGGCAATCATACCAAAACTGTATCCCTCGGCAGTACGCCAGTAGTTTGCAGTTGCTGATGTTTTTCTTGCTTCGGGCTCAAAAGTATAGGCAGAAGCCATACAGTTAAGCACTTCTTCCTGGGTATATAAATACTGATCTGCCTGCTTGTGCAGGTGCCCCATGGCCATTACCTCCAGAAAGCGGATCTGAATATTTTTTGAGAAGGCGTAGCGGGCCAGTGGCAGTATCTGATCGTCGTTCAGGTCCCGCATGATCACTGTGTTAACCTTAACCTCCAGCCCCGCGGCAATAGCAGCTTCTATGCCTGTAAGTACCTTTTGCAGCCCACGGCGCTTGCTCATGCGGTAAAAACTTGCTTCTTCTGCGGCATCAAGCGAAACATTTACCGACTGCAGCCCTGCTTCCTGCAGGGGTTTTGCCAGCCGCTCCAGCAGAAAACCATTGGTGGTGATTTTAATTTCAGGAATACCCATGGCCCTGACGCCTTCGACAAGCTGGGGAAGATCGTGGTACAGCAGGGGTTCTCCGCCTGTAAGCCTGATGGTTTCCAGGTTCAGCTCCTGGTGCAGACGGGCAATATGCATCAGAAAACGCTCTACCGGCGCCTGTGCCTTCCTGAACATATCTGTATTTTCACCAAGGGTGCAATACACACAGCCCAGGTTGCAGGCACTAAGCAGGCTAACCCTTAAAGTCTTGAACGTTCTTCCGTATCTGTCAATAATATCCGGCATCACATAAAGAAAATTAAAATAAGGGAAGCTGGCAAGAGCACTGTGCTAAGCCCTTCGCATTCCGTTTGCATTGTAAAGCAGTAACTCCCAAAATACGCTCCAACTGCCCCTCCGCTACTGCCGCTATCAACCACAGCCCTGTAGCATTGGTAAGCTCAAATTCCTGCCCGGTGTTTTCCAGCAAGCAAATTACAGGAACCACTAATGCAATTCCCGGCAGCAGGTGAAAGTTCCTTACCGGCGCCGAGTTACAAATATTAAAGCCTCTCTGCACTGCAAATAAAGCCAAGACTACCAAATATCCACTGGCTCCATCCCACCCTTTAACACTTACAACATCATTCATCAGTAAAGACTGGGAATCAGCAGATCAGGGCTCATAGGCTACATAAGCTTGAGGCGCCTCCGAAAGCCTAAAATCTTCTTTTGGCCCCTCGCAGGTAGGGCATTGATATGTATCCAGTGCCTCGAAAGCAGTGCCGGCGGCAATATTATTTAAGCTATCACCAAATCTGGCATCATAAATGGTAAAGCAATGTTTGCACTTATAAACCTGCTGCACTGCTGCCTTATCCGCCCCTCCTTCGGTCTCCAGGTAAACCGGATTCAGCAACAAATCAGGCTCATTTTTCAATTCATAGTAAAAGTTACACAATTCTATCAATGTTTCACTAAGTGCTGCTTTAGTAACCTCTTTTTTAAAGCAGATAAACTCTTTTGAATTTGGATTGAAGTCGCGGGTGTACAGGATTTCAAACAGCTCCTGCTCCGGATCTGTATCTGCCGTAACGGTATGATGGGTTCTGATAATAATTGACCCGAACAGACCTGTTTTAGGCTGAGTTTTGATGGCAAAGCATAACCGGTAGGTACGTACATCTTCTTCATTGAATTTACTTACGAGCTCTGTTTTCAGGTTCAGTCCAAACTGGCAGCGGTCTTCTATCTGCCAGTTAAGTTCGTTAGAGGCATGGCGTACATTAATGCGGTGCCTGCACAATACTCCATCCCATAAATGCCGCTCTGCCACACCTATTCCTTTTATGACGAGTGATTTCCAGGGTGTGGTGTATAACTGACCTATGCGCGTTTGCAGGCTCACCCTGCAGAGATCTTTCAGGAAGCAGAGCGAAAAACGCTCATCGCGCCGGTAGATGCCCAGCCAGAGCTTGTGATCGTAGCGGTTAAAGCCCTCGTAATAGGGTAGTGTAAAATCGGGTAGCTTCAGAGGGCTTTCGATTGGCTGCAGCACGAAGTTACCGGCTGCGCTTACAATATCGTGGAGGTAGCTGCCGTTAATGCGGGGCTGATCGTAAAACTTATCTTTATGTGCAAAAATAATACGCTCCACCAGGCTGCTAAGGCCTGGAATATCTTCTGAATAAACCAGCGAGGGCCAGCAGAAAATAAAGCTGGTTTTAGGAAAACGGATGTAGAGGTACCAGTAATTGCTGGTATCGGAAGCAATGAAATTAAGGTTGCCCGTAAAAAAGGGAACGAAGGTCTGGTTATTATCTACCAGGTTAATCTTGAGCTGGGGCCTGTAATCGAAACCATCCAGAATATCTTTATAGACTCCTTCCCTTAGCCAGTTAGCGTGGTAAAAAACATCTTCGGTTACATAAGAGCTAAGGATGTTGGGGTGCACATCGGCATCCAGTTCAAAGATGATGTTGGCCCTGACAAGCGCCTCACTAAGCCCCTGCAACTGCTCCCGGGCTACCTCTAAAAACAGTTGTTGCCTGTTGCCAACGCGCAAATGTTCTACCCCTGCTTTTTCTGCCGCCTGCAGGATCTGGTAAAAGTCGCCAGCCGGCACAATGCCGCCAGGGAGGTTTATTTTTAGGGTATGGATTTTTGAGCTCATGTGGTTCTTTGTTGCTTTTGGAGTTGTGCAGCAGGTTTTGGCTTATAGTTGAAGCTTTTCGGACTGCGGACCCAGGACTAAAGTCCAATGCTGTCAACCTAAGGCAATCAAGTAGGTCTACGCCTGTTAATGGTGCTTTTGTATTTGACTTTTCGTTTTCTTGAGAATTGCCTGTTGGCAGCATTGGACTTAAATCCTGGGTACGCTTAACAGCATCATACCACCTTTGCTACTGCCACAGCCTCCAGGCTTTCATCCAGTATTTTTTTCACCTCCGGACGGCAGGAGCCGCAGCCAGTGCCTGCTCCTGTTTGGGCACAAAGGGTCTTAAGGTCGCTGCAACCGCTTTCTGCTATTTTATTGCGGATGTTATCGCTGCCTACATTGTTGCAGCTGCACACCAGCCTGCCCAGCACCGGCTCCGATTTTGCACCACTCCGCAATAGCTGCAGTCGCTTTTCGCTTAGCTCTACCCTGTTGGAGATCAGGTCCCGGAACTCCAGGAACTCCGACTTATCGCCAATCAGGATTGCTCCTACCAGCCTGTCCTGGTGAATGATGCATTTTTTATAATAGCGCTTGGCCTTATCGATGAACACCACCTCCTCGTAATTTACCTCATCCGGACTTTCAGCCAGACCTATGCTGCACAGGTCGAAGCCATGAACTTTAATGATGTTCATAAAGGTGCTGCCCTCATAGTAGCTGGCAATGTCTCCATTCAGGTACCGGGCTACCACTTCGGCCTGCTGCTCGGCAGCAGCCGTTATGCCATACAGCACACCATTAAACTCTGCTATTTCGCCTATGGCAAAAATGTTCGGATCGTTGGTTTGCAGGCGCTCGTTTACCAACACGCCCCGCTTGCAGTCAAGGCCGCAATCGCGGGCCAGCTCCAGGTTAGGCACGGTACCAATGGCAATGATCATGGCGTCGCAATCGATGCGCCGGCCACTTTTTAAGCCAACACCGGTCAGGCGGGAGCGGCCGTAGTAGAGCTGTACCTCGTCGTCGTAATAGATATCGCAGCCCTGGTCTACCATTTCTTCGTGCAGCAGCTGGCTTCCCAGCGGATCGAGCTGACGGTCGAGGAAACGGGATACGCGCTGGATGATGGTGATCTTTACGCCTATCTCCCGCAGGGAAGCAGCCATCTCAAGTCCCAGTAAGCCACCACCTACAATAACCACATGTGGGTATTCCGGCAGGTGGTTCTTGAAGTTATCGGCATCGGTACGGCTGCGCATGGTAAAGATACCTGGTAGCGAGGGCACATGACGGGGCACGGCCGCACGGCTGCCGGTGGCCATCAGCAGTACATCATAGTCAGTTCTGATGCCGCGCGAATCGATTACGTATTTCTCCTGCCGGTCTACTTTTTCCACACTTACCCCTCGCAGCAGTTGTATGTTGTACCGGGGTTCTTCGGAATCTTTCATCTTTACCAGCTGCTCCCACTGCTGCTGCCCGCTGATATAGTCTGGCAACATTACCCGGTTGTAAAATGGAAAGTCTTCTTTGCTGAAAATGGTGATTTGATCGGTGGGGTTTATCTCGCGGTACGACTTTACAAAGCCATAGGCACCGGCACCGGCACCCACCACCACAATACGCTGAAATGGCTTTTTGTACTTCTCTACCTTTACGGCACAGTATTTAAAATCTGGTTCTTTAGAGATGGGATCCAGCAGATTGGAGGTTACGTTATTGGCACGATTAAGATCGCTGCCCAGAATTTTACCCCAGTGCATGGGCAGAAAAACCACGCCCTGTTTTATGCCGGAGGAAAGCTTTGCCTTTACGCGCACCTCTCCCCTGCGGGAGCTTACCACCACTACATCTCCCTCACCAATCAGCAGGGTTTCTGCATCGGCCGGATGTATCTCCAGAAACGACTGGCTGATGTGCTTTTTAAGCTTGTTCACCTTACCGGTTTTGCTCATGGTGTGCCACTGGTCGCGGATACGGCCTGTGGTGAGTATGAGCGGAAAATCTGCATCCGTACACTCGCTCCTGAACACAACTGGCGGCGCATGCAGCTGGGCTTTTCCGCTAGGGGTGTAGAATTTTTTATCGGTGAACAGGCGTTTGGTCCCTTCGCCATCCGCTTCACCTTTGTATGGCCACTGCAGTGTTCTTTTAGCTTTCAGTACATCATAATTAACACCGGTAACATCGATAGTTGTGCCAGCGGTAAGCCGGGCGTGCTCCAGGTATATATCGGCAAAGCCGGGATAATCAAAACCCCTGAAGCCCATTTTCCGGGCAAAGCGGCAGATGATCTCTGCATCGGGCAAGGCTTCGCCAGGTGGTTCTGTAATTTTGCTCATGTAACTCACCCTGCGCTCAGAGTTGGTCATGGTGCCCTCCTTCTCCGTCCAGGAGGCGGCTGGCAGGATCACATCGGCGTATTTAAGGGTTTCGGGCTTGCTGCTGATCTCCTGCACCACCACGAACTTTGCTTTTTTTAGTCCTTCTTCGGCCATGCGGGCATTGGGCAGGCTGGTAAGGGGGTTGGAGCAGAGAATCCAGATGGCTTTGAGGCGGCCGTCGTTCAGTGCCTCAAACATTTCTGTTGCGGTAAGGCCTGGTTTTTCTGAAATGGTAGTACCACCCCAAAACTGCTGCACCTCTGCCCGGTGGGCAGGATCATTCAGGTTGCGGTGTCCCGCCAGCAGGTTGGAGAGCCCGCCTACTTCTCTACCGCCCATGGCATTGGGTTGCCCGGTCAGGGAGAAAGGACCTGAACCGGGCTTACCAATCTGGCCTGTAATCAGGCTTAGGTTGAGCAAACTTAAGTTTTTATCTACGCCTACAGCGCTTTGGTTCAGGCCCATCGTCCACATGGAGATAAATGCGCTGGCATCGCCTATGTAGCGGGCAGCCAGGCGAATATCTTCTTCGCGCAGGCCGCAGAGTTGTGCAGCTTTCTCCAGCGTTTGCTGAAACACCCTATCGCGGTAGGCTTCAAAGCCCTGGCAATGGTTCTGGATAAAACTCCAGTCAATGTCTCCATTCTCGATCAGGAGGCGACCAATGGCATAGTTCAGCACCACATCGGTACCGGGGGTAATCTGCAGGTGCAGATCGGCAATGGAACAGCTGTCTGTAGCACGCGGGTCTACCACTATAATTTTCACGCCCGGGTTAGCGGCCTTGTGTGCCTCCACCCTTTTCCAGAGAATAGGATGGCACCAGGCTGGGTTTGCCCCGGTTACATAAAAGCAGTCGGCCAGCTCAATGTCGTCGTAGCAAATGGGCACACTATCTTCTCCCAGCGTCATTTTATAGCCGGCCACGGCGCTGCTCATGCACAGGCGCGAGTTGGTATCGATGTTGTTGCTGCCAATAAAGCCCTTGATGAGCTTGTTGATTACGTAGTACTCTTCGGTTAGGCACTGGCCTGATGCGTAAAACGCCACCGACTCCGGCCCGTACTTCCGGATAAAAGTTTTGAAAACGGCGGCAGTACGTTCCAGGGCACTATTCCAGCTTACCCTTTGCAGCGGCATACTTTTGCTGTAGCGCATCTGGGGGTAGAGCAGCCGGTCACTTTTATCGTTTACGGTGTACTGCAGGTTCATGCCCTTACTGCACAACATACCTTTGTTCACAGGGTGGTCTTTATCTCCCTCTACCGTTACCGTTCCGTTTTTTTCTTTTGAGACCACTACCCCACAGCCTACGCCACAATAGCAGCAGGTACTGGTGTAGGTTTCTTTATGTTGTATGTTCTGAGACATTGGATAGTATTGTGTTTTATTTCAAAAGCCCCGATAGCATTAAGCTGATAAGGCACGCTCTGCCAGCCTTTGGGCCGAAACAAAAAGGCTACAGGATATTCTCCAAACCGCAGTTCCGGAAATATCCTGTACTTTTTGCCTTATGCAGTCTGAATAGCTCATTAAGCTTTGCTTGTTTCGTAAGCGATGGCTCTTGCTTTTTCCACTTTTCCCCCGGTTTTAAGATAATCCAGCTCTGCCCGGGCTTCTTTTTCCATAGCAGGAGAAAAGCGCACCATCAGTGCCAGGCTGGAGCTAACAGTAACAACGATACCTATGATGAAGAGTGCTTCGGGATAGGAAAGCGTATCAACCTTAAACAGAAAGCCTGCTGCTACAGCACCGGCATTGCCACCTGCACCTACAATACCTGCCACAGTGCCCATGGCTTTTTTGTTGATGAAAGGCACAACCGAGAAAGTAGCACCTTCTGCCATTTGCACGCACAGGCTGAAACCAATCATGGCTGCAATAGAAAGGGGCAGCACCGTCATTTGAGAGAAAAGCATTAACGCCAGGCCTTCCAGCAGGATTACAGCACCTAGAAACCAAACCCTGCCGGAAAGTCCCCAGCGTATGCCCGCTTTATCGCCAAAAAAACCCCCAAGCGTACGGGCAAAAATGTTCATCAGCCCAAACAATCCTGCAATCAAACCTGCAGTTGCCAGATCGAGCTGAAAGTAATCGTGATAGTAAATTGCTGCAATGTTGTTGATGGTAAGTTCTATGCCAAAGCAGGCGCCATAGATCACAAACAGGGCCCAAACCCTGATATCAGCAGCAGCTTTCCAGAAGGGCACACTTTCTTTCTTTTTCTGCTCTGCCGAGATCTTTACATCTGATTTGTTGCCATGGGGGTAATCGGTTGTATAGAAATAGTAGAGAACACCACAGATGACCATGGCGATACCCGGTACTACCATGGCCATGCGCCACGCCTCCGCCTCCAGAAAGCCCAGGCCTACAAAAGCAGCAAAGATGAGCGGCATTACCATTTGTGTTACACCACCGCCCAGGTTACCCCAGCCTGCAGTAGTGGCGTTGGCCGTGCCTACTACATTGGGAGCAAACATCATGGTGGTGTGGTACTGGGTAATTACAAAGGAGGCACCAATTACACCAATGGCAAGCCTGAAGAGCAAAAAGCTTTCGTAGCTGTTGCTAAATCCAATAAACATAACTGGTATGGACCCCAGGATGAGCACCAGCGTGTAGGAGATGCGCGGGCCAATTTTATCGCAAAGCCAGCCAATGAGCAAACGTGCAATAATGGTAACCGCCACCGATGCAATAATAATATTGCCTATTTCATCTTTGGTAAGCGAGAGTTCATCGCGTACTACTGCCATGAGGGGTGCAATACCAAACCAGCCAAAGAAGCACAGGAAAAACGCAAACCATGATAAATGGAATGTGCGCATCTGTATTGACTTAAGACTGAATAGTTTGATAGAGGTTGCTTTTCCTTTTAATGCATTCATGATTATGTGGCGTTATGGTTTTGTTGGAAAAAATGATCAGGCTGCCCTAAAGGAGGGCACAGCTTAAAAAATGGTTTAGGAGGATTTAGATTTAAACAGGATGGGTTTGAAAGTAAGCATGAGCCAGGCCCACTGATTGAAGCTGCTTCCCTGCTTTCCCTTGAGCAACTCCATGGAGGAGGTGGCATACATTTGGGAGTAGCCCAGCTTCAGGTTAAAATCAGGGGCAACATTCAGGTTGTATACCAGGTCTATTTCTTCTCCCAGGCGCGACGATACACTACCCGCTGCCTCTAACGGACTGTAAACCTGTACAGGCGATACGAAATGATGGAAGTGAGCCAGCAGCGAGCTTTTCTCCCCCAGCTTGATGCTTGCTTTCAGGTATACATCTACCAGACCTGCCGTACAGCCATCCTGCCCGTGGTTATTACCTACATAGAAGTAGTCCATCAGCCCATAAAAGGCATGGTTGGTACCATAAAGGGGTACAAAGGCCTCGTTTTTCGCGTCGCCAGGCTCTGAGCCGGACAGGTAATCCGCTCCCAGGGTTATAGGCGCTATTTTATTGACCAGGGTAGCGTTAGCTGCAAACAGGTATGCCTGCACGGTTCTGCCGGCAGGGTCTTTACCTCCCTGGAAGTACAGCTCGGCCCCCAGCTTTAACTTACCAACTTTCCGCTCTCCCACCAGGCCATAGGTCTGGCGGTAAAACATAAGGCTATCGCTGGCCCGCTGGCGGCCATCGTTAAACAGCAGTGCCGATAGCTTGCCTAAGCCCCAGCTTTTATGCAGCCAGAGGTACTGCATGGTTTTGTAATTATCAATACCTCCATAGAAGGTACTATTTAGCTTTGCAGGCTCCAGCGGCACGTTTTGGTTGAAAGCACCACCCACCTGGATGGCAAATCCGCTGCTGTCGGCATACATCAGCAGGGCAGCATCGTGGCTGCGGCCTTGCTGCGCCCAGTCCAGGTTACCCAAAAACCGCGCATTATCGTAATCGAGCTCCTGGCGGCCTACCCTCACAGAAAGGCGGGGTGAAATGGCGTACTCGCCCCATGCTTCATAAACATTGAACAGAGCCGGGTCTGATTTATACACCTGGCTGGTGTTGCCCCAAACTCGTACATCCTGCAGGCTGAGGCGTACTTTTATTCTATCTGCGGCATAGCTGGTGTAGAGGCGGGACCTTTGTTCTACAAAAAAAGCTGGAGATTCACTTGCTGCGCTTATGGTTTTAAAGCCGTCGCGGAGCTCAGCCCTGGGCCGTATTTCGGCCGATACAGCCAGCTGTGCCTGTGCTGTACCAGCAGCAGTCAGCAGCAACATTACTGTAATCAGCAATTTGCAGAAAATAAGGCCTTTTCTGATCATGAGGTATATTTTTGGTTAAAGGTGGATAGCCATTTCTCTGGATCAGGCGGCGAGCCCTGAACATACTTCAGTCACCTTACCGCTCACCAACAGCCAGTGGTTACACCTATGACCGGCCACTGAACTTGCTTTAATTACTGCCTGCCTTAGCGTACTAAAGCAGCGTGGTATTGAGCGGAATAAGATTGATGACTGTACCTCTCTTCATTACCTGGTGCCCCGCCAGGTGAACGCCGAGTGCATGTGCGCCAACACCGGCCCGTATATCACCAGCGCCATTTATTGAAAATGGGCGCACACCCGACGAAATAGCATCGATCCTCACCGGGAAAAATTCTGTAAGACTGTGGCTTTTTTCACGCTGCTCCAGCAGGGTAGACTGGTACACAGGCTGCATTAATCCGAAGCTGCTGTAGAGGAACTCTTCTACAAAAAGGGTAAAGGTTACCAGGCACGAAAAAGGATTGCCCGGCAGTGCAAACACCACGCCTCCCTTAGGCAGTTTTCCAAAATATATTTCCTTGCCCGGTTTAATGGCTACCTGGTGAAACACCTGCTCAACACCCAGCTTCTTCAGCACCTGTGGCACCATTTCGGCATCTCCAGACGATACTCCTCCATTCAGGATAACAATGTCATGCGAGAGTACTTTTTGTAATGCAGCGGTTAAAACAGTTTTGTTATCAGGAAGGTGCTCGCACACATCAGGCCTTATCTTCCACTTCCGAAGCAGGGCAAGCAGCAGGTGCTTGTTGCTGTTTCGTACCTGTGCCCCGGATACTGCTTCTTTTACCGGTACAATTTCATTTCCGGTGGTAAAAAGCGCTACCCGGGGCATACGCTCTACCATCAGCGTTTTTTTACCAACACCTGCCAAAAGGCCTATCAGGGAAGGATCACAGGCTGTCTGGGCTGGTACAACTATTTCATTCGACCTGATGTCTTCACCTTTCTGAACAATGTTCTGGTAGGGCTTGATTTTGTCAGGCAACAGCAGGGTTCCCATGCCATACTCCAGTGCCTCCTCACGGTGTACCAGCACATCGGCCCAGGGTGGTACGGCAGCACCAGTCATTACTTTATAACAGGCACCAGGCGCCAGCTCCGCTTCATTGATTTGTCCGGCATACAGCGTTTCCTGGATGCGGTAGTCACGCCTGCCGCTTTCCCAGTCGCTGCTGCGAAAAGCGAAGCCATCCATGGCAGCACGGTTAAAGGGCGGATAATCGCGATCTGCAAATACGCTTTCAGCCAGCACCCTTCCATCTGCATCATCCAGGGCAATACGTTCCCGTCCAAAGGACCCTGCATGTACATTTATAAGCTGTAGTGCTTCTGTGTATTTAACCAGTTTTTTATCTGCAAGAGTAGTAGTTGTTGTTGCTGTTCTCATCTAAAGGTTTTCCTTTTATAATTTAGTGTACAGAGCCCTTAGCTTTGCCGGGCTATCCTATATCTGTCTTATCCCCTAACTCACCAATTATTTGCTACGATCAGGGCGTGGGCTGTGGAACCCGCTCAGCTCAGGTAAATACTGTCTTTCAGAATATACACAAGACCATACCCCCGCATGGCTTCTGCAATCCCTGAGGCATTGCGTTCCAGAAAATCTTTCACGACAATTACCGTAGTGTGCGTGGTTCCAAGCCCTTCCCCCTGTCGTAGAATTGAAAATATAATGTTTCCATGTGCACCAGCAGACACTACTCATTTTGATCCGCCACCAGGCTTTGAACCCTTTGTGCTATCAAAACAGAAGTAAAAGCTGCTTTAAGTATTCATACAGCCTGTTAGTTTTCTTTTTCAAGTCCTAAATACACCCTGTCTTCTATTACTTTCACCGGGTACGTTTTGATCTGGTATTCATCGCCGCTCAGACATTCGCCAGACAACAGCGAGAATGTTTTTTTATGAAAAGGACAGGCCACCTTAGGCTCGCAGGTATCGCCGGTGCTGCCAATCATACCCCGTGCCAGTACCATTTGCTGCTTGTGCGGACATAGATTCTGGGTGGCATACCAGGCACCCCTGCGGCTAAAATTGAAGATGGCAATCTGCTCCTCTCCTACCTTAACACAGGCACCACCATTCTCAGGCACATCTTCTGTATAGCACACAAACATCCAATCAACCGAACTTTCTACTTCCAGTACTAACATAGTCTTGTATTTTGTTAGGATACTTAATTTTTAATTTGCGTGAGCATTTTTTGATCATCTCAACCAGTCTTAGCGGCTATTACCATTCTTTAGCTTTTACCTGCTCACGCATAGGTTCAAATTTTGCATTCGGGTCTTTCTCCTGTGGCGCATTTACGAAGTGCACAAATCTTTTGCGCAGCTCCGGACTGTCAACTACTTCTTTCCATTCGCATTTGTAGTTGTTGATGAGCGACTGCATTTCGCGCTCCAGCTCTGCATTGATGCCCAGGCTGTCGTTGATGATCACATTTTTGAGATAGCTCATGCCGCCTTCCATTTTGTTTAGCCAGGTGGCGGTACGGGTAAGGGCATCAGCAGTTTTTATGTAGAACATCAGGTAGCGGTCCAGGTACTTCACGCAGGTATCCTTGTCGATATCGGCCGCCAGCAGCTGGGCATGCTGCGGTTTGGAACCCCCGTTACCACCAACATACAGGTTCCATCCTTTTTCGGTGGCTATAATGCCAAAGTCTTTGGATTGCGCCTCGGCACACTCGCGGATACAGCCACTTACACCCCCTTTGATTTTGTGCGGGGCACGGATGCCGCGGTAACGCTCCTCTACCTCAATGGCAAACGAAACACTATCATGCAGACCAAAGCGGCACCAGGTGCTGCCCACACAGCTTTTTACAGTTCGCAGGGCTTTGCCATAGGCATGCCCGCTTTCAAAACCGGCATCGATCAATTCCTCCCATATTGCGGGCAGGTCGCTTAAGTGGGCACCAAACATATCGATGCGCTGGCCGCCGGTAATTTTGGTGTACAGTCCATATTTTTTGGCCACACTGCCTATTACCAGGAGCTTATCCGGTGTGATTTCGCCACCCGGAATCCGGGGCACTACAGAATAGGTGCCTCCTTTTTGAATGTTGGCCAGAAATCGGTCATTGCTATCCTGTATTGGCTGCTGTTTTACAATTACATCGTTCCACAAACTTGCCAGTATGCTGGCAATTGTTGGTTTGCATAGCTCACAGCCATCTCCCTTTCCGAACTGGTCGAGGGCATCATCGTAGGTGTGGATGTCGTTGATTTTAAGCAGGTCGAAGAGCTCCTGGCGTGAGTGGTCAAAATGTTCGCATACCACATTTTTAATGTAGGTGCCATTTGCCTTCAGGGTTTCATGGATCAGGTCTTTCACCAGTGGAATGCAGCCACCACAGCCGGTACCGGCTTTGCAGCACTTCTTCATGCCATCTACAGTGGTTACGCCATCTTCACTTACAGCAATGCATATCATCCCCTTGGTTACCGATTCGCAGGAGCAGATCAGGGCTTCGTCGGGCAGGCTCATAACGCCGGCCCCTGCCTGTGCTTCGCCACCCCTGGCACCCAGAATGAGGTCTTCGGGGTTTGGCGGCAGTATAATTTTGTTATTTACTGTTTGCAGTAAGATATTATATGCATCGGCATCGCCTATCAGCACACCACCGAGCAAGTACTTGCCGCAGTTGCTTATGTTGATGCGCTTGTAAACACCTTTATGGCTGTCTTCAAAAACAATGGCCCTGCTGTCTGGCTCCGAAACAAAAGGATCGCCAAAGCTGGCCACATCCACGCCTATCAGTTTAAGCTTGGTGCTCATGTCGTAACCGCGGAACTCACGCTCACTGGCAGCGCAAAGCTGCGTAGCTACCACCTCGGCCATTTCGTAACCCGGCGCTACCAGGCCATAGATCATTCCATTGTAGAGGGCACATTCACCTATGGCAAATATGCTTTTATCACTGGTCTGCATCTTTTCGTTTACCACCACACCGCCGCGGGTACCGGTTTCCAGTCCTGCCAGTTTAGCCAGCTCATCCCGGGGGCGTATGCCTGCTGATATCACCAGCATGTCTACCTCCAGGCTGCTGCCATCGGTAAATTCCAGTCCCTTGATTTTATCTTCACCGCTGATAGTGCGGGTATTTTTGTTCAGGTGCAGTTTCAGGTCGAGGGCCTGCAGCTTATTGAACAGCATGTTGCTACCGGCAGAATCTATCTGGCGGGGCATCAGGCGTGTGGCAAATTCTACTACGTGGGTTTCTTCGAGCCCCAGGTCAATAAGTGCCTTTGCCGCCTCCAGTCCTAACAGCCCGCCACCCAGCACCGCCCCTTTCTTAGCTGTTTTGGCATAGGCTTCTATCATCTCCAGGTCTTCGATGGTGCGGTAAACAAACACGCCGTTTTTTTCTACCCCTGGCACATCGGGCACAAAGGCCGACGAACCGGTGGCCATCACCAGGTAATCGTACGACTGGGTGACTCCCTTTAATGAACGAATAGTTTTTGTTTCCCGGTTGATCTCCTGAATGGTTTCGCCCAAGTGGAGGGTAATCTCTTTCTCCTGGTACCAGTCCAGCGATGCCATGCTAAGACTATCTGCAGTTTTCCCGTTAAAATACTCACTAAGATGCACCCGGTCGTAAGCAGGACGGGGCTCTTCGCCAAATACCACCAACTTAAAAGCCGCAGTTTTTGCCAGTAGTTTCTCACAGAACTTGTAGCCTACCATTCCATTTCCTACTACAACTACCGTTGGCTTCTGAAAAGGGGGATCAAGATTTACATTCATCATAACTGCTATATTTAAAGATCAACCAGAGGTACCTGATGATTAATGTCTGTGTAAAGTTTGCGCTAGCCTTCTGCCTGTTGTACTTAAAGCTAAAATCTCTTTTTAATTATAATCAGGTTGAATTTTCAAGCTGTTTTAGAATAATGTTGCAATAAATATTCAAAATACCTTAATTTTTATACCTGTTTTTGTAAATCACATCTAAATTTACGGATATATAGGTTAAATTTTAAAGCATATATTGAATTTTTACATTCTTTTCACTGAAAACGTGTTCTGCTTTGGACTTATTTAAAAATTTGGCACTATCCACTACCAAATACATCGTTATCTATAATCCCGGAGCAGGCCTACACCTGTACATTTTCCTGTTTATGCATGAAATAATAAAGGCAGGCCATGGCCAGACTTTAGACAGGCGAGCTTAAACGGATTGAAATCCAGAACTTTGCAGTAGTTTGCACTGTGATTTACCAGCTTTTACCGGAGCAACAGAAGAAGCAGGTTAGATATCCGGAGCAGTATAATTTTGAATACAGCAACTGCCCCCTACTAACCCAGCACCAAACTGTTAAGTATATACTATATATTAGAAGCCAAAAAGAGAGCCCCAAATCTGCATGCGTATGACTAAATCCCGCACCGATAGTCCAAATGAATCTTTAAAACCAGAGCTCTATGTGATAGGTGCAGGCCCTGGAGATCCTGAGCTCATTACTGTGAAAGCCTATAAAATATTGCAGCAGGCAAAGGTGGTGCTGTATGATAACCTGGCCAACCGGGAGCTACTGGACATCACCCAGCACGATTGCGAAAAGATTTATGTTGGCAAGCGCCCCTATGGCGATTATACCCCGCAGGAAAATATCCATGAGCTCATCAGGGAAAAAGCGTTTAGCAAGGGCAAGGTGGTGCGCCTGAAAGGTGGCGACCCTTATATATTCGGCAGAGGTTTTGAAGAGGTGCTCTATGCCAGGCAGCATGGCATCAATACATATTATATTCCCGGCATCACCAGCATGCAAGCCAGCGGCTACGAAGACATTCCCCTCACCCACCGAGCCATCAGTGAAGGTATTTGGGTACTGACGGGCACTAAAAAAGATGGTCGCCTCTCTGACGACCTGAAGCTTGCCATGCAGAGCAACGCTACCGTTGTGATTTATATGGGCATGAAGAAAGCAGCAGAAATTGCAGACACCTACATACAGGCAGGCAATGGCCATATACCGGCTGCCATTGTGCAGCATGCCTCCCTTCCTCATAAAAAAACTGCCTTCGGGAAAGTAAAAGACCTTCCAGAGCTAATCAGCACCCATCAGCTTACCCACCCTGCACTCATTATTATTGGGTGGGTGGTAGAGGTGGGAAGTTAAATTTAATGTAAAAAGAGAGAGGACTGATTAATGCGTCCGTATAGCTTCTACGCTTTTAGCACCTGCTCTACCTCATGTTTAAAGTGACGCCTATGGGCAACTCTTTACCTGCCACACATACACAGGCTTGTATAAAGAGCTCCCATCAGAACTCGATTCTATAGCTCATGATGGGCAACAAACCTATTTGCCTCTTTAGCTGCACCCGATTACTTTCAGTATTGTAAAAATAGTAAGCTGCATTGCGGTGGTTGGTAGTATTTTGAATATCCAGCCGCCATTCGGAAGTTAAGCCAGGGCGATGCCGCCGGTAATGCAGCTGTATATCTGCACGAAAATAATGGGGCAATTTTGGTTCGAAAGCATTCTGGAAATCAAGCACCTGCCTATCCTGCTGAATAGAAGCTTCCTCATCGAGGGGTATGTATCGCCTACCCCCGGCCCAGCTTAATTTAAAGTTAATCCCAAGCAGGCTCTCTGCCTCCCGGTTTCTTAGCGGAAGCTCAAGACCGGCCAGGGCCTGCAGGCTGTAATTACCATTATAGGTGGTGTTCCACTCGCGCCCATCGGCCATCTGAAATGTTGAGTTGTAGAGTGACCCGTTTAGCAGATAATAAAAATTTCTGGAAAAGTTCTTTTCTAAGGAGAGCTCCACACCATAATTCCTGCCATTCCCATTATTAATGAGCGTATCGGTAATAAAACCACTCTCTTCGTTGATGGCAGCATAAAGCGAAGCCGGGTTTAGCTGTACAGGCACCTGGTATAGCTGCTGAAAATAGGTCTCCAGCTTCAGCAGGGTACTGGCAGAAAGCGACTGTTCATACCCGAGCACATAATGAAGGGCTCTGGTAAAGCCAAGGTCAGCATTAAGCTGCAATTCACGCCCCCCGATCTGATGGTCCCGCCCCAGGTAATACTGCAGGTTTTCAATCTTGCTGTGCTTTCCAAACCCTGCACTGATTACCTGATTTCCCGAAAGCTGGTAGCGAAGGCTAAGCCGCGGCTCCAGGGAACTATCGTCCGTTAAACCAAAATGGAGCAGGTGCAGTCCGTAATCTGCCCGAATGCCAGGCGTGATATAGGTATGTGCTCGAATGTAAGCCTGCACTATGCTAGCGCTACCCGTTTCTTTAAAATTGATAATCTCGTTATACGCAGCATTTTCGGAGTCACGCTCCCGCAGGAAGAACTGGTAGAATAGCCTGCTGTACACCAAACCTCCCTCTGCCAGCTGACTGGCAGAAAAACGCTTTAAGGCAGAAACAGCTGCACGGGCATAGGATTTACTGTAATCTTCGTCGAGCTGCAATATCCTATCGCTCCAGGAAAGAAGCTTATCATGCCTGGAGATATGGGTGCCCGACAGTGAGAGTAAGCTTCTGATAGACACTCCTCCCCCCATGGTCTTCAGATGGGTGAGCCCCAGCACCCCAACATCTGAATAGTTACTGTCGAGCACAGTGGTATCGGCCAGATTGGATCGGCTCAACCCGCCTATGCCAAAAAATGAAAAAGTACCGCTGCGGTCTGTTGGCAGGTGTATTTTAAAGGTAAGGTCTTGATAATTTTTGAACTCACCAGCCCGGTTCAGGTCAAAGCCCAGTTTGTCGAGTACCGATAAGGTAGAGTAGCGGTAATTAATGAGGTAGGAGGAAGTATGGCCTGCAGCAAAGGGACCTTCCGTAGAAGCCTCCAGCCCTAAAATACCTGCCTGGAAGGAATGCTCCCGCTTCTGGTTATTCCCCCTGCGCAGCCGCAGATCGAAAACACCTGATAGCGCGTTGCCATACTCAGCAGAAAAAGCGCCTGTTAAAAAGTTTGCTCCCTCCAGCACATTGGCACTTAATACACTCACTACTCCGCTAGAGGCACCTTCCGTAGAAAAATGATTTGGGTTTGGCACCTCAATCCCCTCAATCTGCCAAAGCACCCCCCTGGGGGAATTACCCCTGATCACAAGTGCATTGCTTTCATCGCTGGCGCCTGTTACCCCGGCAAAATTAGCCGCCATGCGGGCCGGATCGCCCAGGCTGCCGGCAAAGCGCCAGCTTTCTTCTACTGTAAACGAACGTGCACTCACCAGCGGTAGCGCATGCTGCCCCTGCCCCACCTCTTGTGAAGCAGTGATGACCACCTCTTCCAGTTGGGCAACAGCTTCTACAAGTTTTATATCCAACACCAGCTCTTTACTGCTACTTATCAGCAGGCCCGGTAAGGAACGGGTATGATAGCCCACGCAACTGATCAGCAGTTCTGCACGCCCAACAGCTACACCGCTAATCGTAAAGTGCCCCTCTCCGTTACTAATGCTCCCTATAGGCGAACTGCTACCGGTACCGGCAATACGCACCATTGCCCCTGCTACAGGCGCCCCTGTTTGTTGATCGATAACCTGACCCCTGATGGTTTGGGTGAGTAGCGCTGAAGACCTGCTCAATATAATCCTGTTCTTCAGCACCCTGTAACTGATGAAGTACTCTTCGGCCAGTTGGTCCAGCAAAAGCCGCAGTGGTTGCTCTGCTACAGAAATGCTAACTGCAGCATTTACAGGAATTACATCATCACTGTAAGAAAACTCAAGCCCGTAGTGCTGCTGAAGGCTGCTCAGCACCGCTTCCAGCGGTTCGTTTACACAATGCAGGCTTACCCTGGTCTCCAGCAGTTGTTTTTGCGCCTGGGCGGCAAAGGAAAGCAACAGGAAAAGCAACAGACTAAGCAAACTTCTCATACGCCCTCTGCATTACAACCCTTCCCTTCCAGTTCAAATGCATTGCCCTCGCCACTGATGCGTATATTTAGTGAATGGCGCAGCACTTCCAGTACCTCTTCCAGTTGCGGATCATCGAAAGAGCTGGTAATCCGGCAGTGGAGCAGCTCCGAATTGGCTACCGTTAGCTGTATATCAAAATATTCCTCCAGTGTATCAATCACCTCGCCCAGTGCTGTTTTTCTGAATACCAGCTTATTCTCCCGCCAGGCCAGCCTGTTAAGATCCTTAACGGGTTCACGCAGCACCAGCTGCCGGGCTTTCAGCAGCACCCCCCTCTCCCCAGCCAACAATACTACTTCCTGGTTATCAGCTTCAGTAGTTGCAAGGCTAACTTTACCCGTTACCACCAATACTTCGGCGACAGGATCCTGCCGACGGGCCTTTACATTAAAGGAGGTGCCCAGCACCTTTACTTTTGCCTGTTCGGCCATCACCAGAAATGGTTTGACAGGATTATGCGTTACCTGAAAGAAGGCCTCCCCCTTAAGATGTACTACCCGTTCCGCTGTTCCGAATTCCCTGGCATAGCTAAGGGTACTGCCCTTATTTAGCCACACCTCGGTGCCATCCGACAGGGCAAAATGGATCTCCTCTCCTCCGCTTTCCCGGGTAATGAGTGCTTCATCCTGGTTCAGGAGGTAGATCGTCAGCGCTGCACATAGCAGCAAAAGCGTGGTGGAAGCGGCAATTTTAAGATACCACCCTTTGTTTCCGGAGAGACTTCTTTCTTTTGCAGCTGGTTGGTCTAACTCATCCAGTGTAATCTCCAGCCTTTGCCACTCCTGCCGGGTCTGAAAATCCGGACTTGCTGCATTGGGGCTGCTAAGCGCCCACACCTGGCGGTATTCTTCAAATATTTTTTTGTTTTCCGGATTTTCATTTAGCCAGGAATGGAACACATGCGTTTCTTCGGGGCTTATGCTACCGGAGAGGTGCCTGATGATCAGCTGTTCTGGGAGAGTGGCTGGCATGTACTTAGCCGAGTTTTGTTAAGTAGATATCAAAAATAACCTTATCCACGCCATTCGCATCTTTTTCCATATTTAAAATTCTTTCGCGTGCCTTTGGGTTGCTTGCCCAACTGTCGCGGGCAATATCGGGATCATCTTTAAAATACACCTGTGATACCAGCTCCTGCTGGCCCGGTGCCGTAATGCGGAAATGAATGTGGCTGGGCCTGTAGTAGTTTCCATTCAGGTATTTTCCGGGAATGATGGTCTTAAAACGATAAGCACCATCAGCAGCAGTTTTGTAGATCCCCCGGAAAAGATATTGGTTAGAGGTATCATAGGCGCCCTCCGCATTGGCATTCCAGATCTCTACAATAGCATCCGCCAGGGCTACATCACAGTTGGTAAACACTTTTCCTTCTATGATCAGCGGTGTTCCACTGCTGTCATCAGGTCGGATATCTTCCCGAAAAGGAGCTCCCGCTTTGTAATAAGGTCCTAAAATATCTTCGGTGGTTTTGCAGTTCCCCTGATTCAAGTCTGAGGCATCGGTATCATCCTTACATGCGACAAAAGCCGGTACCGAAACCACCACTGCAAACAAGGCAGAAGCTTTTAGAAAGCCTCTTCTATTAATTTCATTGCTTTTCATAACAGGAATTGCTTTAGCTGTAATAGGCTTAATGAGCGATGGGATTATTAAGATACAGAAAGGCTACTCAATTACTCCCTTAAACCTACCGTTTTTAATGATATACCCAGGTGCACCATAAAAACCAGTAGTTTCTCCACTAAACCTTATTTCCAGATAAGTCTTTTCAACACCATCAAACAACACTTTTTGTGCCTTAACTACCTCGAAGACCTCAGGCACTAAATAAGTGTTATTGATGATCAGTGACCAGAAAGGTCGTTTCCAGAAGTTTTCAATTTCTGTTTCAGTAGACTTATAATCCCAGGCCCGCTCCCAGGAATTCTCCTCTGTATCCTCCAACACTAAAAGTTCAGCATCAGCTTCGGTGGCCCTTTGGCTTAACTCTATGTGTAAACTATCACCACTTTCAGATTGCAATTTAAAATAAATGGATTTGCTCAGCTGGATATCATGTATAGGTTCACTTCCATATGGTGTATATCCATACCAAAAGGCTCCTCTCCTATTCACTTCAGATGTATTAACCTTTGTATATGCTTTTCCATCTCCATCTGCCATCAAATACTCAAAAGACAGCACAAGCTTCGGATTAGAGATTATAATATCTTCCTCTTCCTGTATACAGGAGGAAAGGAGTACCAACAATAAAAATAAAAAGATCGACAAGTTCAGAAAAGATTTGCTGTTCATGGCTTTAGTTGTTTTTGAATAAGACAGCAGTTTCTGGAACCTCCCCCCCCTTTGCGTAAAAGTTTTTTTAAATAAAAATGTTAAGAAGTTCACCCAACCCGGATAGAACGAATACCGGCAGGTATTCCTTTAATGCCTCCCGTAGCAGGCGCAGGGCTTTCATCATTTCCTTTTCAACAGCTTTCAGGGAAATTTCCAGGGCTTCGGCCACTTCTTTGTAGCTCATCTCTTCCTGGCGAATGAGCACAAAAACAGCTTTTGTTCGGGCAGGCAGATTTTGAATTGATCTTTCAGCCAGAAGCGCTAATTCTTCAGCCATCTGTTCTTGCTCCACGCCGTGCGAATCGGAGGGTAAATGATCTGCTTTCTCCAATTCAGCTTTAGAAAACTTCTTTTCCTTTTCAAGCCAGTTCAGCGAGGTATTCACTACTGCCCGCTTTAGATAGGCTTGAAGCGAGGTGTGGATCTGCAAGCCTGTTCTATTTTTCCAGAGTTTTACAAAGACCTCCTGCACCACGTCTTTGGCTTCTTCCCGATCCTGCAGAATTCTGTAGGCAGTAAGGCATAAGCCTGCATGGTACTTCTCAAATAGTTCCTTTACAGCCAGCCGGTCGTGCTGCTGCAAACGATTAATAAGTTCTTTTTCCTGAAGTTTGCTCAAGGCTGGTGAGAAGATGAATCCCAAAGAAATGAAATAAAACAAAAACACCCGCCAGCTGGCGGGTGTTTTTCTATTTCTTGTGGAGCCGGCGGGAGTCGAACCCGCGTCCAGATAAGAAAGATGTAGCGCTTTCTACATGCTTAGTTTAACTTGAATTGTCGAGGTAGTCTAGGTGCTAACCAAACCTGTAAACTACCCGTATCTGCGATAAAATTCGCTGCAACATCACAGCCCTGTTGCAACTAGTTCTGCGGGATGATGTCCTTGGCGCCAGACCGGCAAAACGAGGGCCTGGCAGGACACAAGCTATCTAATTAGTATAAATTAGGCAGCAAGGGCGTAGTTTTCTTCGCCGTTTGTTGTTTTGAACGCATTGTTTACGGAAGGTACGTTCAGCTTCCGACATGCTTACACTCACCTTCGGCTTCCTGTCAAAACCAGTCGGCCCCGTGTGATTATACTACAAATATAGCGTCTATTTAGTTCCTACCTAGCAATCCGGCTTATAAATCAGATACATCAAAAATTATGGGTTGTGTAACAAGCACATGCGGCCTATTTTTGCCCCATGCGTATTGTACTGATCTTTCTTTTACTGCTGATGAGCCATGCTGCCTTCAGCCAAATTCTGAACATAGAACGTAACCGCCTGAAACGCGACACCACCCGCTACTGGACCGGCCAGGTAGATTTTAACCTGCTGCTGCATAACAGAAGTGCCAAGGTGAATGAACCTGTTAGATATACCAGCCTTAGCACCAATGCCGATGTAGCTTACACCAGTGTGCTGCACCGCTATACCCTGATTAACCAGCTTAGCTACAGTGCCCTTACCGGTAATGCTTTTTTACGGACTGGCTACAGCCACTTCCGCACTAACTTTAACTGGCGCAAAACCCTAAGCCAGGAGCTGTTTGCCCAGGCCCAGTATGATATTGGCCGTGGCCTGCAGGAGCGTTATTTAGCCGGTGGAGGCCTGCGATATAGATTGGTTGATGATGAAAAGGCCACGCTTACTTTTGGCGCAGGGCTTATGTACGAGCAGGAGCGCTGGGCGTACCCTGGAGAGGAAGCCAGGGAGGTTACTTTGCGAATGCCTAAAAATTCAAATTACCTAAGCCTTCGCTGGCAGATAAACGAGATGGTGTACATCAACACCATTATGTATTACCAGCACGGCTACGACAACCAATTCGATATGTGGCGCCACCGCTATAGCGCAGATTTTAATATGGCAGCTATCATCAGCAAGCGCTTACGCTTTACCACCTCCGTAAATGCCAGCTACGATCCCCGCCCGGTAGTACCGGTGGTAAAATGGGTTTACAGCCTGCAAAATGGCATCAGGTTTGTGTTTTAAGGGGGGTATGAGGTGTGAGGTATGAGGTATGAGGTGTTGGTGTAGCTTAGCCACTGCCTCACTCATCACAGCTGGTAGTCTGTAGAAGCGGATAAGCTTTCATACCTGTCTCGGCGATTCGCGAACCTCATACCCCATACCCCATACCCCATACCCCATACCCCATACCCCATACCTCATACCCCCCTTCAGGAAAAATTAACCTGCGCACTCCTATTTCCGCTGCGGAATGTGTAACTTGCACTGATGGAAAACTTTGTGGTATCGGCTCGGAAGTATCGTCCTTCTACCTTTAAATCGGTAGTAGGTCAATCACATATTACCACCACCCTTAAGAACGCAATTAAGAACAACCACCTGGCGCAAGCCTTTCTGTTCTGCGGTCCGAGAGGTGTGGGTAAAACCACCTGTGCCCGTATCCTGGCAAAAACCATTAACTGCCAAAACCTGCAGGAAGATACCGAACCCTGCAACGAGTGCGAAAGCTGCAAAAGCTTTAATGCCAGCAGCAGCTTTAACATCCATGAGCTCGATGCAGCCTCCAATAACTCGGTAGATGATATCCGTAACCTGGTAGAGCAGGTGCGTTACGCCCCGCAGAGCGGCAAGTACAAGATCTACATCATAGATGAGGTGCACATGCTTTCCAATGCAGCCTTCAATGCCTTTTTGAAGACCCTGGAAGAGCCACCCTCCTATGCCATCTTTATCCTGGCTACCACAGAAAAGCATAAGATCATCCCAACCATCTTAAGCCGTTGCCAGATCTTCGATTTTAACCGCATACAGGTAGATGATATCTCTAACCACCTGCAGTGGATTGCCGATAAGGAAACCATTGAAACTGAGCAGGAGGCACTTCACCTGATTGCACAGAAAGCAGATGGCGCCCTGCGCGATGCACTCTCCATCTTCGACCTGATCGTTACCTTTAGCGGCAGCAAGGTTACCTATCAGCAGACTATTTCTAACCTGCACATACTCGATTACGACTATTATTTTAAAGTAACCGATGCACTGCTGCAGCAAAATATGAGCGAAGCCCTGCTCCTGTTCGATGAAATTCTGCGCCAGGGCTTCGATGGGCATAACTTTATTGTAGGCCTTAGCGAGCACTTCCGTAACCTGCTGGTATGTAAAGACGAATCTACCATCAGGCTGCTGCAGGTAAGCCAGCAGATACAGCAGCGCTATGCCGGCCAGTCGCAGCAGGCCTCTCTAAGCTTTCTACTTTCTGCACTTAACATTGCCTCCGGTTGCGATGGCAGCTACAAAGGCAGCAAAAACCAGCGCCTACACGTAGAACTGGCCCTGCTGAAGATGGCGCACATCCCTGCGGTAATCAGTGCTGCCAGCATAAGCGACCATAGCCAGGCAGAAGTAAAAAAAAAAGTCCTGGCCTAACGCCGCCTGATACGCCTGGTGCACCCCCGGTAGCAGTTGCCCCGGCACAATTAACACCACCTGCGAAGGAAAATACAAGTAACGGTAATGGTTCGGCTGCGGCACCTTCAGGAGCTACAGCTGCTCCCGCTGCAGTTGCAGCCCCTGCTGCGCCTGTTCCTGTATCTAATGGCAGCAGCAATGGCAATGGATCTGCAGGTCCGGGTAGTACCCTGCGTGTACCCCTGAACCTGAAAGCTGTAAAAGCATCGCTACAGGCAAAGCCAAAAGCCACAGAGCAGGCCAGCCAGCAAGCAGCCGTTCTGCAGGAAGAAGCTGCCGCACCCAATCAGAAAAGAGATTTTAGCCTGCGAGAGCTGCAGGAGCATTGGCAGACTTTCTTTATCAGGCTTAAAGAAAATGGCAGTCCAATAGAGCTTATGCTCTCTAGTGCAGCCCTGCAGGTAGAGGAAAATTACAGAATTGATGTTCTCCTCAGCAGTTCACTGCAGGAAGAGCCCTTCGAGAGACTCAAGCCAAAACTACAGCATTACCTGCGTCAGCAGTTACAAAACAGCCTTATAAACCTGCACCCGCTCCTGGCCGAAGATTCCGGACCGCGCAGGCTCTACACCAATAGCGAAAAATTCAAGCACCTGATGGAGCGTTACCCGCTCCTGGCAGAACTTAAAGAACGCCTGGGGCTGGAAACAGACTTTTAAGAGCGACTGAACCGGACTTTTCACCAACTGTGGCTGATGTGTTGTATGCTACCAAAACGATTGATAGTTGTACAGGATTTATGGTGTACAGATCAGAATGGTCTATCGCTGATTTAAGCTGTTAATAGTATTCATCAAGAATATTGATAAAATTAGAGAGGCTGCAGCGAATATATCTTTTATAGAGGATATTCGCTGCAGCCTCATTAGCACATTGGCACATTAGTAATTCAGCACATTATTTAGCATTAGGCCATTTGTACAGGAAGCCTACATTAATAACGTTGCGGAGCTGAGTTTTCTGCAGCACATCATGATCATAGATTAGCTGGGCCGAAACAGTTGAGTTGATGTAGCGGTTCACCTTCATCACCAGTGCTCCTTCCCAGTTAACATCGATATGGCTGAAGGTCTCGTAATTGCCAAAAAGGCTAAGGTTTGTGGTAAAAGTAATGTTGGTAAGCACTTCTTTTTCATAAGATGAAGTTAAGGAAGCACCAAATTCTGAACGCAAAGACTTACCTGGCTCAACACCAAAAGCACCTGCATTGGAAAGACGCTCGTTTCGCACAAATGTAAACTTGCCGGTTACCGGCGAAACAGACACACTGAACCTACCAGGCTTTTTGTAGGTAACACCTATAGAAGTCAGCAGAAAACCAGGCGCAAGAAAATCTGAAATCAGCTCCCGACGCTGTTCACCATTCACTTCTGAATACTCATAACCGGCAGCCATTTGCGTTCTGAAATCAGCCTGTGCAGTTACATAGAAGTTTGAGTCCGGGCTTATCCGATGGTTATACTGCGACTCAAGCTGAAAAATGTCATCAGTTTTACGGAAATTATCATTTTCATCATCTCCCTGCCGAATAAGTCCAAAGGCCACATTCAGCCTGTTTTCCCACAAAGAGCGGCCTTTAGTATAATACGCCCTGAGCTTCTGCAGGCTGCTTATAGAGATTGAGCTCTCACCGCCACCGGCCCAGTTGTTGAGCATCACCTGCGAAAAGTTAAGGCTTGTACTACCGCCAGTTGTCCAGTAACGGATGGTATCACTTACTGGTGCACTGGGTGCTACGGTTTGTGCAGCAGAAGGCGTGGCTGCTGAAAGCATCAGAACCGCTAAAGAAAGGAAGAATAGTAGGGTCTTGTTCATAAATAAAAATGCTTTCGAGTCTGGTGACTCGAAAGCAAATATAAGATTAGAAATAACAATGCCTTTAGCTGGCCAGGTCATGCATTTTTATATCAGACAAAGCACTCTCGGTGAGGGGCTTGGTGATAAATTTGATAACGTGGTCGTTGTTTACGATTTTATCAATGTCCCGTTTGTTATCGGAAGATGAAAGGATAATAACTTTGCATTTATCCCTTACAATATCTGAAAACTTTTCAAACTCATACAGGAACACAAAACCATCCACAATTGGCATGTTGATATCCAGAAAGATAAGGCTGGGTAACCGCTCGGGGTTTTCCTTATGCTTCTCCAGATATTCCAATGCGCTTTTACCGCTGTTTTTTATCTCAACCTCTTTTGCAAACTTGGTTATCTCAATGATACGCTTACTGATAAAGTTATCAGTATCATTATCATCCACCAGCATAACCAAATCTATAGGTGTAGTCGCATTCATGTGTAACGCCTGTAATTAACTCAATTGAATGTATAGTATTTCCAGAAACTGATTAAGGGGATGTTTAGTCCGTATTAAGGCCCTGGAATTTGTAAAATTATAATAAATCCAGATAGGTAGTGATAGAAAAACAGATTCTTTATTACTTCAGTGCTAATTAATCCTGAAGCCGAAGAACCACACGCATAATGTTCTTTGGCCCAATCGACCACTACTTTTTTCCAACAATTAAAACTTCGCCCGGACGAATATTAAAATCTTCTCTCCGGTTCCATTCCATAATGTCTTTGATGGTTACGTTGTACTTACGGGCAACCCTGTACATCGTTTCTCCCTCAGCAACAGCATGGTAAAGGTAGCGATCATCTTCTGATGTAGCCGAAGCAGCAGCTGAAGCGGTAGCTCCCCCCTCCTGCTGAACGGCGGCTGTATTTTCCGGTTTTGCCTGTGCGGCTGCAGCTTTCTGTATCTGCTTAAGCTGCAAGGTTTGCCCAACACTTAGCACAGCATTTGCTGCCATATTATTGCGATCGCGCAACTCCTGTACACTAAGTCCATAAGATTTACTGATGCCATACAAAGTCTCACCCGCCTTTACAACATGAACTGAATCAGGAGCCGGAGCAGCATTGCTTGTTGCGGCTGTCTGGCTTTGTGCAAGCTGTGGTTGTGCCGTAGGCTGGTTGTTTGTTGTAGCAGGAGCTGTACGTATGGGCTGCTGCTCCAGCAATGGATCTTCTTCTCCTATGAACTTTACAGGACCGTGCACTGCAAAACTATCCGGATCGTCCTTCTTCTGTTCCGCCACCTCTATTGCAGCGGCTTCTGCATTTTCTTTAGTTTCCGGAAAAACATTACGTTCATCGATACTGTCGGCCGGATATTTAGCAGGTTCTTCAACAAGAGAATCAGCAGGTTCTGACTCCGGCAGCATTACAACAACTTTTTGCCTGGGCTGTACTTTAGCTGGCGCAGCCGGGGTAACAACCGGAGTATCTGCAGCAACTGAAACTGATAACTGGGGCTGCTCATTAACCACAGGCTCTGAAGCAGCAGGCTGTGGGTTGGCTGGTATTTTATTTTTCTGTTCAGTAGCTTTCTGCAGCTCCTCATGCGGCACAGGGCTTTGTAACTGCTCCGGCTTTCTTTGCACGGTGTTTTGCTCTTTTACCGGCTCCTGTACTGCTATCTGCCGTGGCTTTTCCTGTTCCTGCGCCTGCACTGGCTTATTTTGCCTGCCCTGGTTTCTTTCAGGCTTTACTTCTGCACTGCCTGATTCCAGGTCTGCACTAGCTAACTGCATGTTGGTGCTGCCCTGCTCCATTGACACCAGGCTTGCCTGTGCTGCTGCTTTTCGCTTTGGAACCGCCTCATAGGCAACAGGCTCGTTGGCAGGACGAATATAACGCAACCATACCACCTGACCAGGTTTTACACCATCGCGCTCGCGCATCCTGTTCTTCTGCAGCAGTTTATCCATCCGTACGCCGTATTTTTGTGAAATATCCCACAGCGTTTCGCCTTCTGCCACCACATGGCGGTACACAGTAGCCTTTTTCTTCTTTTTGCGGAAGTAGTATACCTGCCCGGGTTTAAGCAAATCGCCCGGCTTTATGTCGTTGTATTTCAGGAAGCTTGCTACAGATACGCCCCCTGCCTTGGCAAGGTCGCGAGAATTATCGCCAGGCCTGGCAACGGCAGCCTGCAGTCCGTTAACCCTGGTGATAACCAGCTTGTCACGCACTGCCGGGGCTACGTCCGGCTCTTTTTGTTTTTCTCCAAAAACTTTGTCTTCAAACGACTGACGCTTGTTCTTATTCTTGTTTGGGGCAGTTGCTTCGTTTTCAGCAAGTAAATTTGGCGCTTCATCCAGCTCAACTGGTACAATTACCACGTAGGCCTTATCGTCGGGCACCCGGTTGGTTTTTAACCACTTATTGTACTCCACCAGCAATTCGTGCTCGGCATTAAACTCCAGGGCAATATCTTCCAGGGTTTTGTTCGCGCAGTTTTTGTGCTGATACAGCATAAGGCTGCGTGGCTCTTTACCCACTGCATCTCTAAAAGCCACCAGGTGCGAGAGAAATTTCTTTACATACCAGTAGGTATCGCTATCGATGCGCATTTCGTTTGCGCCATAGTAGCGGTCGTTTAAAGAACGCGTGGCGCCACCAAGCCCCATCTGGTAAGATTGCAGGGAGTAAAGCCAGTTATCAAAGGAAGCATTGCTTCTGAGAAGGTATTTGGCAGCGCCTGAGGTAGAGGCTACAATGTTCATCCGCTCATCAACATGGCGGTCTACACGCATACCAACTTCTGTGGCAGAGGCCTCTTTAAACTGCCAGAAGCCTACAGCTTTGGAAGAGGAAACAGCATCCGAGATCAGGGCACTTTCCTGGATCACCAGGTATTTGATATCATCGGGAACGCCATGTTCGGCAAGTATAGGCTCTATGATGGGCAGGTACATATCTACCCGCTCCAGCTTCATGTAAAAGTATTTAGGACTTCTGTACAACGCATCTACATCGGCCTGTATATCGCGCCGGGCCTGATCAGTGAGGTTCAGCGTCATATTTGCAAAGCGTATTACCTGCGGCACCTGTGGCACCTGCAGTTCCTGCGCTAATAAGGGCTGTGCCCATAGTATTGCCAGAACAGCAATCAAATTACAGAAGCGAAAGCTAAACTTTGTCCTCATTTTTTCCTGATTATCATCAACCCATCCCTAACAGGCAGCAACACATTTTCTACCCGCTCATCATTCTGTACAGTACGATTAAAAAAGCGCAACGCTTCGGTATCCTTATCGGTTGCCGCTGCCTGCGCCACTTTACCACTCCAAAGTACATTATCAGCAATAATGTATCCACCCGGCGCCATCTGCTCTATTACTATATTATAATAGGCGAGATAATTGCGTTTATCAGCATCGATAAACACAAGATCCCAGGCATGCTGCAGGCCCGGCACTACCTCCAGGGCATTGCCAATGTGGTAGTGAATCTGTTCTGCCCGGGGAGATTGTCTAAAATATCCTCTTACGCGATCTTCCAGTTCTTCGTTGATATCAATAGTATGGAGCACCCCATCCGGATGCAGCCCCTCGGCCATACACAAGGCAGAATAGCCTGTATAAGTACCTATTTCCAGCACAGCCTTTGGCCTGATCATTTGGGTAAGCATAGCCAGCAAGCGCCCCTGCAAATGTCCGCTTAGCATTCTGGGCATCAGAATGTAGGCATGGGTATCGCGGTTAATTTGTTGCAAAAGCTTATTCTCTGGCGAGGTATGAGCTTCTGCATACGCCAGTAATTCTTCTCCTATGAACTCCATAAATGGGAGATTATTATAATTGCCTGGCTTGCTGCCGACCACCACTGCAGTTCCATCCTGGTCGTAAACAATACCACTCCCGGCAAGCGAACAGACCTGCCAGATTACAAAGGTAGAAGTTCTCTTCTACCTACAGCACACTAATTTAAAGAAAATTAGTACAAGGTACTGACTGGAAGCTAACTAACTTTAGGCAGAAAATTAATAAGTTATTTAACCGGGCGCAGGGTAAGGCTGCTGAAACTTTGTGGCTGCAGCATTTCCTGGGCCAGGTGCTGCAGTTCTGAGGCTGAAATTTTACGAATTCTGGCAAAAATATCTTCGAGCGATTCAATACGCTCCATATCCAGAATGCTTTTTCCCATCATCAGCATCAGGCTTGCATTGTTTTCTTCGGCCATAGCCAGCTGGCCAATCAGTTGCTCCTGGGCTGCATGCAGCTGAAGGGTACCCAAAGGTTTATCGCACAGCTTGCGGAACTCCTGCTCCACCAGCCGAATACTTTTCTGCAGCTGCCCCGGCTCTGTTGCAAAGCTAATGCTGAACAGGCCTGTATCGGTATAAGGGGTGTAAGAGGCATCTACATTGTATACAAAGCCCTTTTTCTCGCGCAGGGCCATGTTTAAACGGCTTGTGTTGGCCGGCCCTCCCAAAATATTGGTAAGCATAAAGAAAGGCAGGCGCTGCTCGTCTTTTAACGCAAAGGCCGGACGCCCCATGGAAAAATGGGCCTGCATAATACTCCGCTCCAGCTCCTGCTGCACAGGCTTGTAGCCATCAAAAGGGCGGCGTTTCCGTTCTGCCTTAAACACCGGCAGGTTGCCCAGGTATTTTTCTGCAAGGCGAATTGCCTTTTTAGCAGAAATATTACCAACGCAGGAAAAAATAAGCCTGCCCGTATCGAGGTTCTGCTGCACAAATTCCAGAAAATGCTGCCGCTGAAAACTGTTCAGTGTTTCTGTGGTACCAAGTATGTTGTGGCCCAGCGGGTGGTCGGGGAATATCAGGCTGTCGAAGATATCCTGCAGGGCATCTTCCGGAGAATCCTCATACATCGACATTTCTTCCAGTATTACCCCTCTCTCCTTTTCAATTTGCTTTTCGGGAAAAGTAGAGTGGAAGGTGATATCTGTAAGCAGCTCCAGGGCATTCTCCAGGTACTGATCAAGCACTGAGGCGTAAAAGCAAATTTTTTCTTTGGTGGTGTAGGCATTAAGCTCTCCGCCCACAGAATCGAGGCGGTTAAGAATATGATAGGCTTTTCGCTTGAGCGTGCCCTTGAAGGCCATGTGCTCCCAGAAATGTGCCAGGCCCATTTGGTAAGGCAGTTCATCCCTGCTGCCAATATCCAATACAAAACCGCAGTGTACAATTTTTGTGTGCACTACCTGTTTATGAACAATGCGAATGCCGTTAGAAAGCTCGTGCAGATAGAAGTCTTGCATCATGAAGATTGCAAAGATAATTAAATTTTTAGAAGAAAATACCCTGTAAACCAGCTGCCGAACAAGTATTTATGTTCCATCATAAAACAAACAACACGCCCAGACGCTTTAATACATGTTGCTCACAATCGGGATGATTTTGAAAATTATTTAGCTTAGCAACTCAACTGCCGAAGCCATAGCTCTGCTTTGGCAGGCCAAACATACCAGCAGCCGCACTTAAATAGGTATATGAAGATAGGTTTTGATGCCAAACGTGCTTTCCTGAATCGTACAGGACTAGGAAACTATAGCCGTTTTATTATACGTACGCTCACTGAATTTTTTCCGGATAACCAGTACCTGCTTTATACGCCCAGTACCAATAAGGTTCATCCGGAGTTAAAATCCATCATAGAAGAAAAATCTGTTCAGGTGAAAGCGCCTGAAGGCACTATGGCTATGCGTGGCATGAGCGCTGTCTGGCGCAGCTACTCGCTGGGTAAAGTGGCCGACAAAGACGGGGTTCAACTGCTCCATGGCCTTAGCAACGAACTGCCCCTGGCAAGGAGTAAAAAAGCCAAACAGATTGTTACCATTCACGACCTGCTCTTTTTACGCTACCCTCACCTCTATAACCTTATTGATTTGGGCATCTACAGGCAAAAAACGGAATTTGCCTGTAAAAGAGCAGACAGGGTTGTAGCTGTTAGCCGGCAAACTGCCCAGGATCTTATTGAATTCTATAAAGTGCCCGCCAGTAAGATAGATGTTGTGTACCAGGGCTGCCATCCCAGCTTCAGGGAGGAATATGACTCTTATGTGCTTGATAGAGCTGCATCAAAATATAAGCTCCCGCAAGATTTTATTTTGAATGTGGGCACCATGGAACCCCGTAAAAACGCGTTGCTGATTTTACAGGCCATGGCACACATCAAGAGCAAGATTCAGCTCCCACTGGTGCTTGTTGGCAAAGCCACCAAATATAAAGAAGAGCTGGTGGCGTATGCCCGCAAAGAAAACCTGCTGGACCAGGTGCACTTTCTTCATAATGTAACTTTTGAAGATTTGCCCAAACTGTACCAGCTTAGCCGTATGTTTATTTATCCGTCGGTTTTTGAAGGCTTTGGTATTCCAATTCTGGAGGCCCTTTGCAGCCGCGTACCAGTGATCACCAGCAAAGGCTCCTGCTTCGATGAGGCAGGCGGGCCTCACTCTATTTACATAAACCCTAATGATCCTGAGGAGCTGGCCGATGCTATTTTACGCGTTATCAATAACCCAACCATGGCTACCAAAATGATTATAGATGGTGTAGCCCACTCCCTTGGTTTTGAAGATGAACACGTAGCACAAAACCTGATGGAAGTATATAATAAGGTTATCAATGGATAACATACCTCAATGCCAGACTGCAGGCAATCTGAACCAGCCAGCTTAGGGCGTAAATATCATTTAATCAGTTTTTGAGGGACAATAGAGCCATAAACAAAGAAGCCACCCGCTAAAGGGTGGCTTCTTTGTTTAGATAGAAAGAAAGGTTCTACACATGTACATTTGGTATGTACCTGTATTTAGACTTCACAAACATGAAAACACCATAGGCTGCCAGACCAATGGCAACAGCCCCCATGATATAAGGTCCGCCTGTTGAAGATAAGAAGTTAAGTGCCTCGCCGGTACCGCCTGCTTCACTGGCATCTGATTGCAGGGCTGCCTGAACCAGGAAATAGCCCAAAATAGCAAACACAATACCACGGGCAATATAGCCTACTCGTCCGCTGCGTGTGTACACCGCATGCTCTTCACGGCTCATGGTTCGTTCATTCACCTGGCCTTTAAATTTACCAGCAACACCTCTGTATAGCTGATATAAACCTTTACATATTACAATTACTGCAAAAATACCTACCAATATTTGGCCAAAAGGTTGCTGAAGCGCTTTGGCAATAAGTGTTTCCTGGCCTCCGCCGGAGCCACTGCTGCCTAATTCAGAAAACAGCATACGAGCTGCCGAAAAGGCAAAGAATAAATAAACCAGGCCACTAAAAAAGAACCCGGCACGCTTTGCCAGTCCTTTAGCATCTGAACCATAGCCATCCGGATCTTTAAAGGCCATGATCATACGCCATACTACGTAACCTAATAAGCCTATAATAACAATCCCAAGTAATATCTGGCCAAAAGGCTGTTGCACTACCCACTGAAAAGCATTTTCCTGTCCACCGGTACTACCACCTTGTCCAAAAGCAGCCATAGCTGCCAGAACGCCAATCAATACATAAACCGCTCCTTTTGCGGCAATGCCAAAGCGGGCAAACTTTTCTATCCATTCTGGGGCATGGTTCCGTGCTGAATAGGCAGCGGAACGTACATGATTATTCATATTTCTGTAGTTTTGGTTAAAAATAAGCTACACTAAAAATTTTAGTTTCGTAACTGTCTTAAACGTAGCTGCTACCGAGTAGTTGCCTTTGTATTTTTTTCGAACGGAGGAATGTACAATTTCCACAGCCGGATCTTGGCAGCCTATAAACCATTTTTTACCTTTATCCTGCTCTGAATTAAACAGCAAAAGTACCTATGCGATATTTACCGATAGACAAAGCGTTATTCATCCGCAACCGCCAAAAGCTAACGCATCAGCTCAAGCCCAAGAGCATGGCAATTTTCAACTCCAATGACATTATGCCTACCAGTGCCGATGGTACCATGCCATTCCGCCAGGCAACTGATATTTTTTACCTCTCAGGCATAGATCAGGAAGAAAGCACACTGGTAATTTTCCCCGACCACCCGGAAGAGAAATACCGGGAAATACTGTTCCTGCGCGAAACCAGTGAGTTAATCGCCATCTGGGAAGGACATAAGTACACCAAGGAGGAAGCCCTGCAGACATCAGGCATTAAATCGGTGTACTGGTTAAGTGATTTTGAACAGGTGCTTAACAGCCTGATGGCTGAAGCAGAACGGGTGTACCTGAACTCGAACGAACACCTGCGCAACAGCTCATTAGTGCAAACGCGCGAAATGCGCTTTACCAAATGGTGTATGGAGCATTACCCACTACACAAGTACGAGCGCTCTGCTCCCATTATGCACCACCTGCGGGCCATCAAGGAAGAAAGTGAAATACAACTGCTGCAAACAGCCTGCGATATTACTGAAAAAGGATTCAGGCGGGTGCTGCAGTTTGTAAAGCCCGGGGTAATGGAGTACGAATTAGAGGCCGAATACATCCACGAGTTTCTGCGCAACCGCAGCGGTGGCTTTGGCTATACACCCATCATAGCCAGTGGAGCAAATGCCAATGTGCTCCACTATATCGAAAACAACCAGGAGTGCAAAGATGGTGATTTGCTGTTGATGGATGTTGGCGCCAGCTATGCAAACTACAACGCCGACATGACCCGCACAATACCCGTAAACGGCCGCTTTACCAGCCGCCAGCGCCAGGTGTACGAGGCAGTGCTGCACGTAAAAAGAGAAGCCGCAAAGCTGCTGCGCCCGGGCAATAGTATTCCCGAATACCACAAGCAGGTGGGCGAAATCATGACAGAGCAGCTTATTAAGCTGGGACTCATCAGCCGGGAAGAAGTGCAAAAGCAAAATCCCGAAAAACCAGCATACAAAAAGTACTTTATGCACGGCACCAGCCACCACCTTGGCCTCGATGTACACGATTACGGGCGGGTATACCGCAAATTTGAGCCAGGCATGGTATTTACAGTAGAACCAGGCATTTACATCCCAGCCGAAAACATTGGCATTCGCCTGGAGAACAACATTGTGATTCGGGAAAATGAGAATTTTGACCTGATGCGAAATATCCCCATAGAGGCCGATGAAATTGAAGACATCATGAACAGCTAAACTTAAAACCTCCGGCAACGGAGGTTTTTTTATGAACCGAAGTTTTGGTTGTATATGTGCAGCACCCCCAGCGCTGCTTTTTTCAGTAAGGCGTGTCTGTTTGCCGCTGATTGATCTTTGAATAATGGATTTGCATGGAATAACCTCATCCCTCTTTTGAACTGAAAAAAAAGCAAATACTGCCTGTGCAGCCTACCTCCTGCATCAACTAAGAAGAACTGCAGCGGGTTAAGTAGTTTGCTCCTGATGAAAAACCAGTCCTACATTCACCGGGACAGGGGACAGCTGCGCTATGATCTTCCGCAAACTTTAAACGTATACTACAATTATATTTAGCGTTTGTAACATACAGCAATTTTTACGTTAATTCTCTGATGAAGAAACTACTATCCCTGGTTTTGCTCACTGCCAGCTTTATCTTAACAGCCAGTGCGCAACAGTTTAAGCTGATAAATTCCGCATACGGCCAGCCCCTGCTGGTGCTTACCGAAACTAATCCCCGCCTTATGGTAGCTGGTGCAGATGTACCCTCTTTTGCACTTTATGAGGGCGGACAGATTATTTACAAACAGACAAACAAGAAAGGCGGAGAACGCTATTACCATACCCAACTGGCCCAGGAGCAGTTACAGGAGCTCATTGGCAGCCTGCTCATTTCCCAAGACCTGATGAAACTGCCGGAGAAGCCCTCAACAGCGCCCGTACAAGATCAGCCAGTAAATGAAATAGTGCTGAACTTCGATACTTTGCTGGTAAAGCAGGTATACGGCGATTTAAGAAATGATGAAAGGGCCCGGGAGAAAGCTCCTGTTGCCTTCCTGAAGGTGTACGACAAACTCATTGCCTACACCGAGAGCCATAGCCAGGAATGGCTGCCAGAGAAAATAGAGGTACTGGTTACAGATTATCTGAAAACACCGGAGCAAACTATAAAGTGGCCTGCAAAATGGCCCACCCTAAAATCACCTGATACTATCTGGCGATCAGAAAAGCTTTACAGCCTTTACCTGGACCGCAAACATTATAAGGAATTGCAAGCCCTGGTAAACAGCCTAAAGGAAGATTATGCTGTTGAAATTAACGGCAAGAAGTTCACCGTCTCTTACAGGCTGCCATTCCCCAATATTCAATAGTGCTTACGTTACGCTATAGTACAGCAAAGAGAAACTATAGCTGCAAGTCGTTCAACTATAAAAAAGGAAAGCCCGGCTGAGTGTTACAGCCGGGCTTTCCTTTTTTTTGAAAGTTAACGCTATCAGCGCCCTCTTACAAAGTGCATGATGATACCAATAACCAGCAGCACCAGGAAGATGTAGAAAATAATTTTAGCAATTTCTGCTGCACCGGCGGCAATACCACCAAAGCCAAATATTGCTGCAATCAGCGCAATAACTAGAAAAATAACGATCCAACGTATCATAGGTCATCAGTTTTGGTTGATAATGCATATATAAAGCAACAAGTAGGCAAATTGTTTAATATGCCATCCCATATGCACAACAACCATAAAACAAAAGCCCGGTTTTGGCCGGGCTTTTGTCTGTAGTAAAGTGCAATAGTTTAACCTATCTGCACACGCTTAAATTTAGTAACAGTCATGCCTTTGTTCACAGAATCAAGGTATTTTTCTACTGTTACACTATTGTCTTTTACAAATTGCTGCTCCAGCAAAGTATTGTCTTTGTAGAACTTATTGAGCTTACCGGTAGCAATTTTATCGATCATGTTTTCTGGCTTGCCTTCGGCACGTACCTGGTCACGGGCAATTTCAAGCTCGCGCTCAATGGTAGAAGAATCTACACCATTACGGTCTACGGCAACCGGGTTCATGGCTGCAATTTGCATAGCCACACTCTTACCAGCCTCTTCATATTCGCCACCAGCGTTGGTAAGTGCTACCATTACACCCAGCTTGTTGTTTGAGTGGATATAAGGAACAACTTTCTCACCGCTTAAACGCTCATAGGCTAAAACATCGATCTTCTCTCCGATTTTACCTACCAGTTCAGTGATTTTCTCTTCTACTGAACGGCCATCGCTGGTTTTTGCGCTTTTCAGTTCTTCGGCACTGGCAGGTTTATTTTTCACTGCTGTTTCCAGAATTTCCTGGCCCAGCTGCTGAAAGTCCTGGTTTTTGCCTACGAAGTCGGTTTCGCAGCCCAGTGCCACTAAAATACCTTCGGTAGCATCTGCATTGGTTTGCACAAAAACAGCTCCTTCTGAGGTTTCGCGGTCTGCACGGCTGGCCGATACTTTCTGGCCTTTTTTGCGCAGAATGTCAATAGCTTGTTCAAAATCTCCGTTGGCTTCGGTAAGTGCTTTTTTACAGTCCATCATACCGGCGCCGGTCATCTGACGGAGCTTGTTCACGTCTTGTGCGGTAATAGCCATTACAATAAAATATTTTTGGGTTGAAAAATGCGTTGCAAATATAGAATAAACCGCCTTCAACTAAAATTATACTAAGTAGCAGAATGTTTTCGGGCGGCTGTTAATCCCTATTTTAAATTAATTGGTGTTGGATGAAACAAAAATTGAACACCAACCGGAATCAGTGTTCAATTTTGTAACAGATTGTATGTAGGATTGTTATGCTTCGGTTGTTGTTTCCTCGCCTTCGTCTACGGCACGCTTCTCAGCTTCGTCTTCTTTCAGCTTGGTTTCTTCCTTGTCTTTCTTACGCTCCTGCAGACCTTCTTCGATGGCCTGGCCAAACGCTTTTACAAGTAAGCTGATAGATTTGAATGCATCGTCGTTTGCAGGAATTGGATATTCTATCTCGGTAGGGTCAGAGTTTGTATCCACCAGCGCAAACACCGGGATGTTCAGCTTCTGGGCCTCTTTTACAGCGATATGCTCACGCTTGATATCTACGATAAACAAAGCAGAAGGCAGACGGCTCTGGTCGGCAATACCACCCAGTACACGCTCAAGCTTCTCACGCTCACGGCCAATCATCAGGCGCTCACGCTTTGCAATGTTTTTCACAGTCTGCTCGTCTTTCATCATTTTGTCCAGGTTAGACATTTTTTTGAGAGACTTGCGGATTGTAGCGAAGTTAGTAAGCATACCACCTAACCAACGCTCAGTCACGAAAGGCATTTTAAGGCGTTCGGCCTCTTGCTTTACGATGTCTTGCGCCTGCTTCTTGGTGGCAACAAACATTACTTTTTTACCTGATCTTACGATCCCTTTAACAGCGTTGGATGCTTCGTCGAGAGCTGCTAAGGTTTTATTTAGGTCGATAATGTGGATACCGTTCTTCTCCATGAAGATGTACGGTGCCATTTTAGGGTTCCACTTTCTCGTTAAGTGTCCAAAATGAACACCAGCATCCAGTAAGTCTTTATAGGTTATTTCAGCCATTATAAATGATTACAAAGAAAGTATAAATATTAACGCTTGCTGAACTGGAATCTTCTGCGCGCTTTTCTGCGGCCGTACTTCTTACGCTCAACCATACGTGGGTCACGGGTAAGGAAGCCTTCTTTTTTCAGTTCAGGGCGGTTTTCAGCATCAACTTCAACCAGCGCGCGGGCAATAGCCATGCGAATTGCTTCGGCCTGTCCTTTAATACCGCCGCCGTCTACATTGATGTTAATGTCATAATTAGCAACAACTTCTAATTTAGAAAGTGGCTGCTTCACGATGGTCTGAAGAACCTCAGTCGGGAAATAAACAGGTAGCTCCCGATCATTTACGGTAATCTTGCCGCTGCCATCTTCCATGTACAGGCGAGCTACAGACGTTTTGCGTCTACCGATAGTATTGATCATATCAGGTCTTGAATTTTAATTTCTTTTGGCTGTTGAGCTTCATGCGGATGCTCTGCACCACCATATACATAGAGGTTACGGAAGAGCTCACGACCAAGACGATTCTTGGGCAACATGCCTCTTACAGCTTTTTCAACAACCAATGCCTGATTTTTCTCCATCAGCTGACGAGGAGTGGCAAAGCGCTGACCACCAGGATAACCGGTATGGCGTACATACACCTTCTCGGTCATTTTACGGCCGGTAAGCTTTACTTTGTCGGCATTGATAACGATAACATTGTCGCCGCAATCTACGTGCGGTGTGTAGCCAGGTTTGTTCTTGCCGCGAACAATTTTGGCAACCTGACTGGCAAAACGGCCCAGAACCATGTCGGTAGCATCAACTACGACCCAATCCTTCTGGACAGTTGCCTTGTTCAACGAAGCAGTTTTGTAACTAAGCGTATCCACGATTAGACGAATGATTAGAATAATACAACAACCCTACAAAAAGGGACACAAAGATAGAGAATCCCTTACGAATTTGCAAATGTAGACAAATATTTGGGATTCACCTAAGAAGCTAACACTTATCGGTGCTTAGTTAGTTGCTTTATTGCTACAGAAAAGTCTTTAAAATACGGAGCTTCTACTGCTACTATGCTGCCATCCACATCTGCAAAAGATAAAGAATAGGCATGCAGTGCCACCCGGCTAATCAGCGGCCGTTCTTCCGTATCTTTCTTTAAATTAAAATTACGCTTGATCTCACTTAGCATCAGGGGCTTACCGCCATAAGCATCATCGCCGCTAATGGGCGCATTCAGAGACTTAAGGTGAATGCGGATCTGGTGCATGCGCCCGGTAACAGGCCTGCACTCTATAAGAGTATGCGCCCTGTATGCCTCCAGGGTGGTAAAAATAGTCTCGGCCTGCTTTCCCTCCTGCCTGTTAATGGTTACCAAACCATTGTTCAGCTGTAAAATAGGCAGCAACACGCGCTCATCCCTAAACTCGTGCAAACCATCGGCAATGGCATGGTACACCTTCTGTACCTTACGCTTCTCGAACTGTATGGCCAGGTTCCGGTAAGCTTCCGGATTTTTGGCAAAGGCCAGGCAGCCGCTTGTTTCTTTATCCAGGCGGTGGCAGGCCTGCGCATCAGGCACCAGCTCGCGCACCCAATCTAACAGGTTGTTGGGATCGTTGCGGTCGTTGAGCGTAGCCACATGCGATGGCTTGTTGAGCAACAGGTACTGCTCGTTTTCAAAAATGATGAGCTCTTTGAGCGATGGTTTTTTCATAGAAAGGCCAAAATTCGGAGCTTCTGCTTTTTAATGCAAACAAGCTGCCTTCTTTTTGTTCTATTTATTAAATCAAGAATGAAGTCCGGAACAGAAAAAAAGGAAACCAGAGGCAGGGGATGGACTGCAGAGAACCGGCAATTGATTGCCAAAAAGGAAGTTCGCCTGCTGAAGATAAGCTGTGGGAGCACACTGCCAGAGAGCGAAATAAGGAGACTTCTGCAGGAAACACTGCTGCTGAACGAAACAATGCAGGTCCGTAAAAATTATTATGTGTAGCGCAGCACCAGGAGCGGCTCCACCACTGTAGCTTTACTCCGCTTAAAATAGCCTGCGTCCGCATTTATGGACAATAGTACCTATACACAAGACCCCGCTGAGCTCGAGCATGCTTTCGATATCCTGGTTGACAGCCTGGCTGAAAAGGGATATGCCATCATGAATAATTTCATGTCTGAGGAAGAATGTACCGAAGTAAGAGCCATTATAGACCGGCATGAAGAAAACGGCCGCCTGAAAAAAGCGGGCATTGGCACTGGCCACGATTACCAGATAGACCGAAGCATAAGAGGAGACCTGATCCGCTGGATAGAACCAGAGCAGGTAGCACCGGTTACACAAGCTTACCTGGCCAAGCTGCAGCAAATGATGGGCTACATAAACCGTACGCTATACTTAAGCCTGAAAGACTCGGAGTTGCACTATACTGTTTACCCACCGGGTAAATTCTACCAGCGCCACCTCGACCAGCTCCGCCTGAACGACCACCGCCGCCTGTCGGTAATTTGCTACCTGAACAACGACTGGCTGCCCGAGCATAGTGGCGAACTACGGCTTTATCTGCCCGAGAAGGATGGCAGAGAGCGCATTAAAGATGTGCTGCCTGTTGCAGGGCGCCTAATCTGCTTTCGCAGCGACCTGCTGGAACACGAGGTACTGCCTGCCACCCGCCACCGCTACAGCATTACCGGCTGGCTGCTGGATCAGCTGGCCGAACTGACACATTTGTAAGGGAGTGAGGCTTGAGGTATGGGGTATGAGGCTTGCAGATGCGCCATACCTCATACCCCATACCTAGCTAGCAGCCAGCTAACTAAAACTCATATTTGAATGCAAAGCCATCATAGGGGCCGGTAATAGGCTGCAGGCTAAAGTTTTTATTTTTGCTGATCTTATGAAGGTGCGGCACCAGGATGCCAATGGAAGCACCAAGGGCATATCCCACCAGGTTATCGCTTAAAAAATGTTTACCTGCCTCTAAGCGTCCATACCCTACCGCCGCAGGTATCAGGGCAGCACCAGCCCATACGAATGGCTTAGCCCTGCTATTTGGAAAATAATCGTTAAATACCTTGGCAGCAAAGAAAGTAGCACTGGCCGTTGCTGCAGTATGTCCGGCAAAAAATGAATTGGTTGCCTTTATATCAGTTCTATCCTCATTTTCAGGGTTTGCATTGTACACCAGCGGGCGGTTGCGATCTATCCAGCCAGCAGAGTGGGTGTACAGCGTACCAGTAATGGCCATGGTTTCCAGGTATAGCAAGCCAATCTGACCGGCATCGCTTCGGGTCTTTTTATCTGCCAAAAACAACAAGGGCAGTGCAAAAGAAGTATAGAACGGAATGTCAGTATAATTTGAAATCTTGTCATTATAATTACCTGCCGTCCAGCGATCAAACTTAGAAATGTGTGCTTTGGCTGCTTCCGGATTCTGAGCCACATAGTTCAGATACTCTTCTGAAAGAGGATCTTTATCATTCATGATGGTTAAGCCCCAGTAACTAAGCCCTATACCTGCCGCAGAAATCACACCATCGGCCCAGGTGGTATTATAAATTTTGTCTAAAGATTTTTTTGTATTAGTAGAAACATCAGTATACTGCCCAAAAAGAGGGGTTGCCGTGGTAAGCCACAGCCCTAAAACAATTAATAACGGGTTCTTCATTCCTTTAAAAAATTTGATTCTACTGCAGATGCTACTACAGTTGTATAATGTATAACCCTAAAAATGCAACAGGGTTTCTGATTTTAGGCTGTAGCTTCTTCCAGGCAACACTTTTTATACTTTTTGCCACTCCCACAGGGGCATAGATCGTTTCTGCCAGGCTCCTCGGCTGTATTTAGCTCCTCGGGCTCTTTTTTAGCCGGATGCTGCCTGAACGTATGAGCAAGCAGGCGGTACAACCTGGGATGCTGCTGTAGCAGCTTGCGCGGACGCTCAAAAAAATACTCTGTCATTACCGCAAAGAATTCTGCCCCATTGGTAGCGCCATAAGGGTTGATCCCTGCTTTACCATTTTTGATTTGCTCGGTTTTTTCTTTCATCACCTCCAGCCAGCCTTCGGCCAGTCCGCCGCTAAGATAATGGTCGGGAAGCCCATCGGTACTGCCGTCCTGCTCATCGAGCAGGTGGGCAAATTCGTGCAGGCCAACGTTACGGCTATCTTTTGGATTTGCAAATCCTTGCTGCAGGGCCTGCTTGCTTAGCACTACCATGTGCTGATTTCCCTGTGGCTTAATTTGCCCTGCAGTAATATTTTGCCTGCCTGGTTCGGGCGAGTGTACGGCTACGGCACCATCGGTCAGGTATACTTCTCCCAGGTTTGGGTACTCCCAGTCTTTGAATCCCCAGGTGAGTATTACGGCAGAGGCTCCTATGAGCAGGCGGCTCAGGTCGTCCACCTCCGTTTCAATACCAACAACGTTAACCTGCGCCAGAAAAACAGACAGCCGGCGCTCAAAGCCCCTCTTTTGTTTTTTTTTCAGTGCATTGTAAAAAGCCACATTTGTAGCCAACAGGTGCCGCCAATCTTTTGGAAAGCCCTGTTGCAGCACCTTTTCCGCCAGTCTTTTTTTTCGGGTAGCCCAGCGGTAATATATAAAAATGATAAGGCCCATAAATCCTATAAAGGCCAGAACACGTGCGGTATCCATAATAAGAAAACTGCTCTATTTGTATATATGGGGCAGCTCCCTTATTACGTAAAAGTTTAGTACAGCGTTTTACAGCTGAAGAATGAAAGGTATTACAGGAATGATTTTTATGCGCCGGCTACAACTGAAACAGTGAGAAAGCCTGTGGCTGATAGAGTTGCGCCAGGCCCTAGAGCAGGAGCTTTAAGCCTCTGCTTCTTTTTTCTTAGCCTTTTTTTCTTTTCGTTTTTTTAGTCTGAAACTGAAGACCGAGCCTTTGCCTACCTCACTCTGTACATCAATAAAGGTCTTGTGAGCCTCCAGAATATGCTTTACAATAGCAAGCCCAAGGCCTGAGCCGCCACTAACCTTGGCACGGCTTTTATCAACCCGATAAAAGCGTTCAAAGATCCTGTTGAGGTGTTCGGCAGATATGCCCCTGCCATTGTCTTTGATCAGCACTTTGATACGATCTCCATCTTCATGCACATCTGCTTCTACCCAACCCTCCTCTTCAGGATCTTCTTTTGAATACTTGATGGCGTTAGAAGTAAGGTTAGTGATTACCTGCTGAATACGCTGCTTATCGGCCCATACCCACACCTGCTCCGGAAAATTGGGTGCCAGGCGTAAGGTAATTATCTTCGATTCAGCTTTTCCCTCCATCTGGTCAAACACTTCGCGAATTAACTCCGAAAGGTTAAAATAGGAGTAAAGCATTTTGATTTGCTTATTCTCCAGCTGTGAGAGCATAAGCAGATCCTGCACCAGCACATCGAGACCATCTAGGCTTTTTGCCGCTTTCATTAGAAATTTATCGCGTACGCTTTCATCCTTTACGGCACCATCCAGCAGGGTATAAATGTACCCCTGGGCTGCAAAAATAGGGGTCTTCAGCTCATGCGATACATCTGCCAGAAACTCTCGCCGGAAATCTGCCATCCGTTTCAGCTCATCTATTTCGCGCTGTTTCAGCTCTGCGTAATTAAAGATTTCCTGGTTGATCAGGCGCAGGGGGTTGCGCGAGCTGGTAGCATTTTCTTCCTTCAGAAAAGAAAGATCTTTCTTCTTAAGCTTTTGCAAAACCTCATGAATGCGGTGAATCTCCCTGAAAATAAAGAACTCCAGGGTTATAAAGGATAAAAGATAAGTAGCTGCAAATGAAACGGCAAAAGCCACCACAATTGCCCAGGCCGAGGTAGCCTCTACCAGCGAAATAAAAGCGGCCGTGATACCCGCCACCGATAAGGCCAACAAAATTGCTACAGCTCTGGCAGTTTGCTGCATAGGAGAAAGTTAAAGATAGGTGGCCGTGCCGGATATAATACTTCTAAATATACAGAGAAACAGCAAAGCCGGCACAGAGGCTAGTTTAGCTCAAATTTATAACCAACGCCTTTAATAGTGGTAATATAGCCTTCGCCTATTTTTTCGCGCACTTTGCGAATATGCACGTCTACCGTACGGGCCAGTACATACACATCCGATCCCCAGATGTTATGCAATAAATCATCTCTGCTGAATACTTTGTTAGGGTTCTGCGCCAGGAAAAACAAGAGCTCAAACTCTTTACGGGGCAGTGTAACCTGCTGCTCACCAATATTTACAGTGTAGCTGGTGCGGTCTATTACCAGCTCGCCCACATTAATCTTGTTGCTGGTTTTTTTCTTTTTGGTTTCACGCCTGAAAAGGGCCGTAAGCCGGCTCATTAGCGCCCGGGGTTTTATAGGCTTAATGATGTAATCATCGGCGCCCACATCAAAGGCGGCTATTTCGGAGTATTCTTCGGCACGGGCAGTTAAAAAAATGATATAGGAGTTCTGCAGTTCAGTCATATCACGCATCTGGCGGCAGGTTTCTACGCCATCCTGCTCGGGCATCATAATATCCAGCAGCACCACATCAGGCTGAAAAGCCCTTGCCTCCTCTACCCCTTTTCTGCCATTGAGCGCCGTGCGTACCAGGTATCCTTCTTTTTCCAGGTTGTACTGCAGCAACTCCAGAATATCCGGCTCATCATCTACAAGCAGTACCTTGTATTGCTGTTTCATAGGGGTTTGTTAAAAAAGCTTAAAACATTTAAAAGTAATCTGTTTTTAGCTAGTACCCAAAAAAGTAAATCTATGTTAAGCCTATTTAAAACAGGCTTAACATAGATTTAACCTTACTTTCTTTTCCCCTTATCAAAATCACGGATATCTACCTCTATGGCACCAATGAACATATCAGCTTTAATCTTCAGGGGAATTTTATGCTGGTCGTCAGACAGCCACATTTTAACGGCATTTTCTCCCTTAAACAAGCTGTTCTCGGGCAGCAGCGGAGAAACTACAAGGGCATTGAGCTTGCCAAGATCTGTTTTTATAGTTTCGCGGCCAATAAAGCGTACCTTAAAGTCATAAACTTCTTTATCAAAAAAGGCATCTACCCTGATTACATCGCCCTGCTTAATTTTGCTGAAGTCAAGCGTGCGCATATAATAGTAGCCGCTCACCAGGTCCTGCACATACACAGGCACTTCAAAAACTTCATTCTTTTCTACCTCTCTGCCATTCTTAGATAGCGTGGAAACCACCGCTTTGCGGTTTAACTGCTTAAAGTTTACAATTTCATTTTTACGGTAGTTACCTTCGCGGATATAGCGATAAGACTGATGAGGCACCACTGCGGCCGTATCCATATAGCTGCCCCAGGTGTTTTTTACCCCATACAACTTATCTGCCAGGCCTGTTGTGCGTCCTTTCACATCTATTTTATAACAGGGCCTTTCGTTGATGTTATGTACTCTTCTATCAATCTGCAGCTCGGCCACACCTGCCGTTACAAACCCATAATGCACCCTGTAGGTAATCTTTTCTCCGGTACCAAAGGCATTGGTCGGCAGGCGCCGGTAGCCATCGTTAGACCTGGCACTGATCAGAAACAAGGGAAGCAGTAAAATGGGTAATAACTTTTTCATACTAGTTGCAATACAAGATCCGTACCAAACGGTACAGACCTTTAACGTCCGTAGCGGGCCTTATAATATTCTACAAATTGCTTAAGATTGCCTTTAAACTGCTGCTGCAGCTGTTTTTCAAGTTCTTCCTGCCCGCCACTATATCTTTCATACGACATAAAATAGGCGTTGTTTGGTTCCTGAGCAGCAAAGAAGGCCTGCCATTCTGCAGCCCTGTTCAGCGGCAGGCTGCCAGTTTCTGCAATAATCTCCTGAATCAGCTGTTGTTTCCGCTCTTCTTTTTGCCTGATTGTTGTTTGCGGCGTAAAGCTGCTGTACAGGCTGTCGAGTCGCCCTAACCCCCTGAGCACATGTTCACTGAATATCTGCCTGTCTTCATATCGTTCCTGGTACCTCTGTAACTGTTCAGACTCGGGGCCCCAGGTATCGGCCAAATACCGGTAGGCACCTTCGTGTCCTACAAATGAAGCAAGGTTTTCGTTAAAGGTAAGGGAGTCTTTCACAAAAACAGTAGCATGGGTAAGCTCGTGCAGTATGGTATTTACCAGATCGCCCTCGAGCCTGAAGAGCAGGTTACTCAGAATAGGATCACTGAACCAGCCCAATGTACTCCAGGCACCAACGCTGCGTATGTTGGTATCCCAGCCCTCAGCTTTCAATACCGCTTCTTCGGCCTGGGCCTTTTCGTAATCAAAAAAGCCTTTGTATGATACGGTGCCTACTATGGGAAAGCTCCATTCCTTATTTTCCAGCGCATAGGGGCGGCAGGCGGTAATTACCCAGAGAATGTCTTCTCCCCTCTGATCATAGAGCGTGGTATAATTTTCTGTTTCTACCAGGCCAATGCTGTTAACGCCCCACTCTCTTACATCGCCCACCAGCTCCAGCCTTTGCTTAAGGCTATCGGGTACACTGGGGTCCTGCATTATTTCATCGAGCGGCCGGGCATTCCAGAGTACTTCAAATTGCCCCCTGCCCTGCATAATGCCGTAGCTAATCAGTTCCCGCTGCCATATTGCCAGCACAATCAGCACCAGTAGCAGCGCCAGACCAATTTTCTTTAGCATGTATCTTTATCTTTTTTTGCTGTTATGTCTGTTCCAAAGCTCAAAACTGCCACGGTAATTTAAATAAGTACCATGCGAAAACTCAAAGCGTTTCTCTGTAAGATCATAGAACGGTTCTGCCCGCAGGCTTAGTGTAAGATGTTTGCCAACGGGTATATCATTCAACAACCTAAGCATCAGTATTTGCCGTTCCCGGCTGGCAGCCCCCGGGTTGTCGTACGTAAAAGAATAAGAGCTGAAAAGAGGTCCTCCTTTGATGGGGATGTACCCATCACCTTTCCAGTAACTTAGCATAAAGCCTCCCAGTTTGGTATAGGCAGCTGCATTCAGGTATAGCCCCCACCCCTGTTCAAAAGGCACGAGTGCTTCGTTAGAGGCATCTTTATAACCCAGCACATAAGGTTGCAGGCTATAGCTATGCAAAAACTTGCGACCAACCTCTTTATGCAGCTCCAGCCCCAGGGCCGTATTTACCCTTGTGATGAGGGGGTTTGGATCGGTATCAATCTGGCCACCCTGGTGAAACGCCAGCATTTGCAGGGGCAGCACCAGCTTTAGCTTTTCATTTTCCACCAGGTCTGCCCTGGCCGAAAAGCCACCAGAGACCACCTCCTGAAAAGGGCTGCCGGTGTAAATGGTGCGCTCCCAGTCTATCCACACATCCAGCCAAAACCGCTGGCGCTCCCACAGCAGCTGCATGCCTTCCTCCAGCCGATCTGCCATTACGCGTTCAAAATCGTACATAGGCTCCACCAGCTGATGGTTTAAGCTGCCCTGCAGGGTACCAAAAATAAACTGCAGGCTATCGAACTTTACCTGTAGCCTAAATACAGGCTGCACAGTACTCAAGTAGCGGTTTCCGAAATCATCGCGCGCAAACAGCCCTGCCCATAAGCGCACCCGTTTATCTGGCTGATAGCTTAGCCAGGGCATTGCCTGGTAGCCAAAAAGGGTATAGCCATCGGCAAAGCGGCCAAAGTATTCGTTGTTGCGGCTAAAGCCCATGGCATAAGTGTGGAGGGTAAGTTTTCCGCTGTCGGCCTCCTGCACCGGAAACTGTAAATAAAAAGCCTGGTTGGGTAACTGTGCATTTGCCGGCAGGGCCATTACTATGGTAATGAAGATCAGCAGCTTAAAAATAAGGCTGCAAACCTGCACATCCGGAAAAAAATTAATAGATTGAGCTAAGGGCTTGGAGGTCTCGAAAAGACTTCTATATTTGCGAAAAATATTAGCAAAATTCATTAGCAAAAATAGGGTTATTTTAGCATTCAGAGCGAACTTTTAAGGCCCTAAATCTCTTTTTATAAAGTGCAGGCATTAGGTCTGCCGCAACAACAAAGCTAAAAATTTTAGTGCATAACATGAGTGATAATCAGGAAAAATTAAAAGCACTTCAGCTTACCATGGATAAGCTGGACAAAACCTATGGCAAAGGTACTATCATGAAGCTCAGCGACGAGGTAGTGGTAGATATTCCTGCCATTAGCACCGGCTCGCTTGGCCTGGACCTTGCCCTGGGCATTGGTGGTATTCCGCGTGGCCGGGTAATTGAAATCTACGGTCCTGAATCAAGCGGTAAAACAACCCTTACCCTGCACTGCATTGCCGAAGCACAAAAACGTGGCGGCATGGCGGCTTTCATTGATGCTGAGCACGCATTTGACCGTACCTACGCAGAAAAACTAGGTATAGATACACAAAACCTATTGATTTCGCAGCCCGATAATGGTGAGCAGGCGCTTGAAATTGCCGAGCACCTGATCCGTTCCGGCGCACTTGATATTATCGTGATCGACTCTGTAGCAGCGCTTGTACCAAAAGCAGAGCTTGAAGGTGATATGGGCGATAGCAAAATGGGTCTGCAGGCCCGCCTGATGAGCCAGGCCCTGCGTAAACTTACCGGTGCCATCAATAAAACGCATTGTACCTGTATCTTCATCAACCAGCTGCGCGAGAAGATTGGTGTAATGTTTGGCAACCCTGAAACTACTACCGGCGGTAACGCCCTTAAGTTCTACGCTTCTGTGCGTCTGGACATTCGCCGCATTGGCCAGATTAAAGAAGGTGCCGATAATATTGTAGGTAACCGCACCCGCGTGAAGGTAGTGAAGAACAAAGTAGCACCTCCATTTAAGCAGGTTGAGTTCGATATTATGTATGGCGAAGGTATTTCCAAAGCCGGTGAGATCCTGGACCTGGGTGTAGAGCTGGAGGTGATCAAGAAATCAGGTAGCTGGTTCTCTTACAACGACCAAAAGCTTGGCCAGGGCCGTGATGGCGTAAAACAGCTTATCAAGGATAATCCCGAGCTGATGGAAGAGCTGGAAGGAAAGATTCGCGCCAAAATAAAAGGCGAACACCTGGAAGAGCCTATTCCCGCAGCGGAGTAGTTTTTAGAGGTTAGAAACAAGAGGTTAGACTCTATACCTGGAAATTTGGAATAAAAAAGAGCCCCGCCGGTTTCGCGGGGCTCTTTTCTTTTATCAGGTAGCAGAACTAATGATTATAATTCAGCAATGGTGTAAGTATTGCCTGCTTTTTTTACTTTCAGAAAGTCAACCTTCAAACCTGCGTCACCTGCGTTAAATACGCCTGTGTATGATTTCATCTCACCTTCGTTATCTCCTTTTACATACAGGGTATAAGATGTGTTTTTAGTAGCCCTGAAAGCTTCCACCTGAACTAAGTATTCAGCATCCGCATATACATCCTGAAGTGTAACCGTTTCAAAGCGGCTAGCAAAGTCAGAAACAGCAACTTCTGTAGTACCTTTCATGAGGTACAGCTCCAGGTCGGCATCAGTTGTTGCATCGCTGGAAGTACCACCGGTTGTCCACTCAAGTTCAATAGTAATGCCAGCATTGCTGTTCACTACGTTTGCTGGTACCGGTTCCTCTTCTGATCCAGAGCAGGCACTCATCATCGCCAGACCTAACATCATTCCTGCTAATAAACCTTTTTTCATGATCATTTTATAAATTGATAAGGGTTTTACTTATTGTTTGTAAGACTGTTGATTAGTTGCTGCGTGCATAGAATTTTTCGTACTGCGCCAGGCGATACTGCACATCAGCTATTTGGTCACGCATAGAACGCGCCCATGCACCTTCTTTCATTTCTTCCAGGCGGGCAAGGAACTCCTCAGCATCGTTGAACCTGTAAGTGAGGTAGCAGGAGATTGCCAGGTTTTTCAGAATGGCTTCTGTTACTTTTTTGTCAATCCGAGCTTTACGGTTCTCAGGGTCAGCTTCTGCCAGTTCTTCTTTCCAAAGCTTTACAGCCTCATCCATGGTAGCGATGTAATCAGCAGAGGGGTAAATGTCGCCTTCGGCTTTTTTAGGAGTGGCAGTGTTTACTACTTCAAATGCTTTTGTAAGTTTGGCATAATCGGTAGCGCCTTTTTTCTCCTTTACAAACTTAATTTCTTCACGCATCTCAGTTTTCACATAGCCATACTGATCGGCAAGGTGAGTTTTAACTGTATTTGTGTTTGAAGAAAGTGCACCATTACGTGCATCTGATTTGAATTGGTTACCGCTGCTCTTCCAATACTCATATAGTGCAGCCTTAGTAGGGAACTGCTTGGTATCGGCATAGGTATAGTCGTTTGAGTTACGTACGTAAACATCTTCGACTACCTGCTCGCCCTGCAGTACACGCAAACGCATTGGATAGCGGAACTGAATGCGGTAAGAGAAATATTCTACATCTACTTCTTTGTCGCCACGCTTTTCACGTTTTGTGGCAGTAATAAGCTGGGGGTAGTCAGGAACACCAAACCAGCCTAATGATACCTCCGTGATAATTCCATTCTCATCAGCAGTTTTCTCATAGCCCGGCAGGGAAGCAGCATTTTCCAGGGAAGCAGTGATTGAATTGCGGTCCTGGTCTGCGGCAAGTCCGTCGGGGATAAGAATGCGGCTGGCGTAGGTTTTAACCTCTCCAGCAAACGGATGGCGGGGTAGTTTTAAATATGGCACCTTCACCCACTCATCTTTTACGTTTTGGGCAAACGTAACACCTGTACCACATACAAGTAGTAACACAGCTAAAGTAAACTTTTTAATCATAACAACAGGTTAAAGTTGATGCACAAAACTATGCATATCTGTTGTTATGAAAAGTCGATAAATGGCTAGACCATTACATTCAATAAAAAAGTAAATTTCAACAAAAAAGAAGTTACTTATATAAGTATAGCAACATCCGTTTTGCTTTTGCTAATGCACATCTAAACGCACACGGTTGCTTTAGATGCCTGCCCCCGATTATAAAGAGCTGACAGAGAAGCATAACAACATAAAAACTTAACGACTTATTAAAACAAAATAATGTTTCTTAGATTATGTTAATTAATTACAATAATGTATTCAATTATCAGAATAAAGCATTTTTGATTCTGAAAATACCTTAAAGATAAGCTACCTATATCGTTCTTATTATTTGGGTTTTACGCAGGTTCCAAGCCTGTTTCTAAGAAAAATAAAATTGTATACCCCTGAACAGCCGATATTGTTATTTTAAAATGATACTAATCAGCTATAAGCCACTGATTCAGATTCTTCTGGACTACATACTGCGTAAAGCAACTAAGCGTTCTTAATGATGTCTCCACTTTAAAGCCTCACGGGGAGGTTGCCAGTTATAACCAGGCTCAAAATGGTTCCATAAGAGAGCAGAGAGCTTACGGATCAGCTCCCAGCCTTCATTGTCTATGTTATATGTTTCGTCCTGCTGATTTTTGGTGATGATGCAGAAAACGTAATCGCCAGATGGTGCATTTACCAGCACCACTTCCGCACGTGTTTGGTTAACCGACCCCTGCTTGGAGGCTGCCTGTATGGTAGGTGGCAGCTGGCTGAGGGCCACATCATCCCAAAAAATATTGCAAAGATTGCGATACAGACGATCGCTGGCGGCGGGGCTTATCACTTTACCCTGCCTGATCTGCACCAGCAGACCTGCCATTTCCCGTGGTGTAGTTTGTCCCCAGCCCATCTTACTCCAGTTTTCTTTTCTGCCCGGTGTTCTGGAATTTACCCGGGTGTAGAGGTAGCCGTTTTCCTGCAGCCAGTTATTGATAGCAGTGCCGGTACCTGCCAACTGTTGCGCCCACAGGCTGGCCGTGTTATCGCTGGTAGTAAACATAAGCATTGCAACCTTACTAAGCTTAACCGCTGCACTATCTTTAAAGGAACCCAATAAGTCATCTCCCTCGTACAGAAGCGAATCTCTGTATAGCAGCTGCTGGTTCAGATCCAGCTCACCGGCTTCAATCTTTCTGAAGAGGCCTATGGCAATCGGAACCTTAATCATGCTGGCAGTGGGAAAAAGCGTATCTGCCGCAATAGCCGCCGTATTACCTTTAGCAAGGTGGTGCACGTAAATGCCCACATCGCCTTTAAATCCCTTTACTAAGGTTTCCAACTTTTGTTGTAGTACCCGATCGGTACTGCCTGGTAAAGGGGGCTGCTGGGCATTCAGATTATGGCAAAAAGAGCCTCCCAGCAGCAGAAAAAATAACAGAAGTTTACGCTGCATAAATACATCATGGTTTAAAGTCAATGTAATGAGAATAGCCCAGGAAACAGAATAAGCAGGCATCAATCTACCTGCACTATCTGGGTAAGCTGCAGGTCTCCCGGAGAATTTATGGCCGGAAGTACTGCTCCCAACAAAAAAAGCTCCCCTACCAAATTGAAGGGGAGCTCTTCTTTCCAAAACAAACCAAAACTAAGTTGTACGAATTGCAGTAACAGGGTCCATACGTGCGGCCGACCAGGCAGGCCACAAGCCGGAAATAACCCCTACAATGGCTGCAACCATTAAACCAATAATTACATTACCAGTAGTTAGAATAAGATTAAAGGAGCCCATTTCAAAAACAAGTGGCGCCAGGGTTATGATCAGGAAAACCAGTATAAGCCCTGCTACACCCCCTAATAGGCTTAAGAAGATAGCCTCGAACAAGAACTGCAGCAGAATAAAGTAATTTTTTGCACCCAGCGATTTTTGTACGCCAATTTGGTTGGTACGCTCCCGCACCGATACAAACATGATGTTTGCAATACCAAAGCCCCCTATTAAAATAGCGAAGCTGCCTATAATAGCACCCACAATGGATATGGCTGCAAAGATGCCAGACACAAAATCGGCCAGCATCTGTGGCTTGTTAAGTGCAAAGTTATCTTCTTCTCTTGGCCGCAGGCCTCGCCTTTGCCGCATCAGGCCCCGCACCTCTGCCTCCAGCATTTCCAGCTGGGGGCCCTCCTCCTCAGAACCCTTAACCACAATGGTAGAGCCTACCCCCTCGTATTTTCCGGAATAGTAAACTTTCTGAAACGCCCGGTAGGGAACAAATATATTCTCATCATTGCTGGGCGCATCCAAAAGGTTTTCTCCTACTTCTTTCATAACCCCAATAACCCTGAAGCGCCTGCCTTTTACGGAAAGCTCTTTGCCAATGGGATCTTTGGTTCCGAAAAGCTCATCGGCTACTTTATAGCCAATCACTGCCACACTTTGGCCGGTCTGCTCCTCAATTTGTGTAAAATACCTGCCTACGCTCACCGGGATATCGGCTACATCTTTATGATCATAGGCAATGCCAAAAATATTAATACTGGTGCTGTTGCTGCCCCACTTAGCCACAGTTCTGCGGCGTGCCTGAATACTAACTGCCTTAGCACCTTCTAGCTTGTCCTTCAGAAACTCATACTCGCTGTAGGTAGCCTGTGGCCGATTGATGTACTTCCACCAGGGATAATCAGGGCTAAAGCTCCAGGGCCATTTCTCTACATAAATTACCTTATCACCAACAAACGAAAGGCTTTGCCGTACGCCTGCCTCCAGAGAATCTACTACTGAAAAAACAAGAATAACAGTGAATATGCCCACTGTTACGCCCAGGAGCGAAAGTATGGTGCGCAAAAGATTGCTCCTTAACGCTGAGAGCGCAAAGCGAAAGCTTTCAAAAATTAATCTTATGGTTTTCACTCTTTAAGGCTAAGCGTTTAAAAACAATTTTGCATAAAACTTGCTATTTACATAGAGATTCGTAATTGAAACTTGTAGCTTTGCAAGCTTAAATGAAAAGCGCACAACAGGCTTTTAAAAATACCGATGAAATTATCAGAATTCAAATTCGATTTGCCCGCAGGTCAATTAGCGTTATATCCGGCCGAAAACCGTGATGAGTCGCGACTGCTGGTTTTGCACCGCAACACCGGCCAAATCGAACACCGCATTTTTAAAGATGTAGTTGAGTACTTTAACGACGGCGATGTAATGGTGACCAACAACACCAAGGTGTTTCCGGCCCGCTTATATGGCAATAAAGAGAAAACCGGCGCCAAGATCGAGGTATTTCTGCTACGCGAGCTTAACCGCGAAATGCACTTATGGGATGTACTGGTAGATCCTGCCCGCAAGATACGCGTAGGCAACAAACTTTACTTTGGCGATGGCGAATTGGTTGCCGAAGTTATTGATAATACTACCTCCCGTGGCCGCACCATTCGCTTTCTGTTCGATGGTACCCATGAAGAGTTTTATAAAATGATAGACTCGCTGGGCGAAACTCCATTACCACGTGAAATTTTGCGCGATGTGGAGCCTGAAGACCGCGACCGCTTCCAGACCATCTATGCGGAGCATACGGGTGCTGTATCGGCCCCTACTGCCGGCCTGCACTTTACCCCACACCTGCTAAAGCGCCTGGACCTGAAGGGAATTTCTGTAAACCCCATTACCCTGCATGTTGGCCTTGGCACTTTCCGTCCTGTAGATGTAGAAGACCTTACCAAGCACAAAATGGACTCCGAGAACTTTAAGGTACCGGAGATAACTGCCGTAAGAGTAAACGAAGCGCTGGATAACAAACGCAGGGTATGTGCTATTGGCACCACCTCCATGCGCGCCCTGGAGAGCAGCGTATCGGCTAATAACCGCCTGAAGCCTACCGAAGGCTGGACAGATAAGTTTATCTTCCCTCCCTACGAGTTTAAGATCTGCAATGCACTGATCACCAACTTTCACATGCCCGAGAGCACCCTGCTTATGATGGCCTGTGCCTTTGGTGGTTTCGAACATGTAATGAAAGCCTACCAGGTAGCCATAGAAGAAAAATACCGTTTCTTTACCTATGGTGATGCCATGCTGATTGTGTAAGCTGCAGCAAGGCTTTATAATAGATACCTATACAGAAGCTTCGGCAAATTGCCGAAGCTTTTTTATTTTTCGCCCATGAATGCCTCAACGCTCCCCCAATTGCCACTGTATGCCATTATTGTTGCCGGTGGCAGCGGCAGTCGCATGCAGTCGCAGCTGCCAAAGCAATACCTGCCCCTGCTGGGCAAGCCTATTTTAATGCACACCCTGGAGGCTTTTAGAGCAGCCGCTGCCAGCCTGCAGCTGGTGCTGGTACTGCCTCAGCATGATTTTGAGTTTTGGAAAGCACTCTGTGAGGAACACCGGTTCTCTCTGCCCTACCAGCTGGTAGCCGGGGGCAGCAGCCGTTTTCAGTCGGTGCGCAACGGGCTGGAACAGGTACCCTCAGAAGCACTGGTGGCCATACATGATGGCGTGCGACCACTCATAGACACAGAAATTATTAGAGAAGCTTATCGGGTGGCTGCAGAAAAAGGATCGGCGGTGGCTGCGGTACCCCTGAAAGACAGCATCAGACAAATACAGGCCGATGGCAGCAGCCAAAGCCTTAAACGCGAAGCCTACAGGCTAATGCAAACACCACAGACTTTCCGAGCAGCAGCCATACACCAGGCCTACCAGGCCCCGGAGCAGGCCATTTTTACCGATTGTGCCAGCGTAGCAGAGGCAGCCGGACAGTTTATTTTCCTGGTAGAGGGCTCTTATCGTAACATTAAAATTACTACGCCAGAAGACCTGCTTTTTGCTGAGGCCCTGCTTAAGCAAAAAAGCGGAGGAACCTGAAGAGCTAAACAGCAGCCCACACCCCGAAAATTCAAAACCCCGCTTTGGGCGGGGCTTCAGTTTAATATTCGTCTTCGTTGAAGAAAAAATCTTCTTTAGTAGGATAGTCGGGCCATATTTCTTCAATGCTTTCATATGGTTGTCCGTCATCTTCCAGCTCCTGTAAGTTCTCTACCACCTCCAGTGGAGCACCGGACCTGATAGAAAAATCGATCAACTCATCTTTGGTGGCTGGCCAGGGAGCATCTTCCAGGTAGGAAGCCAATTCTAGTGTCCAGTACATGCGTATCCTCCTTTAATTATTATTGTTTTAGTTATTTACTACGGTAGTATCAGGTTTGTAGACCGTACAATCAATACAGGTCTAAAAGTTCAGGGAAACAACAATTTTTTATGCAAATATGCCACTCAACGTAATAAATCCCTCTTTATTGATGATTTAGCTCTTTTAAAAGCTATAAAGTTGTAGGGCTATACGACTAGAGCATCGGCAGGTTGTGCTATTTGGTAAAAAGCTTTGTTATTTCAAAGCAGGGATCAGTAGCAAAATCATGAATTTGCCTGCTGCTGAAGTTCTTCCAGCAACATTTTCTTGATCTTTACCTTTCGCTGCTGCGAACGAAGCTTTGTTTCCATCATTTTGGCAACATCGCTACTGCCAGGACTTGTCATTGCCATATTCTCCTGATAGGTTTGCAACTCCCTTTCATCACGGCTTAACAGATCGCGCAGAAGCCGGATTTTTTGCCGTGACTGCTCCTGTATGCTTTCCTGTTCTATGCCTGGTACTTTGGCATAGGCCAATTTATTCAGGAAGTGCTTTTCCCTCAGCAGATTGCCTGTATCGAACAGCTGTTCAGAAATACGGGCAACCTCCGGTGTACGGGCAAAACCCAGTGCTTTATATTCATTTTGAACTGCCTCTACTGCAGGTACTGCATTGCGGTCGTGTGGGTCTATTGCGCGCATGCGCTCCAGCAGTGCACGTCGTTCCTCCAGGCGCTCCTCGCCGGTGCCAGCTGTGCTATACTGCCGCTGCGGACGATCGCCATAGGAACGCCCTCCCTCCGGACGGTTGTAAGGCCTATCCTGCCCCTGGGGCCGCCCCTGCTGATAGCTGCTGCTTCCGCCCTGATAACTGCCGCTGCTGCCCTGGCTACGGCCACCGGAGTAGCCACCACCCTGGGTGCGGTCGCGCCCGCCCATTGGCCTGCTGCCACCAGACCTGTCGCTGCCAGAATGGCGTTGCGGCCGGCCCTGCTGCATTACCGGGCGGGTAATACGCTGAATCTCGTAAAGCAGCGGCTTATAGATCTCTGCCGGAATTTTACCAATATCGCGCCAGCGCTGCTGGATATTACGCACATCATAAAGTGCCTGACGTGAGTTAGGCTGCATTACAGCACGCTGCGCTTCAATGATCAGCATTTCATACTGCTTCTGGCGCTCATCCAGCATCAGCTTCCGATCTGCAAAGAATGCACTGCGCCTATCGAAAAAGCCTTGTAAGAGGTCATTAAACTCTTCTTCAAACTTATCCTGATGCTCGGGATCCAGGCTACCGGTACGCAGCCAGCGCATTTTCAGGTCTTTTGCCAGCTCTGCACCTGCTTTCCAGTCGGTCATCTCCCGCAGGGGTTCTGCCTCTTCCAGCAGTGCTGTTTTTATTTCCAGGTTTCGCTCCCGGTTTTGCTGAATTATCTCGCGAATGTAATTTTCCAGCTGTTCCAGGCGGTCGTGCAGGGCTTCAAAATCTCCCAAACCTTCGTATTGGGGCAGCGTTTCTTTCAGGTGCAGCAGCTTCATGAGATAAGAGCCTTTGTTAGACTTCTCATGGATATCCTGCTCCAGCTGATTTATTTTTTCTACTAACTGCTGATAACGCTGCTCGTAATATGAAAATGCCGCCTCTGGGGTATCTTTTACCTCACCAATTTCCAGTGCCGGATGCTCACCAAATGCCTTGCGGTAAACCTTACCGTCCTGAACATAACCATAGGGATGTTCTGCCACGCTCGTAATAGGTTATAATGTTATACAATTTCACCGGAGGCTATCACCAATAGTACGATAGCTTCCGCATTTCCCGAAAAATAATTAATTCCGGCCAATTGGGGCAGCAAAAATAATTAAATTTGCATATTGACCTACTAATATATCAGAAAGCATGAGTGCCGAAAAAATTATTTTTTCAATGTCGGGCGTCAGCAAGGTTATTCCGCCTAAGCGCCAGATCCTGAAAGACATCTATCTCTCCTTCTTTTATGGAGCCAAAATTGGTGTTTTAGGCTTGAATGGTGCCGGTAAATCTACCTTACTGCGCATTATTGCAGGCATCGATAAAGAATACCAGGGCGAGGTGGTATTTTCTCCGGGCTACAGCGTAGGTATGCTGCAGCAGGAACCACAACTGGATCCCAATAAAACAGTACGTGAGATTGTAGAAGAAGGTGCAGGCGAAGTGGTAGCCCTGCTCAAAGAGTTTGAAGAAATTAACCTGGCCTTTGCAGATCCTGCCGTAATGGAAGATCCCGATGCCATGGATAAGCTTATAGATAAGCAAGCCAAGGTACAGGAGCAGCTGGATGCCCACAACGCATGGGAGCTCGATACCCGCCTGGAGCGTGCCATGGATGCCCTGCGCACCCCTCCCGGCGATGCCAAGATTGCTAACCTCTCCGGTGGTGAGAAACGCCGCGTAGCCCTGTGCCGCCTGCTGCTGCAGGAGCCAGACGTGCTGCTGCTTGACGAACCTACCAACCACCTGGATGCCGAGTCTGTACAATGGCTGGAGCAACACCTGCAGCAATACAAAGGCACCGTAATTGCCGTAACCCACGACCGCTACTTCCTGGACAATGTAGCCGGCTGGATTCTGGAGCTTGACCGCGGCGAAGGCATTCCCTGGAAAGGCAACTACAGCAGCTGGCTGGAGCAGAAGAAAAACCGCCTGCAGAAAGAAGAGAAAACTGAAAGCAAGCGCCAGAAAACACTGGAGCGCGAGCTTGAGTGGGTACGTATGTCGCCCAAGGGCCGCCATGCCAAGTCTAAAGCCCGTATCAGCAACTATGATAAGCTATTGAGCCAAGACGTAAAGGAAAAAGAACAGAAGCTGGAGCTCTTCATACCGCCTGGTCCACGCCTTGGCAGCAAGGTGATAGAAGCCCATGGGGTAGGCAAAGCCTTTGGAGACAAGCTGCTATTTGAAAATCTGGAATTCCAGCTTCCTCAAGCAGGTATCGTAGGGGTAATCGGACCAAACGGTGCCGGTAAAACCACACTCTTCCGCCTGATTACTGGTCGTGAAAAGGCCGACGCCGGTACTTTTGAAGTTGGCCCAACCGTTGAAATTGCCTATGTAGACCAGGAGCATGGTATTCTGGACCCTAATAAATCAGTATTTGAGAACATCACCGGCGGCAACGACCTGATGATGCTGGGCAACCGCGAAGTGAACAGCCGTGCTTATGTGAGCCGCTTCAATTTCGGCGGTGGTGATCAGGAGAAGAAAGTAGGCATTTTATCTGGTGGTGAGCGTAACCGCGTGCACCTGGCCATGGCCCTGAAGCAGGGGGCCAACCTGCTGCTGCTCGACGAACCTACCAACGACCTGGACGTGAACACGCTACGTGCGCTGGAAGAAGGTCTTGAAAACTTTGGTGGATGTGCGGTAATCATCACACACGACCGCTGGTTCCTTGATCGTGTAGCCACCCACATCCTGGCCTTTGAAGGCAACTCACAGGTGTACTTCTTCGATGGCAACTATACCCAGTACGAAGAAAACCGCCGCCAGCGCCTTGGCACAGAGGCAACGCCTAAACGCATCAAGTACAAAAGCTTAGCTTAACTTGCTAATTGTTTAATGTGCTGGTTCTAAGAATCCCTGCACTTGATTAATTAGCAACAGCTGTCCCATATTTAAATCCTCCGCACAGTGCGGGGGATTTTTTTGTACCAGGTAATTTATAACATTCAGGGGTTTACAAATCTTTAAATATAAGGATATGGAAGAAATTCTTAAACACTGATTATGGTCCTGATCTATGTAAGCCTTTCTGAAGATTCACAAGCCTCTGAGTTAGCTGAACAGCTGTTAAAGGAACGGCTTGCCAATCACATCAACATCATTCGCAACAACGAATGCATGATGTACTCTGAAGGATCAGTTTAGAAATCGTTTCAGACCATTCTGCTCATCAAAACAAAGGCAATTCTCTACAAACAAATTGTAGAAAGTATACAGTTCCGACACATTAGCCCTCCGCCAAAAATCTTCTCTGTTCCCATGACTCAGGTAGATGAAGATTATCACATCTATCTTACCCAGGGCCTTGTTTGTTAACACATTCTGTTAATTAGCCAGCTGTTTCTTTTCAGCCCATGCAACTATTCCTTTATAAGCTGCATCTACTCTAAAAAACAATGTTAGCTATGAAAAGAGTTGCCTATACCCTGCTTGCCTGTTTAGTAATGAGCCTAAGCTCCTGCCTGGAAATTACTGAGCAGGTACGCGTACGCGAAAATGGCTCCGGCCAATTTACTTTCACTGTAGATATGAGTGAGGCAGAACCCCTGCTGAACATGGTGAAGGGCTTTTCGGAAGAGGCAAATCCTGATCAGGTTAGCTCTGACCTGAACACAGGCATGGTAGAGGCACATCAGCGCCTGCAGTCGGTTAAAGGCATACACGAGTCTGCCCTGATCCGCTCTGATAACGGTTTATTATCAGGCATTACCTTTGAGTACGATAACATTGATGCTCTGAACAAAGCCATCAATGTTGTGCACAACAATAAGCCAGAACTCCAGGAAGCTTACTTTGCCTGGAATGGAAAGCAGTTGCACCGCCTCAATACCCTGAAGATCGAAAATGAGATCAAGAAGAAAACAGGTAACGAGCTAAATGGCCTGGACCTGACTGTGAATGGCAAAAGCATGAAAGAAATAATGAGCAATATGGTTTACCGCACCGAGTACACCTTCGATAAGCCCGTTAAGAGCATCAGTAACAGCAACGCCACCCTCAGTGCCGACAAACGGAAAGTTACCCTGGAGCGCTACCTGTTGGATGACACCCGGAAAGCAAATTCGCTGGAGAACGTGATTAAGCTGTAGGGATGGGTATGAGGTGTGGGGTATGAGGTATGAGGTATGAGGCTGTTGAGCCAACCTGCAGAGCTGAAAGATGCTGTTTTTAAAAAGTGAAAAAAGTGCTGTAAATGCAGAAATGCCAAATGCCAGCAACGCAAAAGCTCATACCCCATACCCCACACCCCATACCCCATACCCCATACCTCATACCCCACACCCCTCAATTTTCATGCTCCCGCTGCAGGGAATGCTCTTTATGCTGCCAGAGGAGTTTGTCTGCTTCCAGCTGGCGGAGCTGTTCTTCGGTTAGGGGCTTTTTCAGCAACTGCTGGAGGTTGGGCTGGCCGGCATCTACCCAGCAGGTATACCAATAATCTGCCACCATTTTAATGGAGCGTCGCATTTGCCGCTCTACCTGGCCCCGGAGCATTTGCTGGTAATCATCGGAGAACTCACGACTATAGGTGCGCACCATCAGGCCATTGCGCTCTTCATAGGCCCATTTTTTTTCTTCGGCATAACGCTGGCTAAGCTCTTTTTCAAATGCAAGCACAGAATCGAGGGCAAGATGTGCCTGCCCCACCCCCTGCCAGATATAAAGCTGCGGGTTTTCAATGTATTCGGCTTTTCCAATCCAGAACTCCCACGCCCCTGCAAAAAGCTCCGGCAGGCGCGATTCCCAAAAGCCATGAATACCCCGCTGGCCTGTAAGTTGTCCGTTGTAGTTCACTGTTGTGTGCAGGGGCACATTGGCATCGGCGACATAATGGCCAAGGTCTGCAGACAGCCGTAAAATTGCATCTATATCCTGCCTGCGGAAGGCTTCTGTAAGCCAACCCTTTGTTCTGTACACATGCCAGGGTACAATGCCATAGGCCCGCAGGGTATCTTCTGTATACAGTTCTGTTGCCTTTTGCCAGGAGCGGGGCATTTTATACAGTGCACTGTCGCCATATACATCCAAGTCAATGTAGTGGCGTTCAGCTTCGCCCTCCACAGCATAGCGCCTGCGATCGGGGTTAACGGCATTTTCTGTAATAAATAAGATATGGTGTTTGTAGAAAGGGAGCATTTCCGGAGGCAGGGAAAAAACCGCCAGCCTGTTAATAAGCTGATGCCCGAAAAAGCCCCAAAATCCAGCACGATCACCGGGTACCACCATCAGGGGAAACAGTAGTAATAAGATTAGCAGGCTTATCCTCACCTTAGCTTTTTGTAATTAAGTTGTGTTCCTGATTTCAGTAACCCAGGTATCTGTTATACTGCCAGAGTAGGGCAGTACAGCATGCAAAGGCCTCTTTTGGTGGAACAGTAAGTAGCTAAGATTTGTTAAATACGGAGCTTCAGTTTTTTAAAGCTGGCACATAGTTTTGTAAATATTAATTCTTATGCTATCTTTGCAGACTCAAATCGAAGATTAGGCTAACGGAAATAAGGAATGGCACACCACAAATCAGCACTGAAGAGAATTCGGTCAACTCAAGCCAAGAGGCTGCGGAACCGTTATCAGGCTAAAACAACCCGCACGTTCATCAAGAAATTGAAGAATACACAAGACAAAGCAGAAGCACAAGAGCTTCTGAAGACGGTAACTTCAATGCTGGACAAGCTGGCGAAGAAAAATGTTATCCACAAGAACAAAGCTGCTAACAACAAAAGCAAGCTGGCTCGCCACGTAGCTACCCTGTAATTGTAGGATGATTTAGAAAGCATTTGAGGCTGCCTGTTGGGCAGCCTTTTTTGTTGCGCTACCTGCCGCTTTTAAACAATTTACTGCTGGGCGGCTTTTTTATAGCAAAAAGCCGCATGGAAAGCCCCGAAGATCGCTTAGACCGAATAAGCATTCGTAACTGGGCCGAAGAAGACCGCCCCAGAGAAAAATTGTTACTAAAAGGAAAGGCAGCTCTTAGTGATGCCGAGCTGATGGGCATTCTGATAGGTTCGGGCACCCGCTCTATGTCTGCAGTAGATGTTTGTAAGCTTATACTGCAAAAGGCCGGCAATAACCTTAATGAGCTGGCAAGGCTTTCGGTAAAAGATCTGCAAAAGTTTAAGGGCATTGGTGAGGCCAAGGCCATTACCATTATGGCCGCCCTTGAGCTGGGCCGCAGGCGCAAAGAATCCGATCCTGTGAAGCGTATCAAAATTACCAGCTCCCAGGATGCCTATGATGCCATCAAACCAGAACTATGGGATAAGCAGCAGGAAGAGTTTTGGGTACTGTTGCTAAACAGGGCAAACCAGGTAATGCACAAGGCCCAGGCAAGCCTGGGAGGGGTATCTGGCACCGTTGCCGACCCTAAGGTTATTTTTAAGCTGGCCCTTGAGCACCTGGCATCTGCCATTATTTTGATACACAACCACCCAAGTGGCAACCTTAAACCGAGTGAAGCCGACCTCAGGCTCACCAAGAAATTGAAAGAAGCCGGCAGTATGCTGGATATTCCTGTTCTGGACCACCTCATCTTTACCGACCACAGCTACTACAGTTTTGCCGATGAAGGCTCCTTATAAAAGAATTCCGCAGCCCGTGTGAAAGCTGCGGATATTTCCTCCCCTCAAAATTATATTCTGCTTGTAAGTTTAAGCTCTGAATTGAATTTACATATTTATAACGTCAACATTATCATTATGTTAACAATTAATTTGTGATTTTTATACAAAGATCAGTGGAAATACTCTTCTCTTAGCTTTTGTGTAAATAATATTCATAATAAAGCATTAAACACTAAACAAAGGCAAACTACTTCGCCTTCTGTTTTTCTGACTGGCTGGTAGTTCTGGTCGAGCCTTCTGCTTCTCTGCCTGACGGTTTTGCTGTTTTATGCTCGCTGGCCAACTTTGCTGCAAGGTCATTCAGTGGCGGGTTATGCTTTTCACCCCAAATTTCGAAATACACGGTATCACCAATCTTTTCTATTACCCCTATTTCTTCTATAGTTTGCTGATAGGTTTCGTAGCAGCTTAGGGCTTTTTTAAAAATGTTAATATCCTGCTGCCTTAGGGGGAGGGCACAATCAATTTCAGAAGGCATGGTCTGTTTCAGCCTTATGCCCATGGCATGCACCGCAGGCCCTTCTTTATCCTTCACAGTAAAAAACGCCAGGCGCTTCAGATAGGTGGCACCTTCGTCTTTCATCTGCAAATACAGGCGTTTAATAACAGCATGCATCACCAGGTGATCGTGAAAACCACTGATGCCATGTACAGGGTAGGAAACCAGAATATCGGGCCTAAGCCTCTCTATACGCTGCTGCATCACAGCCTCTATCTCTCTGGGATCCATCTCTTTAAGGCCACTATCGGGCAAATCCAGCACTTCCATACTGGTAAAGCCCACAGTTTTCTTTACCGCAAGCATTTCTTTATAGCGAATCTCTCCCATTTGCTCCACACTTACCCCCAGCTTATGGCGCTGCTTTGTGGCCCCGCCACGCGTAAGTGTAAGCAGGTGAACTTCGTGCCCCTGCTCTAACTGCTGGTACATGGCAGCAACCGGACCAAAAGATTCATCATCAGGATGAGGAAAAATATATAAGTACTTCATAAAAACAGTGTTACAACGGTAAAGAAAACTATTATCTTTTTGTTTATGCTATTTATCTAAAACATTATCGGATATCTTAACCTCTAAATTCAAAAATCGTACTGTAGATTTACCGTTCAATAACTGCCAATTATGAAAAAAGCCCGTGTGGTTATTATACCTGTAGTGGTAATCTTACTTTTTTATTTGCTTGCACCTACTTATTTACGGAAGGCCTTTACATATTTTACTCCTGATATTGATGATTATACTGTATTTGAAAACAGAGAGGTACGGGCCGGCTTTGAAGAGGAACCATGGCCTACCCGAGCAGACTTCAATAAAATAGCGTTACCCGATACACTGCAGGAAAAAATAAATGAATTAGAGCCGGTAGCACTCTTGCTGATAAAAGATGGTAGCCTGGTTTTTGAAAAGTACTGGGAGGGGTATGGCCCCTCCTCCTATTCTAATTCATTTTCTGTTGCCAAAAGCATTGTTAGCCTTCTGATAGGTATTGCCATACAGGATGGTCAAATTAACAGCCTGGATGATCCCATTGGACGATACCTGCCTGCCTACAGCGGCCAGCCAGCCACTGTGCGGCACCTGCTCATGATGAGCAGCGGCCTGGATTGGAATGAATCTTATTCCTCGCCTGCCAGCATTACCACCAAGGCCTACTATGGAGATGATCTGCGGGAGCTTATGAACAGTTTAAGTATTGTAGATACACCCGGAGAAGTCTGGAACTACCAGAGCGGCAACACACAGCTGCTGGCCATGATCCTGGAGAAAGCCACCGGCCTTAGCCTTAGCGAATATGCTTCACAGCGACTCTGGAAGCCGCTTGGAGCCTCCAGAAGTGCCCTATGGAGCCTCGACGAACCTGATGGTATTGAGAAAGCCTACTGTTGTTTTAACTCCAATGCCCGTGATTTTGCCCGAATTGGTCAGCTGGTGCTCGATAGCGGACAGTGGCAGGGCAGGCAAGTGATACCCAAGCCCTACCTGCGCAGGGCTCTTATGCCACAACTGCAACTTATAGATCATGAGGGCCGCCAGGTGGATTACTACGGATACCATTGGTGGCTGATTCCCTACAATGGCGAACTTATTCCCTATGCCCGCGGAATTTTAGGCCAGTACATTTTTGTTTTTCCCAGAGAACGCGCTGTACTGGTTCGTTTAGGCCATGAGCGGGATGGTGATTATATGAATGGCCATCCTGAAGATGTTTACCTGTACCTGGAAACTGCCCGTTATTTAATGGAGCGTTACAGCTACTAAACAAAGGCTAAAAACTTAACATCAAAACCACAGCCTGAACCGTTATACCTCTGGAACAAAATTTATAGTTAAACCTATTGCACCAGCCCTGGAGCAGTGCACCTATTGCAAGTAAAGATTTGGTAAACTACTACCACATATTAGGATTAAGCCGCGCTGCTACCCAGGTAGAGGTAAAAACTGCCTACCGGAAGCTGGCGCTGCGCTACCATCCCGATAAAAACGGAGGAAGCACCTACGCAGAAGAACGCTTTAAGCAAATAAGTGAGGCCTACCGGGTACTTTCCGACCCACGCAAAAAAGCAAGACACGACTGGGCGCTGGAGTATGAAAATTTTCAGCAATCGCAGCCACAGGCGGCCTGGGAGCATGCACCTGCAGGCACCACCACTGCGGCTCAAACGCAAAGAGCTGGTACCCGCCGCAGGCGTGGCCCCATGCCACCAGCCTATAACTCACGCTACAATGTTATTGCTACTGCCTGGGCATTTGGTATCTTCTTTGTGATAGCAGTAGCTGTAATAGGTATTTCTCTCTGGAACTCCCACCGCCTTGAGCAGCAGGAGGCAGAAAGAGCACGCGAAGCACAGGAGGTGTACCTGCAGGCAGAAAAACAGTTTGGACAGGGCAATTACGGTTTCGCCCTGGAGCTTCTGCAGAACATCAGCAGCTATGCACCCGGATCGCAAAAAGCCAAACAACTGCAGACTTACATCTTGCATACCCTGGAAGAAAAAGGGCTGCAGCATTACAGCCTCGGCAATTATGAGCAGGCGGCCGAAGACCTGCAACTACTAACAAATTACTTAACAGAGTACCGGCCACTAGTATTTGCCCACCTGATTTCCAGCTATGAAGTGTTGCAAAATTATGAAGGGGCCATACATGCATATAAATCAGTTATAAAGGCCGAGCCACGCACCATTGAAGCCCGCAACCGTTTGGCCATGATATACGCCGAACACTATAAAGATTTTGATACTGCCCTGCAATACTACCAGCAGGCCAGCGAGCTGGTAACAGACCAGTATAAGATTGAATATGGCACAGCCTATGCATTAACGGTTAATCCTGCTAATACACCTGATAGCCATTACCAGCTGCACTGTGGCCTGGCCAAGGTTTACATTACCCAGGGAATGCTGCAGCAAGCCGAATCTGCCCTGAAATGGGCTGTTTTTCTACGCCCCGATGAGCCTCTGGCTTATTATCTGATGGGTATTAAACATCGGGAGGCGCACGATATGCCAGCTGCCTGCCGTGCCTGGCAAGCAGCTGCTGATAAGGGATACGGACAAGCTGATAGTTTTCTGAACGAGTATTGTAAGTAAAGAACCAATCCTGGTTAGCCTCTGTTGTGTATCGGCTATCAAGCCTTTCTATTATATTTGTAACATGGCTACCGCAACTACTACTAAAACAGACATAAGAAAGCTCACCCTTGAGCAACTGAAAGAAGCGCTTGTGCAGATGGGCGAGAAGTCTTTCCGCGCCAAACAGGTGTGGGAATGGCTCTGGAAAAAGTCTGCCGGTAGCTTTGAAGAAATGACAAACCTTTCAAAAGGGCTGCGGGAGCAGCTGGAAGAAGGCTTTGTAATTCATCCTTTAACGGTTGCCTCCAAGCAGGTAAGCAGCGATGGCACTGTAAAATCTGCCTTTCGCCTGCACGATACACACCTTGTGGAAGGTGTGCTTATTCCTGCCGATGATCGTATGACGGCCTGCGTTTCTTCGCAGGTGGGTTGTTCGCTTACCTGCAAGTTCTGTGCAACAGGTTATATGGACCGCAAGCGTAATTTGGAGGCATCAGAAATATACGATCAGGTGGTAACCATCAGCCGCCAGGCCGAAGAGCACTTTGGACACCCCCTCTCCAACATTGTTTTCATGGGCATGGGTGAGCCGCTGCTGAACTATCAGAATGTAATGAAAGCCATTGATCGCATTACGTCCGAAGATGGCTTAAATATGGCTGCCCGTAGAATTACACTAAGCACTGCAGGCATTGCTAAAATGATTAAAAAGCTGGCCGATGACGAGGCAAAGGTAAACCTGGCCCTCTCGCTGCATGCGGCTAACGATGTAAAGCGTAACCAGATTATGCCTATCAACGAAAGTAACAGCCTGGAGGCGCTCAAAGAGGCCCTGCAGTACTACTACCATAAAACGCATAATCCGGTTACTTTCGAGTATATTGTATTCTATAACTTCAATGATACCCTGCAGGATGCCGAAGAGCTTTACCGCTTTACTAAGGCAGTACCCAGCAAAGTGAATATCATTGAGTATAACCCTATCAAAGAAGCTGATTTTCTGAATACGGGCGAGGACAAGCTGGATGCCTTCAGCAACTACCTGCGCAATAAAGGCGTGAATGTACACGTACGCCGCAGCCGTGGTAAAGACATAGACGCAGCCTGCGGCCAGCTGGCCAACAGGGATACGGATAAAGCAGCCGGCGAACCCGCTACAGCAGCCGAAACAGCCACTGCTTAAACAAATAACTTTCTAAAAAAAAGAGGAGCCCTGGTATTTAACCAGGGCTCCTCTTTTTATAGTGTGTAACACAGTAGATTTTTATCGCTGCTTACAATGGTTAGCATATAAATCAATTCTTCTTACTGGCATTAAAAAGCTTTTGCTTTTCTTCTTTGCTTAGGCTTTCGTAACCATGGGCAGAGATCTTATCCAGAATGGCGTCAATTTCTTCCTGAGTTGCCTTACCAAAAGAATTAGGTTGCTGCTGCTGTTGCGTTCTGTGGCTGGTACGGCTGGCAGTATAAGCTTTCTCGCGGCGGTGGGTAACTTTAATGTGGGGCTTGCGGTCAAAGAGGCCGGCAATCCAGCTGATGCTGTTTGAGATCCAGGCACCAAAATCACGGCCGTTTTTAAGCTGCATGATATAAAGATAACCAATGGCAGCGCCGCCAAGGTGAGCCAGCTCTCCGCCGGCATTGCCACCTTTAAGCCCCAGAAAAGATTTAAGTACGATAAAAATAAGCGCTATGTACTTGATCTTAACAGGCCCTAAAAAGAGCAAAAAGAAAGAATGGTTAGGCGCTAAGGTTGCTGCCGCCAGTACAATAGCAGATACACCCGCCGATGCACCATACAGAAAGCCTGATCTGCCCTGAAAGGGAGGTAAAATATTATAGAAAATCAGGAAAAAAAGTGCGCCGGCAAGCCCTCCCAGCACATAAGTATTTACAAAGCGCTTACTGCCCAGGTACTCTATAACAAGCTGGCCAAACCAGTACAGGAACAGCATATTGAAGAGGATGTGAAAGAAATCCTCATGCACAAACATATAGGTAAAGATCGTCCAGGGCTTTACGATGAGCTCTTCAAATTCCGAAGGAACCGAAATCCACTGCATCACACTCCAGAAAATTTCGCTTCCGGCTAGGTACGCTATTACGCTAAAGATCGCCAGCACCAGGTAAATGATGATGTTGATCAGTAAGATCCTGTAAAGACCATTATTGGGTCTTTTAAAGGCATATTTAAGTTCTTCAAAAAAGCTGTTCATAGTATAAGTACACTATTGATAACGGTTCCGGGCTTCCCCCCAGATGACTAACAAAACAAAACCTATCAACATTCCACCAATGTGGGCCATATGCGCTACATTATCGTTGGGTGCCCGCTGCATAAGCGCATATATTTCATAAGCACCATAGAAAATAACTAATATCCTGGCCCTCATAGGAATAGGCGGAATCAGCAGCATAATGCGCCGGTAGGGAAACAACAGGCCTGCTGCCAAAAGTACGCCAAAAACAGCTCCGGAAGCACCCAGCATGGGTATGTTAACGGTTGCCACATAAAGTTGCTCTATTCTGGCTTTAGCCGTTCTTTCCAGCTGGCCATCATCAGGCGCTTCACCATATGCACGAATCAGGGGATTAAGGTTACTGTAGTTTCTGGCATACAGTGATTCAAAATGCTCAGTAACCACTAACTCAAAATCATTTGGGTTGGGCTCCAGCAGAAATGATTTTACATCCTCTCGTACACCTTTCATTTCAAAGTATTCAACGCCCATGAAAAGTACGGCCGCACCCAGGCCTGTGATCAGATAATATTGCAGAAAGCGGCTGCTACCCCATACTTCTTCCAGCCAGGTTCCGAAAATTATAAGACCAATCATGTTACCAAAGAGGTGCCAGAGATCGGCATGCAGGAACATATAAGTAACGAACTGCCATGCCCTAAAGTTATCCGATTCGATAGAGTAGAGTGCAAATAAGCGAATTATCTCATTTTCTAAACCCAGCAGCGCAGATGCAGCAAACACAGCTACATTTATGAGAAGAAGGTTTTTTACAACAGGGGTTAAGTTAAACATGCAGGTTTATTGTTTAAAAAGTTCGGCAACTTTATCCAGCTCCAGCAGCCTGAAAGTCTGACGACCGTCTGGCGTATAGGCTGGTGTCTGGCAGGCAAACAGCTGATCTATCAGGGAGCGCATTTCTGCGAGCTCCAGGCGCTGACCCCAACGCAGGGCAGCTCTTTGGGCCAGGGCGCGTGCTGTTTGCTCACGCTTGCCCAGGCTTAAATCGGTTCGGTGGTGCTTAAGCTGCTCCAGCAGCCCCTCCAGCAGGCGCTGGCTGTCCACACCAGCTAAATCGGCAGGCACCCCCTGTATTACCAGGCTGTCGCCGCCAAAGTGGCTAAGCTCAAAGCCCAGGCTTCTGATCTCCTCCTCATATTCCTGGAACAGCTCCATATCCTGCCGGCTAAGCTGCAGCTGCTGCGGAAACAGCGATTGCTGCGATGCGGCAGATCCATGCTGAAGCTGCTTTAAAAATTTTTCATATAAGATGCGCTGATGCGCCGCCTCCTGGTCTATAAACATCATACCAGACTTTACCTGGCATATAATATAACGACCGTGCAGCTGAAACACCGATTGCTGATTATCGACCCCGGAATCGTAGCCTTCGGCTGTTTCAGTAGTTTTAAGCTGGTTGGCAGCACTCTCTACCATCACCGACTGTGTAAAAGCTCTGCTAGGCTGAATAATGGTTTGCGGCGGGCGTCCCCCTGGGGCAGCACCCGTTCCGCCACCTCCTTTATTGCCCTCGAATAACTGCTCCCAGTTTGCCAGGTTTTGCTGCTGAGGGCTGCTTTGCCTGAACTGTTCCCAGGATCTGTCGGGGCGGCTTGGAGCAGCTGCATCCGGTATATTTACGGTAGCTGCAAGCCTGCTGGTGAAATTTACATCCTGATCAAAATCGAGCGATGGTGTAAGATTATGGGCGCCAATTGCCTGTCTTACCGCAGATTGTACAATAGCGTACACAGTTCGTTCATCGGCAAACTTGATTTCGGTTTTGGTAGGATGAACATTAATATCGATTTGCTGGGGGTCTATCTCCAGAAAAAGAACGTAAAAGGGGTAAGTATCAGCCTGTAACAAACCTTCGTAGGCACTCATCATGGCATGGTGCAGGTAGTTACTTTTGATGTAGCGCTGGTTTACGAAGAAGTACTGCTCACCACGTGTCTTTTTGGAGAATTCCGGTTTTCCGATGTAGCCCCAGATCTTAAGATGAGGGGTTTCCTCACGGCAGGCAGCCATTTGCTCCTGGTGATTTTTGGTAAACAGCTGCACGATGCGGTTGCTAAGCTTGCCCGCCGTTAACTGGTAGGTTTCCAGGTCGTTCTGGTGCAGGCTAAAGGCAACTTCGGGGTGCGCCAGGGCTACCCGCTGAAACTCTTCAACGATGTGGCGCATCTCCACAGGGTTAGATTTCAGGAAGTTACGTCTTGCCGGAACATTGTAAAACAGGTTTTTAACGGCAATGGAAGTACCTTCCGGTGCTACCACCGGCTCCTGTTCCTTTACTTCAGATCCCTCTACACAAATGCGCACACCAAGCTCTGTACCATGCTGGCGGGTTTTCATTTCTACCTGTGCAACCGCAGCAATAGAGGCTAGTGCCTCGCCCCTGAAGCCCATGGTGCGGATGGCAAAGAGATCATCTGCCGTACGTATCTTAGAGGTGGCATGCCGCTCAAAACTCATGCGCGCATCAGTTTCAGACATGCCTTTACCATTGTCGATTACCTGCACCAGCGTTTTACCAGCATCACGGATCAGCACCTGCACACGGGTGCTGCCAGCATCTACGCTGTTTTCCATAAGCTCCTTTACGATAGAAGCAGGACGCTGCACTACCTCTCCGGCAGCAATCTGGTTGGCAATCGCATCGGGTAATAACCTAATAATATCTGCCATGCAGTATAAACAGAAGGAGCCCGAACGTTAGGACGGGCTGTTAATGGTTAGGGCTTGTAAATATACAGAAAAAAAAGGGGCAGTGATAAAACTGCCCCATCTTTAGGCCATTTCAGGAATTATTACGCATTTGTCTCACACGTAAGAAAATATAACCCGGCAGAAGAATTAAACCAAGGTAAAGCACGTTATTTCCGTAGAATAAATACCCAACTGAGAGAAATGCTAAAAGTAGGATTAATACTAGTTGGCTTACGTTGGAACGTGTTACTTCAGATTCCCTGCGATCGTGCACTTGCTGCCACTCTGCTTTGAATTTGATCCTTTGTTCGTCGGTGATTTTAGCTTCTGCTTCCATCTCCCGACGAATGCGTTCGGTCCGCTCGGCGATCTCCTCTTTAACGGGATCATAAAAGCGTGGCTCGTAGGCAAATTTCTTACTATTTGGCAGCCGTATTAGGGAGGGTAATTTCATAATTAGGCGTATTTTGCAAGTCTACAAATCTAGCGATTCTTTATAAGGGTAACGTTTGCATGTTCGGAAAAGTTTGTGCCGTATTGGCTTTGTGTATAATGGGCTTTACAGCCGCCTGGGCTGGCACGCCACCCGATTCTACTTCTTACAAAAAGTGGGCACAGCGGCGTGATCACTGGGTAGACAGTGTGATGAATAGTATGACCGAAGAGCAGCGCATTGGTCAGCTGTTTATGGTGGCGGCATACTCTAACCGCGATAAGGCGCATCTCCAGGAATTAGAGCAGCTGGTGGTAGAAAGTCACATTGGCGGCCTTATTTTCTTCCAGGGTGGCCCGGTACGCCAGGCCCGCATCACAAACCACCTGCAAAGCAAGACCAAAGTTCCCTTGTTTGTTGCCATGGATGCAGAGTGGGGCCTGGGCATGCGGCTGGATAGCATTCAGAATTTCCCGAAACAAATGACCCTCGGTGCTATCGAAGACAATCAGCTGATCTACACCATGGGCGCAGAGGTGGCACGCCAGCTAAAGCTGCTGGGTGTGCACATAAATTTTGCGCCGGTTGTAGATGTAAACAGCAACCCATCGAACCCTGTAATTGGTACCCGCTCCTTTGGTGAATATAAATTTGATGTAGCCCGCAAAGGCATTGCCTACATGCGCGGCCTGCAGGACAATGGTGTGTTGGCCAGTGCCAAGCACTTTCCGGGCCATGGCGATACCGATACCGACTCCCACCTGTCGCTGCCCGTAATCAAACATGATATGGAACGCCTGCGCAGCGTGGAGCTTTATCCTTTTCAGCAGCTCATGGGCGATAGCATTGCCAGCGTAATGGTTGCCCATTTGTATGTACCGGCACTGGATAAAACCCCTAACCGCGCTACCACGCTTTCGCCTGCTGTAGTAAGCGGCTTATTGCGCAAAGAGATGGGCTACAGCGGCCTTGTTTTTACCGATGCCCTTAACATGAAAGGCGTTAGCCAGTATTATAAGCCGGGCGATGTGGACGTGGAGGCCCTGAAAGCCGGCAACGATGTGTTGCTGTTTTCAGAAGATGTTGCCGGAGCCATCCGCAAAATTCGCAGAGCCGTTAAGCGCGGAGAAATCAGCCAGCAAAGTATTGATGAACACACACGCCGCATTCTGCAGTCCAAATACTGGGCAAACCTGGATAGTTACACGCCCATCAACACAGATAACCTGCTAGACCGGCTCAATGACCCGGTAGGCGATATGGTTCGTCAGAAATTGTATGAAAATGCTGTATCTGTAGTGCACAACCAGCGCAAGCTGCTGCCCATACGCCACCTGGAGGATCGTAACTTTGCCGCTGTAACCATTGGGGGCGATGCTGCCAAAAATACATTCGTAGAAACACTTGAGCTCTACGCCCCCTTCGAGCATTTCCATATATCGAAAGATGCTTCTGCAGAACAGTTTAAAGCCCTGGAAGAAAAACTAAGGCCTTACGATGTAGTAGTTGTTGGTGTGCATGATATGGCACGTGCTCCTGAAAAGAACTTTGGCCTGGTACCAAACCAGCTTACCTTTATAAATGAAATTCGCCGCCACCCCAATGCTGTAATTGCAGTATTTGGCTCTCCCTACAGTCTCAAGCATTTTGAAGAGGCCCGTACCCTGGTGTTGGGCTACGAGGATAACAGCTTTACACAGGAGATAGTACCTTCGGTAATTTTCGGAGGCCTGCCGGCAAAAGGCAAGCTGCCGGTATCGGTAAGCGGTCTGGTGCGGCGTACCATGGGTGAGCGCACCCAGGACCTGTCCCGGCTAAGCTATGCCACGCCTGAAGATGTTGGCATGGACTCCAGGGTGCTGGAAAATATTGACCGCATCGCAGAAGAGGCCGTTAAGCTTGGTGCTGCACCGGGTATGCAAATTCTGGTTGCCCGCAAAGGCTCTATCGTTTATCAGAAAAACTTTGGCCACCTCTCCTACGACAGTTTAAAACCAGTTACCAACGAAACGGTATACGACATTGCCTCCATAACCAAAGTTGCCGCCACGCTGCAGGTAATGATGTTTATGGAGGAGCGCGGGCTGGTAGACCTGGATAAACCTATTGTAGAATATCTTGAAGATCTGAAGGGCACCAACAAGGCAGATCTTAAATTACGCGATATACTGGCACACCAGTCGGGGCTGGTGCCTTATATTCCGTTCTGGAAAAACACGCTGCTCGATACCAAGCTCAATACAGCTTACTACAGCAGCACACAAAACGATAACTTTAACCTGCCTGTTGCCGGCAATATTTACACCTCGCGCAATTTGCAGGATTCTATCTGGCAATGGATCAAGAAATCAGACCTCTTACCCAAGCCTAAAGGCAAAAAGAGCTGGGAGTATAAGTACAGCGATGTAGGCTACTACATTATGCAGCGCATTGCTGAAAAGCTGCTGAACCAGCCTATGGCAGAGTTTCTGGCTCAGAACTTTTACGACCCGCTGGGTCTGGAGACTACCACCTATCTGCCCCTCTCTAAATACAGTATAACACGAATAGCCCCAACCGAGTTAGATAACTACTTCCGCAATGGGCTGGTATATGGTATGGTACACGACCAGGGCGCCGCCATGATGGGTGGTATAGCCGGCCATGCCGGTATCTTTAGCAATGCTACAGACCTGGCCGTACTCATGCAAATGAACCTGCAGGATGGATATTACGGAGGAAAGCGTTACTTTGCCCCCGGTACCGTAGAACGTTTTGCAAAGTCACAGTATAAGGGCAACAGGCGTGGGTTAGGTTGGGATAAACCAGAGATGAATAGTCCGCACGGACCCACTTCTAACATGGCTTCGCCCCGTACTTTTGGCCATACAGGCTTTACAGGCACTGCAGCCTGGGTAGATCCGGAATTTGAGCTGGTCTACATATTTTTGTCGAACCGTGTACACCCGGACGCCAATAATACAAAGCTTATCCGCTTTGGCACCCGCACGCGTATCATGGACGAAATCTATAAAGCTATGCAGAGCTTTAATAAATATAATCAGACCCATTGAGGCATGAAAATTGGCATTGTTTGTTATCCTACTTTTGGCGGCAGCGGTGTAGTAGCTACAGAGCTTGGTAAAGGATTGGCTAAAAAAGGCCATGAGATCCACTTTATTACTTATTCGCAGCCAACCCGTCTCGATTTTTTCAGCGAGAACTTATATTACCACGAGGTAAACATGGAGCCTTACCCGCTCTTTGCCTACCCTCCTTATGAGCTGGCCCTGGCCAGTAAAATGGTAGATGTGGTACGATATGAAAAGCTTGACCTTCTGCATGTACATTATGCCATACCGCATGCCTCGGCTGCTTATATGGCTAAACAAATATTAAAGAGCCAGGGCATCAGCATTCCCGTTGTTACCACCCTGCACGGTACCGATATTACCCTGGTGGGCAAAAATGCATCCTATGCACCTGTGGTTACCTTCAGCATTAACGAATCTGATGGTATCACGGCAGTTTCAGAATCCCTGCGCCAGGATACCTACCAGCATTTCGACATTAGAAAAGACATAGAGGTAGTGCATAACTTTGTAGACCTGGATCGCTTTAAGCGGCAGGCCAAGGAGCACTTCAGAAAAGCAATCAGCCCCTTCGGCGAAAAGCTGATCGTACACACCTCCAACTTCAGAAAAGTAAAGCGGGTAGATGATGTGATCCGTATCTTTCATCAGATACGCCAGACACATCCCGCCCGCCTGCTGCTGGTTGGCGATGGTCCGGAGCGTCCCCGTATGGAAATGCTTTGCCGCGAGTTAAAAATCTGTGATGATGTGCGCTTCCTGGGCAAGCTGGATGCCGTAGAAGAGGTATTAAGTGTTGCAGACCTTTTCCTGATGCCTTCTGAGAAAGAAAGCTTTGGCCTTGCAGCACTGGAGGCCATGGCCTGCGAGGTACCAGTTGTAAGCTCCAATGCCGGTGGCCTGCCCGAGCTGGTGGTAGACGGGGTGTGTGGCTTTGTTTGCCCTGTAGGCGATACCCGCCAGATGACAGAGCGGGCACTGTTTATTCTGCAGGATGAAAACCTGCCTCAGTTTAAGAAAAATGCACTGGCACGGGCTCGTGAATTCGATATCAGCAATATACTTCCCCAATATGAGGCAGTATATGAAAAAGTACTTTCGGTTAAACATTTATCTGCTCTAAACGTGCAGCAATAAATAGGCTATTGTAACTTTGTACCAAACAATTTTTAGCCCAAACCTTTTGTATATCCATACGTTAGGCTATTGTCTGGTAATTTTTTTAATGTTCTATGAACCATACAGTGAAACCAAAAATGAAAGGCAGCAAGCAGCTTTTTAGTAACCCGCTGCTTGAACGCCTGAGTCGCACCCACATCTCCATACCTTTAACATTATACTCTGTAGTTTCAGTAGGTTTACTTTATTATGGAGCAACCGAGATAGGCCTGGAGGCAGGCATGATGATACTTATGTTTATGCTGGGTTTCCTATTCTTAACCCTGCTGGAGTATGTGGCACACCGCTATGTTTTTCACATGGAGCCTACCAATAAGGTAAAGGCTAAAATACAATACACAGTACACGGTGTACACCACGAGTACCCGAAAGACAAGGACCGGCTGGCCATGCCTCCTATACTTGCCATGCTGTATGTAGCCATTTTCTTTATTGTATTCAGGTTCTTTTTGGGCGAGTACGTATATGCCTTTGTACCAGGTCTTTTAATGGGTTATGCCACTTATCTATTTGTGCATTTTGCGGTTCATGCCTACCAGCCTCCTCAAAATTTCCTGAAAATACTCTGGGTTCACCATGCTATTCATCACTACAAAGATTCTGAAAGAGCCTATGGCGTATCTTCGCCTCTCTGGGACTATGTGTTTGGTACCATGCCTAAATAACATTTAAGTATACATTAGACTTTAAAGCTTAGCACCATGCTAAGCTTTTTTCTGTTTTTATGAAAACCAAAACCATCAGTATATTTGGCTGCGGCTGGCTGGGAATTTCCCTGGCGCGCCGTTTTTTAAGCGAAGGCTACGCCGTAAAGGGCAGCACCACCCGAACAGAAAAACTTCCATCGCTCAGAGATCTAGGCATTGCCCCTTACCAGATCAGCCTCACACCCGAACTCAATGGCCAGAAAGCCCCGGAGTTTTTTGATACGGATATCCTGATCATAGACATACCACCGCAGGTGCATAAATGGGGAGAAGATTTTCACCCGCAGCAGATCGATAGTATACTGGAGGCCATTGCCACAAAAGAACAGCTGCACGTGCTTTACACCAGCTCTACCAGCGTATATCCTGATAATGGTGAGGAATTGACTGAAACAGAGGCAACCCCTGAAGCTGAAGGTGCCAATAAAACACTCTTATCTGCCGAAGCAAAACTAAAAGAAGCCCTGGGCAGCAGGCTTAGCATTCTGCGCTTTGGCGGCCTGATGGGCTACGACCGTATTTCAGGCAAGTGGAGCCGGGGCAGCGAACTGGAAGATACCCCTGTAAACTACCTGCACCGCGATGATGCTGTAGAAGTAGTTGTACAGCTGATAGCACAGGAAAAGTGGGGAGAAGTGTACAATGCCGTAGCGCCAGAACACCCCGGCCGTGCTGCCATCTATAAAAAAAACGCAGCAGCCTTTGGCTGGCCGGAGCCACAGGTAGTACCTGCCAAAAAGAAAAAGACCATCAGCAGTAAAAAGCTACAGCAGGCACTTGGCTATTCCTTTATATTTCCCGATCCGCTGGAGTTCTCCTACACAAATCCGGATAACAGTTAAATAAACTAGCTGTTATACATAAACTGCAGGAGAGAATGCCTGACACGGGCATTTTTTTAACGAAAAAACGTTATACTACTGTACAATCCCTTACAACATGATTGGCTACAGATTTACAGACTATATACCTGAGAACGACCCGGAATCAACCGTATTTGACAACCTGCTGAAGGTATTCATGCAGTTGCTGCTCATTACCTCCGGCGATGTTTCCGAAGCGCTTCACTGGCTTAGCAACCTCGATAAAAAATACGGACTCTCTACCGAAGATTATGGCATTGGGGATTTTATTGATGATCTGAAGGAAAAAGGCTACATCACCGACGAAAATCCCGAAGGCAAATTTGAGGTAACTGCTAAAAGTGAGCAGAACATTCGTAAAAGTGCGCTGGAGGAGATCTTTGGTAAGCTTAAAAAAGGGCCCAAAGGTAACCACCATACCTTTTACAGCGGCGCCGGCGAAGAGCCCCGCACCGAAAAGCGCGAATACCAGTTTGGCGATACCCCGGAGCAGATTGCCATTACAGACTCCCTGCGCAATGCCCAGATCAACCACGGGCTCGACGGGCCCCTCCTTACCGAGCAGGACTTGGAGGTGTACGAGAAAGACTATAAGTCGCAGACCTCAACAGTGCTCATGATCGACATCAGCCACAGCATGATCCTGTATGGCGAAGACCGGATTACACCTGCTAAAAAGGTAGCACTGGCATTGGCAGAGCTTATTAAAGTGCGCTACCCAAAAGATACACTCGATGTAATTGTGTTTGGTAACGATGCCTGGCAGATAGAGGTAAAAGACCTGCCCTTTTTACAGGTAGGTCCCTACCACACCAATACCGTTGCCGGACTGGAGCTGGCCATGGACCTGCTGCGCCGCCGCAAAACATCCAACAAGCAAATCTTTATGATTACGGATGGCAAACCTACCTGCCTTAAAGTAGGTATTAAATATTATAAAAACTCTTTCGGACTTGACCGCAAGATCCTAAGTAAAACCCTTAACCTGGCAGCACAATGCCGCCGCATTAAGGTGCCTATTACCACATTCATGATTGCATCAGATCCTTATTTAAAACAGTTTGTGCAGGAGTTTACAGAGGTAAACGGCGGCAACGCCTACTACAGCAGCCTGCAGGGACTGGGGCACCTTGTTTTTGAAGACTACAGACGCAACCGCAGAAAAACTTTTTAAGAAACATGCAAACAAGAAATATTCCGGCCGAAAAGCTGACCAGGATCAAAACACTTGGAGAACTGAAAGCTACCGGCTACGCCACACGCAGCATAAAAGAAGAATTACGCCAGAACTTAATCTATAAATTACAGCATAAGGAAAATCCATTTCCGGGCATTTTAGGCTACGACGAAACCGTACTGCCAGATCTGCAGCGTGCTATTTTAAGCCGCCACCACATTAACCTGCTGGGTTTGCGTGGCCAGGCAAAAACACGTATTGCCCGCCTGATGGTAAACCTGCTGGATGAGTACATGCCTTACCTGGAGGGAACCGACCTGCTGGAAGATCCGCTGAACCCAATCAGCCACCACGGCCGAGAAATTGTAGCCGACCTGGAAGATGATGCGCCTGTTGCCTGGCTGCACCGCGACGAGCGCTATACCGAAAAGCTGGCCACCCCTGATGTAACCGTAGCAGACCTTATTGGCGATGTGGACCCTATCAAAGCCGCGGCCCTCAAGCTCCCCTACTCCGACGAACGGGTAATTCACTATGGCCTGGTGCCGCGCTCCAACCGCTGTATTTTTGTAATCAACGAACTACCCGATTTGCAGCCACGCATACAGGTAGCCCTGTTTAATATTCTGCAGGAAGGCGATATTCAGATCAGGGGCTTTAAGCTGCGCCTGCCACTGGATATTCAGTTTGTGTTTACCGCCAACCCCGAAGACTACACCAACCGGGGCAGCATAGTAACACCGCTCAAAGACCGTATCGACAGCCAGATTATTACCCATTATCCTAAAACGCTGGAAATAGGCAAAGCCATTACCCAGCAGGAGGCCCAGATCAGCCCCGAGCAGCAGCAAATGGTTGTGGTAAATGACCTCTCAAAAGACCTGATTGAGCAAATAGCATTTCAGGCCCGCGAAAGTGAGTATGTAGATGCCAAAAGTGGTGTTTCTGCACGGCTTACCATCTCGGCCTACGAGAACCTGGTGAGTGCTGCCGAACGCCGGGCCCTGCTGAATGGCGAAAGTAAAACTTATATACGCCTGAACGACCTGGTAGGCGTTGTACCGGCAGTAACCGGCAAAATTGAATTGGTGTACGAAGGTGAGCAGGAAGGCGCCGGTATTGTAGCACAAAACCTGTTGGGCAAAGCCATTCGTACCCAGTTTCTGAACTACTTTCCAAACCCTAAGCCAGAAAAAAGCAGCAAGCAACCACAGGCGCCAAAAGCAAAAAATCCGTACAAAACTATTACCGACTGGTTTGGTGAAGGCAATGCGGTAGACCTGCTGCTGGATGCCTCCGAGAAAGACTATAAAAGAGCCCTGTCAGAAGTACCCGGCCTTAAAGAGTTTGTAAAGAAACAAATTCCTGATCTTAGCCAGGACGACCTGTTCTTTATGATGGAGTTTGTGCTGCACGGACTGGCCGAGTACAGCATGCTAAGCAAAAAAGGCCTTACCACCGGTACCAGGTTCAGCGACCTGCTGAGCAGCATGTTCAGCATGCCGGGTCTGGATAGTCTGGAAGATGAGGACGAGGACGAAGATTTTTAATCATCTCCACTACTCACTGCTATGCCTGCCATTAGGCAGGTAGCCTGCCCTTGGGGCAGGCTATTCGTTTCTCCCCGGGGAAGACAGTCCTTGTCTGATTAAGAGTACATATGACGCTACGAGAACTACAATCGTTGGTAAAAGAGGGCGAGCACGCAACACTGGAATTCAAGAAAAAAGTAGCCCATCCCGAAAAAATAATCCGGGAGATAGTAGCCTTTGCCAATACCAGGGGAGGCAATTTGTTAATAGGAGTTGGCGATGATGGCGGGCTTAGCGGCCTTCGTTTTCCCGAAGAGGAGGCATGGGAACTAAATAAGGCCATCATCAATAATTGCAAACCTAAAATCCGCTATCAGCAGGAAACCATTCCACTCTCGGCCAACAAGTGGGTGTTGCGATATTATATAAGCGAAAGTCCGCAGAAACCACACTTTGTGCTCGAAGATCAGCCCCTGCCGCCGGGCACTCCTCCGCAGAAACAGAAAAAACAGCGCCCTCCCATGCGCAAGCGTACTTATGTGCGGGTGGCAGACCGCAGCATACAGGCAAGCCGCGAAATGCGCGAAATTTTGCGCCGGCGCCAAAAACCAAAGGACATAGGCTTTCAGTGGAGCGAAAAGGAACAAAAGCTTATGCAGTACCTGCAGGATAATCCTTTTATTACCCTTAAAGAGTATGCAAAGGTTGCAGATATACCGCTGAGCCTGGCCTCCAGAACACTCATCAGATTGGTACTTGCCAATGTACTTGACATACAGCCCGCAGAAGGCGGCGACCACTACACGCTAAAGCCCCAGGATGTGGACAGCCCTTATCATCTCTAGCAAAAAGCGTTAATTCAGGTATAACCCTACATCGTAGCACGAAACCAAGGTTTGTTTTTGCAGGCGCTGTTAGTCTTAGTAAATTTAAGCTAAGGCCCCAGCGCCATTTGCTATGCTTAACAAACTGTCGCGCAATTTTTTAATTCACAAGCTACACGACCGCAGATATCATCGCTTTCGTGCAGATTTTACTGCCTTAAACCTGGAGCGTGTTGAAAAATTCTCCTTGATTACGGCTGTAGCAACAACTCTCTTTGGCTTGCTCCCAAACGTATTGCGTTGCCTGGTCTTTACAGAGTATAAGACAGCTAATATCGTAAGCCTGCTTTTTCTCGAGGTCTCCTCCACCTGTTTTATGCTCTTATTCTATGGAGCAACTCAGTGGTTAAAAGAAGAGCCAAAGTCCGAAAAGAAGATTTTGCTTGTAAAATCTTTCATTTTTATCACTTTATTACATGCGCTGCTCATCTCCCTGGCAGTGTATGAGCAACAGAACACCATTCCGGTATTTTTGCTTAGCTGTTGTGCCCTAATGTCCTTATTGTACTGGTCGGCCAGGCGTTTACTCATCTTCATAGGTCTTGGAGAATTTCTATACCTGCTAAGCCACTACTCTCTTTACCAGGATGCCTCCCTGTTCCATACCAATCTCATGGGGCATCTGGTCTTTTTGAGCATCTTCTTCTTTATTTCACGCACCATACTGGAGCTTAAGCTGCGGGATTTTGAAAATGCAGAAAAAATAGAATCTCAAACAGAACAGCTTCAGGCTAAAAATCAGCGTCTGCGCGTTACTGAGCATGCCCTTAGCACCTTACACAGAAATAATCACCAGGGTATATTCAGAATAGAAGGAGCAAAAGGCTTTACCTATGTGAACGACCACATGGCCGGGATGATGGGCTTTACGTCTGCTTCTGATATGATCCGCGAAGGCAAGAACTTCACCTTTATTCCGCAGCAGGAGCTTGATGCCATAGCCCGCAAACTTAACCAGCAGGGTTTTGCAGAAGGATTGGAAGTAGAAGCCACCCGCCGCGATGGTAGTCATTTCTGGATGCAGTTTAACTGCTCTGTGCGTACCGACGAAGACAACGGCGGCCTGGTTTACGATGGCAGCGCCATGGATATTACGCACCGGAAAAAAGCGCTGCAGGAGGCCCTGGAAAACGCCGCAAAGCTGGAGCAGGCCGAAAAAATTGCCCATGCAGGTTTTTATGAGATAGACATCAGCTCAAGCCGCATCAGCTATTCGGCGGGCTATTGTGCTATTTTAGAGATTCCGGAGGTTGCAAGCATCTGCCTGAACGACCACCTGGAATACATTCACCCAGACGACCGCAACGAAGTACGCCACGTGCTGCTGCAGGCTATTATGAGGGGCGAAGATTACAACCTTCAGTACAGGATCAGCAGCCGTAAGGGCGAATGGAAACACCTCATCAGCAAAGGTAAAGTAATCCAGAACGACCGGGGCAGAGACTTTAAAATCCTGGGCACCGTACAGGACGTAACCCAAATCCGGCAGCAGCAGGAAGCACTGGAGCAAACGCAGGCAATTATCCGCACAGCCTTTGATCACAACAACCACTTTGGCATTTACATCTTTGACCGCGACTATAAAGTACTGGAGTTTAATAAAGTAAGTGCTTTAAAAATAAAGCAGTGGGTGGGCATGGAGCTGAAAAAAGGCACAGATGTACGCAACACCCTCAGACCTGTTACGGCAGAAATCTTCATACCTGTTTTCCGCAGAGCCCTTGAGGGCGAAAGTGTTCACCTGGAGCACAACATACTGGAAAATACGCCTGACGAAATTTGGGCAGAAATTTATGTTGGCCCTGTTAAGAATGCGCAGGATGAAATAATAGGCGCTGTTATGATGGCGGCAGATATTACGCAACGGAAGCGAAATGAGGGCCTGCTACGAAATCTTTCGCTCGTTGCCAGCCATACAGACAATGCCGTAATGATCTCTGATGCTAAACACCGGGTAGAGTGGGTGAACGAAGCATTCAGGCGTGATACAGGCTACGAACTGGAGGAGATTTCCGGGCTGTATCCAAAAGACTTTATGGTATCGGAATTAACCGATGCCCACACCCTTAAGCAGCTCAACAACTGCCTGAAAACCGGAAGATCTTTTACTGATGAGATTTTGCTCAGGAACCGTAGTAACGAACAGAAGTGGGTGCTGTTAACCGTAAACCCGGTAACCAACAGTGCCGGTGCGGTAGAAAAGTTCGTTTCTGTATTTACAGACCTAAGCGAACGCAAGGTTTTTGAACAGGAGCTGCGCAATGCCAAAGAGGCGGCAGAACATTCAGCAGAAATCAAAGAGTACTTTTTATCTACCGTTAGCCACGAGCTGCGCACCCCGCTGAATGCTGTAATTGGCATGGCTTATCACCTGCTGCAAAACAATCCCCGCCCCGATCAGGAAGACGACCTCAGCATTCTTAAGTTCTCGGCAGAGAATCTTTTAAACCTTATCAACGATATTCTTGACCTGTCTAAAATAGAAGCCGGCAAGGTTCACCTGGAGGATATCCAGTTTAATTTACGGGATATCCTGAACAGCCTGAAGCACTCCTTCCAGACCCAGACCGAAAGTAAAGGGCTTGACTTTAAACTCTACCTGCACGACGATGTGCCCCATGAACTTAAAGGCGATCCTGTGCGCCTGATCCAGATCATCACCAACCTGCTGAGCAATGCCATTAAGTTTACGCACCAGGGCATGGTAAAGGTGGAGATCAAAACAAAATCTGTTCATGACGACCAGCACCTGCTACAGTTTGAAATAACAGACTCCGGCATTGGCATACCAAAAGAAAAGCTGCACAGCATTTTCAACAAATTTGAACAGGCTAGCAACAGCACCACTTTCACCTATGGCGGTACCGGCCTGGGCCTGGCCATTACCAAACAGCTGGTAGAAATACAGGGAGGTACTATCTGGGTTAAAAGTACGGTTGGCCAAGGTAGCTGCTTTGGCTTTTCAATCCCTTACAGAAAATCTGCCAGAACCGACCTGCAGCCTCTGGCGTATACTTACGGGGTTGAGGTTAAGAAAGACCTTAGCAAAATGTACCTGCTTATGGCAGAAGATAACCAGATTAACCAGGCTGTTGCCGGTAAATTTCTGCAAAGCTGGGGCATATGCTACGATGTTGCTGAAAATGGTGCCGAAGCCTTAAAAATGGCTGCCACCAAACATTACGACCTTGTACTAATGGACCTGCAAATGCCGGAGATGGATGGGTTTGAGGCCACCAGGCAGATTCGCCTCCTGCCGGATGCTGCCTATCACGAAACACCCATCATTGCCATAACTGCCGCAGGCATAGCCGGTATCGAAGAAAAAATAAAAGAAGCCGGCATGACGGATATGGTACTAAAACCCTTTAAGCCAGAGACTTTACTCTATAAACTTAACCATTACTGCCCTTTTGTAAAGGAAACGCTAAACAGTATGCATAGCCCTCAAAACACCCCTACAGCACACGATCTTGATTTATCCGGAGTTCTGGAAGTAGCTGGCGGGGACAGATCTTTCTTACAGGAGCTTCTAAATTTATACATACGCCAGTTTACCGAAGTACCAATCGAAATCAAAGCCGCAGTAAATGCCGGCGACAGAGTGCAATTGCGCCGTATTTTTCATAAGTTAAGGCCTTCTATGCTCATGCTGAAGATAGAAAAAATGACTGCGCTTGGCGAAAGCATTCACCAGCAACTACATGATGATGGCACCAGTTTTGAGGACCTGAGCCCACTGCTGGAGAAATATATTAGCCTGGTAGATACCCTTAAGCTTAAGCTGCAGCAAAAAGCAGAAACCGAAAACCTGGTGCTCGGTTCCTGATATTTTTACAAGCTCCTAAACTATTTTTTATGCCTGCAAAAACTGACCGACAGAAGAAGATTTTTGTACTAGACACCTCTGTGATTCTCTATGCACACAATGCCATCATGAATTTTGATGAGCATGATGTAGCCATTCCCATTACTGTGCTGGAAGAGCTGGACCAGTTCAAAAAGGGTAACGAAAACAAAAACTTTGAAGCCCGCGAGTTTATTCGCCTGCTCGATGGCCTCTCTGAAAGCTATATGCTGCACACCTGGATACCCCTGGATACCAGCCGTAAAAGCAAGAAAGGCCGCTTTAAGGTGCTCATGGAAAACGACAGCATGCTGGATGCCATTCGTATTTTCGATGAAAAAAAAGCAGACCACCGGATTCTCAATGCTGCCCTTAAGCTGCAGGAAGATCAGATAAATGAATCGGAAAGCAAAAGAGTTACGCTGGTTAGTAAAGATATTAACCTAAGGCTGAAGGCGAAATCGCTTGGCTTACCGGCAGAAGATTACGAAACCGGCAAAATCAAAAATGTAAACGCCCTCTTTACAGGCCGCACTGAGCTCGATAAAGTAGCCCCGGAGGTGATCGATAAATTTTATGATAAAGGCGGCTGCCATCGCGAAGAGATCTGGGGTAAGGATAAGCCGCTTGCCAACAGCTACCACATCCTTAAAAGTCCCAAGAATTCAGTACTTGCCTACTACAACCCCACTACCGAGCAGGTAGAGAAGGTAGATAAAAACCCGGTTTACGGCATAAAGCCCCGCAATGCCGAACAAACCTTTGCCATACATGCCCTGCTAAACCCCGAGGTGCGCCTGGTGAGCCTGCAGGGAGTGGCGGGTACCGGCAAAACCCTGCTGGCACTGGCAGCTGCGCTGGAGCAGCGGTCGGCCTTCAGGCAGGTATACCTGGCAAGGCCTATTGTACCCTTAAGCAATAAAGACATTGGGTATTTGCCCGGCGATGTTAAAAGCAAGCTGAACCCCTATATGGAGCCACTCTTCGATAACCTGAAGTTTGTGCAAAGCCAGTTCCGGGAGTCAGATAAAGAGTATCAGCGCATTACCGAAATGATTGAACGTGAAAAGCTGGTGATCTCACCCCTTGCTTACATTCGCGGCCGTAGCTTAAGCAATATTTTCTTTATTGTGGATGAAGCCCAGAACCTGACTCCCCATGAGGTAAAAACCATTATTACCCGTGCGGGAGACAATACCAAGATTGTGTTTACAGGCGATATTTACCAGATAGACACACCTTACCTGGATTCGCAAAGTAATGGCCTATCCTATCTTATAGACAGGCTGAAGGACCAGCCCCTCTATGCCCACATTACGCTTGAGAAAGGCGAGCGCTCCGAGCTGGCTAACCTGGCGAACGAGCTATTATAAACAGGAGCTTGCTGAATTTAAAGCAGCATAAACTTTTACCTATGGCTGGAGTTGTACTAGAAAGGCTTAGCTGCCTCTGGTAAAACTCCAGCTATTTTTATTATGAACTATCAGAACTACTCATACATAAGCGACCTTATCGGCAAACCCGTACAAAATTCACTGGCACAGGAGTACGGCCATGTATCAGATGTAATCCTCTCTGCCTCGCACCGAAGGGTGGTAGCAGTAGTGGTAGCAAAAGGTGGTTTCCTGGGTATGGGAGCCGATCATTTTATTCTGCCCTGGCAAATGCTACAGGTTAATCCAAACACACTTAAAGTGATGGTAGAGGCCGACCGCAAAACCATAGAAGACGCCCCATTAGTGGATATTGATAAGGTAAGAGCCGGCGATTACGATACCCTCAGCCTTTTGTTCAGCTACTTTGGCGTAGATGAGTTCTGGAAACAACCATCAAATGAGGCAGAAACCTACGACCAGAACTACAAATCTGGTGAAGATCTGGGCGAGCGCCTTCCCAGCAACGAAGGTTCGCACCAGATTACAAAACACTATCCTGGCCCGGAAGGCAGCCATACCAAAGACGAGGTAAACTACGATAAAATAAAAGGCGTCAGTCAGCCAAATAAAAATGAATAGACAGCTTTAAATTTCTGTCATGCAAGAACCGGCCTTAGTGCCGGTTTTTTAATTTTGCAGAAATTATAATTGAAAAAGGTACCTTTGTACCTCATAAACTACCTATTCTATGAAAAGCAAGCTTTTTGCATTGCCCGCTGTTTACTCTTTCAGGAGCCTCTTCTTTATATTATGTTTAGTAGCATGGAGCTGCGATACCGACGATAGTAGCACTACAATAATTCCAAGCAATACGGTTTTACAGGTAGTAAGCACACAGGCATCTACCAGTACTTTTGCTGATGCAGTAACCCGTACAGCCGTAAACACTACTCTAAACAACCAAAACACCAGGTTTACAGTGTTTGCCCCCAATAACGAAGCTTTCTCGGCTTATCTGCAGGCAAACGGATACAGCAACCTGGACCAGGTACCGGCTGCTGAGCTGAAAAATATAGTAGATTACCACATTGGCTTGGGCAGTTACTTAGCCGAACGGTTAGACAGCGCCCGCCTGATCAGCACACTTGGCGAAGCACAGATCTTTGTTTACAACAGCAACAATACAATATCTCTTAACGGAGAGGCCCAGGTAGTACAATCTGATCTATCAGGAAGAAATGGTGTTGTACACATCCTGGATGGGGTACTCACACCACCTACACAAACCCTTGGCGAATATGTATCATCAAGGGCAACATCAGAAACTCCGGAGTTTAGCCTGCTTCAGGCAGCAATTGAGCGAGCAGGGCTTGAGGCTTTATTGAGTAGCAACAGCCAGGCTTACACCTTATTTGCGCCTACCAATGCCGCCTTTACCGCTGCAGGTTATGCCAGCCCCGAAGATATTGAAAACGAAGACCCTGCTGTATTACTGAATATATTGTCTTACCACCTGTTACCTGCCTACCGCTTTTCTTTTGCATTCCGCAACCAGGAGGTTATTACACGGCAGGGAAACAGGCTACAAATTGATGCCACCAACAAAACTGTAAAAGGCATTGGCAACGCAGATGCGGCAGCACTCATTGCTGCAGAGCAGGATGTGTTAGCCATTAATGGGGTTGTACATGCCATTGACCAGGTGTTGCTGCCTGAATAGAAACTCCCTATAAATAACGAAGCCCGTGCCATGGCACGGGCTTTTTATTTTATCAAGGGTTTGCAGTAGGCAAATTACATTTACAGCTTAGCTGGCTTATGTGCCCTGAATAATAGCGGTATCATTTATAGGGGTCGGAACCGGTACTGGTTCCACACTTCTTTGACTCTCCAGCAGTCGCTTTAAGTTCATAAGGCCTTTGTCGAATTGCTCCTCCATCGCCGGCCCTATAAAAAGTGCAGACAGGCGGCCCACCGGATAATCGAGTGCCATTTCATCTATCCAGGTAACACGGGTGGTTTTACTATCGAGGGTATCGAACTGCCAGAGGTCGGTTCCGACAGACTCCATGGGCTCTTCAAAAGCAAGGGTAAAACGCACCATCTTGTCCTCTTCAATTTCCTCCTGTACAAGATGCCCTTTCCCGATCTTATCTCCCTCCCAGTTCCACTGGGCACCTTTGCCCCTGCTGGGTGTGCTGATTTCATTTACTGCTTCGGGATCCAGCTCCGACCAGGGATTCCAGTCAAGCCAGTTGCTTAGATCAGCCACCTGGTCGAATACCTCATCTACAGGCCGGTTTATTACAATGCTACGCTCAACGCGTAGCGTTTCAGGCATAAATGCCGCGGCAATAAGTGCCAGAATTATTACCCCTGCCAGCACAAGAGCAACACCACGAATTATCTTCATATTGACTTTAAAGGAATAGCATCAGCAATTGCATCTCAAAGATACAGTATTTTATGGCTCCTAAACCCGAACCGGCTTCTTAAATGTAAGCAGCAGGTAATAGAGCGACGGCAGGATGAGCAGGCTGCCAACGATCAGGGCAAGAGCAAGTTGCTCCTGTGTAGCAGGGGGTGCGGCTGCCTCATAAAGGGTAAGGGCCTTGCCATTGGCATAGCGCAGGGCAACCGGGTATTCTACCCAAAACCAGGCACCTAATACCAGCAGGGTTTGAAAGCCTGCCAATAGCCTGCTGGCAATTACATGCTTGCGTACCAGGGCTACCCACAGCAGGGGTAGCGAAAGTGTTGCCAGCACTAGTGCTGCAATAGCACCTGCAGAGCTTAGAAACAGGCTTACCAGCGGCAAACCCTCCCAGGCTGCAGTCGCAAAGACAAGGCCTCCCGCTAGTACCAAAGCAATGTTGCTGTTGCGGGCTGCACGCACAAAGGTATGTGTCTCCTCTTCTGAACGTGCTTCACCAATCAGGTACACGGCCGCCAGAAAGGCAAAAAGACAAACGGTAAAAACACCCACAGCCATGCAAAACAGGTTAAACCAGGGGGCGATAAACAAGCTGTAAAAGGAGCCATCATTCATGGCTACAGGCATTCTGCCCACCAGCATTCCCCCTGCTACCATACCCAGGAACAAAGGCGTAAACAAACTGGAGACCCTGAATATAAAGGTATACCAGTCCTGCGACTGGTCTTTGATGGCATCGTAATGCCTGAAGGTAAAGGCACAACCTCTAAGCACAATCCCTACCAGCAGGGCCAGCAGCGGAATATGCAGGTAGCGCGACATATCGGCATAAATAAGCGGAAAGCCCATGAACAGGATTACCACCACCAGGATAAGCCAGATGTGGTTAGCCTCCCACACTGGTGCAATAGCTTTGCTGATGGTGTGGTAATGGCGCTTTCCGGCAAATATCTCTATGATGCCGGCACCAAAATCTGCCCCTCCGAATAAGACGTAGAAAAGCAGCGAGATTACTAAAAAGGCAATTACAATAAACAGCATGCCAGTTTATTCTGAATGTGTTGGAGCATTGGAGGTTAAGCGTGCAGAGGCATAGCGGTCGGGCAGCGTTTTAATTTGCCTGTACATCAGCCACACCAGCACAAAGGCCAGCAGCAGGTACAGGAACGTAAACAGCAGGAAGGGCACCACCAAACCGGGCATGGGCGTTACGGCATCGGCTGTTCGCATAATGCCATAGATGATCCAGGGCTGCCTGCCTACTTCCGTTACCGTCCAGCCGGCTTCTATGGCTATAAAGCCAAGTGGAGAAATGATCACCAGTGCCCACAAGAACCAGCGCTGAAAGAGCCAGGGCGATTTACGCCACTGCAGCACCAGGAAGAGTACACTCATCAGCGCCAGAACACCGCCACAGGCTACCATTATCTGAAAGGCTATGTGTACAATCAGGACCGGGGGCCACTCGTCTCGCGGAAAAGCATCAAGCCCGGTTACTTTAGCATCAAAATCACCATGGGCCAGAAAGCTAAGCATCCCGGGCAGGTGAATGGCATAATCCACCTTTCTGGTCTCATCATTGGGTATACCACCAATGAGCAGATCAGCAGGCTGGCTCGTCTCATAAAGTGCCTCCAGTGCCGCCAGCTTTGCCGGCTGCCGCTCTGCCACATCTTTGGCAGAAAGGTCGCCGCTAAGGGGTTGCAGCAGGGCTGCTATGGCGCCAATGGTAAGTGCAATGCGCAGTGCCTTCTGATGAAAAAGATTGTTGGGGTGGCGTAAAAGTAAAAAGGCATGCAGCCCGGCTACGGCAAAACCTGTTGCTGCAAAAGCAGCCAGCGTCATGTGCAGGGCCTGCGTAAACCAGGCATCGTTAAACATGGCTGCTACCGGGTCAATGTTCTGTGCCTTACCGTCTACCCAATCGAAGCCGGCGGGGGCGTTCATCCAGCCATTGGCTGCTACCACAAATATGCCGGAGGCAACTCCTGATAGACCCACCACCACACCCGAAGACCAGTGAATCCAGGGCGGCAGGCGATCCCAGCCATACAGGAAAAGGCCCAGTGCAATAGCCTCGAGGAAAAAAGCAGTACCTTCCCAGCTAAAAGGCATGCCTATAATGGCGCCGGCATGCTCCATAAACTCGGGCCACAGCAGGCCCAACTCGAACGAAAGTGCGGTGCCAGATACAGCACCCACAGCAAAGAAGATGGCCACGCCAACTGACCACACCTTGGTAAGATCTTTATAGAGAGGTTCTTTGGTACGCAGGTAGCGATAACCTGAGGTTGCCATCAGGAAAGGCATGGCAATGCCTATGCAGGCAAAGATGATATGAAAACCCAGCGATACAGCCATTTGCAGGCGGGCTGCCAACAGATCGTCCATAGCTGTCAGGAATAAATGGTGCAATAGGTAACAACTGCCCGAAGTTACAACAGAAGCGGCAGATAGGCTGCTGATTGGGCAGGAATTTGCATGAAAATATCAGCGTTTACAAACGCACTGGAGGGGCAGTCTTACACAACAGTTAAGTAGCCGTGCCCTCTTGCAAACTGCAGGAAGGGAGCAGCAATACGGGTGAACAGAGCAGAAATTTCTTCTGTCAGCGTACTTCGAAGCTATTCACCCCTTCCGGTGTAACCTCATTTGTTTCTACACCATTCACCTGCGCCGCCCCAGGCCCCTGCTGACACCACTCCACCAGCTTATCAAGGTTCAGGTCTTCTCCCTCAGCTTCTATCAGTACAGCGCCATCTTCGGCATTTTGCACCCAGCCGTTTAACCCAAGCTCTTTGGCTTTTGCCTTGGTACTGGCCCTGTAAAAAACTCCCTGCACTTTACCTGTAACTCGAATGCGGAGGCGCTTCATATGCTTTACTGTTATAAAAGAGTGCGAAAATTAGTAAATGCTGCTTCTTTTTGCAAAACAGCAGGAAACAGCAGACTGCACTGCTCCAAAGGTTCAACTAGTAAGCACTACTATCTGTTTAATCTGCCGCTTGCCCACCCTGTTGGGATTCTTTAACCAGGGCCACCCCGGCAGAGGTTCCCAGCCTATCGGCACCTGCCTGAATTAACTCCACAGCACTATCCAGGCTGCGTATGCCACCAGAAGCTTTTACGCCCACACTGCTGGGCAACAGGGCCCGCATTTTGCGCACATCCGCTACCCTGGCACCTTCAGGAGCAAAGCCGGTACTGGTTTTCACATAATCTACCCCGGCATCGGCACACCAGCGGCAGGCCATTTCCAGCTCTTTATCCGTGAGATAAGCTGTTTCTATAATTACTTTCAGGATACGCTCATGCTCGTGCGCCAGCTGTGCACACCTGGCCATTTCTATCTTTACCCACGACATCTCGGCTTTCAGTGCCGATACATTCATCACCATATCCAGCTCATCGGCACCATCGCGTATGGCAAGGCGCATTTCTTCAAGCTTTGTTTCCGTCATGTTATATCCCAATGGAAAACCAATAACGGTAACCAGCTGTATGGCTGCCTCGCCAATATCACGTTTGGCCTTTTTTACCCAGAAGGGGGGCAGGCAAATACCAACAAATTCATGTGCCCTTGCTTCTTCTACCAATGTTTCGATGTCGTAGTGGGTAAGCGTAGGCTTAAGGTTGGTGTGCTCTATATAGCGATGCAGATTGTTCATATGTATAATATCTTCCGGGTGTAAAAATAAGGTGGGGTCTGTTCAAAAAAAAAGCGGCAACAGCCGCTTAATATTTATCTTAATGCACAATGCCGCACTCTTTGCACAGTTTGCGTTTGCCTACAGGGCGCTTCTTTGGCTTTTTCTTATGGCCAAAATAAGTAGGGTCGGAGTACTGTGGCTTTTCTGCCAGCTTGGCTTCTTTTTCACGTCGTTTTGCATTGTCTACCTGGCGCTCTTCTGCTTCTTTAACCAGATCGGCATGGGTACGCTGGTATGCTTTGCTGTTCCCTTTTTTAGTGCTGCCGCCTGAGCCTCCAAATATAGAGCTGGATCCGGATTCGGAACCTGAACTCCTGGAGGAAGCCGAGGCCGCCGGCTGATTTGATGAGCCGCCTGCCACACCAGCACTCTTAGTGCCACTGCAAGCCGAAAGCGCTACAACCAATAACACAATTAATAAGCTATTATATTTCATACACCTGTATAAAGCCAAACAGAAATAAACATACACATTACTTTATTAAGAACTGAAAAGTTCCCCCTTAATTGTGCAGGCACCAATAAAAAAGGGGAGCATACAGCTCCCCTTTCACCTATACATCAACTGTAAATCGATGTAAATTAATTATTTGCTCTGGTTGCTTCCGCCCTGGCTGCCAGAAGAGCTGCCAGCTGAACGATTCCCGGTATTAGACACACCACCTAAGGTGCCGCCTGTAGTACCCGTAGATCCGGAAGTAGAGCCTTTGTCGTTACTGCTGCTTCCCGTACTGCCTGTACCGCCGCTGCTGCTGCTACCGCTTGTGGTAGAGCCAGAGCCTGTGCTGCCAGAAGTACTGCTGGTACCAGTAGTAACTGTTGCCTTACTGCCTGTATCAGAACCAGTAGAGGTAGTTACATTGGGACTTGGCGTACGATCGGCAGTTGATGTATTACCTACATTAGCTACGCCGCTGCCAGTAGTAGAAGATGTGCTACCGCTTGTAGCTGAGCTGCCAGAAGTTTCTGATGATCCCTGGCTGCCGGAAGACTGCTTAGCCAGACGGCTGCGGCGTTTCTCTTCTGCGGCTTCCCAATCTACAAACTGCTGCAGATCGTCTTTCACAGAGCTGTACACCCAGGCCAGAATGGCAAGGTCATCTGTTAAACCTAAAATCGGAATAAAGTCCGGAATAAGGTCGGCTACTGATACAAAGTAAACTACTGCCGCTACAACTTTCACCAGCGAACGGTACGGGAACTCGCGGTACTGACCGTTGGCGTATGCTTTCATCAGCCTGCGCATGGTATCGAACTGATCCCTTGCATCCTGGGTAATGGAAGCCCTGCCTTCGCTGTCTTTCAGCTTGTTGTAAAGCTGGGTACCCAGCTCCATTAACTTATGGCGCTTGGAGATGATAATAATGGCCAGCGCAGAGAAGCGTACAAAATAGCCCGCTTTGCTGATTCTGCGGCTTTCACTCTCGTGCTGAACAACCAAGCGATCATCGGGATTAAGCCTGTTACGAGCAGAGGCAAAGCTTGTAGCTGCACCCTCCAGCAGGTTTGCTGTACGGGATTTAAGATCTGTATTGGCCACCAGCGATGCTGCTTTGGCTGCAAGACCTGTTTTAGCGATAAAGCCGGCTGCATTCGTAGCTGCCTTAGCTGCTTTAGCGGTCAGGCCTGCTTTAGCGAGGAATGTGGCCGCATTAGCAGCGCGCGACGGAATATCAGCTTTAGCTGCCATGGCAATAGCACCTGCGCCAAGACTTGTTTTAGCTGCCTTTGCTGCGGCACGTGTATCTTCAAAACGGTCGTTAAACTGATCTTTGAATACAAGAGCCTGCTTTTCCAGTTCCTTTCTGGAACTCCTGAACTGTTGCTCTACGTCTTTGCTTGTTTTGGCATACTGCTTCCGAAAATCTTTGGAGGCATCATGCAAATAACCTTCTAGCTCAGAGCTGGCGTCATCATAAGTACGCTGCAGTCTTTTATTTGCTTTATGTAACCTTTTACCAGCATCGCGGCTGGTACCGGCAACCAATTCTCCTAAAATTTCCTGGCTTTCCTGAAGCGAAGCTTTCAGCTTCTCCAAATGTCTTTCTCTACTCATTTTAAAAAATTTTGACTGTTTAAAAATACGTTTTTGATCAAGGAGCTGTACTCAACCTGATTACGCAATAATCTATAAATACGCATGTAAGTATAAGCCCACTATCTATAGTTTACTAAATCTACAGAATTTTGTTCCACTGGAGAGGCTGTAAATTCACATTTCCTCTACATAAAGACTTATAAAGAACTGCTGGGGTAGAGTGTCTTATTTATTCAATCTTGATTTGCGGATGCGTCAGGTAAATAAGCGTATCACCTTTTGTGATTTGCTGATTTTCATTAGTCACAATCTCCCAGTTTTCTTCGGCCGATCTAATGAACAAAGGAATTATCTTCTGGACATTACGCTTCATGAAACCTTCGTACTCTGCAACAGTCGCAAAAGCTTCTTCCTTTAGCTCAGATTTTGCGTCTACAGCATCAGCCATTGTCAGGTAATCGGCAGCTCCCTTAAACAGGAGGTTTCTGGGCAGCTTCATGTCTTTTACTTCAAGCTCCTTGCGTGATATAAGCCTGTACACACTTTTCTCTCCAAATTCATTTGCAAACTTCTGGCAGGCCAGCAGATTTATATCTGTACTGGGTGTAAAAGCCATTAGTTGCCCAATTTCTGTCAGATCCAGGTCTTCCCAGGTGTTTTCCCTAAGTATATTACCTTCTATGGCAGGCAAATCCTGCCTTCGTGCTTCAGCAACATTATCGCGTGAGGTATCTGCCAGCACAACCGGCACCCCGTTTTCATACAGCAGGCGGGCAATATACCTGGCCGCCGTGTTGGCGCCAATAAACAGCACCCCCTGGCGTTTTTTCATCTCTACTTTTAATATGCGCGCCAGCAGCTTTGCCGTAGATCCCTGCAACACAACCGTTCCCACAATCATCATAAATACCAGCGGTAGTAACATGGCTGCATCGGCTGCTTCTGCAGGGCTAAAGTCTGTTTCCTGAGCAAGCTCTACAGAAAATAAAGAGGCTACAGCGGCAGCTACAATACCCTTAGGACCTACCCAGCTAATAAAAAGCTTTTCCCTAACGTTCAGGTTACTTCTTAAAGTACTTAAAAATATGCCAACCGGCCTGATAATAAGCACTAACACTCCAAACAACAACAAGCTGTTCCATCCCAGCTTACTGATCTGATCAATATCTATGCGGGAAGAAAGCAGCAGGAACAAGACAGAAACCAGGATGATGCTGATATCTTCCTTGAAGGTTAAAATATTTTTGATGCCTTCAATTTTAGTGTTGGCCAGGGCCATACCCATAATGGTTGCAGTCAGAAGACCTGACTCATGCATCACCATCTCGGAAAAAACAAATCCCAGAATTACCACACCCAGCGTTACCACATTCTTCAGGTACTCCGGCAGGCGGTTTTTTTGTAATAAGTAATATAACAATCCTGCTGCCACCAAACCAACAAACACACCAACTGCAATGGTCAGGAAAAACTCTTTGAAAGCCATTGCCGTAAATTCTCCCTGTGTTTTGCTGGTGCGCACAAACTCATAAGCTAAAACTGCAATCAGGGCACCTAATGGATCTATCAGAATACCCTCCCACTTTAAAATAGCATTGGTATTAGCATTTGGCCGTACGTTACGTAAAATTGGCATTACTACCGTTGGGCCAGATACTATAATAAGTGCACCGAAAAGAAAGGCAATACGTATGTTAAGGTCCAGCAAATAATAAGCAGCAGCGGTACCCCCAACGAGTGTAACCAATACCCCAATTGTGAGAATACGCCAGATCACGCTTGCCTGCTTTTTAATCTCCTGAATGCGCAGCGTAAGCCCCCCCTCAAACAGGATTACACCTACCGATAGCGCTACAAAAGCAAAGAGTATTTCGCCCTGAAAAATTTTATCGCCACTTAGCAGCTTTTCACCACTGGCCGTAAAAAATGTGCTGATGGGACCTAACAACAGCCCCGTAAAAATCAATGGAATAATAGCAGGAACCTTTGCTTTCCAAGCTATCCACTGACAAAATATACCTAACACTAAAAAACCTGCAAGTTCAATCATGCCGCTAGTTAACGCCTAAAGAATCAATATAAAAGAATACAAACAAAGCAGGGCTAGAGTTTAAAAGGCTAACCAGCGCTGCACCCATTTCTAAGCATGTTACAAACGCTACTTCGATGGTTAGAAGAATATTTATCTGGCCTCTTGTCTGTTTTCAGCTAATATACATAGAAGCACCTACTTTCTGCTAAACATGTTTTTCAGCGTTTTACCAACCTCATCAAATTTTTCCAAACCCTCTGTTAAAGAATCTGCAACAGAAGCATCCTGGGCATTGTAGTTGTGAATGCCAGAAACGCCCAGCTGAATTGGATATACCAGTATGAAATTGTTCTCTTTGAAATATTTGTTCAGATAGTTGGGTATTTTGGCCATCATGTGATTGAAGGAAGGATAATGCCTGCGGCTCATCACGATCATCAGGTTATCATCTATTTTTACTTCCCGGGCCAGAACCAGAAACTCGCTCCAGTCTGTAAATACATGAAACTCTGCCTCTATGGGATGCTTGGCATGAACCTCTTTCAGGTAGGCCAAGGTGCTGTTGCTGCCAAAGAAAATTAATTTTGCCCCTGTATTCTTTCCTATGTTCCAGGCCCTGATCAGCCAGAAAGGAAACCCCAGCTCACGCTCTGCATGATCGGGTACTACTATAATATAGCGTTTAATGGTAGAGAGCGGCTGAAAAGGCTTGTAGATAAGCGTTGTAGTATTACACTTTGTTAAAATACCCTCGGTAAGGTTTCCTAAAAAAGTATCGCTGATGCCCTGTTGCTGGTGGAGCCCAATGATCATATCAGTGATTTTATGCTCTCTGATCACGTTGTTAATACCATTGACAACATTAAGATCGTAGCGCAACAGCTCCTGAACCTGGTTATCTGTTGCAGCAGCAACTACTGTTGCCTTATTTAAAATCTTGCGGGCATTCTTTTCCACAACGCCCCCGGCATTGTTCTCATCAATAATATTTAAAGCATATAAACCTGATTTATTAAGCTTTGATTTAACTGTAATGCTGAGGTTCACCAGCTCCTCTACATTTTCGATGTTGTTTATGGGAATCAGGATGCGCTCTTCAATTTCTGTCTCTACATCAGCTCCTTCAACAGTCTCTGCAGCAGCTTGTTGCTGAGCACCCTTCTGTGTTACAAAAGAGGCTATGGTGCAGGTAACCAGTATCATCAGAATAGTACCGTTCAGCACACTTTCGTTCAGCAGCCTGATAGGTGCTCCTTCAGGCGATTCTCCAAGCACAATATTATAACCCACCAAAACAGCTGCCAGCGTAGCAGCTGCCTGGGCATTGCTAAGGCCAAAAATGAGGTTTCTCTCTATACTGCTGAATTTAAAGGTCTTTTGGGTTAGCCACGCTGCCAGAAATTTTGAAACTGTAGCTACAATGGTCATGACAATGGCTACGAAGATGGTTTCAAAATCCTCTACGAAAGAAGCAAAATCGATAAGCATGCCCACCCCAATCAGGAAAAAAGGAATGAAGAGGGCATTGCCTACAAACTCAATGCGGTTCATCAGGGGCGAGGTATGCGGAATAAGGCGGTTGAGGGCCAGTCCGGCCAGGAAGGCCCCAATAATGGCTTCTATACCGGCTGCCTCGGCCAGGAAGGCACCCATGAAAACAATGCCCAGCACAAAAATGTATTGGGAGATGTTATCGTCGAAGCGCTTGAAGAACCAGCGCCCGATAATAGGAAATACCAGGAGCACAATCAGGCCAAAGGCCAGCACAGAAAGGCCCAGCCGTATCCAGAACTGAGTGGAGATCTCACCGGTAGACATACCAACAATAACAGCCAGTGTTAACAGGGCCAGGGTATCGGTAATCATGGTGCCCCCTACTGTAATATTTACAGCCCTGTTTTTAGCCACACCCAGCTTGCTCACAATGGGATAGGCAATAAGGGTGTGTGAAGCAAACATACTGGCCAGCAATACAGAGGCTGGCACCGAAAAGCCAAGAATGTACAAACCGGCAAGTGTACCAAGCGCCATGGGAATCAAAAAAGTGAACATACCAAAGACCATGCTTTTGCGGCTGTTCTTTTTGAAATCTCCCAGGTCTATCTCGAGCCCTGCCAGAAACATAATATATAGCAATCCTACGGTACCAAAAAGTTCTATACTCTCGCCCCGCTGCATAATGTATAGTCCGTTTGGACCTATCAGTGCACCTGCCAATATAAGCCCAATAAGCTGCGGAATGCGCAGGCGCGCCAGTATAATTGGAGTGAACAGTATAATGAACAGGATGATCGAAAATATCAGTACCGGATTCTCTAAAGGCAGAGAAAAGTTTAATTCACTTAATAAGATCATAAGGGTAAAAAATCTTTAAGCCTGTATCTACCAGAAAACAGTAAACAACACAAACGCAGAAGTAGAAGCAGTGTTTGCCCTACCAGGCTGGTAAATTTAAAATTTCTGTTGTCTCTGCCCAAGACTGCCTTAAAATACATAAGCCCCTATAAATCAGTTATTTTTGCTGGAAAGACTGGCCCGTTGTAGGTAAATATCAAACCTATACCAATACCAGCTGGTTGATATTTATAACTGAGGTAATGCTCCGCTTTATTGACTACCTTTGCGCCTATGCAGGAAGACCAAGATTTTAGCCAGTTTAAACTCAATAAGCAGCTGCTCACAGCAGTTGCCGAAGCTGGCTACACCAAACCCACTGAAATTCAGCAAAAAGCCATTCCGCTGATGCTGGCAGGCCACGACCTTTTTGGTATTGCCCCTACCGGCACCGGAAAAACTGCTGCCTATGTGCTGCCTGTTTTAATGAAGCTCAAGTACGCCCAGGACATTCACCCGCGGGCGCTCATACTGGCACCAACCCGCGAGCTTGTAATGCAGATTGATGAGGTAGTACGCCAGTTTGCCAAGTATACCGACCTGCGCTGCCTGCCCCTGATAGGTGGCAAAGGCATAAAACCACAGGCTGAGGCTGCCGCTGCCGGAGTAGACATCATTGTATCCACTCCCCAGCGCTTTCTGGATGTGTATGCCTCAGGCGCCTTTCTGCCCCGTTTTATCAAAACCTTTATTATGGATGAGGCCGATAAAATGATGGACATGGGCTTTAAGGGGCAGATTAACAGAATTCTGGAAGTAGTGCCCCCCAAGCGTCAGAATGCGCTTTTTTCTGCTACCATGCCAGACCGCGTAGCTGAGCTTGCCGGCGATTTTCTGGATTTTCCGGAGCGGGTGGAGGTTGCCCCACAGGCCACCACAGCAGAAACCATTGATCAGCTGATCTACGAAGTACCCAACAACAGAACTAAACTAAATCTGCTGCTGCAGCTGCTCCAGGACCGTGAGCGCTTTACCAGGGTTATTGTTTTTGCTAAAACCAGGCAAACAGCCTCCGATATTGCAAAATATCTGCAGCGCAAGCTGATGGTACCCGTGCGGGTGGTACATGCCAACAAAGACCAGAACTCGCGCAACAATGCCATGGAAGATTTCCGGGAAGGAGAGTCGCACATACTGGTGGCCACCGATATTGCCTCCCGCGGCCTGGATATTACTGACGTAAGCCATGTGATTAACTTTGATGTGCCGCTGGTGTATGATGATTATGTACACCGCGTAGGCCGCACCGGCCGCGCAGAAAAAAGCGGAGAGGCCATTACTTTTGTAACCCCCGACGAACTGTATCATATTACCAAGATTGAGCAGCTGATCAACAAAACTATTGGGCGGGAAACAGTACCACAGGAGGCTATAGCAGAAGAAACGCCCTTTGAGGAGCGTCAGGATATAGCCCGGGAGCTTGATAGGCAGAAGCGTAAAGAGGACCCTGATTTTAAAGGCGCTTTTCACGAAAAGAAGGCCAGGCCAGGCCAGTCGCCGCAGGGTAAGGGTGGCCCCGGTGGCCCCAAGTTCAAGAAGAAGGGACCAAACAAGAACAGTAAGGGGGGCAAAATTGCCGGCAAAGGCGGTAAAAGCGCCCGCCGTAAGCGAGGCTGAGATGGCCGGCAATACCAGGGAGGGTAACCCTCCGTGCATACTACCGTTAAATTTTTAAAAAGGCGTAAGAAATATGCCGTGCATTGCTTAGCATTTTACCCGATTTGGGGTAACTTCGCACGGATTTTGAGCTGTTGTTTAACCATTTGTGATAGGTATGTATATATTAGCAACTGAATATTTACAGTTTGGGGCAAATCTATTCTTCTGGATAGTTGCCATTCTTATCGGGCTTATTGCAGCCGTAAGTTTTCTGGATTTCCGTTCTGTGCACGGACCACAGGCGCCACACCACGAGCCTGAAGATCATGCTGCCTACTGGGAAAGCCGTAAACATGCCGAATCGGTACACAAGGAGTTTCCTAGAGAGAAAGCTGTTGCCTCTAAAGATCCTATTACTGGCAGACCCTGATTTTCAATCTCCCATATAAAGTATTAAAAGCGCCTGTCCTGTCGGAGTGGCGCTTTTTTGTTTTTATTCAGGGAATTCTCTTCCTGCCGGGAGCGTTTTTCTTCACTAAATATGTTGTAGATTTGTGCTGCTTTTCAGCAGCCTGTTCAAATTTCCATCGTTTGAAATTCTATTCCTGTTCCGATGAATATAAATCTTTCACAAACTGAACGTTTCGAAGATCGTCATAACGGCTCCGGCCAGGATGGCATCGCACATATGCTTAAAACAGTAGGCGCCAACTCGCTGGATGCGCTTATTGACCAGACCATTCCGGCGAACATCAGGCTGAAAAAAGCCCTGAATCTTCCTGCTCCCAAAAGCGAGTATACCTTTCTGCAGGATTTCAAGAAACTGGCCTCCAGAAACAAACTGTACCGCTCCTACATCGGGCAGGGCTACTATGGCACCATCACCCCGGGCGTAGTTCAGCGGAACATTCTGGAAAATCCAGGCTGGTACACTGCCTATACGCCCTACCAGGCCGAAATAGCCCAGGGACGTCTGGAAGCACTTATTAATTTCCAGACACTGGTAATGGACCTTACCGGAATGGAAATTGCAAACGCCTCCCTGCTCGACGAAGGTACTGCTGCTGCAGAAGCCATGGGTATGTTCTATGCCTTGCGCAAAGGCAATAAGAAAGATGCCAACAAGTTTTTTGTAGACAAGAATACCTTCATGCAAACCCTGGATATTCTGCAAACACGCGCAGAACCCATGGGCATTGAGCTGGTAGTAGGCGAGCTGGAGGAACTAGATTTGCAAGATGGAGCACTGTTTGGTATGCTGCTGCAGTACCCCAACAAATGGGGTAATGTACAGGACCTGCGCCCCTACATAGATGCTGCGCACGAAAAAGGAGTGTTCATAGGTGTAGCCGCCGATCTGTTAGCGCTTACCCTGCTAACCCCTCCCGGCGAAATGGGTGCCGATGTTGTGGTAGGCACTACCCAGCGCTTTGGCGTACCCATGGGCTACGGTGGCCCGCATGCTGCTTACTTTGCAACCAAAGACGAATTTAAGCGTCTGCTGCCCGGCCGTATTATTGGCGTGAGCAAGGATGCAGCCGGCAACCCGGCTTACCGCATGGCCCTGCAAACACGCGAGCAGCACATACGCCGCGAAAAAGCAACCTCTAACATTTGTACAGCCCAGGTACTGCTGGCAGTTATGGCTGGTATGTACGCGGTGTACCATGGCCCGCAGGGACTGAAGCAGATTGCCGGCCGCATCAATGGGTATGCCCGCCTGATCAATACCGGGCTGGAGCTGCTGGGCTACAGACAGATAAATACTAACTTCTTCGATACGCTGGCTGTGGAGCTGGAAACACCACAGATGGTAGAGGTGTTGCGTAATTCAGCACTTAGCCGCCACATTAACTTTAATTACCGCCCCAACAGCCTGGTAGTAACTCTTTCGATAGATGAAACCGTGCGTATGCGCGATGCCGAAGATATTCTGGCTGCTTTTGCCGAAGCCGCAGGCAAGCAGGAGCTGGCGCTTGTTGCTACCGACGTAGAGATTAGCTTCCCTGAAAATCTGGCACGTACCTCTCCATTTCTGGAGCACGAGGTATTTAACCGCTACCACATCGAGCATGAAATGCTGCGCTACATCAAGCGCCTGGAGAACCGAGATCTTTCGCTGGTGCACAGCATGATCTCGCTGGGCAGCTGTACCATGAAGCTAAACGCCACTGCCGAAATGAAACCGGTAACATGGCCGGAGTGGGGCAACCTACACCCCTTTGTGCCTGCCGATCAGGCACAGGGCTACCGCCAGCTCTTTAATGAACTGGAGGCATGGTTGGCTGAAATCACAGGCTTTGCTGCCGTATCGCTGCAGCCTAATTCTGGTGCACAGGGCGAGTATGCCGGCTTAATGGTAATCCGTGCCTATCATCAGAACCGTGGCGAAGGCCACCGCGATGTCTGCCTGATTCCTTCTTCGGCACACGGCACTAACCCTGCCTCTGCCGCCATGGCAGGCCTACAAATTGTAATTGTTAAATGCGACGAGCGCGGTAACATTGATGTGGCAGACCTGAAAGCCCGTGCACAGCAGTACAGCGACAGGTTGTCGTGCCTTATGGTTACCTATCCTTCCACACACGGTGTGTTTGAAGAATCTATCATTGAGATCTGCGATACCATTCACCAGCATGGCGGACAGGTTTACATGGATGGTGCAAACATGAATGCACAGGTAGGCCTTACTTCTCCTGCCAACATTGGCGCCGATGTTTGCCACCTGAACCTGCACAAAACCTTCTGTATACCCCATGGCGGCGGCGGACCAGGCATGGGCCCCATTGGTGTGGCACAACACCTGCAGCCATTCCTGCCAGGCAGCCCCATGGTAGATATGGGCAACGACAGCGCCATCACGGCAGTTTCGGCAGCTCCCTGGGGCAGTGCCAGCATTCTTACCATCAGCCATGCCTACATTAGCATGATGGGCCCCGAAGGCCTGACCCAGGCAACTAAGCTGGCCATCCTTAATGCTAATTACATTAAGGCAAGGCTTAGCGAGCACTACAAGATCCTATACACCAACAACAATGGCCGCTGTGCGCACGAGATGATCGTTGACTGCCGCGAGTTTAAAAAGGCCGGTGTAGAGGTAGAAGATATCGCCAAGCGTCTGATGGACTATGGCTTTCACGCCCCTACCGTGAGCTTCCCTGTAGCAGGTACGCTTATGATAGAGCCCACCGAAAGCGAAAGTGTAGCAGAGCTTGATCGTTTCTGCGACGCCCTCATCAGCATACGCGAAGAAATTCGTGAGGTGGAAAGTGGCCAGGCCGATGCGCAGCAGAACGTGCTGAAAAACGCACCACACACTGCACAGATGATCATGAGCAGTGAGTGGAACCAGCCCTACAGCCGCGAGAAAGCTGCTTACCCACTCCCTTACACGCGTGAGAGCAAATTCTGGCCAAGTGTACGGAGGGTAGACAGCGCCTATGGCGACCGCAACCTGATGTGCAGCTGTATTCCTGTTTCGGCTTACGAAGAGCAGGATCAGCAGGCGGCCGTAAATGCTTAATATATTTTATCGCTAATATTGAAAATGCCGGCCCTCATAAGGCCGGCATTTTCTTTTTGTAAGAGGTAATTCTTGTTGCCACTGCCACATAGGCAACGGGAATGACTGAAAAGCAAGGGTATGTTTCGAACAGCTTTCAGACCTATTTTTTCAGTGTTATCTTATTTTAGAATAGTAAATTTATCTTATGATTTATTATTGATATTTTAGTACATTAGCCCTATACCTCCCCTGCCGGAAATATATTTTTACAACAGGCAGAACTGGATACAGCTTCTGCAACAGCTTTGCTAAGCTCATTTTTACTGGCCATACAGGCCATATTAAGTGCTGGTTTAAGCTAACGCAGCAGACATATTATGCGGATGACCAGGCATGGGGAGCATTATAGCATTCAACACTCGACTGATCAGGAACATCAATAAATGCACAAACCCTTAACCTATTAATAGCGCACTAAATGAAAAAACTATTACTGACCCTCACGCTAATGAGCCTTTTCTGTGGATATACGATGGCCCAGACAGAAGCCGGATCTAAACTTATTGGCGGAACAGGCACCCTGCACATAAATACTGAAGAGAATGACCCCGACCCTTCTTTTGTTGTGCTTTCGCCGCGTGTTGGTTTTTTTGTGGTAAATAATATTGCCGTAGGTGCCGCTGTACCCTTAGCATTTGCAGCTACAGAAATAGAAACCAATACTTCTCTTGGGCTCACGCCATTTGTGAGAATCTATGTTGGCTCCTCCCCAAGCCGCTTCTTGCTCGAAGGAAGGGCTGGTTACAACTATTCTATCTATAAAAATAAGGAAACTGATGCCAGCATCACTGATAGCTTTACCAGTTATGGCGTAGGCCTCGGCTATGTTCATTTTATTAACCAACATGTAGGCCTGGAGCTGCTCGTGAGTTACGACAAGACCGATGATGAAATGATAACGCTCGACAACAGCCATTTCACTGGCATTAACCTCAACCTTGGACTCCAGATTTACTTAAGCCCCCGCAAATAGATTAGCCCTCTGCCGCCCCTCTCTTTAGAGTACTAACGCCCTGGCTGCAAGTTGGCAATTAAAGTGCGTAGGGATTAACTATGGCTGCTTTTCCACTAGAATAAGTTAGCGGGGGTCATCCCATAGAGATCTGTCTGCTATGCTATGGAAAGAATGTTAGGCACAGAGCCTGAAATTGATCTTATCTACTGCCAGGCACCTTACACTAAGTCTGCAGGCAGTACATAAGACTACTTACGTTCATGAATATCGCTACCGGTGAAAATCAGCTGTACAGGGTATAAAGCAGTTTGCTGACAGTTGGGCAATATGGTACAGTCGCTTACTTAGCACTGGCAAAGCTAAAAGCATACTGCTTGAGCTCTTTGTATGAACCCTCAGGGTAATACATGAGTATGTTTAAGGTTCTTTTAGGAGTAATAAAGTACCCGTTCATCACCTCCACCAGTTCAACTTTGGTAAGCTTGGCCATTTCTTTATGCGTTGTTCTGCCGCTCACCACCTGGCTGTTTACAGACAGTGTTCCTTTATAGGCTTCTTTTGCTATTTTAATATCACCATCATACAAATAGGTAAAGAAAATTTCGCTCACAATTCCTGAATCATCGTCCAGCAGCGAAAGAGAAATACCCAGTTTGTCGTACACAAAGTATTGGTCCATTCCCTTTTTTTGCTCTATCCGGTCGGCTTTACCCAGTAACTTCTCATAATCTTCAATAGTAGAACCTTCGGTAAAAAGCACATTGCCAATGGTAATGGCGTTTTTAACCAGATCTACATTTACCTTAAGCGGAGATTGGGCATGTAGTGTAAACTGCACAAGCAAAAATGCCAGGCACGAAAGCAGGAGGTATCTCTTCATATCAATAAGGGTGGTAACAGCAATACAGTTTCACAGACATAAGTCCGGGGAAAGTAACATTCTTGTGGTGGCTGAATAAGGCTTTAGGAATACTAAAGCTATTGTTTCACTAACTTACTTCTTTTGTTGAACATTTTCAATAGTCAGGCTGCAAAATTATACTAAAACGGTTTGCATATAAGGCGCAGGTTCAGATCTTTAGCTGCATCAGCATTATGCATTTAAAAAGTTCTTCAGTAATTTCAACCAGCAACCAGGAAAATTGTCAATGCCACTCATTCTACCGGTAAAAGGAATAAGCCCCCAGACAGGCGAAAATTGTTTTATCGCCGAAAATGCCACTATTGTAGGCGATGTTGTAATGGGCAACGACTGCTCTGTATGGTTCAATGCTGTAATAAGAGGCGATGTAAATGCCATCCGCATCGGCAATAAAACCAACATTCAGGATGGTGCCGTTATCCATTGCACCTATCAGAAAGCAGCTACCACGGTAGGCAATAATGTATCTATTGGCCACAACGCCATTGTGCATGGCTGCACAGTAGAAGATAACGTACTTATTGGCATGGGCGCCATTGTAATGGACCACGCACTGGTGCAGAAAAACTGCATCATAGCAGCCGGGGCCATTGTGCTGGAAAAAATGGTGTGCGAATCAGGCTTTATTTATGCTGGTATACCTGCAAAAAAGGTAAAGCAGCTTAGCCAGGAGCAGATTGACGGTCTGGATAAAGTAGCCAATAACTATGTGATGTACGGCAGCTGGTTTACTGGAACAGAGCAGTAAAGCTGCTGCAGCAGCTTTACTTGAGGTTTTGCAGCCAGTCGTATAGCCTGTCGGGCCAGGTTTGTAAATAACCGTTTTTCAGCGCAAGCGAATAGCCATGGCCACCTGTGGGATAAATGTGCATCTCTACGGGTACATTTTTATTCTTCAGCGCCTGGAAGAACAACAGGCTGTTCTCTACGGGTACGCCACCATCATCAGTAGAGTGGACGATGAAAGTCGGGGGCGTGTTTGGCTTTACCTGCAGCTCATTAGAGTACAGTTCTACCAGCTTCTGGTCTGGCTTTTCGCCCAACAGGGAGTTTCTTGACCCTTTGTGGGTATAGGCTTCCTTCATGGTAATTACCGGGTAAATCAAAACCATAAAGTCTGGTCTGGCACTTAGTTTATCTACAGCATCACCTGCATCAGAAGCCATCTTCTGATCGAAATGAGTACCCAGGGTAGATGCTAAATGCCCACCGGCAGAAAAACCCATGATACCAACCTTATTTGCATCAATATTCCACTCCTTTGCGTGAGCACGGGTTAACCGCATGGCCCGCCGCGCATCCTGCAGGGGCACCTCATGCCGCACGACAACAGATTTAGAATCTGGAAGTCTGTATTTCAGTACAATGGCAGCAACACCTTTTGAATTAAGCCATTTTGCTATGTCGGTTCCCTCCCAATCATAGGCCAGCACACCGTAACCCCCACCCGGACAAACCACAACTGCCTGCCCGGTAGCGTTTCTTTTTGATGGAAGAAAGACTTCAATAGCTGGCTGCTGCACTTTACTGATCCGCAGGATCTCCTCATTCTGCCGCACTTCTGTTTCGTTGGTCTGGCGGTAGTTTGGAACATTACCCTCCCAGAGGGGTATTTCAATGCCCTGAGCCATGCTTTTAGTTATCATTAAAAAAAATAGACAGAGGAAAGAAAAAAGCTGTTTCATATTAAAAATACCTATTTGCTGCAGTCTGGCACTAATGTAGCTTTTTCGCATACAGGCGATGCAGCATTAATTTCATTAAAGATAAAAACTTGTGAAATTATAGTGCAGCATTTTTAATAATCTGTGGGAATTAGGCCGGAAAATGCACTCCCGGCATAGGTTTTCGCATCTGCAAATAAATTACCTGGCATCTGTGCAGGCTTCCGTTATTAGTCTTACGTTTGGTTTGCAGATGCTTCCTGGGCTTTTTCCAGTATTTCCTCCAGCCGGGCATCTAAAGCAGGTATGTCTGTGAACCTTAAGCCAAATATGTTTTCCAGCAGTGACCGCAGTTCTATAACAGTAGTGATTGTCTGGCGGTCGGTACCTTTGTGGAGGTGGTGCACGGCAAAATCGGTATTGCGGAGTGCATAGCGTACAGCGGGGGCTACCCTGGCAGCAATAAGCCCATTCCGGAAGTGGGAGCCTGAATGATTGCACAGGTACCAGCTGGTTACCTCATAATCGGGCAAAAGCTGCTCCTGCAGGCTAAAACGGTAAAGTGGCTGCCACTCGTTGCGCACCAGGGCCTGTAACTCCCATTCATCATCATTCTTCAATAGCCTGAAATCTTCATGAGAGGTAGGCTGAGCAACATCGGCAACTAATTGTAAAGGCGCCGTAAGCGTTAAGCCGCCAAAGCCCACATCTGCAATATAGTGCTGCTCCTGCACCTCTACCAGCAGCAGCATGTGCCCCCTGGGCGTAATTCTATCGGCAGGGGCATTCCAGCGAACGCGGGCAGCCAGGCCCTTTACCTTAAACCCAATTTGTTTTAACACATGCATTAACAACAAGTTGTGCTCAAAACAGAAGCCTCCCCTCCCGCTCCGCACCAGCTTTTGCCACACAGATTCCAGATCCAGTTGTACTGGCAGGCCTGTAAAGGGGCTTAGGTTCTCAAAGGCAATGGCCTGCGGATGGAGCAAATGAATAGCCTGCAGTGTCTGCAGCGAAGCATCTGCACTGCTGTCTTCAAAGCCTATCCTCTTAAAATATTCAGTAATATCCATTTTTTCAGCTATTTAAAGGTGAAGACTGTGGCCTACATTGATCTATTGCCTGCTCTTATGATTTGCACCCAACCATTCCAGCTTTGGCCGCTAATGGTGGTAAGCCGGTAAAATATCTCCAGAACCACCACTTATCAGCCTGTTGGCACCAATGGTAATGGTAGATGAAAAGATACCTGTTACATAAATATTCCCGTCAGTATCCAGCGCCAGGTCAATGCCCAAGATATAATCATAGAATCTGCCCCCGCTTATACTAAGCCCTGCCTCCTTAGCCCACACCAGGGCTCCTGCCGCATTGTACTTGGCAATGAATACAAAATCATGATCAGGGCTGGTAATCGAATCACGACCAAAGACTGCTTTCCCATAGTGTAAATTGCCCAGCACATAGGTGTTGCCTGCAGCATCTGTAGCAATACTCTGGCTGTTAACTCCTGATGATTCTCCTTTTGTCTGGCTGGTCCACGCCCACCCTTCCGGGGTTTGGGCACAGACATAACCCTTCAGCACAAGGAGGAGAATGGCTAATAAGCACAATAGCAGATAGTGTTTCACTGCCGGCAGGGTTAGAATGGTATATGGGCTGATATAAGTATAGAGGCAGCAGCAATCAGTAAAGCACCCTAACGCTGGTATAAGATATTTACAGCGAGCATAAGGTACTGAAAACTGATTCTGTCTTTCAGGAAATATAGTGCAAAGTCTTTTATGGGACAAGATCCATAACACTACATTCACGATAAACCAATTATCTCAAAACCTACTGTAGCCCATTAACCAAGAAAAAGGCTAAACCCAGGACTAATGCGTATGCGAAAAAACCTGCTTACTCCTCAATCACCCACACATCTATATCGTGAGGAGCGGTTTCCTCGCCGCCAAAGTATGGAAAGAGCTTGTAACCACTAGCCTCCCCACTGCAGGCACGGGGCATGCTAAACTGCTTATCATCCAGCCAGAATATATACTCCTGGTCTTCCAGCAGTATGCGGTAGCTGTGGTATTTGCCCAGGCTTACATCACCTAAATATTTAATGCTACGCTCCCCATTAATATAAGTGTAGCCCAATATCTGCAGAGTACCCTTGTACCAGCGCCAGCCAAAGCGGGCGCTGTTGGTATGGTGCTGATCGCTGCAGTCAGACAAGCCCATGAGCTTGTTTACATCGCCCTGCTTACGTGGGTTTCTGGTAGTGTAAATAGCAGAGCTATCGAATTTGGCCCTGAAGCCAAGGGTGCTTACCTCTACAGGCTTGTACGTTAGCGTTGCATGGTGCTCTCCTGCTTCTATGGTATAATGGGTGTTTCCGGAACCCTGCACCTTCAGTTTAATTTCTTCGGCCTGCGGACCAATTTCAAGGCATGATGCCAGGCCTACACTTAATAATAACGTGAATTATGGATTAATGCGCTGATAGTCAATGCTGTTAAATAGCAAAAGGTTACGGAAATTAAGATATTAGAAGTACGACCAACTAAACACTTAAAATCCAGTAACCTATGCTTAGTGAAGATAAAGAAAATAAGTTGATAGAGCTATTCATCTGCCTTGACGATTTTTGCCTAGCTCTTGAAGAATGGAAAAGCCGTCAACCCCAGTTTCAGGCATCCATCACTAATCATCCATTGATGAGCGATAGTGAAATGCTGACCATTCTGGTCTTTTATCAGTTCTCCGGCTATAAATGCTTTCAATACTACTATGAACAGTATGTAAGCATTAGCCTTAGGAGCTATTTTCCACAGCTGATCAGTTATGAACGTTTTGTTGCTTTAATCCCGCGCCTTTTGCCCGGGCTATATGTTTTTCTCAAGTGGAGAACCCTGCTTTCTCAGCGCACGGGCTGGTACATAATAGATTCTAAACCACTGCCAGTATGCCACAACAGAAGGATTCATAGCAATAGAGTCTTTGATAGACATGCCAGACGAGGAAAAAGCTCCATGGGCTGGTTTTATGGATTCAAAGTACACCTGGTCATCAACCAGCAAGGAGAGATCATCAATTTTGTGTTTACACCAGGCAATGTGGCTGACAATAATCAGGGTGTGCTCAAATATTTACTATCCGGTCTGCTAGGCAAGTGCTTTGGAGACAAAGGCTATATGACAGCTCTATTCGAAGAGTTTTATAAGCAGGGCCTGCAGCTCATAACCAAAGTCAGAGCTAATATGAAAAATAAACTGCTGCTTTTAGAAGATAAGCTTAAGCTTCGCAAAAGAGCAGTTGTGGAGTCTGTTAATGATATTTTAACCTCTGTCTTCGATCTGGAGCATACTCGCCATAGAAGTGCAGTCAATGCCATGGCTCATATGATAGCTGCTCTGACTGCTTATTGCTTCTATGACAGCAAACCTTCTGTGTTCATGCCTGAAAACCAACACCTAATGCTTGAAAACAAGCTTTTACTCGCAGCTTAACCCATAATTCACGTTA
>JAESGL010000083.1_pt1 | contig 171337 bp, 126 predicted proteins | sample 9269711 | NCBI WGS metagenome assembly JAESGL01 (sample SAMN14515918, study PRJNA621676) | algae metagenome | isolation source: Kastovskya adunca ATA6-11-RM4 and co-occurring heterotrophs from soil and... | place: Chile: Atacama Desert | collected 2011-06-27 | reverse complement strand
AACGTGAGTTATGGATTAATTCATTGATAATCAAGGGCGTTAAATAGCAAAAGGTTACAGAATTTAAGATATTAGAAGTACGACCAACTAATCACTTAAAATTCAGTAACCTATGCTTAGTGAAGATAAAGAAAATAAATTAATAGAGCTATTCATTAGCCTAGATGATTTCTGCCTAGCTCTTGAAGACTGGAAAAGCCGCCAGCCGCAATTTCAGCTTTCAGTTACTAATCATCCTTTGATGAGCGATAGCGAAATGCTGACTATCCTGGTCTTTTACCAATTTTCCGGCTATAAATGTTTCCAGTATTATTATGAGCAGTGTGTAAGCATGAACCTTAAGAGCTATTTTCCTCGCCTAATCAGCTATGAACGTTTTGTGGCCTTGATTCCCCGGCTTTTGCCAGGCCTGTATGTTTTTCTCAAATGGAGAACTTTGCTTTCCATACGTAGCGGCTGGTACATAATAGATTCAAAACCATTACCGGTGTGCCACAATAGAAGAATTCATAGCAACAGAGTATTTGATGCAAATGCTAGAAGAGGGAAAAGCTCCATGGGCTGGTTTTATGGCTTTAAAGTGCACCTGATCATCAACCAGCAGGGAGAAATCATTAATTTTGTCTTTACACCAGGCAACGTGGCTGATAATAATCAAGGTGTACTTAGGCACCTTTTCAAAGGCATTAAAGGCAAGTGCTTTGGAGACAAAGGCTACATGACAGCCCTCTTTGAAGAGTTTTACCAGAAAGGTCTGCAACTCATTACCAAGGTAAGAAGCAATATGAAAAACAAGCTACTGCTTTTAGAAGATAAGCTTAAGCTTAGAAAAAGAGCAGTTGTTGAATCCGTCAATGATATTCTCACTTCTGTCTTTGATCTAGAGCACACCCGTCATAGAAGTTCAGTCAATGCAATGGCCCATATGCTTGCAGCTTTGACAGCTTATTGCTTCTATGACTGTAAACCTTCTGTTTTTCTTCCTGAAAATCAGCCCCTATTGCTTCAAAATCAAGATTTGATGGCTGCCTAATCCATAATTCACGTTAAAATACATTGTAAGCGTTAATTCCCATACCAGATGCCTGGTAGCATTGGCTGCAATCTGTCAGAATATACAGATCCTATATTAATATTTTGCCCGGAACCTCTTATGAGGAGCAGGTAGTTGTACTGGCAGCCATTTCCGGAATAAAATCGCTCCAAAATCCGGTATTGTATTTATTCCACGCATGGCAGCCAAAAGGCAGCTCATTTTCATTGAGCTCATACAATAAGCCGGGATGCAGCTCAAAAGAGAATTTTGATGCCTCTAGTGGAGTTGGGACAGATAGCACCTTTCGCTCCTTGGAAAAGATCATAGTTAGTACAAAATCTTCATGATGTTTGTAAAAAATAGCCATTGGTGTTTTCCGAAAGCCAGATGGTAATCCCTGAATGAGATAATCGTACGTTAGCTGAACCTTGCTTTTGACACTTAGGTGTTTAGTTGTTAATATATCAAACAGGTTAAAGTACTTTTGCCATGTGTGCAAAAGCTCCATCATTGCAGATACTTTTCTTAAGGAGAACCCCCCATTCATACCTTCGGAGAATTGATATTTGTCGTCTTCTTTACTATCAATAAATCCTGGTGCTCCTATAAAATCATATCCTTTAGAACACCAGTAAGCCAATTCATCTTTGAATACATACGCATCGAGCTGATATATTAATATGTATTCAAAATTGATATATCTCTTAGTAAATTCTGTTGATAGCATAAGGCGGTTATACCCAGAAATGCCTTTGAAATAAGATTTATCAAAGTAGTCTACTGCTGGTGTACCAGTTGACGGGCAAAGGTCATAGTAACGACTAAGATCAAGCCCTTCAGGTGCAACAATCCTTATTTGGTAACTTCCCAGAACATCTAAACATTGTTTGAAAGACAAAGTCTCATATTTGTCAGGTACCTCTTTATAGATTGGAATAGTAATAACAACAGTAGTGTTTTTCATGGCTTCATTCATTCATTCTTCTTATTGAAATAGTCTTGAAGTTTGCAGGATGAATATCTGCAATCGTTTAACTTATTTCTTTCTTTCAGCAAAGGTTATGTTAAAATAACCTCAATCTCTTTTGTATAGTATCTGCGTTGTTAAACTTGATATTATATGCTCTCTCTATACAGCATAGTCGTTTCCTTCTCTATTTTAAAGGAAGCAGTGCTGCTGGGGAATTCTCTCTGCTAACGGTGTCCATACCCTTACTGCCAGTAATTAATTTCTTTTTGTTTATAAAGGGCTTTTCTGCTACTAAATAAAACAGGTAAGATGCAGCCACAACAAGGAACGTTCCTGCAGTAATCATAAATATAAGCCCCGCAAGAGACGACAGTTGTAAGGGATGTAGCACATATTGGCTGATTAGCTGTAGTAGAGGCGCATGTACCAGGTAAATACTATATGCAAAGGTTCCAATAAAGACAAGTGGGCGGCAAGACAGTATGCGATGCAATGAAGGTAGCTTTCCGGAGGCAAGAGCAATCAGCAAAATAGCAGCAGTGCATCCTACCATAAGATCTAACAACACCCATTGCTCTTTCATTAAGTGAGCAATGGCTGTTAGTAGCATAGAACCAATCACCAAATGAAGCCAGGGGAGGCTTTTATTTAGCTCAGCAAATGATTTCTGTTTAGCATAGGCAAGTTGAGTAGCTAACATTCCCATGCAGAACAAGCCAATATAATGCGGACTTATACCAGTTTTTCCAAGGTTTAATCCCGTGGGCTCAAGCATAAACCATAAAGCAAAAGAAACAACCACGGCAAGAAAGGTTGTGAAGAATGGACCTCGCTTTTTCCAGGATACCACCAAAAGAGGAAAAAGAAGGTATATACGCCATTCTACTGAAATTGACCAAAATGCATAATTTATCTTTGATTTTGTACTTAAAAAAACATCCTGGAGTAATGTTAAACGAGTAAATATATCCCAATTGGTTACAGGAATAGAGCCATCCCAATGGGTTCCGGTTTTATTGCCGATCAGGGTATATATTAACAAGAGTGTAAACGCCAGGGCTAAGTAGTAGGGGGGAAGAATACGTTTTGCCCTCTTCAGGAAAAACTGCCAGCTGCCTTCCTTTAAACTACCATTGTTTCGTACAATTGGCAGCATCAGGCAAAATCCGGAGAGTACAATAAAAATATCTACTGCGTAATGCCCCTCGTTTGCCAGCTTATAAATGATTTTTTGAGGAAGTGAATTCCATTCAATGGCAACGTGCATACTTGCATGATGTATCACAACATACAGAGCGGCCATAGCTCTAAATCCATCAAGAAATTCAAGATGCCTGGGTATAGAAGTAACTTTAGCAGTTACCTCTTGCACCTTTTCATGAGAAGATACCAGCATAATAAACAGGGAGAGAGATGGAACAAGTATCCAGTGTGTATATCAATTAAGTAAGTCTGTTGTGCAAATCACTACGATCGATCATTGGGTTTGCTCTTAATCATGTCTTGTTTGCATTCTATTTGCCTGGCGTTTGATGACATAAATACAAAGAAGGCAAGGATAATGAAGAGGTAATTCTGGAAAGGATGGTAATTACCATAATAGGTTGCCGATGTGCCATTTATGACCATGTATGCCAGCAGATAGGAGATCAGGATCATGGCCGGCTTGCCTTTATTGAACAGAGTTATAGATTGTGAAAAAACAGCAAACAGTAAGAGTAAGTATATTACTAGTCCTAGATAGCCAATATCAAATATTACCTGAAGTGCTGTATTGTGTGTTACTGATGAGATCAACTTCTGTTCCTTGGTTTCATAACCAAACTTGTCTTCCATATAATATTTGGTTAATCCTATTCCATAGGGACCATACTCGCCAAATCCCACTATATGTTCCGGCTTAAAATCAGAAAGCTCTTTGTTTGCCGCCATATAGATGAATGCCCTGGAATTTCCGGTAGCAATGTCTGCACTACTGCTTCTGGAAATTTGAGACATAAAGGAAGTGTTGGCAGTAACTTGAAGAACACTGATAAACAGAAGATTTGAAAAAGGGAGCAGCCAAACCGAATATTTGATCAGGCTTAACTTATTAAACGAAAACAAGGCATACATTCCAAAAACACTGATAACGGCAGTGAATAGGTTAGCCCGCGAATCGCTCATCAGGATGATGATCAATCCTATTATTATATAAGATATAAGAAGCAGTTTATCTTTGAGTTCACGGGCTTTCACATGCTTTAAATAAGCAGCACTTAAAACTACCAGGAAACCTCCCAATGACCCTATACTAGCCGGATGAGTATCTGGGTATAGCGGGAATATCATCTTCTTTGTGCTAACACCTATAAACCTGAAGGTAGTAGCTGCTACATTTGCATATGTTGGTTCTAAAACAAAGGCTATAAAGTTTACAAAACAAAAGATTCCTAAAATGTGAATAACAGCCTTCAGAAATTCTTTTTCAAAGTTTTCAGTTTTTACTGCTTTTTTCTGATATAAAAAGTAAATGAACAGCGGTATGAGCGCAATAGTAAAAGAATTCTTAATAAACGAAAACTGAGTATTTAAGAAATTGTGTGTGCGCCAAAAGCTGATGATAAGTAGTAGCAGGAATAAAGTAAATAAAAGAAAGCCTCTTGTATTTATAATAGGGGTATAACTAATCCTGCCATATTGTAATGGTAAATAGTATACGCAGCCGGCAAGCAAAGATACAATGCTGACCAGGTCCCAGATAATACCACTACCGAAAAAGGTTTCTGGCTCAAAAATATTAACCAATAAAAAGATAATTAAGAATATCATCTGATTACTAAGCTGGCTGGTAAGCTAAAACTCTGTCATCAATGTTATGGTATACTTTGGCCACAACTTTCTCCCAAACATATTCCTGAGCTTTTAACTGCGCATTATCTCTCATAGCACGTATCTGTTCAGGCTTGGAAATCAATTGTATCAACACCTCTGCAAGACTATTCACCACTTGTTCTTCAGATTTTCCATTGGTGGTAATTATACGGCTACAGCTTTTATCTACAATTTCCTTTGGTCCTCCCAGGTCGAGGCATACTATGGGTAAGCCAAAAGAAAGTGCTTCTACGGTAACATTGCCGCTGGAATCATGCATGCTTGGAAAAAGAAAGATGTCGTATTCCTGGTACATCTGAAAAAGCTCTTCCTGAGATACCCTGGGCAACCATTCAATTTTATCCAGAACGCTACTATTGCGGGCTACGTCTTTAAACCATTGTTCCTCAGATCCGGAACCCACAATGCTAAAAGTAACCGTTGAGTTTTGTTTAAGAATGTTGGCATATGCACGGATAGCCAGGTGAACCCCCTTCCAATACTCAAGCCTTCCCGCAAAGAGTATTTTTATGTGGTCATTCTTTTTAGGTGCTATTTCTCTTTCACTGAAAATGTCCTTGGATATACCAACCTCCATTACAACCTTGCATTTAGCATGGTACCTTTTAGGTATAAACTTTAGATTATCGCTTGTTTTGAGTAAGATTAAGTCAGTTGTTGCATAAGTGATATACATTAACGGATTAACCAGTACAGATAAATTTGCACAATGTCTTATTGCTTCTTTCAACCTGAATTTCAGGGGGAGTTCCCGCTGTAACTGTGGGGTACTTACCTCGCCTCCTCCTACCGGTCCTAATATAAAAGGAGGTGGGAGCAACCCAAGAAATACAGGTGTGCGAAAAACTCCTAAAGTGATCAGGTGAACTAAATCTACATTTACCTTGGTAAGAAATTTCTTCAGGTATAAATAGGAGCCTATCTGCCAGAAAAAATTGTAAATATGAGCAAGTGGGCCTAAATCCCTGTAAATAATCCTTTTTATCCACAGCGGCAGGCGGTAATAGATAAAGGTCAGGTTTTCAAGCTTGTTATATTTTTCAATATAAGGTCTGGATTCATCATTGGTAAAAACTATCACCTGATGGCCTTGTAAAGCTAACTGCTCGGCAAAATTCCAGCCGATAGAAGGTTCACTGCCGAAATTTGGTGCACAGGCATAAGCAGATAATAATATTTTCATAAGTATACTACTTCACTTCTTCCGCTTTATTAAGAAAGGTAGGCATCTTCTTCTTCCTCATGATGTGGATTGCTTTTACTTTATCTTTTTTGGCTGTAATATAATTTCAAAACTTTAAGAAAACCGGGGCAATATCTCTTTTGTGGATGATTAAATGTGTAAGTGTGAATACAGAAATGCTTACTTAAAACTGCTCGTCTTCAAATCATTATCTATGGATATTTTTCTTTGTGATGTAATTGAAAAGTATACTATAGATGGGAACTGATAATGTAGCAGCATAAATATATATTTGAGATCCGGGGTAAAGCTATATTAATTATCCCTTGCTTCCGTAATCGTACTGTCTGTAAGTCTTTTATAATAGTACTTCAGCCTTTTATAAGTATAATTGGCCCTGAAATAAGGCCTTAACAATTTTCCTTCCAGATTAAAGCTAACTGTTTTGTTAATCAACCCTCTGTAATGAGATACTTGCAAACCTCCCAAGAAATGAATAATTGAGGGCTGAAAGCTGCCTTTCACATAATTTGAATGTACCACCGGATGTAATGGTTCTTTAGCATCAAGAACTGCATCATAGGTAGTAATGTATATGTCAGAAGCTGGTGAAGATACAGATGCCGGCAGGTGGCCATATTTTTTCTCCGCAGCCATTTGGTAAGCAGTAGCTAAATAGGGTTCATCGGCGGCCTGCCAGAACTTAGATGCTATAAAGGGCTTGTAAGGATATGTTTGCATCAAATCACCATATTTTCTGACAAAAAAGTGTCCTGCATCATCTGCAGCCCGGCCAATGAACCCGGAGTTAAGCCACATATTATTTACTTTATAACCAGCTTTTGCAGCTACATTGCAAAAATCAATCTTGCCCCACAGTTCACCTTTAGGCAGGTAGTCTCCATAGATGGCCATTGAATTCTCCTCAATAAGTGTAAAGATTGATTTAAAGCAATCTTCAAAGATGTAACAATCAGCATCTAAGAATAAAGTATCGTAATTTTTGATCAGATCGTCAGCAAGAATTTTACTTTTGATCCGAAAGCTTTCATGCAGCCATGATTTGGCTTCATCACTTTGATGGTAGCGATTTGATAGGTTTACTACTTTTATCCATTCGGGGACCTGGTAATAGGGCAGCTTATCTTTATCAGCAAAGATGATGTATTCGTACCGTTCCTTGCCGAATCGATGAGCCGATATCATCAAAGCAAGTGCCATGCGGTAGTAATATTGTGATCCCAGGGCTAATGTAATAATAGCTCTTTTTCTCATTAGTTAAATTTTTATTCATGTACCCCTGCCAGTGGCAACTGATCTTTTTTACACCTAATTTAGCTGCATTACACGCCTCAATGCCAATATATTAGTAGGCAATAAACACCCTCTAGTACTCCTGTTTGAAATGGGCCAGTTTGTTAATTACCAATAATGGGCTTATCAGTGTTGCATTGGCAGGTTATCCAATACCTGACAAAACCGAATGAATTGCAGCCAGGTAATTTTTTTTAGAATATCTTTCGCGCAATTTTAATCTTGTTTTATTAATCTCTTCAGGGCTAAGGTTTAGCACATCTTCTAAAGCACCTGCAAAAGAGTCAAAATCATCTAAACTGAATTTTCCGGCACAGTTATCGTACGATAAGATTTCTGCTACAGAGGTTCCTTCAACATAACAAACAGGTGTATTCAGAAAATAAGCTTCAATGGAGGGAAGGCCAAATCCCTCAAATTCTGATGGAAACATTAAAGCTTTTGCATTTCTGATTTCTTCAACAAACTTTTCAGAATCTAGCTGTGGCTTCATAGTCACCCTTTCCATCGAATTTGCCAGAGCTTTAACTTCCGGAGTGAAATTGCCTACAAGATGTAATTCAGGTAAATCTTTTCTGATTTTTAAGAGCTGTTTCCAGAAATTAAGAAGATGTAGCGTTTTTTTATAAGGATGCTGTGATGCTAGATGTACTATATAGTTTCCCTTATGGTTTGGGTCTCCGGCTTCCAGATCTTCAAAATCTGAAGCCTCATATGTAACATGTATTTTAGGTACCGGAATGCCATAACGCTCACAAAAGTCCGTAATTTGTTGTTTGGCATTGAGTGAAACAGTCAGCACATAATCGCTTTTTCTAATGCTTGCTTTCATAAGCCCAAGCCAGTAAGTAAAATCCAGCTTACTTCGGTATTGGGGGTATTTATCAGCTAAATGCTGAATCAGGGTATCATGAATAATGCTGACCACTGCTCCTTTTGGTTTGCCAACATACGATATATACCCTTTTGGGTAAAACCAGATATCAGGCCTGATTGACCTGAGAAACATTGGGTGAAGGTTATCAGTAACGATACGATTTACTTTACCATTATCCGTTCTCCAGGGCAGCATATGTTGCACCACCTTCTCATTGTCGAAATTAAAAGAGGATTTTGATACTATCTGGGATATTGAATAATCTGGCACATTCACTAAAGAGCCCATCAGGGTTTTGGTTATGTTGGTAATGCCAAGGCTCCTGTCGCGATGAGGATTTTGATCAGCTAAATAAAAGGCAATATTTTTAGACATGCTTGAATGAGGAGTTGTTAAAGTAAATAGCAATTATATCACTGATCAACTAAAGCATTAGCTTAATATCCATCAAGCTAATGCTTTGCCGTACTTGATATGCCTGTAGACATCAAGTATCCTAAGCTTCAGGATGATCGGAATTAGATATGACTTGCCAATAAGGCTGATTATGCTAAGAAAGCCTATGTAGCGGTATGGCCATGGAAAATGATTTTTTGCTATCTCGGCTCGTTCTAAAGCAACTTTCCGCATGTTCTGAAAGCTAAAACCACCATGTTTATATAAAATTAAAGGTTTATCCATGAAGTGTAGCTTGTGCAAATTTTTCATTTTGCGGTAGTATTTAACCAGCCATTCGTAATCGGAAGTTATTCTTAAGTCAGTTGAGTATGAGCCTACAATATCAAAAGCCTTTAGTTTTACAAACATGGTTTGGTGGCAAATAGGGATCGTCATGTATAAACCGAAAGGATTTATTGGTTTGCCTGTAATGTATTTTAACGATTGTTCTCCATTACTATCATTCATCACTTTCCCATACAGAATATCAATATCCTTGCCTTCTTTCAAAATAGCATTTACCTCACCCAAGGTTTCATGTGAGCAGTATTCATCGCCAGCATTCAGAAAGTTAATGTACATTCCGCCTGCCATTTTTATTCCCTTATTCATGGCATCATAAATGCCATTATCCGGCTCGCTAATCCATTTACTGATCAAGTGTTCATAATGACGTATTACGGCCAGGGTGCCGTCTGTTGAACCTCCATCCACTAGTACAAATTCATATTCTTTGTAGTCCTGATCGGCTATACTTTTTAGCGTCTTTTCTAAATTTTCAGCGTCATTATATACAACAGTGAGTATGGTAATCAAAGGCTTGGATGGTGGTACCTTGGTTAACGAATTCATGCTTCTAGGTTAAGTAAATACCAGGTTAGAGATACAAATTTTCAGGAAAAGCGTAGCTGTTGCCCTTGTAGTGTTTTGGTAAGCATAAAGGGCAGCAGGCTTAGGAAAAAGCTCTGCTTACTTCTTCCACCTTAATGTTTTTCTTAACCCAGGGTTCAACCTTTTTTCTTTCTGCTTCATACCAGCCTACAATTTCTTTCACCCCTTTTTCCATAGAAAAGGGGGGTGTGCCTAAGTATTTATAAGTTTTCTCAATAGGAGTCAGATAATCCTGGGTCATGCTGTTGAAACGGGTAGAAGTGATTGGAAATGAGATGTTAAAGTGTTTTAACAAATCGCCTGTAAGAGCTAGCCCTTTTACCATAGAGGTTGGTATTACTCTGACTGTTTTTCCGGTTAGTTTTCGCGATACACATTGCACCCACTCCAGTAAATTGATGGCCTCATCTCCTACATAAAATACCTGCTGGTGTACCCTGGCTTTGTCAGAGAAAAGGATTTGCTGTATTTGCCATACAACATTCCCTACATAGCCATAGGCCCGGTATACATCTTTTTTGCTTGGATGGAAATACAATCCTTTTTGCATTACTTTGAACATTACATCTCTGTAGCGCAGAGAGTAAGGGCCCCATATGGTTTGTGGTCTGATAATGGTCCAGCTGCAATCCAGGTTTGCTTCTCGGGTATAGCGCTCGGTCAGTACCTTACTTACACCATAAAGGGTAAATGGGTCAAAATCCTCATCATGTTTTGGTAAATAGCCTGCCTTACACACAAACATGGAGGAGGTTATGATGGATCTTTCAACCGAAGGGGTGTTCCTGATACAATCTAAAACATGTAAAGTGCCTTCTGTATTCTGGATATATTCATTTAAATCGCCGTCGAGCTCGTAAATATCAGTATCAGTTCTGGCGGCAAGGTGGATCACTGCCGTGGGCTGATAGGAGGAAAATATCTCCTGCAAAGCATTCTTATCCATTATGTCACAATCTTTCCAGAATGGAAGATGTAAATGGTTAAGGGGAGGGTTCCAATCTACATTGAGGAAAGAAATCCCTTTTTTAAGAAAATTATCTACCAGGTTAGTGCCTATAAATCCGGATCCTCCTGTTATTAATACCTTCATATGTTGGATAAATAAGTGCTTGAATAATTACTTAGTGGTAGTTTCTAAAAACATGTTTCCCGTTATGCAGAATAACCATCTGGTATGATAAGGCTCTGGAAGAGAGCTTTTCTGCATTACTGTCGGGTTGTTTTAGTGAATCAGCTTTAAGATATATGATGCTTATCGCCGCTTATCTATTATGAAATTTTATGTGCTTTGTGAGGCAGAATACTTTTAGCTGCCAGCCACAAAAACCTGCTGTTTCCGATCAGGTATCTTTTCCACAAACGCTTAGGCTCCAGGTAAAAACGGTAGGCCCATTCCAGCGATAAATCTCTTGCCCATTTGGGTAGCCTTTTCTCCAGGTCGGCATAGGTAAGGAAAGCCTGACCCAAACCAAGCATGCATGCCTGAATTTGCCCTTTGTGTTCATGCATCCATTTTTCCTGTTTAGGGCAGCCCAGCGATACAAAAACAAGATTAGCCCCGGAGGCATTGATCATGTCTACTACCTCTTTATCTTCTTCGGGTGTTAAGGGGCGAAAAGGAGGAGAATAAGCGCCTGCAATTGTTAATGCAGAAAATTCATCCTGGGCCTTTTGTTTAATTCTTTCTAGTACATCATTTGTTGAACCATAGAAAAAAACCGACAGATCCCTTTTTTCAGCTTCCCTTAGAATGTCAGGAAATAAATCCATGCCACAGGCCCGTTCCTGCTTATTTTTGTACTGCAGGTTCATTAAAACAGAAAGTGGTTTGCCATCTGGGGTTACAATGTCTGCCTCATTCACCACCTGGTTGAAGGCGGGTGTCTGGTAGGCGTCCATCAGCATATGTACATTGGCAAAGCATACGTAAGATGACTTCCTTGCATCTGCCAGTAGAATAATATTATAGAGATACTGACGGTAAGTAGCCGCTGTAATCCAGGTATTGAATAGTTTAATTTTGGGGAGCATAAGCAGTAATAATACTGGCGAAATAATATCTAATAAGCCTCTTCCTCTCCCTTCACCATGTTAACTACTGTTTTACCAATAATTTTCAGGTCCAGGCTAAGGCTCCAGTTTTCAATATATTGTAAATCATGCTCTACGCGCTTTTTCATCAAGATGGTTTCTTTTGTTTCACCCCGGTAGCCGCTTACCTGGGCAAAACCAGTGATGCCGGGCGTTACCCAGTGCCTCTGGCTGTACTCTTTTATATCTTTAGGATATTCCTGTAAATGAACCAGCAGGTTAGGGCGTGGACCTACTACAGACATATCGCCTATCAGTACATTGTAGAATTGTGGCAGCTCATCCAGGCTGGTTCTACGCAAAAAAGCACCTACTCTGGTAATACGGTTGTCATTTTTGGTAGCCTGCTTTTGCTGATCGCTATCTACCTTCATGGTGCGGAATTTATAGCACCAGAAGAGTTTATTGTTTTTGCCAGGACGCAACTGTTTAAAAAGTATCGGGCCCGGAGAACTTAATTTAATTGCCAGGGCTATAACAGGAAAAACACTAATAAAAAGGACCAGCAGAACAAGAGCAGAAAATACTACATCAAAAGCTCTTTTGATCTGGTGATTTTCAAATAGCTGCAAGGGTATTCTTCTTGAAGCGATGATTGGTATCCTGCTATCGTTGTACAGCAGAGTGTCTACTCGTCTGCTAAAATCTATGCCTTCAATCTGAGGTACAATTCCCAGAAATATAAAATGCTCGTCGGCAAACTGCATCAGGTCAGTAAAGTATTTCTGCTGCTGATCCAGGGCGTAGTAAATCTCGTTGATATTGTTTTCAAGACAGTATTGTTTAACTCCTTCCAGGCTGCCCAGGTGAAAGGGTACATCTTCCAGCCGGGTAGGAATTTGATTGTCGAAAAAGCCAAGATATTGAACAGGTAGTGACGTAGTGGTAAGAAAATACCTGCTTAATTCTTTACCTCTGGAAGTGTTACCAACGATAATTACATTTTTACGATTAGGCGACATATGGCGGAGCACCTTATATATGCGGTGCATAAACATACGTGCTATTACAACAGTACCTATGGTAGCCAGGCACAGCACCGATAGTATTCCAAGCGGAAGCATGCTCTCGTTTCGCAACCCCATGGAAAGCAATACCAGAATAAAATAAATTATGCCGGATAGTCCTGATCGGATAATTATTTTTTTGATTCTGTCAATATTTTCCACCTGATAAGTGCCGGTCATCAAACTGGCCAGGGTCCAGCATAGGGCTAAGTTTACACTTACCAGCAAATAGTCCTGTAGATCAATACCTATGTCTGGCCAGTAGACTTTTATCTGATCAAGCAGAAAAAGAATAATTCCAAAATCAACGACAGACAAAGCCATTGGAATCAAGGTGGTATACTGGTGCTTTCTTAACATCTGATAATCAGGAGAGAGCATACTTTATATAATTAGCAAAGTACAAAAATGCAATTTCGGGAATAACATTACATCAGGATTTGGGCTTCTGCGGGGAAGTAAATCTGATGCAATATAATACTGCGCTTTGTTTATTTGCATTTATTTAGGAAAAAAAGTTAAATAAAAGTTATTCTTTATTCTTCTGATCAACTTTAAAGCTTTGTTAAACAGGTTGGAAGCTTAGATAATGGTCCTTTTATTACGCAGAATATTTAGAATGAAGCAGCTTAAAAGCTAACGCTATGCCTATAAGTTGTTCATGGTCATGACTTATCATGAGTGTCTAAGCATTAAAATTCAAGAAAAGAGCAAGCGGCATAAACCAAAAATGCGCTAACGGTGAAGATATAAATTCTAACGGGGTAACTACATAGTGTCTGCTAGATAGCACATTCATAAATTGTTCTGTTAAAAAGGGATATAGCAATTTTCATCAACTGCAAAAAATCTGCATCTTCTCACCAAAATTGTGCAAGTGTGCGGGAATGATAATTATCTTGAGGAGATTGAGCAGGATGGGCACGAATGCTTTAGGGAAAAGTATGGGGGATATTATAATTTTTTTTAAATCTTAACAATATTTAACCTTATCTTAAGCTTATAGATAATAGCTTTTTTTACCTTAGCATTCTTCACTAAAGCGGTTCAGCGCATGAAGCATTTTTTCGCCTTTCTGTTAGGTCTCTTGGTTTGCACCTATACTGCCCATGCTCAGTTTCCGGGAGGGGGTGCTGCTGCAGTGAAGGGTACCATAAGCGGACGCCTGCTGGATACACAGACCAGTGCACCAATACCATATGCCACTGTTATTCTTTTGATGGCGCAAAAACCGCCAAAGCAGGAGGGCCCTGCAACAGATACGGCTGTTTTTAAACCCTGGAAGCAGATAAATGGCGCCCTTACCGAAGAAGATGGCAGCTTTAAGCTGAAGGATGTAAACCCTGGTGAATACAAGCTTGAAATCTCGTTTCTGGGCTACGAAAAAAGAAGCTTTGAGCTCAGTACAAGCGGAGCAAAACCCGATCATGACCTTGGTAATATAAAGCTCAATGTCTCTGCCAAAGTGCTTGACGGCGTAACGGTAACAGGGCAGCAGGCGCTGATCGAAAATCATGTAGACAAGGTTGTTTTCAACGTGGAAAACGACCCATCGCTCTCTGGCGGAGATGCCACCGATGTGTTGCGTAAAACGCCTATGATGTCGGTAGACATGGATGGCAATATTTCCCTGCGGGGCAACAGCAGCGTGCGCCTGCTCATTAATGGCAAGCCATCCTCCCTTTTTAGCGGCAGTGTTGCCGAGGCACTTCGCAGTATCCCTGCTGATGAGATCAAGAAAGTAGAGGTTATTACCGTTCCTACAGCCAAGTATGATGGCGAGGGCTCCAGCGGCATTGTAAACATCATTACCAAGCGTAAGGGTATGGAGGGCTTTAAGGGAGATGTAAACCTGAACGCCGGTATCAGGGCCGTGGGTGGTGGCGGCAGCCTTAACCTGGGCAGGGGCCGCTTTGGGTTAAATGGCAATGTGTTTGGCAACTATGGATTTGAGCGCGAAAGCGGCAACAGCCTGTACCGGGAAACCTACGGAGAAAATCCCCAGCGCCTGCTGCAGGAAGGAGAAGGCCGGAGCTCCTTTAATTTTCTGTCGGGCAGAATAGGCGCCTTCTATGATTTTAATGCCTACCACAGCCTGAATACCTCCGTGAGCATGCACGGATATTCTAATGATAATGTTTCCCAAACCCTTAGCCAGCGGTACAGCGGTAGCAGCACCCAGGCATTTGAGGAAATTATGCGCATTAGCCAGATGGAAATGAGCAACCGCTCCTTCGACTGGACAACCGATTACCGGCGTACTTATGAAGGCAGCGACCGGGAGCTTGCGCTGGCATTCCAGATGTCGGGCAACCTTTCCAATACCCTGAACCGTTTTACAGAGGAGGGCGACCGCTCACTGGCCAACAACAATACCAACGATAGCGATAACATGGAGTATACCTACCAGCTAGATTATACCGAACCCTTCGGAAAATGGGGCAAGCTGGAAACTGGCGGTAAGGCGCTGCTTCGGCGCCTTACCAGCGAATTTACTGCCTTTGTTGGCCCTGGTATTGGCCAGGACCAGGAGATTGACCCCAGCCAGTCTGACAGGTTCAGCTACGATCAGGATGTAGTAAGTGCTTACTCTTCTCTGAATTCAAAGCTAAGCAAGAAGTGGGGGCTGGTTACAGGGCTGCGCTATGAGTATACACGCATTGGTTTTCAGTTCAGGGACAACCCGCTGAATGCCAGCAACGAGTACAGCAGCTTTTTACCAAGCGCCATTGCCAGCTACAACATCAGCCAGGCTACCAGCCTCAAGGGCTCCTATACACGCCGCATCCAGCGCCCTAATCTTTATTACCTGAACCCTTACGTACGCCAGTCGTCAACGCTTTTTATTTTTCAGGGTAACCCAAAGCTGGCGCCCGAAATCACCGATCAGCTGGAGCTCTCGTTCAACACCATGATCAAGGAAAACATAGTAAATCTTTCTGTTTTTTACCGGAACACACAGGATATGATAGAATCTTATCAAAAGATTCAGCAGTTTGAGGGCGATACTGTTACTTTAAGTACCTACCTGAACGTTGGCAGCAACCAGTCTTTTGGTGCCAATATGTTTACGAATATAAAACTCACCAAATGGGCCAGCCTGTTCCTGAACGGCAATGTAAATACCTATAATGTATCCAGTGTTGCTTTAGACAGGAGCAGAAGCGGTGTAGGCTTCAATGGCAATAGCGGTTTCAACTTTAAGTTTGGTAAAGGCTGGAAAGCAAATACCTTTATCTATTACCGTAGTGCGCAGCCAACCCTTCAGGGTCGCAGCCCGCAGTATATGTTTGTAAATATGGGTGTATCTAAAGATATCCTGAAGGAGAAAGGCTCCATTGGTCTTTCTGTTGCCAACCCCTTCAGAGATGTTATGGAGTTCGAATCAGAAGTAAACGGTGATAGTTTCTATCAGACTACCGCCTATCGGTATCAGCAACGCGATATACGCCTAAGCTTCCGCTACAGCTTTGGCGATATGAAGTTCCGCCAGCGCAACCGCAGCTCTAAAATCTCTAATGATGATGTGAAAAGTGGTGGCAGCCAGGGCGGTGACGGAAACTGATCTTTGTCTGCCCAATGTTTACTACCTACAATTCCTGCTGCTTCACTAAACTTAAGCTGGCACGGCCACAACTTCTTTGCGGCAGTCACTAACAGGGCTGTGATCCTATGCTATTTTCCCTCCATATAATCTGGCAGAGTCTTATTTACTGTTGTTTTCTGTTCTTAGAAAAACGTGAGTTATAGATTAGGTTCTGACTAATAATTGTATTTCAGGCGATAATTAGCATTTGTGCATAGATTTTTATTTCCTGTACTTTTGTCTTGACCGCAGCGGCGCACCGCACAAAAGTATCGCAGCGGCTGGGCGCCTCCACTCAAACACGGAGGTTTTTTAACCGCTTCACTTCCTGAAATTCTTCACGCATTTACATCAAAGCCGCTCCTTGGTATCGCAAGCTGTAACCCATAACTCATGTTAGTTTAGATGAAGCATGCAAATTGTATAATAATAAGATTCCGCTTAGCTTCTGCCAAAACCATTCATCCTCTATATAACAACTGTTATAAAATTGACTTGCCTATTCTTTGGAGCTTTCCATAACTTATGATATTATCGAAAGAATTAGGATAAAGAGGCGTGCTGGTGAGCAGTAATACCAGTAGCGTTAACAGCATATCTTCAACCAAACACCTGAACCAGCCATCATGGATCCCTACTATTCAAAAGTAAAAGAGTATTTACTCGACCTTGATATTGCCATCATCAAAGAGTTTCCGGAAGATAACCTGCTGATTGCCGACAAAGAAGAAGCAGGTATCAAAAACCTGGTACTAATCTGCACGGAGCCTATCCTGATTATGGAACAGCATCTGTTTGCCATGGATGCCGATAATGTTGACACTTTCAAGGAACTGCTGAAAAAAAACAGGGAGATGGTGCATGGTGCTTTTGCGCTCGATGATTCAGGAAAACAGGTAATTTTCCGGGATACCCTGCAGCTGGAGAACCTGGACCTGAACGAGCTGCAGGGAACGCTGCAGGCACTGGAACTATTGATGATCGAGTATACCAATCAGTTACTTGCATTCTCCAAAAAGTAAACTAACATGGGACTTTTAGATAGATTATTCAAAATAGGCCAGTCGGAGGCAAATGCTGCCATCGATAAACTGGAAAACCCAATAAGACTAACCGAGCAGGGTATTAAAGATCTGAAGGCCGACCTGAACAGGAGCCTGGAGGCCCTTGCCGAAGTAAAAGCCATGGCCATACGTGCAAATAACGACATGCACAAATACAAGAGCCAGGCTGCCGATTATGAAAACAAGGCCATTCTGCTGCTGCAGAAGGCACAGCGGGGGGAATTTGATTCTGCCGAGGCCGATCGTCTGGCGGGGGAGGCCCTGCAGCGGAAAAGCGAAACAGAAGCACACTATGCCAGCTCCATCCGCGATAAAGAACAGTTCGATAAATCGGTGGCACAGATTGAAACGAAAACACGCCAGCTGCGCTCCACCATCAGCACCTACGAAAACGAGCTAAAAACCCTGAAGGCAAGAGACAAGGTGAACAAGGCTACCCTAAACCTGAACAAGCAACTATCGCAGGTAGACCCATCGGGTACGGTAAGCATGCTGGAGCGTATGAAGGAAAGAGTGGCTCAGGAAGAAGCCCTGGCAGAAAGCTATGGCCAGATTGCCAACGAGGCCAGGAGCCTGGACAGTGAAATTGATGCAGCACTTGCATCGGGCGGTGGCACCCAGCCTGATGCACTGGCTGCCCTGAAAGCAAAAATGGCACAGGATAAAAAATAAGGAGCGCTATGGGTTTTTTTGATAATCTGTTCGGAAAAAATGAAAAGCGGGAAGAGATAGACCCCCTGAACCTTAGCGTAGCTAAGATGAAAAAGGGGTACATCTTTGATTATGACCTAAGCTCCTGGGAGGTAAAGGAAGTCTACAATTACGACTGGGGCGATCATTTTTTTACCCGTGAGTACAAGATATTCAACGGCAGGGAAACCTTCTTTCTGCATGTAGAAGAAGATGATGCGCTGGAGCTACAGTTAAGTGAAAAGGTAAAGCCAACCTCTGTTGATCCTGATCTGCCTGACCACATCAGCAAGCATGGGCAACCGCCCAAGAAGATTCTTTTTAAAGGGATAGAATATCGGCTGGAGGGAGAAAGCCCCGGCTATTTTAATGAAGAAGGCAAGCCCGATCAGTGGGTGGAGCATATCTCCTGGACCTATTACGACGAAACCGAAACCCAGACCCTGAACATTGAGCAGTGGGGCGAGCGTGAGTTTGAGGCTTCAGTAGGCAAGGTGTTAAAACCGTTTGAGATTAGTAACATTATACCTGCAAAGTAAGCGGCACATGATCCGAAAATTAGCAGTATTTACTTTCCTGGCCCTGGTGCTGACCTCCTGTGGTAACAGTTTTGAAAAAAGCCCGCTGGACAACCTGATCCGGGATATGTCTGATGTGCCCGCCTACTCCATCATTTTGCATGATATGAATGTAGAGGGAACCGTTTTTGAAGACTACTTCCACCAGTACGAGATCATTGAGATCAAAAAAGATGGTGCTCCCGAAAAGCGCCTTACCGACTGGGTGCAGGTTCCGGAAGAATTGTTCAGCAAGCACATAGACGATATGGGCATGGAGCTGGTGAGCAAAAGCACAGATGGTAAAGTTACCAAAACGGCGGCCCCTCCCGGCTACAACAACTTTGTTGGCAACGAGCAGTATGGCCAGTGGGTAAACAGGGGCGGCACTTCTTTCTGGGAGTTTTACGGGCAATACATGTTCCTGAACAGCATGTTTAACCTGGCCACCTATCCGGTGCGGCGCTCTTACTACGATACCTACCGTACCGACTACCGGGGCCGCAGGCCCTACTACGGTTCTACAGGAGCTGGTGGGCGCATATTTGGAACTGGTGGCAGCTACACCCGCCAGGCCTATGGGGGTAGCAGCTGGAACAGGAAGAGCAGCTCTTTTAAAGATAAGGTGCGCACCAGCGTAAGCCGCTCCGGTACCCGCTACAACGGCTCCAGCAGCACCCGTTCGCGTGGAGGCGGATTTGGTAAATAATTCTGGAATCAGATTCTATATATAGAAGTATCAAGACTTTACCTCCAATGCCTGCTGTTCAAACCTCAAACCTCATACCCCATAGCTCAACAATATGGATTTCCTAGATGCATTGATCACCTCTCTTATATACCTGGCTTTATGCTTTGTGCTTTTTGTTGTGGGCAGGCTGGTGTTCAGGCTGTTTCACAGAAATATCAATATTAACAAAGAGCTGGTAGAGCACGATAACTTTGCCTTTATCATTGCGCATGTAGGTTACTACCTGGGTATGCTGCTGGCCATTGGCAGTGCCATTATCGGTCCTTCGCACGGGCTGGTACAGGATGTAATCGACATCAGTATTTATGGCCTGCTCTCCATTCTGCTATTGAATATTTCCCTTATCATCAACGATAAAATTATTCTGAGCCGTTTTTCCATCCGCGAAGAGATATCGGGCAAGCGCAATGTTGCCGTAGGCGTAGCAGAAGCTGCTATTGCCGTTGCAACGGGGCTTATCCTGCTGGGCAGCGTATCTGGTGAGGGTGGATCTGTTATAACTGCCCTGGTTTTTTGGGCTATCGGGCAGCTTATGCTTATTGTAACAGCCCTGTTCTATTCGGCTTTTACCAAAATTAAGCTGCAGGAGCAGCTGCAGCGTGGCAATGTTGCGGTAGGCGTGGCCTTTGCAGGAGCTTTAATTGCCATTGCAAACCTTATCCGCTACGGGCTTTCCGGCGAGTTTGAGTCGTGGCAGGAGAACCTTACCAATGTAGGCATAGAAATAGCCGTAGGCCTGGTGTTTTTGCCGGTGGTAAGGGTGGTCGCTGATAAGCTGCTGCTGCCCGGCCGCAACTTTAACGATGAGCTGGTGGCACAGGTAAACCCTAACATAGGGGTGGCCTTTATAGAAGCCTTTGCCTACATAGGCGGCTCAATCCTGATTACCTGGAGTATTTAAACACCCTGATTTTGTGAAGAACGTTAGTTCCTTTGTGTTGAAAGCAGCCCTGTTTGCCACAGGGCTTTCCGGTGTGGTGGCGGAATATGTTCTTTCTACCCTTGCCTCCTATTTTATAGGTGATTCTACGGTACAGTGGGCGCTGATCATCTCTACCATGTTGTTTTCGATGGGCTTTGGCAGCAGGCTTTCCAAATACTTTGAGCACAACCTGCTGCAGAAGTTCATCATCATAGAGCTGCTGCTTACCATTTTTACCTCGCTCTCCTCGCTGGCTGCCTTTACTGCGGCTGCCTATACAGAATATACCGGCCTGATCATTTACAGCTTCAGCATCATCATTGGGCTGCTGATTGGTATGGAAATTCCGCTGGTAATCAGGCTTAACGAAGAGTTTGAAAGCCTGCGGGTAAACGTATCTTCCATCCTGGAGAAAGATTACTACGGAAGTTTGCTCGGCGGTATTTTCTTTGCTTTTGTCGGGCTTCCCTTTCTGGGCCTTACCTATACGCCTTTTGTGCTGGCCTTTATCAACTTTAGCGTAACGGTGGCCATGGTGTGGCTGGTGTGGCGGGGGGTAATGCCCCGTATGCGCCTCCAGTACGGTACTATGTTAGGAGGCGTGGCTGCATTACTCTTTGCAGGCATTATGCTGGCTCAGCCCATTGTGCTGCATGGGGAGCAGCGCCGTTATAAAGATAAAATTGTGTATGCTGCACAAAGCAAATACCAGAAAGTGGTAATTACACAGTGGCAAAACGATTACTGGCTGTTCATTAACGGCAATCAGCAGCTAAGCACCCTGGATGAAACCATGTACCATGAGCCACTGGTGCACCCTGCCATGCAGCTGCAGCAACACCCCAAAAAGGTACTGGTGCTGGGCGGTGGCGATGGCTGCGCGGTGCGGGAAATCCTGAAATACCCTACTGTAGAAAATATTATACTGGTAGACCTGGATCCCCTCATGACTGAGCTGGGCACCAACCACCCGGTACTCAAAAACCTGAACAAAGGAGCCCTGTCGGACGAAAAAGTAAGCATCATCAATGCCGATGGTTTTATTTTTCTGCAGCAGGATACAGCCTATTATGATGTGGTGATCATGGATTTTCCGGACCCCAACAATGCAGAGCTGGCAAGGCTGTACAGCCAGGAGTTTTACAGCATGGTGCACCGCAGGCTGCAGCAATACGGCGTTATGATTACCCAGGCCGGCAGCCCCTATTTTGCTACCCGGGCGTTCAGGTGCATAGACCTTACCATTCAGGAGGCAGGTTTTTCTACGGTGCCCATGCATAACCAGATAATTACCATGGGCGAGTGGGGCTGGGTGCTGGGCATGAAAAAAGAGGTGGCCTCGCCCCTTCAGCTGAAAAAAGCACTCACCAGGTTAAATTTTGAGGGGGTAGAAACCCACTGGATCAACAGGGAAGCTATGTCGCTGATCACTTCTTTTGGCAAAGATATTTACACCTTCAGCGCCGATAGTGTAGAAGTAAACAAAGTAAACGACCCGGTACTGTACCGGTATTATTTAAACGGTAACTGGGATTTGTATTAAGCTATGGAATTTACTGGAACAGATACTTTCGCCCTCATCGACAACTACAAGGCCTGGGTATATGAAACCTCACCCCAGCTACTCAGAAGCCTGATGACCCAATGGCTGGAACAGTGCGAGTTTCAGGTGTTGAACATAGCCGAGCACCATTTTACACCCCATGGCTACACCTGCCTCTGGTTGCTGGGCGAGAGCCACCTGGCCATTCATACCTTTCCGGAAAAGAACGTATGTTATGTAGAACTCACCAGCTGCAATGCAGTAAAAAACAAAAATTTCCAATCGCTGCTTACAGGCCATTTTACCACTGTACAGGCCCCGGCTTAAGCTGGAAAGCTTATCCCCTGAAAACCTTGCCCTCACTGGTGTTAAACAGCTTCCGCAACTCGGCCCTAGACCGCCCGCTGCACATCAGGATCAAATAATCATTTACCTCTATGGGTGTACCGGCAGGAGGATTTTTGATGAGCACCCGCTGCCCGTTCTGCATTTTGCTAAGCCCAAGCAGCACAGCATTGTGCCTGGTCTTCAGCTCGTGAAAAACCGCCTCGCTGTCTTTATTGAGAAAAGGATTGCTCGGTAGCACCTTGTACTGCTGTATGTCAAAATCATCTTCCTTACGGGCCGAGCTTAGCAGGTCCAGGTTCATATCTGCCACATCGGGCTCAAAAATGTAGCTGGCTACCAGTTTGGAGGCTATTTCATTTTTGGTGATTACGTAGGTAACACCTGCGGCCTTAAAGGTTTCTTTAAGCTGCAGCTTACGCAGGCTTACTACAATTTCGGGCTGTGGGAAGAGCTTCTTGAAATTAATCACATACAGCAAGGCCTCCGAATCATCATCGAAGCTGATGAACAGGGTGGCGGCCTCCCCGGCATTTACCTTTTCAAGGGCATCAAAGTTGCTGAACTCGTTAAAGAGCACAAACACCTGCTCTTTGCTATACTGCGAGTAGATGAGGTCAATATCATCTTTGCGGTTAGTAACTACCGCCATCTTCTTTTCGCTGTGGTAAACCTCATCTGCCACCAGACGGCTAAAGTCATTCCAGCCTACAAAAAGTATGTGGTCCTTAAAGTCTGTGCCGTGGAAGCCTAATTTCCTGTTTTCCAAGATCGAATAAATTTTATTAGAGATAGCACTAAAAAGAAAGCCCAGCACGCCAAGGCTTGAGAAAATATAGATGTACCCAATAATTTTACCTGCAGGTGTTACCGGGTACAGATCTCCGTAGCCAACGGTGGTGAGGGTAACAAACATATACCACATGGCCAGCCACATGCTGGTAATGGAACTACTCTCGCTGGCAGACTCGAAATAGACCAGAAGGGTATTCAGAATAACTGCCAGCAGCAGGAAAGCTATAGCAAAGAGGTATATTTTTTTAACCTTCATACGGTTGGCAAAATAGGAAACTCATGACTAAAAGTCTAAAATAGCAGGGTTTAAACCGGGCTTGGACTACCGCAGACTATGCTTCAGTGCCTGTTTCTTCAGTTTTGCTTCTAAAGTTTAAGGATAATGCTGTTTGCATAAACACTTGTTATGGAGCTAATGGCAGCCTGTAAGCCTCCTCTTGCTCCGGCTTGTTGAACTCCAGGCGAATAACCCGGCGTTGCTTATCGTTTTCTGTTGTGGACGAGGCATGTCGTGTGATGGGAATTTAGCAGCTGCACCTCATTGTGCCGATGGGTGAAGGCCATGCATCCAGCCAGAAAATGGGCTGATCTACATCAGTTTTGTGCCTATCAATCAACATGTAAACAATATCTTGTTAAAGCAACATCAATATTACTAAATCTATATTTTCTGGCTCCAAACTTAAATTAAGCTTAAACGCAACAAAAAGTCTCTCTGGTACAACAAAACTAATTTTGGCAAACCAATGGTAGCTGAATTTCCACTGCCATCTTTTTTCCAAACCTTAAATTAGTTTTTGTGATGAGGTTTCTACAGCGTTATTTAAGTGTTCCTGATAAGAAAAAACACTTGGTTTCATGGACATCAACATTCCAAAAGAACAGGCCTTGGAATTAGACGGAGTACCCCTGATCGGAGAAGTTTCACTGTCAAGTCCTGAATCCAGCATCAGCAACAAAAAAATTCAGCTGAGCTGGAAAGCCCTGGAAAAAGGAGGCAAGGTGAAAATCTGGCTAACAGCCACCAACAACTTCAAAACCGGTGGAGTCGATCATTACCAGCTGATAGGCGAAGTTCCTCTCCGGCAGGAGCAGTTTACCATAGACCTTAATATACTGTCGTCTCACCTCTACAAGATCGTATTAGAAGGCCCCCATAATACCCTTAACCACTGGGTTGAACTGAAAGAGATGTGAAATTGAAAAACATATTCCGACAACCTGCTCTGGTCGGCTGTTACTTTTGAAGGGTTTAGTTGTAACCAGAAACCATATTTTCATAATGCCACTGCAATGGTGGTATCATCAGTCTTAATTATCAGAAGTTATCTCATAAATGATGCTCGTTATTCCCGCGCAGGCGGGGGCCGCCCTGCGGGAATCTGCCAGGTGCACACAGATGATCAATTTAACAAGCATTTAGCCAACAGATTCCCATCTTCAGGGGAATGACGAAAACGCTAAGGTATTTATAAGATAGGTTTTAGCAAGCATAGGCAACCATCTTCTTATTGCTACCGTGCTGACTCTGAATTTGTTTTATTTTTTGTGAAGCTACCCCCTCTAAGCTTTAACAGACAAGGCATTCTTGAAACCTGTACTCTGGAAGGGCTTTTAGATCCTCTGCTAATAACATTTGTGCCCCGGCTACTAAAGCAGCTTGTACTGCCATTTTTAAAAGCCGGCCTCCATCGATTATTGCTTTTGCCATGCTGCGAAATGTAAAAACCATTTTTCACTTTTTAATATTTCATACCATGAAGAAAAAACTACAGCCAACCAGCAATTATTCAGCAGAGAGTATCCTGCATAGTTCTATCACAAAGACTGATAGGCAGAAACGTAGCGCCAAAGGCAGTAAAGGCCTGTCTGCAGTTTTGATAGCCTTACTACTATGTGTAGGTGTGCTGTTTCAGGCTTGCGAAGAAGAGATGGATAAGCTAACAGCCGATCCTTCTGAAGAAAGTAAAAGGCCGGAGGAAGCCAGGTTTAAGGTAAAAGCGGTAGACCTGCAGCTTGTTGCAGATAATATGGTTTCGCCCATTGGGCTTGTGGCAGTGCCCGACGAAAGCAAGAGACTCTTTGTCATTGATCAAATCGGGAAAGTATGGATCATTGATGAAACAGGTACTAAGCTTAACACTCCCTTTCTTGATGTGAGCAGCCTGATGGTAAGCCTTTCTCCTTTTTATGATGAACGAGGGCTGTTAGGCATGGCCTTTCATCCGGAGTATGCCATGAACGGGCGCTTCTTTGTGTACTATACGGCACCACCCCGTTCTGGCGGGCCAGTGCCTGGAGCCTCCTGGAACAACATCAGCCGTATATCTGAGTTTAGTGTGTCATCTTCAGATCCAAACCAGGCAATACTGGGTTCTGAAAAGATTATTTTAGAAATTGATCAGCCACAGGGAAACCATGAAGGGGGTACTATTGCATTTGGTCCCGATGGATATCTGTACATATCAATTGGCGATGGCGGAGGTGCCAATGATACAGGTGTTGGGCACGTGCCAGACTGGTACCCTGTAAATGAGGGCGGCAATGGGCAGGATATAGAAGCCAACCTGCTGGGCAACATCCTTAGGATCGACATTAACAGCGGAAGTCCCTACAGCATACCTTGGGATAATCCGTTTGTAGGTAAGCCGGGCCTGGATGAGATTTATGCCTATGGCTTCCGGAACCCATTCCGCTTTTCTTTTGATATGAGCGGCTCACGCCAGCTGTACGTTGGAGATGCCGGCCAACTGCTCTGGGAAGAAGTAAGTGTTGTTGAAAAAGGTGGCAACTACGGCTGGAATGTTCAGGAAGGAACCCATTGCTTCGATGCCGCAAATCCGCTGCAGGGGCTGGCTTCCTGCCCTGATGTAGATGTTTGGGGTAACCGGCTGATTGACCCGGTAATTGAAATGAAAAATGCCAGGCACCCTGATGGTGGCAGAACCATTACCATTATTGGCGGTAATGTGTACCGAGGTAACAGCATTCCAGGCTTCCAGGGCAAGTATATATTTGGTTCGTTCGCCCAGAATTTCAGCGGGCCCAACGGAGAGTTGTTTATTGCTAATCCTTCGGGTCCTCAGCTGTGGTCTTTCCAGGAAATTGAGCTGGCCAGCAACCCCGATGATATTGGTCACTACCTCAAAGGCTTTGGGCAGGATCTTGAAGGCGAGATCTATGTAACAGCCTCATCCATGTTAGGACCAAGTGGAGATACCGGTAAAGTGTTTAAGCTGGTATTGGCAGAAAAGGGTAAAAAAAGTCTCTAGCCGGCGGGTTCAATATCAGCGTGGCCAGCTAAAGAACATCTGTTATCAAATATCTGCCATGCTGGCCCTGTAAATTTAAAATAAGTCCATTTTAAAAAAGAACAGCCGGAGCTAAGTCCGGCTGTTCTTTTTTTTCAGGTATTGGCTTACAGCTTGATGAGTCTTAGGTTGTGTACTTCGTTATCCCAGCTGAAGCGAAGCACATAAACACCAGCCTTTGCGCGTTCGTCCAGGCTATACTGCAGTTCGCTGGCGGGGGTATCCTGGTTGGTTGCGCTGGCTGTAAAGTTTATAGGCTCGTTTTCAGGAGCACTGGTAGCAGCAATTTCTGCCATCACGGGTGCAACTGCCGGTTTTACAATCCCCTTAATGTTGACCAGGTTAACAGCAGTGTTATTATGGTAAAAGTTTTCTTCGACACAGAATACATCTGCAGAGCCTGTTTGCCGCTACACGTAAGTCTCTATTGCTTTAGCAATAAAAAAAAGAGGCAGTGATGCTAACCGGGTTACAGATGCACGATAAGCCTTGGGAAGTATCTCATGCTGGTTCCGCTCTTTTCATAAATGTAGGGGCAGTATTCAAACAAAATACTTGACTTACAGTAGCAGCTATAAGAACTTTAAAGGGCCATGATCATCATAGACCAAATGCTTAAATCTGCCCCGGCAGCCATTCGTAGCCGGGGGCAGGACCTTTTTCAGCGAAATAAGGTAAACCTGGTGACAGAAGATGCGCCACACAATACGTTTCTCTTTCACGTGCGGGGCAGCTATGAACCTTACTATGAAGTAGATATTGATTTTGGACTTGCCGGTGAGGAAGTAGAAGTAAGCTGCACCTGTGCCTATTTTGAGGGAAGCGGAGAGGTTTGCAAGCATATTGCCGCCAGCCTGCTCTACCTGAAGAAGAATAAAAATCTTACCACAGCCGAGGAAGTGCTGACTTCTTTACCGCCTTCCCTGCAACAGGCCCTGGGCATCGCTGCAAAGCCTTCCGCAAAAGAAAAACAACCCATTGTAATAAAAGCACCTGCCACAGGCACGGGCGATCCGGAAAAACTGCTGAAGCCACTGCGTGATGATTTCATGGCCAGGCAGCTGATAGTAGATACCCTGCAGATCATGCCAGATATGTTCCAGGCAGAGCTGATTGATGGGTATGGATATTACAAACCAGCGCCGGTTAAGGCTACCATTAGCTGGAAAAATGGCAGCTACCTCTTTGAATGTGCCGATAAATCACATAAAGGGCTTTGTGAGCACATTCACTGGCTCGCTTTATTTGTAAGCCTGCACGATGAGCAGAATGTGCTGGAGCTGGTAAAAAAAGAGCACCAGGAAGAGTTGCTGCAGAAGTTGTTAACGGAATTCCAGGCAGAGAGACCCCCGAAGGCCAAGCTGGAGGAGCTACTTAACATTAAATTCTTGGATGGGAGATTTCGCTTTCTGCCAAAAGGACCCATCGAGGGACTTAATGCACCGGGGGCAGTTTCTGATTACCTGCAGCACCACATTCTTGGTAAAACCGCCACCCCCGAGCTGAAGCAAGCCCTGCTGCTGCCCCAGCTGACCGAAGAAGATCAGCAGCGAATCCCGGGCTTTGTTATTTCACTAGATCCGGTTGAGGAACAGCTAGGGGCTTTGCTGGCCCTAAGCGGAAAGGCAAGCAAAAATAAAGACAAGCTGGCAAGTCACCTGGCGCTGCTTAAATCGCCCTACGAACACAACCTAAGTGAGCAAAAAAATTTTACTGAAGCATTTTTTCTGAAAGAAAAGCTCAATGCCGCTCTCATCGGAAAGCAGGATGCTGCCGCAACCATTTTTACAACCTTAAAGCAGCTCTTTTCGCTGCTACCGCAGTTTCCCGTTTACCTGCTCTTTGATCAGCGCAGCTTTGATTACGTACATGAAGGCCTTACCCCACGCAAATCAGACCTGCAACAGGCAAGCGGGCTTTATACCGACATACGCCTGAAGTTTCGCTTTTATCGGGAAGGAGCCTTTTATGTACTGAAGCCCTACCTGGAGCTCTCCAATGGTGCCGGCACTTTAGATCCGGAAAAAGACAAGCTATCACTTTTTAACAACTGCCTGCTGCTGTGGTCTCACTACCGCCTGGGCCTCATCAACAGCCTGAAGGAAGGCCTGGCACTTGAGCCCTTTTTAAGTAACCCGGTATTTCGGGTGTCGCCCGCACAGCTAAAAGCATACCTGCAACAGGTAGTACAGCCGCTGGCACAAGAGTTTCCTGTAGCCTTTGATGAAGAAAGCATGCACATGGAAAGTGTGCAGCTGGAGCCTCTTCAGAAAAGGCTTTATATTTCTGAACTAAACCAGTATGTAATTTTCCGGCCGGTACTGCTCTACGAAGGCGAACGTGAAATAAATGTGCTCGACGATACCACCCTTTTTTCAGACGAGGAGACTTTTACCCTCTACGAGCGCGATCCCGAAGCAGAAGAAAGCTTCCTGAACCTGATGGCATCATTGCACCCCGATTTTAAACCGGCTACACAGCAAAGCTTTTTTTACCTCACCTTTAAGCAAATGCAGGAGGGCTACTGGTTCCTCCGGGCCTTTGAGGCGCTCCGGAAGCAGGGGGTACATATATTCGGCTTCAACGACCTTAAAAACTTTCGCTTTTCGCCACATACCCCCAGCATCAGCATGAGCGTACGCTCAGGGCAGGATTGGTTCGAAACGCAGCTGGAGGTAGCATTTGGCAACAACAAGGTAAGCCTGAAGGAGCTGAAAAAGGCAGTAAGGGAAGGCAGCGGCTACGTAGAGCTCAGCGATGGTACCTTAGGTATTCTGCCGGAAGCGTGGCTCAAAAAGTTCGAAAAGCTGTTCCGCACTGCCCAGCTGGAGAAAGAGGAGGCGCTCATCCCCAAAACACATTTTAATCTGCTGGGCGACCTAATCGATGAACAGCTGAACCCGGAGGTATTTCGGGAGATAGAAGAAAAGAAAAAACGGCTCCTTTCTTTTACCAGCATTAAAGATGTTGCGCCACCCCCAATGCTGCAGGCAAAGCTGCGTAATTACCAGCAGGCAGGCCTCAACTGGCTCAACTTTTTGCGGGAGTACAGCTGGGGTGGCATCCTGGCCGACGATATGGGCCTGGGCAAAACCCTGCAGGCGCTGGCCCTCATAGCACTGGAACTGCAAGAGCACCCGCAAAAGCCCAATCTGGTGATTGCGCCTACCACGCTGCTGTTCAACTGGAAAAAGGAAATTGAAAAATTTGCCCCCGGTATTGATTTTATTGTTCACCATGGCGAACGTTATGAGTCGGAAAAAGAGCTGTCACGACACCAACTGGTGCTTACCAGCTATGGCATTGCGGTAAATGACCTGGAGCTGCTGAAGAAAATAGAGTTTAACCTAATCATTGCCGACGAGTCGCAGGCCATTAAAAACCTGCATGCCAAGCGCTATAAGGCCCTTAGGCAGCTGCAGGGGCGGGTGCGGCTGGCTATGTCGGGTACGCCTATCGAAAATAACATTTTTGAGCTTTACGCCCAGATGAATTTTGTGAACCCAGGCTTCTTTCAGGGCCTGACCGCCTTTAAGCAGGATTATGCCAAGCCCATAGAGCAGGAGCATAATGAGGCTATTACCGCAGAGCTGAAGAAGAAAATAGATCCTTTTATTCTGCGCCGCACCAAAAAGCAGGTACTTACCGAGCTGCCCGAAAAAACAGAAGAATACCTCTACTGCGAAATGAGCGCTGCCCAGCGCAAGGTGTATGATGCCTATCGCAACGAGTACCGTAATTACCTGCTGAAGAAGTTTGAGGAGGAGGGCGTAGAAAATTCCCAGCTCTATGTGCTGGAGGGGCTAACGCGGCTGCGCCAAATCTGTGACTCGCCTAAACTGGTAGACCCCAATTTTGCTGCCGAGGGTGCCTCCGCCAAGCTACATGAACTGATCACCCATGTACAGGAAAAAACCGGCCGGCACAAGCTCCTTGTCTTTTCACAGTTTGTAAAAATGCTGCAGTTGGTAGAAGAGCAGTTCAAGAAGCTGGATATCGCTTATGAGTACCTCGACGGGCAAACAACCCTGAAGGAAAGAGAAAAGCGGGTGCAGCGTTTCCAGGATGACCCCAACCGGCGGGTGTTTCTGATCAGCCTCAAAGCTGGTGGAACCGGCCTTAACCTCACCGCCGCCGACTATGTGTACCTGGTAGACCCCTGGTGGAATCCTGCCGTCGAGAACCAGGCCATTGACCGCTGCTACCGCATGGGTCAGGAAAAGAAAGTATTTGCCTACCGCATGATTTGCAAGGATACTGTAGAAGAAAAGATCATTGAGCTACAGGAGCAAAAGAAGCTGTTATCGGAGGAGCTGGTGAGCAGCGGCGAAGGCGTTATGAAAAAATTAAGCAAAGAAGACATTGTAGCACTTTTCTCCTGACGTACTGGCTGTTTTATAAGTTGAATTCAGAAGAATGAATCCACAACACATGCTAATCACTATTCTTTTAGTTCTGAAGGCAGTTTTCCGTATTGGTCTTTGAAAAGTTTGCGGAAATACTTTACGCTGCTAAAGCCTACTTCATAGGCAGCCTGAGATACGTTAAGGCCGTTTTCACTCATCAGTTGTACTGCTCTTTTGAGCTTAACGGTGCGGATGTATTCGTTGATGTTTTGCCCGCTGATGGCTTTGATTTTTCTGTAGAGTGATGTTCTGCTCATGCCCATCGAATGCGCAATTGCTTCTACATTCATTTCATCAGAATCCATGCGGGATAAAACAGCGGCCTCCAATTCCTCCAGAAATCCTTTCTCGCGGCGGAAAAGGGGAGAATTTTCATCCTCGGCACTAATTACATCACTATTCCTTGTCAGGAAGTATTCACGCAGCTGCCTGCGTTTGTTCAGGAGGCTTTTAGTCCTGGTTAACAGCAGCTGGCCATTGAAAGGCTTGGTGATGTATTGATCAGCTCCTTCTTCAAAGCCTTCCTTTATAGATTCTTCTGAATCATTTACTGTTAATAGTATGATTGGTATGTGGCTGGTGGCGGCATTCTTTTTCAAACTTCTGCACAGCTCAATACCATCTTTGCCAGGCATGCTAATGTCGGAGATGATCAGGTCAGGAACATACTGGCAGGCTTTCTCCAATCCCTGCACCCCGTCATGAGCATTGATGATGTGGTACTCATCTTTCAGCAGATCTGTTAAATACTGGATAATGCCGGGATTGTCGTCGATGAGCAGCAGCACCTCCCTGCTGCCTTCGTTGGTATGAATAACTTTCTCCTCACATTCATGCGTTTCTGTCAGAAGTTCAGGATCGGGTAGATTAGGTATTTCCAGTGTATAATCCTGATCAGGCAGGCCTGGATCAGCCAATTGCTGAAGGTGAAGGGGTACCTCCTGGTCCAGGGGCAGGCTTATGGTGAAAACACTGCCCTCGCTGAGCCTGCTTTCTACCTGTACACTTCCATGATGCAGCTCTGCCAGCCTTTTGGTGAGCGCCAATCCAATTCCTGTTCCTTTTTTATGATTTTCTCCTGCTTTAAAATACCAGTCAAAAATATAGGGCAGGGCAGCCGGGGCAACACCAATTCCGGTATCTTTTACCTGTATGAATGCATGTGTCTGATCATGAAACAACCTTAGCTCAACTGCACCATGTTTGGGTGTAAACTTAAAGGCATTGGAAAGTAAATTGTACACCATAATCTGGAGCTTTTCCAGATCGGCCCACAGGTATACATCCTCTTCCGGTGCGTGGTAGCTTAGGGTAATCTTCTTCTTATGGGCCAGGTGCTGGTAGTTGTTTACCCAGTTTTCCAACAGGGGATTAAGCTTATATTCCGCTAATTTCAGTTCATTCAGCCCAACCTCTGTTTTCCTGAATTCCAATAGCTTGTTAATGAGCTGCAACAGGTATTTTGCATTTTTCTGCACCAGGCCCAGGCTTTTTTTGTGCTCAATGCTCTTAGCCTTTGCCACTAAATCTTCTACCGGCGCTAATATGAGCGTAAGGGGAGTTTTCAGCTCATGAGAAAAGCTGGTAAAGAACCGTAACCTTTCTTCGTTTAGATCATGCTCAAGCTGGCGTTGCTTTTTCTCGAAAAGCAGAGAGTTCTGAAGTTTTACTCTCTCGGAATAATACCTTAAGGCTCCAGAAATAATCAATACAATGATAATGGTGTAGAGGGCATAGGCCGGAATGGTTTTCCAGAAAGGAGGCGTGATAACAATGCTAAGCATGGTGTAGGAAGCATTTTCTACATTAGGGGCCAGGGCGGCCTTTACCTTTAAGTTATACTTTCCGGGCGGCAGATTACTGAAATTTGCTGTTCCTACATTTCCGGATTCAATCCAGTGGTCGTTATAACTTTCCAAAATGTATGAATAAAAGATGCTTTTAGAAAAAGGATAGTGTAAGGCGGCAAAATCAATGGTGATCAAGGTCTGGTCGTATGATAGCACAATTTCCTTTTGGTGAGAAAATGCCTGGTGCAGGATTGCCTGTTCGTCTCCGGGGGCTACGGGTACTTTTTTGTTAAAAAGTTTAAGTGCAGTTAAAATAACTGCCGGAGCGGGTGCATCTTCTCTTAATTCCTGCGGATGAAATACAGCAATACCTTTATTCCCTCCAAAATACAAATAGCCATCGGGGGCGATCATCGCAGCATTATTATTTAATTCGCCCGCACTGTTGCTTTCAGGGAAAGTTAGCCTTGTGATTTTTTCTGTGGGAATGTGCAAGTGAGAGACACCGTTTAACGTGCCTACCCACATATTCTGGCTGTCTTCTAAAACCAGGCTGTTAACGGTGTTGTTGGCAAGACCATCTTTTTCCGTAAAGACACTTACTTTTCCGGTATGAATGTTTAGTTTAACTAAGCCTCCATATTCGGTTCCGGCCCAGATTTCATTTTCACCGACCTGTGCAAGCGAGAAAACTGTATTTGCTGATAAGCCAGGGGTGTTTGAGATATTATAAAATCGAAAAGAATCTTTTTCCGGATGGTAGTAGCCAATGCCATCTCCAAAAGTTGCCAGCCATAAGCCTCCGTGCTGGTCCTGCAGTATATCACGGATATCCATAGAACCCGACTTTTCTATGTACATGAAACTATCCGTGCTCTCTTCGTAGCGATACAAACCACCCCTGTTGGTGCCTACCCAGATTCTTCTTTGTGCGTCTTCAAAAATACGTCTTACATCGCTCCCTTTGCTGATCGATTCCTGGAGGTACTGTTTACATTTTCCGCTTGCAGGATCCATGCGGTTAATGCCGCCACGGTAAGTACCTACCCATAACCTGCCCCGGCTATCTTTTTTGAGCGAAAGAATGTAGTCATTGCTGAGGCTGGTGCTATCCCCGGGCATGTGGTAGAAGTGTTTGAATGTACCCGTAGCGGCATCGAACAGGTTTAAACCTCCGCCATCTGTTCCAATCCAGATGGTGCCCTCTTTTTCCTTTTCAAGTGCGCCAACCCTGCTATGTGCTAAAGTTTCACCATTCATGGCCTTTCGCTTCAGCAGCATAATTTTTTCTCCACGCGGATTTACAAAGTTTATGCCTGTACTGGTGCCCAGCCACATATTGCCATTCCTATCCTTTAGAATAGAAGAAACCGTACGATTATACACACTCGCTCCATCTTCTCTGGGAAGAAACCACTCAAACCGAACGTTTCCTTTCTTTTCCAGAAACTCCTGCCTGTTCACAATATTCAAACCACCATTACGTGTGCCAATCCACATCCTGCCCATGCTATCTTCTTTCATGCACAGTACATCAGTATCGCTTAGGCCTAAACAAGTTTGTTTTGCACCCTTTACATAAATGGTATCAGAATTTGTGGTGATCACATAGAGGCCTGCCAGCGAACCTATCCAAACATTGCCCTTTGTATCAGTATAAATATGGTTGATGATAGCAGAAGCCTCATGTTGCCCCAGTGATATCTTCTCCATCTTTTTGTCTTTCCACCTGATCTTGTTCAGGCCACCATTGAAGGTGCCCACCCACAGCACACTATCGCCCTGCATGGCCATACTGGATACTTCGTTAGAGGATAAGGCACTGGCAGCAGGTAGCAGCTGCTCCAAAGAACCATTGGGGTGCAGGAGCTGAATGCCGCCACGGTAGATGCTAACGACCGTGGTGCCGGCAGGACCAGGAAGGGTAGCATTAACGGTATTTTGCAGCAGCCCATGATCAGTGGTGTACGACCGGAAGTTATCTTCTTTTTCATCAAATATGCTTAATCCCCCATTCGTGGAGATCCATATTTTTCCCCCTTTGTGAGCTGTCAGATGCTGAACATGATTGTTCAAAAGGGAAGCCCTGCCGCCATCCGTTTTGTACCTGATAAAAGTACTCCCGTCGTACCTGTTTAAGCCGTCTATGGTTCCTATCCAGATAAATCCCAGGGAGTCCTGCACCATGCTGTTGATGGTGTTATTTGATAAGCCGGCTTCATCATCAATCAGGTAAAATCTAAGGCTCTCCTTCAATGCTTTTGGTTCATGCGCAGCCATTTGTGCCCTGCCGGAAACGCTGCAGATGATTAGTAAAATGAGCAACAAGAAGAAATTCTTCATAAAAGGAGCAGCAGGGGGAAAGCCTGCTGCACGGTGATTAAAAGCTTAATTTACAAATATATGAACAGTTTGTGCCCCCTCTTTCACCGATTTTTACCCCATCCTCCCCTCAAAATTTGCAGAGGTTTGTAGCATAGGCATCGCAGCAGATAAAATTTTTAGGCTGATTACCAAGACCATGCGCTGATGCTTGCCCGCAGATGAACCAACAAGAGCAAATTATACATCAATCAACTAATCAGATTATGAAAAAAAGACTACTTAAAATGAAAAGGTATGTTCTTCTTCTATGTCTTTTTGCGCAAACGATTGCGGTTTCGTTCGCGCAAAGTCTGACTGTGAATGGAACTGTAGTGGATAAAGTCTCCGGAGAGGGCATGCCCGGTGTGGCCATTTTAGTGAAAGGAACCTCCAGTGGAACTGTTACAGATGCGGATGGGCGGTATAACCTGCAGGTTCCCGGCGAAGAGGCTGTACTGGTATTTTCATTTATTGGATACATGAGCCAGGAAGTGCCTGTAAAAGGAAAATCTACCATCAACATAGCCCTGGTAGAGGATGTAGAAAGCCTGGAAGAGTTGGTAGTGGTAGGCTATGGCACCCAGAAAAGAGCTACCCTCACAGGTTCTGTATCGGAGGTGCATGGCAAGGAAATTACACAAAGCCCCCAGCCAAATGTTTCTAACTCACTGGCAGGCCGTATACCGGGCGTTATTGCCACCAACCGCGGTGGCGAACCGGGCTACGATGGTTCTAACATCTCTATCAGGGGTCTGGCTACTACCGGCAACAACGATGTGCTGGTGGTGGTAGATGGGGTGCCCGGGCAGATCGGAGGCCTCGAACGCTTGGATCCCAATGACATAGAAAGCGTAACGGTGCTTAAAGATGCCTCTGCCGCTATATATGGCAGCCGGGCAGCAAATGGAGTTATCCTGGTAACGACAAAGAAAGGCAAAGCCGGAAAACCTACCATCTCCTACACCTTTAATCAGGGTTTTTCCTCTCCTACACGCCTGCCGGAAATGGCCGATGCGGCCACCTACGCCCGGATCAGGAATGAAATTGCCTACTATAATAATACGGATGGCGGTTTAAACCAGGTATACACCGAGGATGAAATCCAGAAGTTCGGAGACGGCTCCGATCCGCTCCTTTACCCCAACACCAACTGGCAGCAGGAGGCTCTGCAAAAGGTAGCACTTCAGAACCAGCACAACCTGTCTGTAAGTGGCGGCAGTGAGCGGGTTCAACTACTTTTTGTCTTTGGGGAAATTGTTTCAGGAGGGTTTGTATAAAAACGGTGCAACAGAGTACAACCAGTACAATTTCAGGTCTAATGTAGATGCGGATATTACCGACAGGCTAAACATTGGTCTGTTCCTTTCCGGCCGGCAGGAAGACAGGCAGTTTCCTACCGAGGGTGCCGGAACGATCTTTCGTTCTATTTACCGGGCATATCCTACGGTAGTGGCCCGTTATCCTAACGGCCTGCCTTCTACAGGCGTGGAAAACATGAATCCCATCATGATGGCCACCAGTGCCGGCGGCATACACAACAATCCTACTTATATCTTCAATGGTATTTTAAAAGGACGCTACGATCTTCCGCTGCTCAAAGGGCTTTCCGTAGATGGGTTTTATTCAACAGACAGATCCTTCAGCACGTCTAAAAACTTCAGAACGCCATATGCCCTGTACCGCTACAATGCCAGCACCGGTAATTATGACGAAACAATTGCGGCAGGAGGACCTAACGGAAAAGCGCAGCTGAACGAGGAAAGTGTTGACCGGTTTATGACAGTGGGCAACGTGAAACTAAACTACCTCCGCAATTTTGGCAGCCATAATGTGAATGCTTTCGTAGGCTACGAGCAAAGCAAATTCAGGCAGCAGATCTCGGGCGCTTCCCGTCTCAATTTCCCGACCACCCAAACACCGGAACTATCGCAGGGCGGAGCTGCCGCTACTGATTACAACAACTGGGGCAGCAGCTACAACTTTACCAGAAAAAGCTACATCAGCAGGCTGGCCTACGATTTCGATGAAAAATACCTGGCAGAGGTACAGCTAAGGGTAGACGGTTCCTCCATCTTTCCGAAAGGAAATCAGTATGGATACTTTCCTTCGGTATCAGCAGGCTGGCGCATCTCCGAAGAAGACTTCTTTAAAAACAGTATCTCCTTTATCAATAACCTGAAGATACGGGCCTCCTGGGGCCAGCTTGGCAACGACAACGTAGGCCAGTTCCAGTATTACGATAACTATTCATTCAATAATTTCTATGTGATAGGCGATAATGTATACCCAGGTATCAACATCACAAAATTGGGCAACCCAAATATTACCTGGGAGGTAGCTACCAAGAGAGACCTGGGGATCAATGCGGTGTTTCTGAAAAATTTTGCGCTGGAGATGATCTATTTTGATCAGAAAAGAAACAACATTCTTTCCACCCGCAATGCATCAATACCGGCTACAACCGGTATTGTAAACCCCTATGATGCAGAAGCGCTGGTGCCCTCTGAAAATATAGGAAAGGTGAATAACAAGGGCCTTGAAACGATGCTTTCCTACAACAGAACAGGAGATTTCAGCTGGGGTGTATCGGGCAACTTTACTTATGCAAAAAACGAGCTGGTGTTTAAAGACGAAGCACCCGGCGTACTGGATTATCAGCAGGAGACCGGAAGGCCCCTGAACACCTACCTGCTGTACAATGCCACTGGTATCTACCGCAGCGAAGGTGATCTTGAGCAGTATCCTGCTGTGCCAGGCGCCAAATTAGGAGACCTGATCTACGAAGATTATAATGATGATGGCGAGATTACAGCCGACGATATGGTGCGAACCCGTTATGGCAACATTCCCGAGCTGATTTACGGTTTGTCGATGAACGCCGGCTGGAAGAACTTTGATTTTGCGGTGCTCTTCTCGGGGCAATCCAGGGTAAATCAGTATGTACTGCCGGAGTCTGGTACCATCGGCAACTTTTACAGCAGCTGGGCCAATAACCGCTGGTCTCCTACCAACCCGGATGGAACCTACCCCCGCGTGGATGAAAGAGCTTCTTCGGCCACCAGTGGCGGTCTGTACCGGAATAACTTCTGGCTTTACGATGCCTCTTTTGTACGCTTAAAGAACATTCAGCTTGGATACACCCTGCCAGCCGGACTGTTATCAAAAGTTAACATAGCCGATTTTCGGGTATATGCCAATGCCTTTAACCTCTTTACCTTTAGCAAGATAAAAGACTGGGACCCTGAAGGTAACAGCGAAAGCGGCCAGTTTTATCCGCAGCAACGCATCATCAACCTGGGTGTGAATGTCAGATTTTAATTTAAAACTCAACATGAAACGCAACAAGACTTTACATATATTCTATATAGCCGCTGTTATCTGCGCCACCTTTATCTCCTGCCAGGACGACTTTCTGGATGTGGTGCCAACCGACCGTGTATCTGATGCGGCGATTCTAACAGACTCTACGTTGTTCGAATCTTACGTTATCAACAGGTATATGGGCGTAAGATTAACCAACAAAGAAGCAGAAGGCGTGCCTCCGGGCTTTGGCCGCGGGCTGGAGTATGCCCTGTGGAGCTCGCTTACCGATGAATCAATCTACAACAACGACGACAACACCTGGGTCATTCAGCAGGGAAATCTTTCGCCGGAAAATACCGGTATTGCAGGCACCTTCTGGGGCAGAAGCTACCGCGGCATCCGCGAAGTAAACTATGCCCTTACGAATATTGAACAGGTGCCCATGAGCCAGAGCCGCAAAAACCTGCTTACTGCCGAGCTTAAGTTTATCAGGGCTTTCCGCTATCACGACCTGATTCGCAACTACGGAGGCGTGGTGCTGATGGGCGACAGGGTAACCCAGCTGGGAGAAGATTTTACAGATCCGGAGCTTTTCAAGAGGGCTTCTATAGAGGAAAGCCTTAACTATGCCGTGCAGCAGCTTGATGAGGCTGCCAGCGGGCTGCCCCTGGATAATGGTGGAAACTGGGAGCTGGGGCGGGCTACGAAAGGAGCTGCACTGGCCTTAAAAGCAAGGCTGTTGCTGTATGCGGCAAGCCCCCTATACACAGGTGGTGTGAATGATGCTGCAAAATGGGAAAGAGCCGCTGCTGCTGCCAAAGCGGTGATGGATCTGGGCATGTATAGCCTGTACCAGGGTGGCTATGGAGAGCTGTTCCTTACCCCCGGCACCCATTCAGAAATCATTTTTGCGCGCTACCATAACCTGAATGCCAAGCACGTGCGTATGGAAATCGCCAACGGACCCAATGGCTATGATGGCTGGGGCGGTAATGTTCCGCTGCAAAACCTGGTAGATGATTACAACATGCTGGATGGCTCCGACTTCAGCTGGGAAAATCCTGCTCATGCAGCAGCACCGTACGAAAACAGAGATCCTCGTTTTTATGAAACCATCCTTTTTAACGGCGCCCCCTACAGAGGCCGCCAGGTAGAAACTTTTCTACCCGGAGGTTTAGACAGCAACGATGGCCCCTCCAACTGGAACACCTCCAAAACAGGCTATTACCTGCGGAAGTACGTCAACGAAGACCTGCCCATCCAAAACCCCTGGGAAGTGGCTGGTACCCAAAACTGGATCTACATACGCTATGCAGAAATTCTGCTGAATTATGCCGAAGCCCGAAACGAAGCAACAGGTCCTGATGCCAGCGTTTATGAAGCCATCAACAGCATCAGGGGCAGAACAGGCGTAGAAATGCCACCGTTGCCCGAAGGACTCTCACAGGCAGAAATGCGCGAACTTATCCGGCAGGAACGCCGCATAGAGCTGGCCTTTGAAGAGCACCGTTACTACGATGTGCGCAGATGGCTGATTGCAGATGAAACGGAGAATGAACCGGCCTATGGGATCGACATCAGGAAGCAGGCAGACGGCACCCTTACCTACGAAAGAAAAGTAGCACTCACTGGCCGCAGGTTTGAGGAGAAGCATTACTGGTTGCCAATACCACGTGCTGAAATCCAGGCTTCCAACAACCTGTTGCAGCAAAACCCGGGATACAGTAATTGATTTGTTTGGTTGGTTTTTTATAAAAAGTTGCAGGAAACGCAGTAGGCGTTCCTGCAACCTTTTTCAGTTTTCAACAGCAATATTCATTCTTTCATCAGTAAATATCTTAGCGTGATCAGAACCACTTCAATAAGGATTTCTAGGCTGATTGTTGTACTACTTCTTCTGTGCTGGGGCTGTGGATTAAATTCTGAAGATGCCGGTAAACTGCCCGAAGACAGGGCTGCAAAAACCATCACCATCAGCCTGGATCCAGTCCAGCGCTATCAAACCATTGATAATTTTGGTGCATCCGATGCCTGGTCAGCCCAGTTTGTGGGCAACTGGCCCGATGACAAGCGAAATGCAATTGCAGATTTGCTTTTCAGCACCGCTACTCATGACGATGGCAGTCCCCGGGGTGGCAGCCCTAAAGGCATTGGCTTATCTCTATGGCGGTTTAACATAGGTGCAGGCAGTGCAGAGCAGGGCGATAAGAGCGGAATCGGGGATGAGTGGCGAAGAGCGGAATCTTTTTTAGAAGAAGATAGAAGCTACAACTGGCAAAGGCAGGCAGGGCAGCTGTGGTTTATGCAGGCAGCCAGGCAAAGAGGGGTTGACCAGTTCCTGGCCTTTCCAAACAGCCCTCCCGTACAGCTCACCAGAAATGGCAAGGCTTTCGCCTACAATGGAACATCAAACCTGGCGCCAGAGCAGTACCCTGCATTTGCAGCATACCTGGTAAATGTGATAAAAGGTCTAAAGGAAAAAGGGATTGACATTGATTACATCAGCCCGGTAAATGAACCGCAGTGGGACTGGAGCGATGGCGGTCAGGAAGGCACCCCTTTTACCAACGAAGAGATCTATGGAATAGTAAAAGCGCTGAATGCCACACTTGAAAATGAAAACCTGGATACAAAAATAGATATAGCAGAAGCTGGCAAGATCAATTACCTCTACGCAACAGAAGACAAGCCGGCCAGGGGCGAACAGATCCAGCAGTTTTTCAATGCAGGCTCACCCCTTTACCTGGGTAATTTCTCCAGGGTAGGAAAGGTAATTTCCGGCCATAGCTATTTTACTACTTCTCCCTTTTCTGATGCGGTTGCAAAAAGAAAGCAGCTGGCAGAAAAAGTTGCTTCTGTTGAAGGGCTTAAATTTTGGATGTCGGAATACTGCATCCTGGGCAACAATGAGGGAGAAATAGAGGGAAACGGGCGTGACCTTGGCATCGACCCTGCCCTGTACCTGGCACGGGTTATTCACAACGACCTGGCCGTAGCAAACGCTAGTGCCTGGCATTGGTGGCTGGCTGTTTCTCCCTATGATTATAAGGACGGCCTGGTGTATGTAGATAAGGAAAAAACAAATGGCAGCTACCATGACAGTAAGCTTCTTTGGGCATTGGGCAACTACAGCCGCTTTATTCGCCCGGGGGCAGTACGTATTGCTGCACAGTCGCCTGAATTAGGCGATGCAGCGTCGTCACTCCTGTTTTCTGCCTATCAGCATGCCGCAGATCAGCAAATTGTAGGTGTGATCATCAATTCCGGAGTAGCGCCCGTATCGGTGCAGCTGGAGTTTAAGCAACTTCAGGTAGCAAACTTTCAGCTTTACCAGACTTCTAAGGAAGAAGATCTAAAGGCAGGTCCTGAAATAGCAGCCGGCAGTAGATTTACCGTTCCCCCGCGCAGCATCATCACCGTAGTAGGTTCTTATTAATTAGCCTTTTTTCCCATGAATATGAAAAAGATACTTCTGATCATGCTGTTCACAGGCCTTTCGGTCTGCACAGCCCTGGCCCAGGATGCAAGGGTAAAACAATCTTTCAACGAAGGCTGGCATTTCCATAAAGGAGAGGTGCAGGGCGCAGAAAAGACAGATTATGATCACAGCGCCTGGCGCTCCCTGGCACTTCCCCACGACTGGAGTGTGGAGGGACCCTTCGCTGAAAAATGGGCAAGTGGTACAGGCTACCTGCCAGCAGGCATAGGCTGGTACCGCAAAACGTTCGAAGTTTCTCCGGAACTACAGTCAAAGCATCTCTATCTTTATTTCGATGGTGTTTATAAGAACAGCGAAGTATGGATCAACGGCCATTCCCTGGGCAAACGTCCCAACGGACATATTCCTTTTCAGTACGAAATAACAGAGCACCTGAACAAAGGGGGTAAAAACACAGTAGCCGTACGGGTAGATCATAGCAAGTTTGCAGACTCCAGGTGGTACAATGGTTCGGGCATTTACCGCAATGTGTACCTGATCGCAAAAGAGCCGGTACACATTGGCCAGTGGGGTGTGGCTTTTACCACACCCGAGGTATCGGAGGAGGAGGCTACCGCTAAAGTAGCCGTTACCATCGAAAACAAAGCAGCCTCAGCAGCTACTGTTGCGGTTAAAAGCCAGCTGCTCAGCCAGCAGGGACAAGTTGTGGCAGAGGCAGAGGAACAGCTGCGCCTGGAGGGTGGAGAGACTTCAGAAAAAACACTGGATTTTAAGCTTAAAAATCCCCGGCTGTGGTCGCCAGAAGAGCCTCATTTGTATCAGCTTAAAGTTTCTTTAGTGGTAAATGGCAAAAAGACAGATGAGCTGGTGCAAAATGTAGGCTTTCGCAGTTTCAGGTTTGATGCCAATGAGGGCTTTTTCCTGAATGGTCAGAACATGAAAATTAAAGGCGTTTGCATTCACCAGGATGCAGGTGCTTTAGGTGCTGCAGTGCCGGAAGAAGTGTGGGAAAGAAGGCTTGAATCCCTGAAAGCCCTGGGCAGCAACGCCATCCGTATGAGCCACTACCCACATCAGGATTATCTGTATGATCTATGCGATAAAATGGGCTTCCTGGTGCAGGACGAAGCCTTTGATGAGTGGGAGGAAGGAAAGAACAAATGGATTGCCGGCTGGAATGTAGGGGAGCCGGGAAAAGATGGCACCCATGAGCATTTTACGGAATGGGCAACCCGCGATCTGCGGGATATGATTCTAAGAAACAGGAATCACCCCTCTATCATCATGTGGAGCATTGGCAATGAAATAGATTATCCGAATGATCCATACTCACACCCGGTGCTGGATGAAGGGCGCAATCCGCAGATCTATGGGAGAGGGTATCAGCCCAATTACCCCCCGGCCAGCAGGCTAGGTGAAATAGCAGAAATGCTGGTGAAAGAAGCCAAGAAATGGGATACTACGCGTCCTGTTACGGCTGCCCTGGCAGGTGTGCCCATGTCGAACCACACTAAATATCCCGAGGTACTGGATATGGTTGGCTATAATTACCAGGAATACCGGTATGAGGAGGATCATCAGAAATATCCCGACAGGGTTATTTACGGAAGTGAAAACGGAGATGCCCTGGAGGCATGGCTGGCCGTAGAGAATAATCCTTATATCTCCTCACAGTTCATCTGGACAGCCTTTGATTTTCTGGGAGAAGCCAGAAGCTGGCCCAGCCGAAGCAGCGGTGCCGGTGTGCTGGATATGGCCGGATTTCCTAAACCCGATTACTACTTCCGGCAGAGCTTATGGTCGGAAGAGCCAATGATCTATATCGGCACCACCAGGATTCCAAAAGAGGAAGAAAGAAGGGGCAGGCGTGCAGAGCCAAACTGGAACTGGCAGGCAGGCGATAGTGTAAGGGTAAACTGCTTTACAAACACCGATGAGGCAGAACTATTCCTGAACGGAAAGTCATTAGGTAGAAAGCAGCTAAAAGAGGCTGATGGAAGGGTTATTCACTGGGACCTGGTCTATCAGCCGGGCACCCTCCAGGTAAAAGGCTTTGAAGGGGGCAGGGAAGTGAGCAGCCATGCATTAAAAACGGCAGGCAAGCCTTTCGCAATCAGGGCTGTTGCAGATAAAAAAGTGCTGGATGCTAAGAAAAAAGAGCTTGCGCACATAGAGGTGGTGGTGGTAGATGAAAAGGGCAATCCCGTATATGGTGCAGAAAATGAGGTTACCGTTTCAATTGTGGGGCCTGCAGGCTTGCTGGGCCTGGAAAGCGGCAGCCTGACCAGCCACGAAGACTACCGGGCTAATAAAAGGAAAGTATTGAATGGGAAGCTCTTAGCCTATATACAAAGCCAGAAAAAGGGAGGGAAAGTCAGGGTTTCATTTGAATCCGAAGGCCTGAAGTCACAGGTGGTAGATCTAACAGTTAAATAAACCCCTGGAAAAATAAATTTATTGAACAGAATAAAAAACGGACTTTACCCTGCCAAAATCCCTGAAATTCATCAATTAGTGCTGAAATAAACTGATAGCAGATTTGCAGATGTATAACAGGCGCTGCTGGTGTGTAAAAATCGGACTTTAGAGATTAACAACAACCTATACAAAATGCGAAAACTATTATTGCTGCTTTTTTGCTTAAGTGCGATTGCTGCGTATGGACAGGCACCTAAAAATGAGTGGGAGAACCCCCAGCTATTTGAGCGGAATAAGGAAAAGACCCATGCAACCTTTATTCTGTACGATAATGCTGCAGCGGCCCGTAAAGGTGATAGGAGCCAGTCACCCTTTTACCAGTCTCTGAACGGCAAGTGGAAGTTTAATCTGGTAAAGAAACCAGCAGATCGTCCCCTTGATTTTTACAAGACATCCTTCAGCGATAAAGACTGGAAGGAAATACCTGTGCCCTCTAACTGGGAGATAGAAGGGTATGATACACCTATTTACACCAATATTGTTTATCCCTTTCCCAAGAATCCACCTTTTGTAGATAATGAGTATAACCCCGTAGGTACCTACCGCAGAACCTTTACCGTACCCGCTTCCTGGAAGGACCGTGAGGTAATGCTACATTTTGCTTCTGTTTCAGGCTACATGCTGGTGTATGTAAACGGGCAGGAGGTAGGCATGAGCAAAGTATCCAAATCACCTGCTGAATTTGATATCACTCCTTACCTTAAAGAGGGAGAAAACCAGCTGGCCGTACAGGTGTTTCGCTGGCACGATGGCAGCTACCTGGAGGACCAGGACTTCTGGCGCTTAAGTGGCATTGAAAGGGATGTATACCTGCATGCCCTGCCCAAGCTAAGCATACAGAATTTTACCATCAATGCTGGTTTAGATAAAGCCTACAAGCATGGAGAGCTAAATGCTTCTGTAGACCTAAAGGCTTTTGAAGGCAGTAAAAAGCAGTCAGGAGCACTATCGCTGGAGCTATATGATAAAAATAATAAAAAGGTATTTGCCCAGGAGAAAAGCTTTTCAGCAGGCACAGATCCTGTAACGTTTAGTGGCACGCTAAATAATGTTGCCCGCTGGAATGCAGAAGACCCTAACCTTTACGAATATATCATTACCCTGAAAGATGCAGCAGGTAAGCCCCTGGCTTATACGGCAGGGAAAACAGGTTTTAGGAAAGTAGAGCTGAAAGGGGGGCAGCTGCTGGTAAATGGTGTGGCCATTACCATTAAAGGTGTAAACCGCCATGAGCACGACGATGAGCTGGGGCACGTACCCAGCCATGAAACCATGCTTAAGGACATTCAGCTCATGAAGCAGTTTAACCTCAATGCTGTACGCATGAGCCACTATCCGCACGATCCGGAATGGTACAGGCTCTGCGATGAGTACGGTCTCTATGTGGTAGACGAAGCCAACATTGAAACCCATCACATGGGCGCTGAACACCAGGGCTGGTTCGATAAAAGCAAACATCCGGCTTATCTGCCAGCATGGGCACCCGCCCACATGGACCGCATAGAGCGGCTGGTAGAGCGGGATAAGAACCATCCCTCTGTGATCATCTGGTCGATGGGCAATGAAAGCGGCAATGGCAAAGTATTTCATGATGCTTACGACTGGATCAAAAAAGAAGACTCTACCCGCCTGGTAATGTTCGAGCAGGCCGGAGAAGATGTTAATACCGATATTGTAGGGCCTATGTATCCCAGCTACCGCTATATGAAAGCGTATGCCTCTAAGGAGCAGGAGCGTCCGTTTATCATGTGCGAGTATTCACACGCCATGGGCAACAGTAATGGCAACCTGCAGGAGCTTTGGGAGGTGATCTGGAGCAGCAAGCACATGCAGGGCGGCTTTATCTGGGACTGGGTAGACCAGGGCCTGAAAACCACTGACGATAACGGCAGAACTTATTGGGCATACGGCGGCGACCTGGGAGGATTTCATCTCCAGAACGATGAAAACTTTAACGCCAATGGCCTGGTGGCTTCAGATCGTACACCCCATCCCGGTATTTATGAGGTGAAAAAGATCTATCAGAATGTAGCTTTTAGGGCCAAAGACCTGACAAAGGGCCTCATCAGCTTGGAGAACCGTTTCGACTTTACCAACCTCAAAGACTACAGCTTTAAGTGGCAGCTGTTCAGGAATGGTAAACTGGAGAAGGAAGAAACTTTTACTGTTGACCTGGCACCTCATCAGCAGAAAGAACTTAAGCTTAAGCTGCCCAAAGTAACACCAGCAGCAGGAGAGGAGTACTTCCTGAACCTCTATGCCTATACTGTTAAACCCACAGCACTTATACCTGCAGGGCATGAAATTGCAAGAGAGCAGCTGGCCTTTGGCAGCAACGACTACTTTCAGCCTGCAGCTGTTGCCGGATCAGAACTTAAGATCAGCAAAGAAGAAAACAACAAACTGCGCTTCAGCTCCGGAGAAGTAGAAGGTGAATTTAACCTGGCAGAGGGTAAGCTGAACTGGTGGGGAAAGAAGGACGGCCGCATTATTAACCAGTATCCGGAGCCCTATTTCTGGCGAGCCCCTACCGACAACGACTTTGGCAATGGCATGCCCGAAAAGCTGGGCATCTGGCGTACCGCTCATGTAGACCGTAAAGTGAAGGAGGTAAAAGTTGGCGAGCAGGGACCGGAAGGTTTGCCCATTACGGTCTCCTATGAGCTCACAGGCATCAATGTACCCTACACGGTAGAATACCTGGTCCGGAACGATGCTTCCATAAAAGTAACCGCTTCTATAGATATGAGCGGCCGTGAGCTTCCCGAAATGCCCCGCTTTGGCATGCGCATGGAGCTGCCTTACGAAATAGAAAACCTGCAGTATTATGGCAGAGGTCCGTGGGAGAACTACAGCGACAGGAAATCATCGGCCTTTGTAGGCCTTTACCAGGATAAGGTAGAAAACCAGTTTGTGGAAAATTATATCCGCCCGCAGGAGAATGGCTATAAAACAGATGTGCGCTGGCTGCAGCTGACCAATAACGAAGGCGTAGGGCTAAGAATTGAAGGAGCACAGCCGCTTGGTTTCAGTGCCCTCCACTACCGGGCAGAGGCCATGGACCCGGGGCTCACCAAAAAGCAGCAGCACCCTACTGACCTGAAGAAAAATGGGGCCGTAAACCTGCACGTGGACCTGAAGCAGCGTGGCGTAGGAGGAGATAACAGCTGGGGCGCTTTGCCCTACGAACAATACCGCCTTCTGGATGATCGGTACAGCTACTCCTACACTATGCGGTATGTAGATGATGTAAAGCTTACAAAAAAGTAAGGCTGGCAGGCGCTGGTGTAGGCACATAATTTTCCCTATTTTAATTGTTGGTTGGTTGGTTTATTGTACAGAAGCCTGCTCATGAGAGCAGGCTTCTTTTTTCTGTATTAGAGCCAGAAGTAAGGCAGGGCAGTTTCGCCTCTCCGCAATGACTGGAAAGCAAAAAAGTACGACTTGAAATAACTTAACTCCTTGGCTTTGCCGGTATGGATCTGTGGAAACTCGAGGAAGGTGGAAGGCTACAACAGTTTCAGGGGTCGGCTTGTAGTGAAGAATCTTACCAAGATTGAATTAATCTTTAGGCTTCACATGCAATTCCTGCACAAATAGAAAAGCCACCTCGTTTCCGAAGTGGCTTTTATTGTTGCTCCCCAGCTTGGGCTCGAACCAAGGACCCCCTGATTAACAGTCAGGTGCTCTAACCAGCTGAGCTACTGAGGAATTTAATTTGGACCAAACTGCGAATACTTCTGGTAAAGCGCCTGGTTAGCAGCCTTTTCCTTTTTCCGCTCCGGCTTTTTTGCCCTTGCTTCTGAAGCGCTTTCCCGTCGTTTGGGAATGCAATATTAGTAGCTTTTTATGCTTTACGCAACTCTCTGCAGAAAAAATTTTTCATTCTTTTTTTTCTGTTTTAGGCCATTGTTGTCAGGTAATAGAGGTATTCCAGTGTAAATCCTGCTAAAAACAAGATACCCAGCCAGGAGAGTAGCTGCATGCCACGGCCGGGGCGGTGCCTTGGTGCTACCTCGGCGCCCATAATTACTTTGAAATTGATGATGGCAATCACCGGGGCAATCATAAAAGAAAGGATGGTGGCAAAATCTACCATGGAAGCAAGGCCGGTGGCCAGCTGCCAGATGATGAGAAAGGAGCCGCCGGCCACCAGCAGCATCAGGGGTACATAAAGGCGCTGTCCACTTTGCCGGCGAAACAAGCGGGGTTTCAGGAGCAGCATAATCTCATCCATGGTTCTGCTGTAGCCATCCAGTACGGTGATAACGGTGCTGAACATAACCGTGGCCGCTGCAATGGCAATGATATAATAGATCCAGTCGCCAATGGCGGCAGTATAGAGGCTGATGAGCTGTGCAGAAAACCCAACGGAACTATCCGACAGGGGTATGCCGCTGCCATACATAACCAGTGCACCAAGGCTAAGAAAGCAGAGCGCCAGGCCTGCCGAAAACCAGTAGCCCAGGTTAAAATCGAAAAGCGTTTCCTTCAGGGTGGGGTGGTAGCCGGTCTGGCGGATCTTTTCTACCGTCCAGATGCTGTTCCAGGCGCTAAGGTCAACCGCGGTAGGCATCCAGCCCATCAGGGCAATGATAAATGGCAGGCTGGAGGCAGAAAGTATTTGTGTGGTGCTAAAATCCGGCTTACGGTCTGGCATCTGGCCGGTGCTCCAATCCCACATCAGTACAAAAAAAGCAGTGAGGGTGGTGATAAGCAGTACGACAGCAAGCACCTTCAGGGCATTATCAAGCAGGCTGAATTTATTGGCAACCAGCAGCAGTATGCACACCAGCAGCACGGCACCTGCCACCCAGGGTGTGGCGGCAGGAGGCAGGCCAAACAGGGTGCCGAAAAGGCCGGCACAAACCAAAGTAACAGCAGATGAAACGGCAAACATGCTGATCCCTGTAAGCAGCAGGTAGGTAATCAGGAGCCAGCGGCCCTGCTGCAGGTAACCCCATAAAATGCTGCGTCCGGTGGCGCAGGCGTAGCGGGAGCCATATTCAAAGAATGGAAACTTAAGTACATTGGCCAGGATGATAAAGAGCGCCAGGTCGAAGCCATAGAGGGCCCCGGCACGGGTGCTTTGTACCAGGTGCGAAACACCAATGGCACAGCTGGCAAACAAAATACCCGGCCCTACTACCCGCTGTATGGTTTGCCACAGACTGCCTGCTGCGGGATGGGCAGGAGCTTCTAGTTCTTTTAGCTGGGTAGGCATGGGTGTCGCAATCGATTTATCTGCATAAACTAGCGTTTTTTCAAGATATTTCAATGGATGAGCCGTACTACATTAATACACACAAGATTGTTCCTTAGGCACAACTTTTGCAGTTAATGTATGTATCATTAATAGGTAAGGTCCTGTACTGCAGGATATAAAATCTAATGCATGATAAGGATGATCTGTGATGGCCCTGATACAAGATCTTTTTAAAAAGAAAGAGAGGATGCAAAACCCTTTTTTCGTTAAAAAGTGTTAAAACATAGAAAGTTGGACTGTACTGCAGCGTTATGTGTACGGTTTTTGTATCTGAGTGAGTAGATCGTTTAGCGCAAAAAAACAAAAACATTAATATGAGCAAGAAAAATTTATTCCTATCGACTATCACTTCAGCCCTTGTGGGCGGTATGGTTGCTGTTGGCAGCATGGTATACCTGCAGGATGACAGCTCCCAGCCCCTGAATGACTACATTGAGCGTCAGAATGTCAGACTGGCCTCCTATTTGGAGTCTGGAGATTTTACAGTGCCCGAGGGGCTTAACTTTGTGTATGCTGCAGAGGTATCTACGCCGGCTGTTGTGCACATCCGTTCTACTTATAGTGGTGGGGCAGTAAGCCAAGTGCCAAGCGGACATCCCCTGCAGGAAATGTTCCCTGATCTTTTTGGTGATGGAGCACCCAGCCCGCGCGGACGTGGAGGCGTTCCCCAGGGTGCTACCGGTTCCGGGGTGATTGTTTCTGCTGATGGTTACATTGTGACCAACAACCACGTAATTGATAATGCAAGCAAAGTAGAAGTAACCCTTAACGATAACCGCAGCTACACTGCCGATGTAATTGGTGTAGACCCTACTACTGATATTGCCCTGATCAAGGTAAATGATAAAGACCTGCCTTACCTGGCCTATGGTAATTCAGATGCTGTTAAAGTAGGTGAGTGGGTGCTGGCAGTGGGTAATCCGCTGGACCTAACCTCTACGGTAACTGCTGGTATTGTAAGTGCAAAAGGCCGTAGCATTGGTATCCTTGCCCGTGGTAACACCAGCGCACAGGGTGTAAACACAGCTATTGAGTCTTTTATCCAGACAGATGCTGCCGTTAACCCTGGTAACAGTGGTGGTGCACTTGTAAACTTAAAAGGTGAGCTGGTTGGTATTAACACCGCCATTGCTTCTCCTACCGGTTCTTACTCTGGCTATAGCTTTGCCGTACCAGCCACACTGGTGAGCAAAATTGTAAAAGACCTGAAAGAATATGGTACCGTACAACGTGCACTGCTGGGTGTAAACATCGGTGATGTAAATTCACAGCTGGCAAAAGAAAAAGATCTGAAGATCAACCGTGGTGTTTATGTAAGCAATGTAAACCCAGGTAGCGCTGCCGAAGCGGCCGGTCTTAAAGAAGGCGACGTGATTGTAGAGATCAACGGCAGACGTACCAATACCACTGCCCAGCTGCAGGAAGTAATTGCTACCAACCGCCCTGGTGATAATGTAAAAGTTACTTATTACCGTAGCGGCGATGTGCGCACCACAGATGCTACGCTGAAGAATAGCATGGGTACTACAAAAATTGTAGCCAAGAGCAACACCCTGGAAATAGGAGGCTCTGTACTTGGTAATCTTTCAGATACCGAGAAAGCACGCCTGAAAGTGAAAAATGGTGTGAAAGTGGAAAAAATTGGTGCCGGCAAACTGCGTGATGCTAAAATCCGCGAAGGCTTTATCATCACCTCCATCGATCACAAACCCGTGAGCAATGTAGAGGAAGTAGCCGGTATCTTAAGCGGCAAACGCAACGAAGGTACACTGATAGAAGGTCTTTATCCAAACGGCGAAAAAGCCTACTACGGCCTGCCGTGGTAGGTATGGGGCGTGAGGTATGAGGTATGAGGTATGAGGTTATTGTGATCGAAACTTAGTGCCTCATTTTATACCTGCATCTTGTATAGATATATTGGAAAATAGCTGCTCCGTTAATCTGGAGCAGCTTTTTTTATGTAAAATAGACAATAGACAATAGACAATAGACAATAGACAATAGACAATAGACAATAGAATTTACGCTGATGGCTCAAGCTTCCAGCATCCTTTGATGATACACCGTTACGGTCTATTACCCTTTTTCCTGGCTCCTATCTCATAACCTCAGCGGTTTCCTCATAACCTGATACCCGATACCTGATACCCCATACCCCATCAAAACGGCAACTTCCCCAGGTCAACATTGCCGCCACTGATGATGATGCCAATACGCTTTCCTTTCAGCACCTGCTTTTCTTTGATGGCTGCGGCCAGGGGCACGGCACCAGAGGGCTCTACCACCAGCTTCATGCGCTCCCATAAAAAGCGCATGGCTTCCACAATTTCTTCATCAGAAACCAGAATGATCTGCTCTACACCTTTAGAAATAATGGCAAAGGTTTTATCGCCCAGCGATGTAAGCAGGCCATCGGCAATGGTGTTGGTGGTGGTGTTGGTTTGGGCTATGCCCTCCTGCAGCGAGCGGTAGGCGTCGTCGGCGCCGGCAGGTTCGCCGGCCCATACTTTTGTTGCCGGCGAGAAGGAGCGTGCAGCCAGTACAGTACCGCTCAACAGCCCTCCACCGCCAACGGGCGTAATTATCACATCCAGGGGCTCCTCTATGTATTCAAAGAGCTCTTTGGCGGCGGTGGCCTGTCCGGCAATTACTCGGTCGTCGTTGTAGGGGTGCACAAAGCTGGCACCGGTACGGTCTACCACCTCCTGCAGGGTGCTTTCACGCGCAGCCTGGGTGGGCTCGCAAAAAATAATCTCTGCCCCATAGCCCTGTACGGCCGCTACCTTTACTTTGGGTGCCGTGCGGGGCATTACAATATAGGCAGGTATGCCGGCCAAACGGGCTGCCAGCGCCAGGGCCTGGGCATGGTTGCCGCTGCTATGGGTGGCTACCCCTTTTTGCCGCTCCTCGGGCTTCAGCGAAAAAACTGCATTGGCGGCACCACGCATTTTAAAAGCACCTACCTTTTGCAGGTTCTCACATTTAAAATATACACTGGCCTCCAGCAGTTCATTAAGCTGCCTGGATTCGAGTACAGGTGTTTGATGGATATAGGCGCGGATGCGCTGGTGTGCGCTTTGTATTGTTTCGGGAGTGATTGATTTCACGATAGTCTCTACTCAATGTTGGGTTTTACAAAGTAGATAAATTTTTTATCATTACGGAAAACCAAAGCTTATCCTTTTAGCGGCCTTTAGGTTTGTTAACTCTTTGTTAACCGAGTATTACCCCGCAGCATTATAATAATAAAGCCTTAACTGTTTCATAACCATTTTCAGCTGGCCCATCCTGTAATTTTGCATCTGATTATTAGATGATTATTGGATACAAATGAAAATGAAAAACTTATTAACAGTTCTGTTCCTGTTTGGAGCCTTTGCTGCCTGGGCGCAGCAGGGTACCATAAAAGGTAAAGTTACTGATGCCAAAACCGGCGAGGAGATTATTGGTGCCAACGTAACAATAGAAGGTACTGCCATCGGTGCTTCTACTGATATCTCTGGCGGTTACCAGTTTTACACAGCACCCGGCACTTACACCATCAGAACCTCATACATTGGTTATAAGTCCTACCGTCAGGAGGGCGTAAGTGTAAAAGCCGGAGAAACCACGGTTGTAGATATTAAAATAAGCGAAGATGTAGAAGCCCTCGCTGAGATTGTTGTAGAAGGTAGAGCTGATAAAAGCAGCGAAAACATTCTGCTCATGCAACGCAAGGAAGCGGCCATTGCCATAGAGAGTATTGGCGCACGCGAACTTTCTGCAAGAGGGGTATCTGATGTAAAATCCGGCCTGGTGAAAATGTCTGGTGTATCACAAGTATCCTCGAGAGGCGTGTACGTAAGAGGCCTTGGCGACCGCTACAACAATGCCTACCTGAATGGCATGCCACTGCCTTCGCCGAACCCTACCCTTAAAGTTATTGACCTGGATCTTTTTCCTACTGCCATTGTCAGGAATATTGATGTTTCGAAAACCTACAATGTAAACCAGTTTGCCGATATGTCGGGCGCTTCGGTTAATATCTTAACCAAAGATGCTGCCGATGAAGACTTTTTGACTTTTGGCCTGGGAGTCAACTATAACACACAATCTACCTTCAAGGACTTTCTGATTAACAAAGCAGGAAGCGGACATTATTTAGGTTTCTCCGGAAACCAGCGGGTGAGCCCGGTGCCAACAAATTACCTGGAGCAGTACAATTTTTCAGAATCTAACCAGGATCCCTTTGCTACTAACCTAAGCCCTGAAAAAGTTTCGGCACCGCTGGATCAGAGCTATAACCTGCAGGCTGGTAAGCATTTTAAATTTGGCAGGTCAAAACTTGGCATCATCTTTTCAGGAGCCTACAAAAACAGCTACCGTACCGATGAGGGCATCAACAACATCTTAAACAACAAACAGCTGCCCGATCGTGCATTTTACAGGGAGCGCTACCGCTACGAGACCAATCTTACAGGCTTGCTGGGGGTGCAGTACTCTTTAAACAGCCGCCATAATTTTAACCTCAATTACCTGTTTATCAACAACAGTAGCAACAGCTACATTGCAAGCCAGGGCAACACCTGGGAGCAGAATGACCCTAATGTGGTTGACCTGCGCCGGTTAAGAAACCGTTACCTGGAAACAAACCTGCAGGATGTACAATTTTCTGCAACGCACGATATCAGCAATAGAATAGGTTTTAAATGGGGTGGCAGCTATGCCAAAGCTTTTACCGATGAGCCCGACCGTACAGACCTTTCCTTTACTACTGAAGAAGGCGTTACAACCCAGGGTATGTTTTCAGCCTTAGGCACCGGGCAAAACCAACGCTACTTTCAGACCACAGACGAAAATGAAGCCTATGCTTTTGCTGAAGGCAGCTATGGCTTTGGTGCCGCTACAGACGATGGAGAGGGTTCTCGCAACAGGATATATGTAGGCTATCAGTTTAAGAGCAAAAACAGAGAGGAGGCCCTGCGCTCTTTCTGGATCATGCCTTCAAACAGCTTTGCCCGGGGTGTAATAAATTTCAATGAGCTGGATGCACTATTTACTGATGCTAACTACCAGGCCGGCCAATACTCTTACCTGGATGCAAATGCCGATGGCTCCAGCCAGGCCAGCGCCGACCGCTTAATACATGCCGCTTATGCCTATGCAGATCTTAACCTGGGCAGGCGCCTTAAAGTGGTGCCGGGCATCAGGCTGGAATACACCGATCAGATGGTGTTGTACAAGCGTTTAGGTACTCCGTTTAGTGCTGCTTATAAAGAAGCCCCGCTGCAGGAGGTAAATATTTTGCCCGCACTTAATGTTAAATATGATGTTACCGATCAGCATGCATTGCGTTTCGCGGCATCTAAAACACTTACCCGCCCTAACTTCCGTGAGCTAATTCCGGTGCCTTTTGTAGATGAATTAGGGAGAAGCTTTGTGGGAAATCCGCTCCTGAACAACTCTGAGGTTTATAACCTGGACTTAAAGTACGATATATATCCTAAGCCGGGCGAGCTGCTTTCTGTGGGTGCATTCTATAAGTATATTGTTAACCCGATTGAGCACTTTCAGGATGGGGTGAATTTTATCAAGCCTTTCAATACACCCTATGCCTCGGCTTATGGACTTGAAATTGAAGCTTCCAAGCGGGTTAACAGCATTTTTAACACATCATCGAAATTCTTAGAGGGGCTGATTGTAGATGGTAACCTCACGCTGATGCTTACCAATATTACTACAGATTCAGCAACTATTGCAGGCGCTTCGGGAATTCCACAGCAGGATAAAAATATCCTTTATAGTGTAACCGAAGATTCGCGCATGCTTCAGGGAGCCTCTCCCTACCTCATCAATATATCCGTTGGTTATGATGGTCTGCTGCTTCCCAACTCCGAAGAATCGAATATACGCCTTACTTTTAACCGCTTTGGCAAACGTATCAATGCGGCCGGTACCCAGGATTTAGGAGATATATACGAACTGTCTTTCAGTACACTTGATTTTGTGATCCAGAATACCTGGAAGAGCGGCTTTGGTGTAAAACTTTCTGCTAAAAACCTGCTGAACCCCGGAATTAAGCAAGAGCAGAGCGCTGGTCCTCAGGCAACGCTAGGTAACACAGTTGTTCAGTCTTACCGCGCCGGAGTAAACTACGGCTTATCCTTAACATACCGGTTAAACTTCAGGCGGTAATTTAAAGGTATGGTAACATAGGGTTGATCACCAGTTTAAGCCTCTTCACTTTATTTGCAACATGTTAATAACTAATACAACCATGAAAAAACTGCTGAAGAAAAAGCTACTTTTTGTAGCACTCTTTGCTGCTACTGCTGGATTTACTGCATGTGATGATGATGAACCAGATGGACCAACAACTGATCCTAATAACATCGTACAAACAAACAATACAGATCTGCCGGCAATAGTTTCCAGTGGACAAACACTTACGTTAAGTGAAGATTTTGACTTTAGCCTGAGCTCTGCCCTGCGTGTAGAAGATGGCGGTACACTGGTGATTGAGCCAGGTGTAACAATTACTGCAACAGCCGGTACAGCAACGTCTAAATTTATTGTAATTGAGCAGGGCGGAAAAATAATGGCCGAGGGTACTGCCCAAAAGCCAATTGTAATGACGGCCGTAACACCTTCTCCAGGTGCCTGGGGAGGCCTGCTGATCATGGGTAAAGCGCCAATTAACGTTGGTACCTCTGCAACTGCAGAAATTGGCGATGCCACTTATGGCGGAACAGTTGCCAATGATAATTCAGGTGTTCTGAAATACATTCGCGTGGAGTACACCGGTGCCAAGATCAGCGATACAAAAGAGCATAACGGTATTACCTTCTCTGGTGTAGGTAGCGGAACAGTAGTAGACTACATAGAAGCTTACAAAGGTGCCGACGATGGTATTGAGTTCTTTGGCGGTACTGTTAATGTAAACCACGTGGTTTCTGTTGGCAACCAGGACGACCTGTTTGATTATGCAGAGGGCTGGTCAGGCACTGCCCAGAACCTGTACCTGGTGCAGCTTGATGATGCAGCCTATCCGCAGGATAAAGGCATAGAAGGAGATAACCTGGGAAGCAATAACGCTGCTGCTCCTTTCTCTAACCCTACCATCAGCAATGTTACCCTCATCAGCTTTGCTACTAACAAAAATGAAGAAAATGAGGCTACCGATGCCCTGCGTATTCGCGAAGGATCAAAAGGTAACTTCAGCAACTTTGTGATCATGGGTTGGGGCGACAACGGCATTGATGTAAGAAGCCTGCAAACGCTCCAGAACGTTGTAGACAACTCTCTGCAGTTCTCTAACATCTATGTAGTGGCTGGCACAGAAGGTAAAGCATCAACTTCTGGCAGAATGGACGATGGCGAGGTTGATCCGGGTACTGTCGTAGACGATGCGAAGGCCAAACTAGCGGCTGCCGTAGTAACCACAGAACCTGCGGGTGCTAACTTTGAGGCCTGGACAGGCCCATGGGTAAGGCTCCAGGATTAAACTCAATAATACAAAAAGATCAAAGCTGGGCGAAGGCCCGGCTTTTTTAAACTACACCCCTTTCACCAAAAGGGTGTGTTGAAATCCAATAATCACATTGATAAGGAAAAAGGCTGAACCATTGGTTCAGCTCTTTTTTTTGGTTATTCCTACTCCTGCAGCTGACTTAGCTTTTCTTTAAGCGCCTGTAGCTGCCGGTTTATTTTTTCTACCTCGGCCTGCTGTTGCTCCTGTTTTAGCTTATTGTCTTTTATTTCCTGCTCCAGTCTTAGCTTGTCTTCGCCATTTTTCACCAGCTGCTGCTCCAGCTTCAGCTTATCCTCGGCATTGCGCTTAAGCGAATTTTCAAGCTTGCTCTCCTGGCGTCGGGTGCTTTCTACCTCACGGTTAAGGTAAGTGGCGGCACCTTCGGCATCCTGCAGGCTGGCCATCAGCTGGTATTTTTTCATCAGGAAGGGCAGTTTCTGCAGCTGTTCTTTAATGCCGGCTTCCATCACAGTATCGCGGGTGGCAGCGGCGTAGCCAATCCACACCTCACTCTGGGCAGAATCGCCGGCCACTGTGCTGAGTGCCTGCTGCTTTGCTCCGCTGTTGAGCCAGTAAATTTCTTTGATTTCAATAAACTGGCGGCGCTCGGTAACTTTTCCACGCTCTTTGAGGTAGGTGAGCCAGTAACGCCTGGCATTATGCTCGGCATAGGGCACTTTTATGCTGTAGCCGTTGTGCTGCTGGCCCTGTAGGGTTTGCTGTTGCCGCCGCGCTTCCTGGCCGCTGGCAGTAAAAAACAGTCCCTGTAAAATAAACAGCAGGAGGAGTGATCTTTTTTGCATAAAGCATTTAAATAATGATGAACATAAGGAGCAGACAGGGGTTACAACGTTATTATTTCACAGAAAATTTCTTTTCCATGCCGGAAAAAGTTGTAATCAGTGGGGGCTCTGGCCTGATAGGCTCCCACCTTTCCCGTCTGCTTTTAGAAGAAGGTTACCAGGTGGCCCACCTTAGCAGATCCATTCGCGAAGATAAGTCGATAAAGCATTACCTATGGGATGTTGAGGAAGGAAAAATAGAAGCGGGTGCCCTGGCGGGTGCCGATTATATTATCAACCTGGCAGGTGCCAGCCTTGCCGACCAGCGCTGGTCGGCCTCTTACAAACAAAAAGTTATCCAGAGCCGCACAGCATCTACAGAACTAATCATAAGGGAGCTGGCCCGCCTGAAGATAAAGCCAAAAGCCTTTATTTCTGCCTCGGCCATTGGCTACTATGGTGGCGACAGGGGCGATGAATTACTAAGGGAGCAGTCAGGGGCGGGCCAGGACTTTATGGCCTCGGTATGCCGCGCCTGGGAGAGCGCCGCCGAAGGAGTAGAAGAAGAAGGGGTGCGCCTGGTGATTTTAAGAATAGGGGTTGTGCTAAGCCCCGATGGTGGTGCCCTGAAGCAACTCATGCTACCCTTCCGTTTAGGGCTTGGTGCGCCACTGGGCACTGGCCGGCAGTATATGAGCTGGATTCATATGGATGATCTGTGCCAGATTATTTTAAAATCCATGCGCGATGAAAACATGCAGGGTAAATATAATGCAGTGGCACCTGAACCTGTAACCAACGCTCATTTTTCAGAGGTATTGGCCGCGGCTCTGGACAAGCCCTACTTTTTACCCACTGTGCCCTCCAGGCTTATGAAACTGGCCCTGGGCGAAGAACGTTCGGTGGTGGTGCTGGGCAGTGCTAGGGTATCGGCAGATAAGCTGCTGAAAACCGGCTATTCATTTCGCTATCGTGCACTGGAGCCTGCCCTGCAGCAATTGTTAACAGAATCGTAGCTGGTTTGGCAAACTCGGTTTTGTGTTCTAACTTAGCAGGCTTGCGATTTTTATACTAAAATTTTTTAAAGTATGGCAAATGAAAAAACACGCTCTGACAAAAATCAGGGCGATGGTCGTACAGATTCTGACAAAACTAAAAATACATCTGTGGTTAACAGTACAGTAACCACAGATGAGGCAACCGGAAAATTGCCTAAACAACCCGTTGCAGAAAAAACAAGTGCCGAAGCAGCACACGAAGAGAAAATAGCGAAAGAGGGGCACCCCCATCACCCGGCGGAGGCACCTAAAAAAGAAGGCGCCAAAAGAGAGGCACCAAAAAAAAAGCCTAAAGCCAACATGCCACCTGCGCCCCCAAAAGAGGGTGAGCTTATTCCGCGTAAAAAGTCTGATGAGGATGATCAGCTTATTCGCATGGCTTTTGAAGACCGCGACTGGAATGAGATAAAAAGCTCAAACAGCTGGGCCATTTTCAAGGTGATGTCGGAGTTTGTAGAAGGCTTTGAAAAGCTGGCAAAAATTGGACCCTGTGTTTCAATATTTGGTTCTGCACGCACCAAAGAAGACCACAAATACTACAAAATGGCCGAAGAAATTGCGGCCAAGCTGGTGCGCCATGGCTATGGTGTTATTACGGGTGGCGGGCCTGGAATTATGGAGGCCGGTAACAAAGGTGCCTATAATGAAGGTGGCAAATCGGTAGGTCTTAACATTGTACTGCCTTTTGAGCAGTTCGATAACCCTTACATAGATCCCGACAAGCTCATAACCTTCGATCACTTTTTTGTGCGTAAAGTAATGTTTGTTAAATATGCCCAGGGCTTTATTGTAATGCCGGGTGGTTTTGGTACCATGGATGAACTGTTTGAGGCGCTTACCCTTATTCAGACCAAGAAGATTGGCCGTTTCCCTATTGTGCTGGTAGGCAGCAAGTATTGGGGCGGTCTGATGGACTGGATCCGTAACGTGATGTTGGAACAGGAAAGCAACGTAAACGAAGAAGACCTGCAGCTGGTAAACATTGTAGACACACCGGATGCAGCAGTGAAAGTGATAGACGATTTCTACGGCAAGTACCTGCTCTCGCCAAACTTCTGATAAACTTATCAACAACAGCTACAGAACAGCCGGCCCTACAGCCGGCTTTTTTTGTGTTTGAATCATAAAAACATGATAATGAATTGGCTCATGTGCTGTACCAGCCATGGCCTTTTGGCTGTTTCTCAATGTATAGGCAGGTGGTTCAATGCTCTCTTTACAGAATAAGAATCCTGTTTAGATCATAGAAAGAATAATTAAATCCAATTTAATATCTTTTTAAGACTAATAAATAAATTGTTTTGCTAACTTTATACCTGATTGTTCTGCCTGATAAGTAATTAGTGCCTCCCGAAAAGTTTATCCAGGTGCATAAAAAGCATATTTTTTCAGAAACTACAGAATTCATATCGTCATTACGAAAGCCTTATGGTTAATTTTCCGTTTAAGTTCGGGGCAAGTTGAGCAGCATCAGTTGCTTCTTTTCTGTGCCTATATATTATAGCAGCCAAAAATTTCCTTTCGAACCAAAGATCTTTAGGATTAAACTTATTCAATTATGTTAACTCTTCTCCTCAGACAGAAAGCAGCTTCTGTGCTTCTGCTCTCCGCTTCTTTGCTTGTGTTTTCCTGTAAAGACGATGATGACTCCGCCCCTGTGCCGGTAATACCCAATCCGCCAGTGGTGGAACTGCCCGATCCTGCCATCACTGCTGTAGATCCGGCAAGTGGCACAACCGGTACCCTGGTAACCATAACAGGTACTAACTTCAGGTCTCCGGCTTCGCTGCACACTGTTACTTTTAATGGTGCTGCCGCAGTAGTTAAAAGTGGTACCTCCACCCAGCTAACAGTAGAGGTGCCTGATAAAGCCGGCGATGGCAAAATTGTTCTTACGGTTGATGGTAAAACAGTTGAAGGTCCTGCCTTTGATTACCTGGAATCGTACCGGGTGAGCACCTTTGCTGGTAGTTCAAGTGGGATGACTGATGGTACTGGCACCAGTGCCCAGTTCTACGACCCCTGGGACATTGCCATTGATGGCAACGGTAATATGTATGTTACCGATTATGGCAGCCACCGCATCCGTAAGATAAGCCCCGATGGCGTAGTGACCACCTTTGCCGGCAGTACCGCTGGCTATGCCGATGGTACAGGCACTGCCGCCCAGTTTAATGGTCCTACTGCTGTTACAACAGATGCAGCAGGTAATGTGTATGTAACGGAAGATGTTAACCACCGCATACGCAAAATTACGCCAGAAGGTGTGGTAACTACCATCGCAGGCAGTGGGTTTGAGGGTGACAACGATGGTCAGGCAGCAATTGCCAGGTTTGGTAAGCCATCAGGTATTGCCGTGGATGCAGCTGGTAACCTGTACATAGGCGACGTTAATAACCACCGCATCCGTAAGATAAGTACAAACGGTGTGGTAACTACTTTTGCAGGCAGCACCGCCGGCTATGCCGATGGCACAGGCACTGCTGCCCAGTTTAATGGTCCTACAGGCTTGGCAATAGATGCAGATGGCAATCTGTATGTAGCAGATTCTTACGGACACCGCATCCGTAAGGTCACACCTGCCGGCGTTGTAACTACCCTGGCTGGAAATGGTACTGACGGTTATGCTGATGGTATGGCTGCTGATGCTCAGTTCAATGAGCCCTGGAATATAGCGGTGAGGGCAGATGGCACAGTGCTGGTGGCAGATTACAAAAATCACCGCATCCGCATGATTGCCCCTGATGGCACCGTAACTACCATTGCCGGTACCGGTACTGCCGGAAATGCAGATGGTATTGGTACTGCAGCAAGCTTTAATGAGCCGGGCAGCGTTGCCATAGATGCGGCGGGCAACATATTTGTTACAGATAACCAGAACTTCCGCATCCGCAAGATTATACTTGAATAGGTAGAAGGCACATACACAAATAAAAGCAAAGAGGCTGGCACAACACCAGCCTCTTTTTTTGTTAAAGCCAGGCCTGCCAATGCCTTTAACCTAAAGATTTCTTGTACATTCTGAAAAACAGAAATGGCAGGAAACCAAAGCTGAATATCAAGACGCCTACAATCAAGAGTATTTGAGCTCCCTGCAGGTGCAAAAGCTTGAAGAGTACTGATAAGCCAACGATAAAGGCGCTTGTGTAGCCTAATATAGCCCTTAACCTTTCAGATAGTGCTTTGTTGAGTACCAGTTTATAGCGGTCTATTGCCAGCATGGGCAGGAAAAGGAGTACCAGGGCCAGAAACCCATAGGTAAACAACAGGTTACCGCCCTGCCAGTTTAGTAGGGTTGCTACCCAGCCTATGCTGATGCTGATGGAGGACAATAATCCGATGGCATACATTAGCTTTTTCATAAAAATTATCTTTTTGGCATTGAGTAAAAAAATGGTTTCCTGTTGAATCTCGTCCAGCCCGTTGGGGCAAATCTGCTGCCAGGCCTTCTGATGAGCCTCTTCAAAAGTGTGTCCCTTTTTCATCTCATGCTCAATAAAGCAGCAAAAGTGGTCCAGCAGGTCATCTTTTAAAGACTGGCTACTAATGGCGCTTTTGTTTATTTGCGCCTCAAGGAGGACTATTTGTTCGTTATTAAGCATTACTCCAGCTTTAGGTTATACTGCGGAAATACAAGCTGCTGTATGGTTTGCATAAACTCCTGCAACTCCTCAAACTGCGCCTGCTTTTGTGCATGCCCCTGCTGTGTAAGCCGGTAATACTTGCGCACCCGCTTGCCAATGTGTACAGTCTCAACCTCTACCAGCCCATCGTGCAGCAATTTGTGCAGGGCAGGGTAAAGCGAACCCTCCTTCAGTAAAATCTTATCATTAGAGAGTTCCTTTACCTTTTGTGTGATCTCATACCCATACATCTTCTCGCCATCTGCCAGGAGCTTCAGGATAATGGTGCTAAGCGTTCCCTTTAATAATTCCGTTGTGTTCATGTTATCAATATAGATAGATTAGCAATACATCACAAATCTATGCATTGTAATTCTTTGCCTTTTTAGCTGAAGGGTTAAATATATGGAGGAGCGGGTAAAGTCTTCTGATGAAGCAACTAGGTAGGGCAGCAGGGTTCGTATTGAATTCATGCGTTCTGGTCGCTGGTTGAAAACAATGACGGAGCATTAAAATACTAATAGACTTAGCACTAACTACCCTCTGCAAAATTCCGTATATTTGCAGAATACTATGGGCAAGACAAAATCAGCAGCAAATCGGACTGAGCAGGCGGTTAAAGTGCAACCTGCGCAACGCTTCGATCCGGTTGGCGAAGAACATATTGAGGTGATTGGTGCCCGCGAGCACAACCTCAAAAATATAGACGTACGCATTCCGCGCAACCAGCTGGTGGTGATCACCGGTATTAGTGGCAGCGGCAAATCATCCCTGGCTTTTGATACTATTTATGCCGAAGGCCAGCGGCGTTACATGGAGAGCTTTTCTGCCTATGCGCGTTCCTTTATGGGCGGCATGGAGCGACCCGATGTGGATAAAATTAACGGCCTCTCGCCGGTAATTTCCATTGAGCAGAAAACTACCTCCCGCAACCCCCGCTCAACCGTAGGTACCACCACAGAGATTTATGATTTTCTGCGCCTGCTTTACGCCAGGGCCTCTGAGGCCTTTTCTTACATTACCGGTGAGAAAATGGTGCGCCAGTCTGAAGACCAAATTATTGACCACCTCATGCACACCTTTGATGGTGTAAAGATCATTCTGCTGGCGCCGGTGGTAAAAGGACGTAAGGGTCACTACAGGGAGCTTTTTCAGCAGATCCGCAAGAGCGGCTTTACCAAGGTGCGCGTAGATGGCGAAATAAAAGACATAGACCCAAAAATGCAGGTAGACCGCTACAAGATACACGATATCGAAATAGTGGTAGACCGCCTTGCGCTGAAAGCCGAAGACCGCTACCGCCTGAGCCAGTCGGTGGCCACGGCGATGAAACATGGCGAAGGCCTGCTCATGGTGCTCAATGCCGATAGCGGCGAGCTGCACCACTTCTCCAAGTACCTGATGGACCCCAAATCGGGCCTAAGCTATGATGAGCCTGCGCCTAACACCTTCTCCTTTAACTCGCCATACGGTGCCTGCCCCAAGTGCAACGGTCTGGGTGTTATCGAAGAAATTACACCGGAATCTATTATTCCCGATACAACCCTTAGCATTAGCCGGGGTGGTATTGCGCCCCTGGGCGAATTCCGCGATATCTGGATTTTTAAGAAGATCCAGTCTATCCTGAAAGGATACAAACAGACCATTACAACACCGATTAACAAGCTGCCCGAAGAGGTGCTGCAGGTGCTGCTGCATGGCAGTGATGAAACCGTAAAGGTGAACTCCAAAAAGTACCCCGGCACCCAATGGGATACTAAGTTTGAGGGTATTATTCCTTTCCTGGAAAAGCAGCGCGAAGAGGGCTCTGATAAAACCATAGCCTGGGTAGAAGACTACACCACTGCTATTGACTGCCCGGAGTGTGGGGGTGCCAGGCTTAAAAAAGAATCGCTGCATTTTAAAATAGACAGTAAAAATATTGCAGAGCTGGCTTTGCTTGATATCCAGGCGCTCTATGCCTGGTTCCAGGATCTGGAGGAGCGCCTAAGCGAGCGCCAGCTGCTTATTGCCACTGAGCTGCTCAAGGAAATCCGCAAACGCATACGCTTTCTGCTGGATGTTGGTCTCGATTATCTGCACCTGAATCGTCCGCTTCGTACACTTAGTGGGGGCGAGGCACAGCGCATCAGGCTGGCTACCCAGATAGGTACCCAACTGGTAGGCGTGCTTTACATCCTGGATGAGCCCTCTATTGGCCTGCACCAGCGCGACAACGTGAAGCTGATCAAAGCGCTGCAGGACCTGCGCGACATTGGCAATACAGTGCTGGTGGTAGAGCACGACAAGGACATGATGATTGCCTCGGACTACATTCTGGATATTGGTCCAGGCGCTGGCCGCCATGGTGGTATGGTGGTAGCAGCAGGCACGCCAAAAGAATTCCTGCAGCTGCCGGCTGTAACGGCGCAGTACCTGCGTGGCGAGCGGGCCATAGAGGTGCCTAAAGAAAGGCGCAAGGGCAATGGTAATTTTCTGGAGCTGAAGGGTGCCAGCGGCCATAACCTGCACAATGTAGATCTTAAGTTGCCCCTGGGCACCATGATCTGTGTTAGCGGTGTAAGTGGCAGTGGTAAATCTACCCTGATCCACGAAACCCTGTACCCGCTGCTTAACAGGCATTTTTATAATGCCCTGAAAGATCCGCTACCGCATAAAGAAATTAAGGGACTGGAGCACCTCGATAAGGTTATAGAAGTGGATCAGTCGCCTATTGGTCGCACGCCGCGCTCTAACCCTGCCACTTACACAGGCGTGTTTACCGATATCCGTACCCTGTTTGCTGAATTGCCCGAAGCTAAGATCCGGGGCTATAAGCCCGGCCGTTTTAGCTTTAACGTAAAAGGTGGCCGCTGCGAAGAGTGCGGGGGCGCCGGGCTTAAGCTTATAGAAATGGACTTTCTGCCCGATGTGCACGTGCACTGCGAGGTATGTAAAGGCAAGCGCTACAACCGCGAAACCCTGGAGGTACGTTTTAAAGGCAAGAGCATTTCAGATGTGCTGGACATGACAGTTGAGCAGGCCGTGGAGTTCTTTGAGCATCAGCCCAAGATTCTGCGCAAGATTAGAACCCTGAATGATGTTGGCCTCAATTATATTACCCTGGGCCAGCATGCCACCACCCTTAGCGGGGGCGAAGCTCAGCGTGTAAAGCTGGCAACAGAGCTTAGTAAAAAAGATACCGGCAAGACCTTCTACATTCTGGATGAGCCCACTACCGGTCTTCACTTTCAGGACATACGCCAGCTGATGGATGTGCTTCAGAAACTGGTGAACCGTGGCAATACTGTACTCATCATTGAGCACAACCTGGATGTGATTAAAGTATCTGACTGGGTGGTAGATCTGGGGCCCGAGGGTGGCCGCGGCGGAGGAAAGATTATTGCCCAGGGAGCTCCTGAAAAAGTGGCAAAAGCAGAAGGAAGCTATACGGCTATCTTCCTGCGGGAGGAGCTGAATACTTAGGCGTTTTAGCTGAAAATATTACACATTTTGCAGAATATTAGAAGTAAGCTCTAGATTGTAGCTATAATCCATAGCTTATTTCTATGAATATAAGTCAATTTACTATCCCGGGCCTGTTCTGTGGTCTTCTGTTATTGCTGTTTGCAGCTCCCGATGCTGCTGCTCAGCTATCGGGCGATACTTATGCAGCTGCCAGGCAAAAAGGGTCTGCGCAGGTTGTTTTTTCTTATATAGAAACACCAGGCTTTGTTGGTAAAGATGCCGGCAATAAGCTTAATGGTCTCTGTATAGATATGATGGATGCTTTTGTGCTATGGCTAAAAAAGAATGAAGGCATAGAAATGAAGCCCGTCTATGAGGGTAAAGACGCCAAAGATTTCAAAGCTTTCATAGGCAATGTTAAGGATGCACAGGGCGGTGTTTTCGGCTTGGGTAATATAACCATTACAGATGAGCGTCAGAAAATCTACAATTTCAGCCCTCCCTATATTACAAATGTTGCTATCCTGATCACCAACAAATCAGTGGCTACGCTGGAGAACAGAAATAAAATTGCTGCTGCCTTTTCCGGCATGGAGGCAGTGGTGGTGCGCGGTACTACTAACGAAGGAAGAATGACGGAGCTGAAAAAAAGCCAGCATCCAAATCTTAAATTCAGGTATGTAAGTTCAAGCCCTGAAGCACTTAAGCTGGTAATTGAAAACGAAAACCTTTTTACAAGCCTTGATTTTACCTACTACCTACAGGCAATAAAGGATGGCCTGCCGGTAAAGCGGCATCCTGCCGGAGACGAGAGCACAGAAAGTTTTGGCATTATTATGCCAAAGAACAGCGATTGGGCCCCGGTAATGGCTCGCTTCATGAAAGACTTTGTAACCGGACCAGATTACAGGAAAGTAGTAGCCAACAACCTGGGTCCTAATGCGCTGAAACTGCTGGATTCTGTTTCTTCGCAACAGCAGTAAAAAACTTCAGTGCCTACAAAGAAAAAATCCACCCAGGCGGGTGGATTTTTTCCCTTTCAACCAAAACATTAAAACCTATCAACTATGAATAAGCCAAATGTACTTTAATAAGGTTTTAGGGTGATCATAAGTTCCAGAAGCAGAAAAGTTTTCTGATTATTTTTTATATTTCTATAAATATGCCATGGTGTGGTTTATATAAATATCTGTATATAAGGTTGATACCTATATTGAATTTAAGCGATTCTTTTAGATACCAGGCCGAATTTGGTGTAAAAATACCTGCAGAAGCCCCGGAAGCCCATCTACAAATATTACAAAGCAGGATTGATGATGAAGAGTTCTTTGCTGGCCCTGGTAACAGCAGTGTAAAACCAGCGTAATTTGTCTGCTGTATTAGGTTCCAGAAGCCAGAACTGCGGCTGTAACAATACGGTGTTCCATTGGCCACCCTGTGCTTTATGGCAGGTTAGGGCATAGGCAAATTTTACCTGGAGGGCGTTCAGGTAGGGGTCTTTACGTAAGGCACGCACCTGTTTGCTGCGGGGCATGCTGCGGTAGTTGCGGCTAACAGCTTCAAAGAGACTGCGGCTACGGTTGTCGGGCAGGGCCGGCTGTACGCTGCCAAGGGTTTCTGTGAGAATAAGTGAGCTAAAGGCCGGCTGCGCTGGCTCATCGGGTAGGCGGAGTTTCAGTTTCATGAAGGCAAAACCAAAACGCTCTTCCTCACCCAGTACTTCTACCACCTCTACATATTCTCCATTTGCCAGATAATTAATTTTGCTCCCCTTAGGCAGGCTTTGGTAGTTATTGCGGGCAATCATCAGTAAGTCACCGGCAACCACCTCTGCTGAAAAGTTTAAGATCTCCTGCCTGATGAGCTGGTTTAACCGAACGGCCTCCTCGTTGGTGGCGCAAATCACAAGGGTATTTTCCCAGCCATCTTTTTGAAAAGAGTAGCGAAGTCCCTCCAGGAGCCGCTGCTCTGGTAGCTGGAAAATATCCCCGAAGCCGGATGTTTTTATCCTGAGCTGTTTGGGCGGATCTGCCATGCACTGGCGCAGGTACGTAGCATTCACCAATATACCGGAGCCTTCCTGCTGTCGGCTTACTTCGGTAAGGGTGTGTTCCGCTACCTCCAGTCCATAGGCAAAGCGCAGCACATCAACCTCCAGGGCTACGCTGGTAGGTTCGGCTACCGGGGGCAGCTGGGCCGGATCTCCTACTAACAGCAGTGCATTACCGGGTCGGGAAAAAACAAAGTCTACGAGGTCTTGCAGCACGCCCTGCCCGGTGCTGCCGCTCTCGGTGCTAAGCATTGATGCTTCATCCACCACAAAGAGAGTATGGGAGTGGTAGTTCTTGCGCAGCTGCATATCTATGTGGCCGGAAAAGGGGTGCTGTACCAGTTTGTAGAGTTGTCGGTGCACGGTATAAGCCTCCTGCACGGCGCTTTTGGCAAGCACTTTAGCGGCCCGTCCTGTAGGGGCCAGCAGTTCCACGCTATGCCTGAGCTTCTTAAGGCACCTTGCCAGCGTTTGTAATACTACTGTTTTGCCTGTGCCGGCATAGCCCTTAAGAATAAACACCTGCTTTCCCTTGCCGGGGGCCTCTATAAATTGCGCCAGCTTAGTAAAGAGCGCCTCCTGCTCCTGGGTAGGGGTAAAGGGAAAATTATTTGATAAAAGTTCGGCTAAGTGCATGCAATTGCTTAACCCGGGTAAACCGGTAAAAGGTTTTGTGCGTATAAGTGAATACTAAAAATATTGTCATTTGTGTAGAGAAAAAAGTTTATGCAAAAACTTGTTTTACAGGGTTAAAAAGATGTATGATACTAAAAATTTTAGTATCTTTATTGCACTATTTCAGAACTACATGTGTTCTGTATATGAAGATTAAAACGGAAAGATATGGCACAGGGAATGGTAAAAACAGAGAAGAGAATAGTGGAGAGCTACGATATATCAAATTCTAGCGAAACACTGCACCTGGCGCAGGATCTGGCGAAGTTCATCCGTGAGAATCGCCTGGCCATGCAAATTCAGGGAAAAGACTATGTGAACGTAGAGGGCTGGCAGTATGCCGGTGCCAGGCTTGGCATTCTTCCTGTTATCGAGGATGTAAAACGCATCCAGTCAAACGATGACGAGATGAAGTATCAGGCGCATGTAAAGCTGGTAAATCTGAAAACAGATACGATTGTTGGCTCTGGTTTTGCCATTTGCAGTAACCGCGAGTCTGGTAAGCGATACTACCAGGAGTTTGCAATTGCTTCCATGGCACAAACACGTGCTATTGGCAAAGCATATCGTAACATACTGGCCTGGATCATCAGGGCTGCAGGTTACGAGCCTACTCCTGCCGAAGAAATGGATTTTCTGATGAAGGATGATAGCGGCTCCTCGAACAACAGAAGCAGAACTGCAGCTGTTAATGATCGTGAGCCGGTGCGTACAAAAGTTGCAGCTAAGAAAAAAGAAGCTCAGGAAAATGCGGATGCCGGTGCAGTTGCTCCTGCAGCCACCACTGAAGCACCTGCCACTGAAGAAAAGCAGGCGGCGCCAATGGCTTCGGTAAAGCAGAAAACAGAGCTGCTGTTGTTGCTTAATAACAAGCACATCACTCAGGACGAAAAAGCGAAAATGATCGAGAGTATCAATACGCTTGATAGCGAACGTATTTTGAAAGCAATACAAAAAGTGAAGAAGGTGATTGAGGAGCGTGATAATGAAAACGCCCAGGCAGCCTAAGCTTTGCTTCTTATTCTATAATAAATAGAAAAGCCTCCCCAGCGGGAGGCTTTTTTGTGGGGTAAGAAAGCTGAAGTTGTGGGTATGGTTGAATATTATGTTAATGCTGTTATTAACATATATCACCCTTAAATCTTCAGTATTCTTAACTGTACTCTTTTATTGCCCTGAATAACTTCCACGATGTAGGTGCCGCGGCGGTATTCGTGCCCAAGTTCATAAGAGCCTGAGGACATGCCGTTGGTAATTTCTTCAATCAAATAACCGGTAAAGTCCATCACCCTAATAACCACTGCCTGATTACTGTTGCTTTGCGTTTTCACTGTAAAAAAACTGCTGTATGGGTTAGGTGATACCTGCGCACTAAGCTGTCTGTCGCTGCCGGAGGTTTCTGTGTTTGATGAACGTAACATATCATCGCCCTCAATAGTAACTCTGCAGGAGCCAGACAAAATAGTAGCATTTACTGGGTTCGACAGCAGAATATGGAAATATTCAGTAGGTTCTGTCTTGTTATCAATTATGATAGGTACTGTGATCGGGGCACTGATATTGCCTGGAGGTACAGTAATGCTGCCCGATCCTTTTCTGAAATCTTTAGGATGGGTTGCCGTGCCGTTCAGGGTGCCGTAAGCTACCTGAACCTCATTTGTGGTTATATGCGAAAGCTCGATGGTAGCCATGGCTATGCCATCTGTTTCAAAAATAGTAATATCACTTATACTGATGCTCGGATCTTCAGTGGTAGCAGGATCTTGATCTGGAGTGCAATCCTCGTCAACTGTTCCGTTACAGTTATCATCAATTCCATTACCGCATGCTTCAGTACTATCGGGATTGATGGTAGCATCATTGTCATTGCAGTCGCCGCCCCTGATGCTATAGCCTGCGGGCATTATAGAGGCCTCCTGTGTATCATCGTTGTTGCCGTAGCCATCGCCATCTGCATCGTGGTAATAGGTTGTAAAAGGAGCTGCCTCTACCTGAACAGATACCTGGTCGGTAGCGCTGGCTCCCTGGTTATCAATTACTTCCACCTGGAAGGTATAGCTGCCCTCAAGCAGGCTGGAGGCAGATAAAGTTGCGGTGCTAAGTCCGCTTAGGCTGGCGTTGGGTCCAGTAAGTTTGGTCCACTTCCAGCTGGCTATCTTTCCGTCAGCATCTGAGGCAGTAGCTGTAATAGAGAGGGTATTGGCGGGAAGCCGGATGGTTTTGTCTGTTCCTGCGCTGACAACAGGAGGTTTATTGGTGGTTGCAAGAATGGTATTTGAGAATGGAGATTCAATGCTCCCTTTCTTCGCCTTTACCCGGTAATAGTAAGTTGTTCCTTCGGCTAAATTTTCATCCTGATAGCTGGTGGTGTTTGCCGGCAGGCTAACAGTGGTAAGGTTAGCTGTAAAGCCAGAGGCAGTACTTCGTTCCAGGATAAATGCCTCTTCATCAGCACTTGTTTCATGCCACTGCAGCTTAATCTGGCTGCTGCTGATACCAGTTACAGTGAGGTTTGTAGGCGTCGGCAGGCTGGCGGCTGCTTTTACAGTGACTATAACAGTAGCGCTGGCGCTGGCGCCATTATCATCGGTAACGATAAGTGCTATCTGGTGCTCGCCTGTTGCCAGGGTTAAAGCAGGTTTAATGCCTGTAGCGACTGTGTCGGCACCTCTGGTCCAGGTGTAATGAATAATAGAGCCGTCAGGATCGCTGGAGCCGCTGCCATCCAGGGTAATTTTTGTATGACCACCAGCGTCTGCTGTTACCGTTTGATTAGTTCCTGCATTGGCAACCGGTGCTTTGTTGACTGGAGTATTTGCATCAGCCTTAAGTAGGATAATTGAGCTGTGCGGTGCCAGCTCTACAGAGCCTGTGTAGGTAGTGCCGTTAATGCCTACATAGGTTTGGTTTAACTGAACTACCTTAGAAGAATTAGAGGCATTGTACTCAAATAAAATATAATCATCTGGCTTTTTTAGCGTAACATTTACCTCATGAACCTCTACATTGTCCAGCCACATGGTGCCATCCTGATCTCTTAGTTCTATGTGAAGGGCGGCATTACTTTCAGATAGTGGAAATGATACTAAAAACTCCTGTTCGCTGCGGGAATTGGTAAGTGGGGCATATTTAGGATTGCTTAGGCTGGTAAAAGGAGCTCCCATTTTTCTGAAGTATGCTCCTACCGAACCGGTTTCCGTAGTGCCCATAAGGCTAAATTTTACCAGGTAGTGTTTGCTATTGGAAACCGCTCCAACAGGAATTGTTAAACTAGCGGGATTGGTAGAAGTAGCAATCTGGTTATATTGAGCCTGAAAGGCACCGCCATCTAATTTACCGCCACTATTCCAGGATGCGGTAAGGTTGCCTGTCTGAGACCATGCGCTGGTGCCTGATGGTCCACTATTGTAGCTGCCGTTGGCAACTTTATTGGAGCCTGCCAGGCTGTTTATGGTATAGGCTTGAATTGGCGCAGGGCTCTTTTTGGAAGAATGGTCTTTATCATAAGCTTGTTTCCATCCGCCAAGCGTATAAGCCTGCCACTGCTTTTTCCCGGATTTTACATACTGGGTATAAGCAATATAGGTGTCGTCTAAGGGACGGCTGTAATAGTTGTGATCAAAGGTGCCAAAAAGGCTGATATCATCAGCAATTGTTTTAAATACAGCAACACCCTGGTCGTAAGTTCTGGCAAAAAACTGGTTATTGGTAAGATTTACATTTCGGATGTTGGCAGTGCTGATGGCATCCTTGGAAAAATAAATCTGTGCTTCGTTATTATTGAAAAATGTATTGTTTTTAACGTCGAGGTTGTAGGCGTTATGAACAAATAAGCCAGTGCCATAGCAACTTGTTACTGTATTGCCCGAAATCTCAACATTCGATGCGTTGTCATCCATATAAATGCCATGCACAGCTTTATAATGCTCTGGACTGGCAACACCCTGCGGAGCGCCTATACCATTGATGATAATGTTGTTGGTGATTTTTTGATTGGTGTAGGTTGCAGCATTTGCTGAGTTATTCCAGGTACCAATACCACATCCATCATCTTTTAAGGTGCAGAAGGTGTCTATAAAATTATTTTTAATATGGTTGCTGCTTCCTCCCATAAAGGATATGGCATTATAACCCGTATTTTTAATTTGGTTATTTTCTACCAGGTTATTGCTGCCGTGTATCACCATGCCGATATATTTCAAATTGCCACTTTCGCCCATGCCTACCATTGTAGCAGTGCTTTTTATTATGTTATTCTGAATTATGGCATCTGAAACATCAGGTACAAAGTAAAGAGCACCATTATTAGAATAAGAAATAGTAATGTTAGTGACTTTTAGGCCTTTAGTAACAGAAGCAGTAATCCCGTTTACTCCAGAATTATTAATTTCACTGTTGGTGATTTGAATATTCTCCCCGCCATGAACCTTAAATCCATTTATGTTGGCTCCTTGGAATACCAAATCTTTAAATGAAATATGACTAACACGTGAAATAGTTACTAAATCATCAACTGTAGAAACCTTTACAAGAACCGATGCAGGAGGAGTGGTTCCAAAAAAAACTCTGAAACGCTTTGTTCCGGAATTATAATACCACTCTCCAAAAGCATCCAGGGTGCCCGGGTGGTTCTGAATAAAAAATCCGTAACCATTTTGTACTGTAAACTGTGGTGAGGCTGCTGTGTATGTTAATGTTGATCCTGAATGGCTGGTAATCTTATTTCTATCCAGGATCCATCTGTTGGTGCGGGTCACTAGTTCTCCTCCTGCCCAGTTAGAGGTGGAAGAAAGCTGGGTACTGCTAATAGAGGTATTGCCGCTATGGGAAGAGATAGAAAGATAGCCGCCATTGGGAGCATTGCTGTTTGGGTATCGGCCCATTGCCTGGGCTACTCCGTCAATCACCACAGAATTTACAGAAGTACCGCAGGAGGAGCAGCTGCTTTCCCATACCCCATTGCCTGCGGATGTCCAGTTCGTCAGGGTGACAAAACCACTTATAACGGGCTGACTGCCGCTTCCATACGCAGAAAACAGTATGGGCTGTGTGGAGGTGCCTGACTTTGTAATGTTGATAGCGCCCTCAAAAACATCGCCCTTTTTGAATAAGATAACATCTCCTGGAGTAAGATTGGGCATGAATGAGTTTAGCTTTGTAAGCGATTTCCAGGGAGTGTTGGGGCTTTGTGCCTGTGTGCTGGATCGTGAATCATCGCCCTGGGTACTGGAGATGTAGTAAGTGGCGGCCTGGGTATTTATGTATAAGCATATGAATACCGCAAGAAATATGATTTTTAATAAAATGCCCTGATTAAGAATAATCAGTTGAGGGAGGGAATTTTTGTAGGTTTTTTTCATAGGTCATGGCTTATTCAGAGGGAGATAAATACAGGGGCAGGATCAATGGTTAGTAAATAGATAAATTTCATAGTATAACTAATTGAGTTAAGCATTGCCTGAGTCTGGATGTTGACGGGCAAAACGTTAAAAAATATTGTTTACTGCTGCAATCGAAAGATTGTGATCAGATGTTGAAATTGCACATTGTAAAGATATGTTTCTAAGGTCAGCAGGTTAAACAATAGTAGGCCTGATACTTACAAGTGTTGGGCTGGCTTAGTATTTTACTAATAATTAAAACTTGAGGAATTGTTCTACAGGCAGTCTAATGGAAAAGTGATAAAACTGGTGGTTATACCACATAAAAATCATGTTCTAATTAAAGTATAGTATGTGCTAACTGCTTCAGTGGGTATTGTTGAGAGATAATATTTGTTCTAATTATTACCTTTAATTATTATGACTGAGGAATCAGGGTGGGGGAAATGTCTACATTGGTCTTGCTAAAGCTTTTATACAATTACTTCAGTTTCATGCAATTATGGAAAAAATATTACATGACTGTGTTGTGGTGATTGTGCGCTATCAAGCTGTTTGAAGCAGGGAATCGCCTGAAAATGTCGCAAATCAGAAGAGAAAAACGCTGATTATTACAAGGTCGGATAGGTGCTGTAAGTAAAATTTTTTAAACAATTTACCTGCCGGAACTTCAGTACCATTATTATAAAAATATCCTGGAATAGGGTTTGTCAAGAAATTTTATTAAAAGTGATGGTAGTATTCAAGACAGGTAGATACTTTCTATACGTGCTGAATCTAACGGTATAATAATGGTTATGTACATGCATAAATACCTCACCGCCAGATCAAAGAGAAAAGAGATAAAGTTTAAGATAAGTGGCCTGGGTTTACAGGTTTTTACCTTTATCCAGGAATCTTCAGAGCAAAAAAATAGCAGGCTAATGTATTAACCTGCTATTCCTTAGTTTCAGATAATTTGCTGGCACTGCTGCCGGAGGAAGTTGCCTGCAGCAAAAAGGGCTAACGAATTACCCCAAGTGCCAGCTTAAAGCGGATAATCTTCTTAACCGAATCATAAACCTGCTGTTTAAAGGCTGCATCCTTATCCATTTGCGCCAGGATAGAGAACACAGCTTCTTTTTCATTGTTCGGCATCAGAATAATATCATTACCAGCCTGTGCAGCCAGCAGCGATGAATTGGGAATGGCAGCTACGGCACCCATGTTCATGGCATCGGTGGTGATGATACCCTTAAAGCCCATTTCTTTTTTAAGCAGGTCTGTTACGATTGCCCGGCTAAGGGTAGCAGGCTGGCCGTTGGTATTGTATTTGAGGTTGTTCTGTACAGCAATGTGACCTACCATGATACTTGCTACGCCAGCCTCTATCAGTCCGTTGTAGACATCTACCTCCTTCATAGGACCATCAATGAACACGAGCTTTTTATGCGTATCGCCTTTTACCAGTCCATGACCGGGAAAGTGTTTGGCGGTGGTGGCTACACCATCGGCCTGCGAGGTAGTGATAAATACCCTGTTCATGCGTTCCACATGGGCAGGATCGGAACCAAAGCTGCGGTTGCCAATGGCAGCATTCTGCAGGCTTAGGTCGGTAACAGGTGCATAATTATACAGAATGCCAATATCCTTTAGCTGGTGGGCAATGGTATGGGCCACAGCCATCACCTCAGCAGTATCCTTCAGCTCGGCAGTTTTAGGTACCTGAACGGAGCCAGTTATTTTACGGTTAATCAGGCTTGGTTCGGCATCGGCACTATACACCAGCGGCAGGTGGCCGTTTGCTTTGCTGATGCTATCGTAGCGGTGTACATAGTTCTTGAAGCTTTCAACCGTGCCGTTCAGTAAAATAACGCCTCCTATCCAGCCTTTGCGGGCTAGTTCATCCAACTGGGCATCAGGCTTGCCTAATCGCCCTGCCGCCGGAACAATCATCTGGCCTACCCGCTGCTCATCGCTCATGCGGCTGAAGATCTGCTCTACCTGCTGATCGAGCATTTTATCCTGCCTGTAGAAATCTTCCAGGGTAAAGGGGTGCACCACCTTTTCGGTAGCTGGTACAGGGGTTTGAGCCACGCAGGCCTGCGTAGTCAGAAAGGTGGCAGCGGCCACAACTAGTATTCTTTTTATCATAAAGGTATTCGGCTCATGCTTGTACAAAGCCTGGCCCGGCTGAGGGCAAGGCAGGTACTACGCGAAACAATCCAAAATCGGGCCAGTATGTTCCTGAACCTAAGCAGCCTGGTTAATATTTTTTATCAGGATATCAGATTTCAGCTCTTGATGCACTGGCTGGTACTTGGCTGTAGTGCTTGTGTTGTAATGCTCGGCTAAGAAGTTTAAGAAATAAAATTACAGCTAAAATCAATAGATACAGATGCTTAGGTAAGAAGAATGGCAAAATAAGCATTTTCAGCCTCAGGTATGGCCTTAGCACAAAAGTGAGCGGCTTTCAGTAAGAGAAAAGCCAGCCTTCAAAGGCAGGCCGATCTCTGCTTAATCCAAGCTCATACCCCATACCTGATACCCCATAGCCTCCACCTTAACCGCCAAAGCGGTGGTCAATCACAGCCATAAACTCCTGGGCCACTTCTGAGTCGTCCTGCCACTGGGGCTTGTGTGCCAGGTTATCCTGGGTCCACTGTTGTGCTTCGCGGTAGTTCTGGCAGGCATCCAGTGCATCAAGGGCGGCGTTAAAGGCAGCGGCATTGCCATCAAAAAGCTCCTTTACAAACATAAAGCGCTGGTTGAGTGTAATGTAGTGCCGTATGTTGGCCGGCCGGTGCTTTTGTGCCAGGGAAGCGCTGCGAGATTCTTTTGGCTCAAACTTTTCATAGAGCGGCTTCTTATCGTTTGTGCCAAGTCGTGTATTAAGCGAGCGGTTCTCTTCCGGCTGCTTTTTAGGTTCCTCGGGTTTCCTTGTCTCTGCAGGTTTTGCTGCAGGGGGCGCAGCAGGCGTAATGACTTTGGCTGCTGGTTGTGGTGCTGGTGCCACGGGTTCCGGTTCTGCAGGCGTTGCCCTGTGTACCCACGGGTCTGGTTCTGTTTTCCGTGGTGGCTGAACTCTTGCTATAGGCTCTGGCTCCGGCTCTGGTGCCTGCACAGGTTCTGGTTCCGGTGTTAGGCGTGGGGCTGGTTTAGGGGTACGGGGTGCCATTCGGGAGATGGCGCTGAAAAAGTCATCGGCAGGCTCTTCTTTAGGCGCTGGCGGCTCTGGAGCTGCCACCACCGGCTCTTCCACCATGCCAGAGGGCATGGGCAGCACTACTTCAAAAGCCTGTATGTGTTCATCGGTAGGGTCTAAAGGCAATTTACCCGAGCGCACGCCTGCTTCCAGCATTGCCAGCAGGTACTCTGGTTCTCCCATTTCTTTTTGTTCTACCTGCTCATGCAGCACATCTGTTAAGGATTGCTGCCAGCGCAGGTAGCGCAAAGAAGCCTGGAGGCTCTCAAGGCTGGGGTTCTGGCGCAAAAATTCATCGAAAAATGACAGTGGGTTCAGTGCTAGCCGTAGGGCATCCAGCACTGCTCCCTGTAAGAGGGGCTCCAGGGCCTCGCGCTCTACCTGAATATGGCGGGAGAGGGTATTCATCAGTGCCTTCAGAGAATCCTGCACCTGTGGGTGCTCATAATCGAAGTAGGGGCTGCGCAGGCGCAGCGTTTCTTCCTGCCAGCGCTGGTACAGCCGCTGTACCAGCAGCAGGTTTATTTGTTGCACAGGGGTTAGCTCCAGAATATCCTGCCCTGTGGCTACTGTACTGTTCGAGAAGAAATTATTCAGTACATTACTGCTAAAGTCTTCGCTATATGCTTCTGCTGCTTTCCGGTTCAGTTTGCGCACCATTCTATTTATTTGTTTCTTCAGAAAAATTTAATTTACAGGGCCCTCAGGAACCTGCCAGTTGCCTGCTAAAAGACTAACCAGCGGGGTGGCACAAGCAAATTTATTGTGCTTTGCTTTGAGCTTTTACTAATGCAGGTTTCTTTTGTAGCTCAAATTACAATGCCTTCTATCACAATACAAAATCTGGATAATAAAACGGTTGAAGTTACAGAAATAGTACAATCGTTACTGCAGGCTATGGGTGCTGCCGGTGTAGATTGGATGCATGCCTGTGGCGGTAAAGGCCGTTGTACTACCTGTGCCATGAAAGTGGTGGAAGGAGCAGAAAACCTTAGTACATTTTCGGAAGCAGAGCTGCGCATGCAACGGCAGGGCCGACTGCCAACGGTATACCGGCTGGCGTGCCAGTGTACTGTTGAAAATGGCAACGTGGTGGTGCGGGTGCCCCAGTCAGGCAAACTGCCCCACCTGGAGTATACAGATTAGCGCTGAAGAAGCTGAAGAAAGAGGGAGCTTTATGTTTATTGAACCAAAGATTTCGGGTACCGCCGCTGCCGGCAAGGCAGGCTGGATAGAGGTGATTTGCGGCTCCATGTTCAGTGGTAAAACCGAAGAACTGCTACGCCGCCTGAACCGGGTAATTATTGCCAGGCAGAAGGTGGAAATATTTAAGCCGGCCATTGATACACGCTATCATGAGCAGAACGTGGTATCGCATAATGCCAATTCTATACGCTCCACACCCGTGCAGTTTTCTGAAGATATACTGCTTCTGGCAGGCAATTGCGATGTGGTGGGCATCGACGAAGCCCAGTTTTTTGACGAAGAGCTGGTGGAGGTGTGCAATAAACTGGCCGCCAGTGGTAAAAGGGTTATTGTGGCGGGTCTCGATATGGACTTCAGTGGTAAACCATTCGGACCCATGCCCCAGCTGCTGGCTATTGCAGAATATGTAACCAAAGTACATGCTATTTGTGTAAAGTGCGGCGATATTGCCCACTACTCCTACCGGCTTACAGCCAACCAAAAAACAGTAATGTTGGGAGAGAAAGATACCTATGAGGCCCGCTGCCGGCGTTGTTTCCTGAAAGGCCCCAAAGCCGAGCAAATAATTTAACCATCATGACCAAGCTGCTGCCCCTTTTGCTGCTACTATTTTTTTCTGCTACAGCCCGGGCGCAGGGAGACATACCCATTGGAAGCTGGCGCACCCATTTCTCCTATGCACAGGTGCAGGAGGTAGCACTGGCAGGAAACAGGGTGTATGCAGCCAGCGAAAACGGATTTTTTTATTACGATATATTAGCTGCTGAAATTGTAGAGCTAGGGCCACTCAGAGGATTCAGTGATGTTGGTGTTAGTGCGCTTAGCTGGCAGGAGCAAAGCAATACCTTACTTATCGGCTATGGCAGCGGAAATGTAGATCTGCTTCAGGATGGCAGGGTTACGAACATTCCAACCATTAGCAGCGCAAACATTAACGGCAGCAAAACCATACGAGATGCGGCTTTTCGCGGCGATTCAGCCATACTGGCTACCGATTACGGCATCAGCATTCTGCTGCTGGCCCAGGCAAGGCTGGCAGATAGCTACCTGAACCTTGGCCCCGGCGGGGCACGGACGCAGGTGTATGGTGTGGCGGTATTAAATGATACCCTTTATGCAGCTACCGATGGTGGTCTGATTGCTAACAGACTAAGTAACAAGGTTAACCTAAATGATTTTAGCAGCTGGCAGCGTTATGCAGCTGCCAGTGGGCTTCCGGAGGCGGGCACTCATTTTGTGGTAGCCTTAGGTGAGCAGCTGTGGGCGGCAAACCGGGCCGGGGGCCTTTACCAGAAGCAGGGTGCAGCATGGGTGCCTGCTGCTTTCAACGAGGAGGGAGCCATTACAGATTTAAAGGCTGCGGAAGGGGGTAATGCTCTCATTATCACAACTGAAAGAGCTGTTTACCGCTACCTGCCCGGGCAACAAACCTATACCAGAATAGCTTCGGAGCTTATAAGTGCGCCGCGAACTGCAGTGCAGGATGCTGCAGGCGTATATTGGGTGGGCGATGCCTTCAATGGGATGCTCACCAACACAGAAGGAGACTTTTCACGCCGGAGTCCCGATGGTCCGTTAAGCGATGCCGTTAGTGGCCTTCAGTTTGCCAATGGCCAGCTGCTTGCCCTTTTTGGAGGCTATACTGCCAGCGGAATTCCGCTGGGCACAAGTGGCTTTAGTGCCTTTACCACCGCCCGGGGCTGGACCAACTACCATCCGCAGCAACGGGCTGGCAGCCTGGCAATGCCAGAGGCACGTGATTTGGTGGCGGCGGCTTTTTCAACTACTGATAATACCTGGTACCTGGCTTCTTATTCTGATGGCCTGCTGTCGTGGCGCCCCCAGGATGATGCTTTTACCCTCTATGGCCTGAATACCGAAGGGGTAAGCTTTACCGGTGCCAGGGATCTGCCCGACAAGGTGCTGCTAAGCGGGGTAGGTGTAGACAGAGCGGGTGTGGTGTGGATGAGCAGCTACAACAGCAGCCGTCCTTTGCATCGCTTTAATCCATCGGAGGGAGACTGGCAGGCATACCTGACAGGAAACAGTGCTGCTGCCCAGGCCCTGCAGCTCATTATTCCTTACACTAATGATGTGTGGCTGCGGCTACGGCCGGCGGCGGCCAGTACAGAGGGTATTTTGGTATTCAATCCGGAGAAACAGCCTAACCTACGAGGCCTGAACCGTAACCTGGGCAGTGGCGGTTTAACCACTAACCAGGTATATAGCCTGCAGGAAGATCTGGATGGAAGCGTTTGGGCGGGTACACAAGATGGTGTTGTTTATATAACGAACCCTGCAGCAGTGCTCTCCAATACTGATGTAGATGCAGCTTTGCCCATATACCAGCAAAGGCCTCTGCTGGACGAATCGCTGATTACGGCCATAGCTGTAGATGGTGGCAACCGGAAATGGATAGGCACCCGCAGCGGTGTATGGCTGGTGGGCGATGCCGGCGATACGCTCTACCAGCACTTTACTACGGAAAATAGTCCGCTACCCTCCAATACCATACAGTCTATTGCCATACACGGGCAAACAGGTGAGGTATTTATTGCTACAGACAAGGGACTGATAAGCTACCGGAGCGGCGCAACCATTGGGGGCAGCACCCATGCATCAGCCATCAAGATTTTTCCGAACCCGGTGCGGCCCGGCTACAGGGGGCAGGTAGGCATAACTGGCCTGGTGCAGGATGCTGTGGTGAAAATTACCAACACGGCAGGTTACCTGGTGCGTGAGCTGGAAGCAGAGGGCGGAACCGCCGCCTGGAACCTGCGCGACAGCCGGGGAAATGAGGTGGCCACAGGGGTGTACCTTGTTTTTAGTGCCAATGCGCTGGGTACCGAAACCCTGGTAGGCAAACTTGCTGTGGTGCGGTAAATCCCTTTTTTGGAATGATAGGAGCCCAAAAGTTGTTCTATCACTGTACTGGCACAAGAGACTTTATCTATCAGAAATGCTCCATAAAACACGCGGCATTGTACTTAGCCACATTCGCTACCGCGAAACATCAATTATAGTAAAAGTATATACCGAGGCGCTTGGACTGCAATCGTACATTGTAAATGGCGTACGCAGCAGCGGCAACGCACGCAGTGGTGGCAGCCGCATGGCACTTTACCAGCCCCTCACCCTGCTCGATATGGTGGTGTATTACCAGGATAAGGCTAACCTGCAGCGTATCAAGGAGATTAAGTGCTCCGAACCATTTATGCAGCTGCCTATGGATTTTCAGAAAACAGGTATTGCCCTTTTTCTAACAGAAATGCTGAGCAAGGCAATGAAAGGCGAAGAATCGAACCCGCAGTTGTTTCAGTTCCTGCATAGCTCCATACACATGCTCGATACGCAGCAGGCGGGGATTCAGAATTTTCACCTGCAGTTTTTGCTGAAGCTATCGCGTTACCTGGGCTTTGCCACACCCACGGCCGATGATTTTCTGGAAGAGGTGGATCCATACATTTCTGCCGATGCCACAGACCGTGAAGCAGTGGAGCGCCTGCTGCAGGAGCCCTACGGCAGCCCCATTCCCATGAATGGAGAGCGGCGCCGGCATGTGCTGCAGCTTATCCTGCAGTTTTACCGCCTGCACGTAGCAGATTTTGGCGAACTAAAATCACTGCCGGTGCTGCAGGAAATGCAATCTTAACCCATGGCCGGAATATACCTACACATCCCTTTTTGCCGGCAGGCATGCTTCTATTGCGACTTTCACTTCAGCACTAACCTGAAGCCGAAGCAGGATTTGCTGCAGGCGCTGCACCTGGAAGCCAGCATGCAGCAGCACTACCTGCAGCAGGAGCCGGTAGAAACCATCTATTTTGGGGGCGGTACGCCCTCTTTGCTGGAGGCAGGTGAAATTGGCGCTCTGCTGCAGCAGCTGAGAGAATTGTTCAATGTAGTAGAGGGAGCAGAAATTACCCTGGAAGCCAACCCGGACGATCTGACACAGGAAAAGCTGGAGGCCCTACGACAGGTAGGGATAAACCGCCTGAGCATCGGCATCCAAACCTTTGCCCAGCCGGTGCTGCAGGGGCTGAACCGTGCCCATACAGCAGCGCAGGCTCATGCCTGTGTGCCACTGGCCAGGGCGGCAGGCTTTAATAACATCAGCATCGATTTAATGTATGGCCTACCCGGGCAAACAGCGGAGATTTGGCAGCAGGACCTGGACCTGGCGCTGGCACTGCGGCCGGAACATATATCGGCCTACTGCCTGACCATAGAGCCTAAAACTGCCTTTGGTAAATGGACTGAGCGCGGGCAACTGAAGCCACCAGGCGAAGAGGTAGGAGAGGAGCATTACCTGATGCTCACGCAGGCCCTGCTAAAGGCGGGTTATGAGCATTACGAGGTATCTAACTTTTGCCTGCCCGGCTACCACTCACGCCATAATACTGCCTACTGGTTGCAAAAGAAATACCTGGGGCTGGGGCCGGGCGCCCACTCCTATAACCTGCAGTCGCGGCAGTATAACATCCGTAACAATGCGCTTTACATTAAAAAGCTGCAGACGGGTGCGTTGCCACAGGAAGGCGAAGCGCTAAACCGCCAGGATCATATAAACGAATACCTGATGACGGGCCTGCGCACCAGCTGGGGAATAGACCTGCAGTACTTAAAAGACCAGTGGCAGCACGATTTGCTGCAGCAGAACCAGCGCTACCTGCAGGAGATGCAGACAAGAGGACAGGCAAGGCTGGAGAACAATCGTCTGTTTCTGACAGAAGAAGGGCGCCTGCTGGCCGATGAAATAACAGCCAGGCTTTTTATTGTATAAAAGGCAGCATAAACAGCATATCTGCAAGCCGTTCAACTAAAATTTTGTATCAGGCTCCTGATGAGCAGGTTAATTCCGCCATTTTTCGGAATAATTTATTATATCTTTAGGGGCTACAATTACCACACAACCGGTTCTGGCATGAGCAGCGAGGAAAAAAAGATTTTCTTTCTTTTAAAGAGCATCATTTTTCATTACCACGGCCTTGATGAAGAGGAGCAACATTTGCTGCGCGAATCTGCTGCTGAGCTGGAGGGCGATGAGGAGCTGAACTGGGCACAAGAGTTTGTGGCCCAGGATTATCTTTCTGCCTTTGACCGCGCCCGCGTTTATCTGCAAAAAGTAGAAATTGCCCCACAAAAGAAGCTCGATTACCTCTATCGTGTCTGGAAAGCGAATAATGCCAAGGGCTATATCACTGAAATGGAAGCAACCGGTATGCTGCGCCTGGCCAGAGACTGGCAGTTGGAAGCCGATCTGATGAAGCTGGTCAGGGGATAATTGCTGCTGTAAACACAGGTAGCGGTTAGTAATTTGCTGGAGTAACACAAGAAGTATGATACAGTTAGGAAGAATTTCTTTGCTTGTTGTTTGCCTTTTTATTTTTTCTTTTGGCGCTACAAAGGCTCAAAAGAAAAAAACGATTGATAAGCATGCTACCAGGGAGACCAAAGCTTTGTATAAAAGCCTGCGAAAGCTTTCAAAGAAACATACGCTCTTTGGGCACCAGCATGCTACAGAATATGGCCATGGCTGGTTTGGTGATGAAGGCCGCTCAGATGTTAAATCTGTTACCGGCTCTCATCCTGCAGTAATTGGTGTGGATATCATGGGCTTCTCGGGGCGCTCACCAGAGGAAGAAAAATGGGCAAAAGAAAGCCTGAGAAAAAATGTGGTAGATACTTATAACCGTGGTGGTGTAACCACTGTGGCTTGGCATTTTTCTAACCCGGTGTCGGGTGGGGGTTTTTACTGGAAGGATTCTGTATCGCTGCCTGCGGTAAAATACATTATTCCCGGTGGCGAAGCCCACGCGCAATACAAGGAAATTTTAAGAGGCGTAGGTGAATGGGCGCACAGCCTCAAAGGAGCCGACGGTACGTTGGCCCCGGTTATTTTTAGGCCCTATCATGAGTTTGATGGCGGCTGGTTCTGGTGGGGAAAACCACATACCAGCCGGGAGGAGTTTATCTCTTTGTGGCGCTTTACGGTTTCTTATTTAAGAGACAGCCTGGACGTACATAATTTTATCTATGCATTTTCGCCAGACAATAAATTTAATAACGAACAGGAGTTTCTGGAGCGTTACCCAGGCGATGCGTGGGTAGATATGGTGGGTATGGATAATTATGCTGACCTTGGCCGCGACCGCTACGCCATTGATACGGCTGCCATGAAGCTGAAGATTGTATCTGACTATGCCATTAAAGCAGGCAAGCTGGCTGCCTTCACCGAAACCGGCCTGGAATCCATACCGGATACTACCTGGTGGACGGAGACCCTGCTGAAAACAATGAAGGCCCACGATATGAGGCTTGCCTATGTGCTGGTTTGGCGGAATGATGTACAAAGCCCCACCCACTACTATGCGCCTTATCCTGGCCATATGAGCGTGCCAAACTTTATGAAGTTCTATAACGATCCTTATACCTTGTTTGAGGAAGATCTTAAGAATATCTACAATAAAAGAGAGCCTGCTAAAAAGCGGCCGGCAGAGCAGAGGGCTGCTGCCAATAACAAATAGCCAGCCGTACAGGCAGTATCAAAAAAAATGCCCCGGCTGTAGCGCAGTAATGCTGCATTTGCTACGGCCGGGGCTTTTATTAACTATTTTCTTCCTTTCAGAAATCCAGAGCGGCTAATCCTTAAAAAATTGGGAGTCAGGTTGTTTTACAGGCTCATCATTTCTTTAAAGCGGGTGGCCTGTCGGCGGCTAACCTCTACTTTTTCGCCACCCTGCAGGGTTACCATCAAACCACCATTAAACCAGGGCTCAATATTTTCTACCCAGTTAAGGTTGATCATATGTTTGCGGTTAGCCCTGAAAAATACTTTGTCATCAAGCCGCTCATCAAGCGCGTTAAGCGATTTGTGGATCATGGGCTTGTGGTGATCAAAGTATACTTTTATGTAGTTTCCGTCGCTTTCGAACAGGCGTACTTTGCTTAGGCGCACAAACCAGCAGCGGTCGCCGTCTTTTACAAACACCTGGTCGTCGGGCCCCAGCTTGTGCTGCCGGGCAGAGGCTGCTGAGGTACCGTCCTCCTCTTCATCTTCTTTGTCGCTGCTGTTCTCTTTGTCAAGAGCACCAAGTTTCTTAATGCTTTCCTGCAGGCGTTCCGGCTGTACAGGTTTCAGCAGGTAATCCAGCGCGCTTACCTCAAAGGCTTTTAGGGCGTACTCATCATAAGCGGTAGTAAAAATAACGGTGGGCACCTTGTCGAGCATTTCCAGCAGGTCGAAGCCGGTTTTGCCGGGCATCTGAATATCCAGAAACAGCAGGTCGGGCTGCAGTTCTTTTATTTTTTCATAGGCATCATCGGCATTTACTGCTTCACCTACTACTTCTACTTCGTGGTGCTCTGCCAGGAGCGACATCAGCTCTTTACGGGCCAGGCGTTCGTCGTCTACGATAAGGGCTTTCATAAGTTCAATGTTGAGGGATTACCAGTTCGGTGAGTACGGTTTTTTCGTTTTCGTTTTTAATGCTAAAGTGAGCACGGTGTCCGTAGAGTAGTTTTAGTCGCTGCTTGGTATTGGTAAGGCCAACACCGCTTCCATTCTTTTTCTTTACGCCGTTAACATACTGTCCGCTGTTGCGCACACATACATGCAGTTTCTGTTCTTTTACCAGTGCATCTATGTGTACAATGCCACCATCAATCAGGTTAGAGATGCCATGCTTGATGCCATTTTCCACCAGCGTTTGCAGCATCATGGGCGGCACCTGAAAATCGCTGGCTTCGGGGCTGATATTGTACTGTATGCGCAGGCGTTCTTCAAAACGGATCCCCTCCAGGGCCAGGTAATCTTTCACCGTTTGCAACTCGTCCTGAAAACGTACGAGGCTGCGTTTGTCCATCACCAGTGAGTTACGAAGTATATTGCTGAGCTGGGTAATGGCCTTCTTAGACTTTTGCGGATCTTCGTCTACCAGTGCCCGGATGCTGTTTAGGGCATTAAAAATAAAGTGAGGATTGAGCTGCGACTTAAGGCGATTCAGGGTCATTTCGTTTAGTGCGGCCTCGTAGCGCAGGGTGGCATTGTAACGTTCTACGTAATGGTAGGCTATGTAAATAACACACCATATGAAGAAAATCGTCATGTTGGTGAGTATGTTGAGCAGAGAAAAGGTTAGATCAAGCCCGGTGGCCAGGTTATCCTGCAAATAGAATGTTACCAGCTGCAGGCCATAAACAAGGGCACTCATGATCAGGATAGCCAAAAGAATGCGTGGCACCAGCCTGCCTGTAGAGAGTTTAAGCCACCTGCGCCGGTGTACCCATGCACGGAAGGCATGCGAAATCATCAGGGAATAAAGCACCAAAAGAAAAAGATCCAACACCTGCTCAGGAGTGGCCCCATTCAGCAGATAAAAGAAAACATTGATGACGCCATACAGCGACCAGCCCCCCAATTGACAAATCCAGTATACAGTATTGCGCGTCATGAGTATTCAGCAAACAGAAATGTTCATTAAATTTAATGTTTAGCAGTCATATTTAAAAGCGGAATGGTATGAGAGGTAAAAGGCTTGGCTGAATGGGAGAATAGGCTGATGATTAACCTCCATGGCAACTAGGGTAGGAGCAACTCCAGGCGCTGCAGCTGCCAGATCAAGCTGCAGCGCCTGGTGATTCTGTACATTAAAAAAGCATCTCCAGATGGAGATGCCTTATTGATAAAATATGTGAAGAGGATTTACTACTTTTTTAAATTATTTAATGCTGAAGACTGCTGCGCCGCCAGCCCCTGGCCGAAACCCTCAAAGGGTATAATTGCCCGGGTGGTGAATGCTTTTTAGTACTTAATATTACCTACAGAGTATATCAGTTACCCCAAAGCTATCCGGCTACCTCAATCGATTTCGGTTGCGCCTCCAACATTATGTGTTAGCAAGTTAACTATAAAAATAAGAAAAACCATTTTAAAGTAAATAAAAATTCTGATTTAACCCTGAAAATCAGAATAAAATATTGCAAACGTTTGAAAAAGTTAAAAAAGGCTATTTTCCTTACATTATTATTGCATCATCAGGCTGCTGATGTCAGGCGCACTGGCGCAAAGTTAATTAAATATCTGCTAATGCCTTTTAGTCTTAACAGTTAAGCTGCCCTGTTATTTACGCTCGACTTCTGCATTTTTTACTTTGGACAGCGTGAGCAAATGTTTCTGATTGCCAGTGCTGACTTATATCTGTTAAGCAGTTTGCGAGCTTTCCGGATATCAGGATTCATAAGGCTTCAGGTACACCGAGAAGGTGGAGCCAAGCCCGGGGCTGCTGTTTACCTCTATGTGGCCACCATTTTTGCTTACCATGTTCTGTACCATGTGCAGGCCAATGCCCAAGCCCTGTCCTTGCTGTGTAAGCCGTTTAAAGGGGCGGAAAAGGTTTTTGTTGTTGCGCTGCAGATCAATACCAATGCCGTTGTCTTCTACACAAAGCAAATAGTGCCTGCCGTTCCATTCTCCTTTTACATCAATGGTAAGGCTGCGGCTAAAATCGCGGTACTTAACAGCATTGCTAACTAAGTTGCGCAAAATGCTGTGCAGGTAGGGCTTTAGGTAGTAAAGCGGCTTTTCAAGCAAAATGTGTTGCGTTAATACGGCACCGGCATCGGTCAGTGTATCCCCAAGCTCTTCTTTTACCTCCTCGAATACCAGCAGCGGATCTACCGACTGCACACGCAGCGCACTGTGCGATTCCTGCATCTGAACTATTTCTACCAGGCCAATAATAGTATTGTCAAGGCGGTTCAGCAGGGGTTTAAAAGTATCCAGCAGCTTCTGTTTCTTTTCTGCTCTTTCCTCACGTATTACCATATCATGGAGCAGCTTCATGTTAGCTACCGGTGAGCGTAAATCATGAGCAGCTGTATGCACAAACTGATCAAGGTAATTATTGATTTGCTGTAGCTCATGGTTCTTTTGGGCAAGCACCTCGCTTTGCTGCTTTTGATCGTGTATATCGGTGCAGGTGCCAAACCATTTAACAATGTTGCCACTACTATCTCTTAATGGGGTAGCCCGGCCAATATACCAGCGGTACACGCCATCGTAGCGCCTGAAGCGATACTCGGCCTGGTAAGGTTCTCCGGTGGCAATAGATAGTTCCCAGCGCTCCCGGGTGTGTTGCTGGTCATCGGGGTGCAGTACTTCTATCCAGCCCTGGTCTATAGATTTTTGAAAGCTAAGCCCTGTAAACTCATACCAGCGCTGGTTAAAATAGTCATGATCGCCATTTGGTTTGGAGGACCACACGATCTGCGGAATCATCTGGTTCAGCAGTTGGTACTCCTGCACCATTTCTGCCAGCTCGGTGCGGTTTTGTTTCTGCTCATGAACATCTGCACAGAATCCATACCATTTTACAACCTTGCCCTCCTCGTTGCGCAAAGGCATGCCCCTGCCTATGTGCCAGCGATAGGTGCCATCGCGCCTGCGGATGCGATACTCTACCTGGTAGGGTTCACAGGTTTCCAGTGCATGTTGCCAGCTGGCCAGGGTATGCTGTTTATCATCGGGGTGTATAATAATTTGCCAGCCCCACTGCAGACTTTCTCCCAGGCTTAGGCCGGTATATTCATACCATTGCTGGTTGAAGTAAGCAACATTGCCATTAGCCTCAGTAGTCCACACGATTTGTGGAATTATTTCAGCCATGAAAACAAAATCTCTTGCCTGCTGCAACTCCTTTTGTGCCTCCTGCAGGATGCTGATGTTCTTAGATACGGCAAGTACTGATATAACTTGGCCCCCGGCATTCTTTTCGGGAATAAAGCGGGTATAGTAATCTTTGAGAACGCCATTAAGCTCATAGGTGCTGATCAGGTCTGTTTCCTGTCCGGAAGTGAGAGTCTGTTTTACTTTCAGGAAGTAGCCTTCGGAGATTTTACTGGCATTGGGTGCATCAAAAAGATTTTTGCTCACAAGGGAGGATGGTGCTACCTCCAGTTCGTGTTCAACAGCAGAGTTGACAAAGAGCACTTGCATATCCGGTGCATAGCGCACAACAATGTCGGGTGTGGATTCTGCCAGGGTTCGAAAGCGTTCTTCGGAGTCGCGCAACAGCGCCTCCATAATTTTTTCCTTGCTGGTGTCTTTTACCTGGTACAGCACCCCCAAAAGTTGCCCTTTTTTATCTTTCAGCGGAATAAAGTGAAAACTATAGGCAGTGGGCTGAAGGCTCGCATGGCCAAAGGTTTCCTGCAGGGAAAATTCTTCTCCGGCTAACACCTGTTCCCAAATGTGTTTTACTTTTTCCTGTTCTCCGGGCAGGTGCTGCAGGGTGTCGAGCAGGTGGTCTCCCGCTGCAATGTCTATGGCAAAAATACGGGCATACTCTTTTTTATAGGCTTCATTAAATGTGATGTACCGCATGTTAATGTCGAGCACGGCCATAAGCTGGTCGCTTATTCCGTTAATCAGTGCATCCAGAACATCTGGCGAGAGGGCGGTGGCAGCGAGGATGTTTTGTTCTATTGGCTGCTCTTTTTCAATTTCCAGCAGAAAAAACTCCTGGCCTCCACCAATCACTTTCAGCCTGTATTCTCCTTCCAATAATTGGGAGCAAAACAAAATCGATGGAGACTTTTGTTCTTCCTTACCATTTTGGTATTCCTCCAGAAACGCCATTAGCTGTTGCTGGTTAAGCTCCCCTATTTCAGAAATGCTGAGGTAGGTCTTTTCTTTCAGGGGCGGCCACAGTAGTTTGGCTGATTTGTTCCATTTACGAATTTGTCCACTGCCGCTAACTAACAGCAATGGTTTGTCATGTAAATCTAGCAGCTGATAGAGAAGATGTTCCAAAATGGGCTGATGGAGGAAACTTTAAGCAGTATATAACTAACGGATTTTAAAGCCCCTGGTTTCTTCTTCTGCAGCCAACTGCCAGAAATATTTTAAGCTGATGTTATTCGAATCTGCTGCAGGTTTGGTTAGTTAAAAGCAAGGCTAAAATGAGCAGGCTTTTTGCAAGCCCGGTTGTTGTACAAAACTGATAAATTTATTGCCTGAGGCGCTGGGTAAGCAGCTGATTTTACTTAAGCCTTAACGCAAGACTCCCAATTAGAATTATTGAAGGTCGGCTATTGTTTTTTTTGCAAGCAGCCCCAAGCCTGCTTTTTCTAAAAAAATAATTAACAAGCTGTTTTTTTTATAGTTAGGTTGTTTTAGGTAAAAATAAGGGATGTATTAATATATCATCCCGGTAAAATACATTTTTAGAGGCTTTATTGCATTGTTATCAGAAACAGGAGTCGGTAATATATTAAAGACTAATAGTTTGTTTCTTTAAAATTTTAAAAATTGTTGAGAATTTTCTTATTTTCAGCAATAATTTGCCAAAAACAGATAAACGTTTCTACGATATTAACTTGTGCCTTTCTAGGAGTCTATAGCTCAGCCTCTTGAAGCCCGTTAACTTATGGCCAAACTAAAAAACATTATAAAGCAGCTCTCTGAGGGAGACTACGACAAGATCTATAACTCGCTAATGGAAAGTAGCGCTGAGAAGTCAGCCTATCTGTTAAAAGCCATGCGCGAGAAGCACGTTTCTGATAACAAAATCATGGACGAGCTTGACGTAAACACCAATGCGTACTACACGCTGCGCTCCCGCCTTAACCAGAAGATCGAGGAATATCTGCTACAGCAGATGGAAAATCCCCGGACGGATGTGTTGAAGAAAGTAGCCAACATCAACGAGGTAATTTTTACCAAGAAAAAAGCAATTGCGATAGCAACTCTTAAAAAGCTTGAGAAGGAATTGCTCGATTATGATTTGGCCAATGAGCTTACAGTAGTGTATAAAACGCTGAAAAAACTGCACGTTCATTCGCCCGAGCACTTTACCTATTCACAGCTTTACAACCAGCACGTAGCCTATATGCTTGCAGTAGATAAGGCAGAAGACCTGCTGGTAAACTACTTCCGTAAATATGGCGAGTACACCTTAACCGGTGGCGAAATTGAAAGGCTGGAGCTAACGCTGCTTACCAACGAAATGCACAATGTGTGCAGGCTTTACAATTCGCACAGGTTGTACATTTACCAGAGCTGTCTGGGTGTATTTCACAGGCTTTTTGTAGTGCGTGATGAGAGCATGGAGCAGGAGCTGGAGCCTATCGAGGATATTCTGGACCGCATGCATGCCATCTTTGAAATGTATCACCTCGATACAATTTATTACCACCTGCGCCTGGTATATGAGTACCTGCGCCTGGAGTACTACAACTATTATAAAGTATACCGCAAGGCAGAGAACTTCTATGAGGAGGTAAACGAATCTACTGCGCACCTGCTCACCAACTACAGCCTGTTTACGTATCCGGCTCAGTTTCTGCTCACCAAAGTTGAGCGCCACCTGCGTATGGGAGATCCAGAGCGCATGTATGAGGAAAATGAGGTGCTCTTCCAGGATTTCGAAATCGACAAGGAAGACCTGCCCAAGTACATTACTTATGTTACCTACAGGTCTATTTCCTGCTACTATGCCGGTAAAACCGATGAGTCATCACGCTGGATCAACAAGCTGCTGAACGACATCAGCCTTAAGAAGTACCCTTATGCTCAGCTGGAAATTAAAACCCTGCTGGCGCTGCAGTACTGCCTCATGAGCGATTACGATCTGTTCAACCAGCTGATCAATTCCATTCAGCGCCAGATACGCCTGTTAGGAAAAGATACCTGCGACCACGTGCTGATCTTTACAAAAATTATGAAAATTGCTATTTCGGAAAGCAAGCGTAATAAGTTCGAAAAGATCAAACAACTGGCAGAGCGCATTAACGCTATGGAGCCTCCATACTTTGCGCCAACCAAGTACATTCGTTTTGATGATACACTGCTGGAGAAGCTTGCTGCCTTATAAGCTACGCTGACCCAGGAGTTATCCTATAATTAAAGCGGTTGAAGATAATAATAAAAAATGCCCTGGGGATTTCTCCAGGGCATTTTTTATGCCTGAAAACGTACTGCAGACAAAGACTTTTAGGTTGTGGATAAAGTAAGTGCTGCGAAAGAATGAGCAAAGGCATTTATACTCCTATTTGGTGTTGCAGTAAATAGCCTTTGTACTCCCGCTTTAACATAGAAAAAGGCTGCCCCTGGAGACAGCCTTTTTGTATTGTAGTAACACCGTTACAAATGCTTAAACGTTAAGTTTCTCCAGGTTTTCCTGGGTAAGCGGTTTGTTGATGTATTTTTTAACGTACTCATACTTCTTAGAACGATTAACGTCCTGAGGGTTGATAGAAGAGGTGAGCATTACAATTTTGCACTTTTTCTTCGTCATGGCGGATAGCTTATCAAACTCATCTAAGAACTGAAAGCCATCCATCAGGGGCATATCAATATCCAGGAAGATAAGATCCGGCAGAATGCTCTCGCCTGCGCCTTCAAGTTTTTCTATATTCTTTAAAAACTCAATAGCACTTTTGGCTCCGGTGTGGGTGAAAATTTTATTAGTAATGTTACTGGCTTCTATCATTTTATGATTGATGAGATTGTCGATCTCATTGTCATCAATAAGCATGACAGCGTTGTAGTGGGGTTTGTTCTTTTCTGCCATATATTTTGCAAAAAAATAAATCTGGATGCACGGTGAATATACGAACGCTCATCCACTTATACAATCTTTGGGTTAATAGTACGTTAAAATATACACCTATAAAATGTTTTGGGGCATATTTTGTTTACAAATCAAATTTAATGCCCTGCGCAAGCGGCAGGTCTGAGCCGTAGTTAATGGTATTGGTTTGCCTGCGCATGTAAAACTTCCAGGCATCTGAGCCCGATTCGCGCCCACCCCCCGTTTCTTTTTCGCCACCGAAAGCGCCGCCAATTTCGGCCCCTGAGGTACCTATATTTACATTGGCAATTCCGCAATCAGAGCCTCCATGACTCAAAAACAGCTCGGCCTCGCGCAGGTTGTTAGTGATTATGGAAGACGATAATCCCTGCGGTACTCCGTTTTGAATGGCAATTGCCTCCTGAATGGTATTATATTTCATCAGGTACAAAATAGGTGCAAAAGTTTCGTGCTGCACCATTTCATACTGGGGTTCCACTTCAAAAATGGCTGGCTTTACATAGCAGCCGCTCTCATAGCCTGCGCCCTCCAGTACACCACCTTCTACTACTGTTTTAGCCCCTTCGGCTTTTACTTTTTCTATGGTTTTCAGGTACTGGCCTACCGCATCTTTGTCGATGAGCGGGCCAACGTGGTTTTTGCTATCGAGTGGATTGCCCAGCCGCAGTTGCTTATAAGCACTTGTTAAACGATCCTTAAATTCTCCATAGATGCGCTCGTGTATAATTAGCCGGCGGGTGGTGGTGCAACGCTGCCCGGCAGTACCTACAGCACCAAACAGTGCTGCTGGTATGGCAACTTTAAGGTCGGCATCCTGAGATATGATAATAGCATTGTTACCGCCAAGCTCCAGCAAAGATTTGCCCAAACGCGCACCTACAGCCTCGCCTACTTTTTTGCCCATGCGGGTAGAGCCTGTGGCCGAAACCAGCGGAATGCGCCTGTCATGCGATATTTTTTCGCCAGTGCGGTAATCTCCCTGCACCAGTACGCTTACACCCTCAGGAACGCCATTGGTTTTAAACACCTGGCCCAGTATTTTCTGGCAGGCAAGAGCCGTTACCGGTGCTTTTTCAGATGGTTTCCAGAGTACAGTATCGCCGCATACCCAGGCAAGGGAGGCATTCCAGCTCCATACGGCTACCGGAAAGTTAAAGGCAGAGATAACACCAACAATGCCCAGCGGGTGGTACTGCTCGTACATGCGGTGCTGCGGGCGCTCGGAGTGCATGGTAAGCCCGTGCAGCTGTCGGCTAAGGCCTACTGCAAAATCGCAGATATCGATCATTTCCTGTACCTCGCCCAGGCCTTCCTGCAGGCTTTTGCCCATTTCGTAGCTTACCAGCTGGCCCAGTGGCTCTTTGTATTTTCTTAGTGATTCGCCAAACTGCCGTACCACTTCGCCTCTTTTGGGCGAGGGCCACAGGCGCCATTCATTGAATGCCTGCAGCGACAGACTCACCGCACGCTCCCAATCCTCATCTGTGGTGCTGTGTACGCTGGCAATATCTTTACCATCTACCGGCGACCAGGAGGTGATTTTTTCACCACCCTCGCCAAACCATTCGGTACCGGTGGAGGTGGATTTGTTCAGCGACTCAATTCCAAACTGCTTGAGTATTTGCTGCAGATCAAAGCTACTCTGGCTCATAATAAAAAATGGTTTAGGGGTAAAGTTAAAGATTTAGAGCTTAGTCATGAACCTTTTAGCTGTAGTTTTTAGGCCTGATGGCAGATATTCTCCGGTGATGTGTTGCTTATCCTGCTTACATGCTGCCCTCGCCATTCCTAATCTGGTTATGTTTCAATTTGTGGCATCAGGCTTGCTATAACTATATGGTATTAGAATTGTATAATATTAGAGGGTATTGGTCTTTGCAGCAAAATGGTGACGGCAGCAGTGCAGTACCACATCTGTATGTATAAAAGCCGCGTATGCTATATAAAGTAAAAACATTAAAAACTTTGATGGGTGCAGCAGCTGTAGAACGACTATACTCAGAGAGTTTTACACTTATAACTTGTCGTTTACTGTAATATGATATTAGTTCGTTTTCTGCGGTGGCTCTTACGCTGGCTGCCTTTGCTGATCTTTTTAGGAGTTGCCTGGTGGCTGCTCGAAACCAGGTTTAACTGGTTTCAGGCAAAAGAAGAACCTGTTGCTACAGTGCGGCACGAAACCGTACTGCAGGAAATTGAAAGTATGGGTCGGCTGGAGCTGGTGCGTTACCGCTTTAAAGATATTGTTGAGCTTACTGAAAAGAACTCACCCTACCTTGGCATCTTCGATGTGCCCGACAGCAAAGTAGCCCTGATTACTGTAGGGGAGGCTACGGGTTGTATTGACCTAAGGAAAATTACTGCAGAGGATGTGATCATCAGCGGCGATACCGTGATGGTGCACCTGCCCAGGCCAGAGCTGTGCTATTATAAGCTTGATCTTTCAAAATCGCGCGTATATTCCATTGATAAGCAGGTATATTTTAAAGAAGACAGCAAGCTGCTGGAGCAGGCCTATAAAAAGGCAGAGCAGCAAATGCGCACAGCCGCCCTGCAATCGGGCATTCTGAAAGAAACCCGCGAAAATGCCGAACAGGTGCTACGCCCGCTGCTGGAAAAAGTATCGGGTAAACGCATCATCTTCCTTGATCAGCTGCCCCCGCCGCAGATAGAGGTGGAGCAGCGAAGAGGTTAATGTGCTAATCCATCAGCCCTCCTCCTCCAGCTCCTTTAATGCATCCCAAACCAGGTCTTGTTCGTAGCCTTTGCTAATGGCATAACGAGCCAGCTTGTTCTTCCTGGCGTAGGGGTCTTTGTCGTGGGTTGATTTACTTTTTTGCTCCAGCAGGTGCATCAGTGTTTCCCAGTACTGTTCGGGATCAATCTCCTTCATAGCTTTTTGCTGCAGGGCATCTGGCACGCGGTGCTGCTTAAGCCCCTGAAGAATTTTATAGCGGCCCCAGTTTTTTGTTCTGAATTTGCCGCCGGCATAAGCAATGGCAAAGCGTTCCTCGTTTAAGAAGTTCTCCTGCTCCAGCTCAGCAAGCATACGCTCTATGGCTTCGGGATCCTGGCCCCACTCGCCCAGTTTATCGCGCAGCTGCTGGCGGGAGCGCTCCTGGTAGGCACAGTAAGCCATTGCTTTTGCTTTTGCATCGGCATAGTGCAGGGGTTTGGGTGGTTCTAGAGGGCCTTTACGTATCATATTTGAAACTACGGTATCTTGAAAAATAAACAAGCTTTAGCCTTACTTTTTACTGCCAATGGTATTTCTGGCTTTGCCCAGGGGGTATCCATGCTGGCCATACCCTGGTATTTCGCCCAGCAGAGCCTCTCCAGCCGCTTTAATCTTATGTATGCCTTTGTTACCTTTTGCACCCTTTTCTGGGGCTTGTTTGCCGGTTCGCTGGTAGATCGGTTTCCGCGGAAAGGGGTGTTTTTAACTACTAACCTGGTAGAAGGTACCGTTGTGCTGGCTGTTGCTGCGCTTGGCTTCTGGCAGCAGGCACTGCCCTGGTATATGGTGATGCTGGTGTTTGGTGTCACTATTTTTGGTTATCAGCTCCATTACCCCAACCTCTATGCCTTTGCGCAGGAAATTACCAAAAAAGGCAATTACCAGCGCGTTACTTCCATGCTGGAGATTGTGGGCCAAAGCACCAATGTAGGCGCAGGCCTGCTGGCGGCAATCCTGCTGGAAGGGGTAGACTGGCAGCAAACCCTTACCCTAGGTTCGCTTGAGATTCCGCTTGCCATCCATATTCCCCGCTGGACGATCTGGGAGATCTTTGCCCTCGATGGGGCTACCTATTTCATTTCTTCATGCCTGATTGCCCTGATCCGTTATGTGCCGCAAACCCAGTTCGAAATAGAAATGGGAAATGTATTTAAAAGGATCCGTACAGGCATCAGCTTTTTACAGCAAAACAGAGCCATCTTATTGTTTGGCCTGCTGTCCTACACGGTATTTGTGGTGGTGCTGGTAGAGCTGCATGCCGTGGCGCCTATTTACATCACCAACTACCTGCAGGAGGGTGGAGGCGTATTGGGCACCATGGAGGTGCTTTATGCCATAGGGGCGCTTTCTGCGGGCATAGGCGTTCGCTGGCTCTTCAGGAGCGGAGAGGTGGTAAAAGCCGTTATGCTATTAATGTTGCTGGCAATAGTTTCGATGGGTGTGCTGGCAGTTACCAGATCGGTGGTTATATTCCTGGGTGTGGGCCTGCTGATAGGCTTTTCCAATGCTGGCATACGGGTGCTGCGCGTGGCCTATCTGTTCGAACATATTCCCAACAACATCATAGGCCGCACCAATTCTGTTTTTAGTATGGCCAATATATTGATGCGGGTAGGTTTTATACTGCTCTTCAGCCATGCGTTCTTTAACCAGGGCGCTAATATTGCCTGGGCCTACAGTATTATGGCCCTGTTTATACTCATTGCCCTGGTGCTGCTGGCGCTTCAGTATTTTAAACCTTCTTTGGATAAAACCGGAGGTATTTCGGCCTCTTCGGCAGCGGAGCGAACACGCCCCCTGCCAAAGTTAAACCGTAACCCAAGCTCCAGGGCATCGGGCTGAGTGTTGAACTCCTTAAAGTCTGCACCAGCGGCCAGCCATACCGAACGGAACAGCTTAATGCCAGCGTTGGCACCCCAGCTGTAGTAGCTGTTCTTGTAGAAACTGCCTCCCAGTACAAAGGTATTCAACACAGTGGCAGTATAGTTAAACCTGAACTCTGGTAGCTCTCTTCCGTCTCTGATCTGCATCATCATAAAGGGAGAGGAGCGAAGCCAGCTATAGGTTTCCAGTTCTCTGAAACCAAGCAATATGTTATACTGCCGGTTTCCCTTCTCCAGGGCATTTTCCATAGAAACACCCGTTACTAAATGATCGCGCCGGAGCAGAGCCGAAAAATCAGTAGTGTTGTAGGTAGTGGATGCTTTGCTATCCCAGATATCACTGGCAGAAGCCCTATCTGTTACCTGGTGCCAGTTACGTTGCACACCCAGGCGCAGGTTGGCTGTTTCGGTAAAATTGAGTACTATGTTATAGCCAAGGCCAAAATCTGTTACCTGCTTGCCGTTGGTGGTATGCTGGTTATAGTAACCGCCAATGGCACCACGAATGGGATTTATGGGTATGGCAAAGGCCGAATAAATACTGGCCGTATCGGGACGTACCCTTCCCAGGAATGTAAAGGTTGTACCCTCGGCACCAATGCCGGCAGATACATTACGATCGTATGTCCAGGGAAAATGAGTATATCGGCTTTGACTGTATGCGGGCAGGCATGCCAGAACCATCAGCAGCACAAACCCAATTATTATTCTCCAATTCTGCATGTTTATCCTTACACCGGATGGGGCAGAACTGGTTCCCGCTGCTGCTGAAAAAGACTATTTAACGGCCTTTTCTGCTTCTTTTTCTTTGATCAGTCCTTTTCTTCTCATGATGGTTTCTACGAACTTACGCTCATTATCAGTATTGAAGATGCGGAAAGGCAGGTGTATGATCTGTGCTTTGGAAACAAAAAGATTGATGGCCTCATTTTCAATACTGGCCTTTTTGATCATGTTCCAGTTAAGGGGCATGCCCTGGCGGGGATTTACTTTGATGAGTACCTGCTGGCTGGTGATCTCGTAGCTTAGCTTGTCAAACAATATTTTGTTCTGCTCCAGCTGTGTAACGCCGGCAAACTGAATGAGCCAGAAAAGAATATAGAGCACCAGGGCAATCAGAGCGCCAATAATCCACCAGATGCTGGGAATTACAAAGTACATGGCCATAATAGCCAGGGCAATCAGGAATACCCACCATTGCTCACGCAGTATGTTTTTCATGGCAAGCCCAATATAGGTCTTTGTTTCGAGCTTGTATTTTTTTGTCTTAACGATCATGTTAATGTGCTAATATGCTAATTATTTAATGTGCTAATGTGCTAATTCGGGTAAGCAATTTGCCGCTGTGTGTTGAGTTAATGTGCTGATGAAGGGGCTGCAGCGGCCTCAGTCTCAAACCTCATACCTCATGCCCCAAACCTCATACCCTAAAACGCTTTCAGGCTGATATCCAGTGGCCGGGCGGAGTGGGTGAGGGCGCCGACAGAGATGTAATCAACACCACTTTCAGCCACAGCCCGTATGGTACTTTCATTAATACCGCCAGAGGCCTCTGTTTCATAACGTTTATCGATAAGCGCTACTGCCTGCCGCATCACCGCCGGGCTCATATTATCCAGCATGATCCGGTTAATGCCGCCTGTATCCAGCACTTGCTGAACCTCCTGCAGACTACGGGTTTCTACCTCTATTTTCAGCGAAAGCCCCTGTTCTGCCAGAAATTTACGGGTGCTCTCAATTGCCTGGCGAATGCCACCGGCAAAATCAGTATGGTTGTCTTTGAGCATAACCATATCATAAAGGCCGTAGCGGTGGTTGTAGCCACCTCCAATCACTACCGCCCATTTTTCGGCCATACGAAAGTTGGGCGTGGTTTTTCGGGTATCGAGCAGTTTTGCGCCGGTGCCCTCTATCAGTTTTACCATGCGCTGGGTAATGGTGGCAATACCACTCATGCGCTGCATGCAGTTAAGCACCAGCCGTTCGGCGGTAAGAATGCTGCGGGCACTGCCGCTAACCTCAAGACCAATATCACCCTTTTTTACAGGGCTGCCGTCTTTCAGCAGAACCTTTACCTGCAGCTGCGGGTCTACCTGCCGAAAGATGTGCAGTGCCATTTCCACACCGGCTAAGATGCCATCATCTTTAATAAGCAGGCGTGCGCGGTTCTGGGCATCGGCCGGCACCGAGGCAAGGGTAGAGTAATCTCCCGGACCTACATCTTCCAGCAAAGCGGCAGAAATAAAGTCAGAGAGGCTCTTTTCGGTTATATAACTGAGATTCACGGCGCAAAAATAAAAAAGGCGCTGCAATAAATAGCAGCGCCCGGGCTCTTATGTTTTCTGGAAAGCATGTTTTCCTCGGTAATTAGCCTTCCAAACCTAAAATTTCTTATTCTTCGGCTATGTTCAGCAGCTTTACTTTAAAAGTATTACCCTCTCCTTTTTTTACCAGCATAAATATGCGGTAAGAGCTGCCCGATCCATAGGCATAGCGGCCAATGGCATATTGGGTGCCATCGCCGGAGGCACCCTGGTGGATAAAGCTAAAGCTGCTGGGCGGGTTTTTATCGAAAAACTCCTTCAGCACAAAGGTAGCCTGTTCCTTCGTGTAATTGCCTGACTTATCGAGTATGGTAAGCTCCACCATATCGTTAAAATGGCGGGTTAGCTCCCTGGAATTGCCTGCTTTAATAGCATCACGCACCCCGTTCATTACACTTGGCGTTGTTTGTACGGTACTTGCTACTGCCAGCATGCCTGCCAGGCCTACCAATACCAACATCAAAAGTATTTTTTTGTACATCTCGGTCTTCTCCTGTCGATCCGCAGTTTATACTGCTAAAATTATGCCAAAATAAGCATTAATTTGTTCTGCTGCTAAGTTTGGCTATAAATCAAAATCAGCCCTTATGCGGTACCCGTTTAAAAGTGAGACTATTATTCCCTATTACCCTAATAATAGCTAGTTTTGTTCAGCTAACAACCTTAAACATGAACAACAAAGTAATTCTCATGATACTGGATGGGTGGGGCCTTGCTCAAAATGCAGCGGTTTCTGCTATCGACAAAGCCAATACACCCTTCATCGATAGTTTATATACGAAGTACCCGCACAGTAAGTTGGAGGCAAGTGGTCTGGCAGTAGGTTTACCCGAAGGGCAAATGGGTAATTCGGAGGTTGGCCACATGAACCTTGGTGCCGGCCGGGTGGTATACCAGGACCTGGCAAAGGTAACGAAGGCAGTAAAAGATGGTGAGCTAAAACATAACAGCGTACTGCAGGGTGCCTTTGTAAACGCAAAGCAAACCGGCAAAAAGCTTCATTTTATAGGTTTGGTGTCTGATGGTGGTGTTCACTCCCACATTGAGCACCTCAAAGGTCTGCTATCGCTTGCACAGGAGGCAAATGTACCGCAGGTGTACGTGCATGCCTTTACCGATGGCCGCGATACCGATCCTAAGAGCGGTGCAGGCTTCCTGCAAGACCTGCAGCAGCATGCAAATACAACAGGCGCTAAAATAGCCACCGTTATTGGCCGCTACTATGCCATGGACCGCGACCGCCGCTGGGAGCGTGTTAAAATAGCCTACGATGCCATGGTGCATGGTGTAGGTAAACCTTCGCAGAATGTTTTACAGTCGCTGCAGGAGTCCTATGCCGAAGGGGTAACTGATGAGTTTATCATGCCGATCATCCATACGGATGCGCAGGGGCAGCCCCTGGCTAAAATAGAGAATGGCGATGTGGTAATTTGCTTTAACTTCCGCACCGACCGTGGCCGCCAGATAACCCAGGCGCTAACACAGGAAGATTTTCCTGATCAGAACATGAATAAGCTGGCGCTGCACTATGTAACCCTTACCAATTACGACGAAACATTCAAGAATGTAGGGATCGTATTTGAAAAGGATAAGCTGCAGCATACCCTGGGCGAGGTACTTAGCCGCAATGGCAAATCGCAGATCCGTATTGCCGAGACAGAAAAGTACCCGCACGTAACCTTCTTCTTCAGCGGTGGCCGTGAGGTGCAGTTCGATGGTGAAAGCCGCCTGCTGTGCCCTTCGCCTAAAGTAGCTACCTACGACCTGATGCCGGAAATGAGCGCCTACCAGATTCGCGACAGCATTATACCCGAACTTCAGAAAGGAGCCCCTGATTTTGTATGCCTTAACTTTGCCAACCCCGATATGGTAGGCCATACAGGTGTATTTGAAGCAGCTGTTAAAGCCTGCGAAGTGGTAGACGAATGTGCCAGCGCTGTATCAGAAACAGCCTTAGCTAACGGTTATACCGTACTTATGCTGGCCGACCACGGCAATGCCGATTTTATGATCAATGAAGATGGCAGCCCTAATACGGCCCACACCACCAACCTGGTGCCCTTTATTATGCTGGGCGGACCGCAGGGCGCCAGACTTAAAAATGGTAAACTGGGTGATGTAGCCCCTACAATACTTAAACTGATGCAGGTTCCTCAACCCGCCGATATGACCGGCGATGTATTGATAGAAGCATGAAGTGGATTAGCTTTTTGCTAAGCCTGCTAAGCCTGATGAGCTGTGCTGAGGCCGACCGTACTACGGAAGGCCCCGGCCAGCCTATTGGCGAATACTACAATGTAGATAGCCTGCTGGTACAGCAGATAAATGTATTGGCAGCAAATAAGACGCGGCTTGTTAAAACAGTGGTGTATGGAGGCAGTGAGGAGGTAGATACTGTAAATCTTACCGAAGACAGCCTGGAGCAGGAGCTGCAGTTGTTCAACGAAATGAACATCAACAAGCCTGTATTAAGCGGCCGCTACATTAAAACTGTTGCGCAAAAAGAGGGGCTGGAAGTTACCCGCTACCAGGCTGATGAGCCCGACGATCTGCGCGTGAACTACCTGGAGGTATACCGCAGAGGAGGAGCAGTGCAACGGCTCGAAGCACTTTTCAGCGACCGTAACCTGCTCTACAACAGCACCCGCAAGCTGGTACTAAATCTTAACCAGCAGCAGCTCCCCCAAACCTACAGCATTGAAGGTATTCAGAAAATGATCTTCAAGGATAGGGTGGAGTATAGTATTGAGGGGCACTTTATCTATTAAGTGCTGTTGAAGGCTACGCAAATCTGTCTCTGTAAATAATATTTTGCTATTCCCTTAAGCTCCAGGGGTGCCTGCAGCGGTTTTTTGTTGCCTACATAAATATTTTATAGAGAGGGCTTTGATAGAAGGAGAACAGCTGCTCTTTTATCAAAACAAAACAGCCAGCATATCCATGCTGGCTGATCAGGTTGAGGGCCTGTAATTCTTTGGCTTTGATGTACATAAGTCTACTCCCAGCTGCACACTACTAAACTGCCTTCCTCCTCATCGTTCTTAATGTTCAGGTAGAGGTCTATTTCCTGCTGCAGTTCTTCTACGTGCGAGATGATGCCCACAATCCGGTTCTCCTGGCGCAGCGATTTAAGGGTGTCGAATACGATGCGCAGGCTTTCTTTATCCAGCGAACCAAAGCCTTCGTCGAGGAAAAAGAAGCTCTGGTCGGCGCCGTTGAGACTCTTCACGTTCTCTGCCATGGCCAGGGCCAGGCACAGGGCTGCCTGAAAGCTCTGGCCGCCACTTAGGGTTTTAAGCAGACGTGTTTTGCCGCCGTTCAGGTGATCGCGCACAATAAAATTGTTGCCGTCGTTTAGTTCCAGGCTTAGGTTGTTGTTGGTAAGCTTAAAGAAGCGCTCGTTAGCTGAGCGGCAAAGGTCCTGCAGGTGCATGGTAGATACAAAATCTACAAAGCCGCTGCTGCGGAAAAGACCCGCCAGCTCCTTCAGGTTTTGCAGGCGCTCATCCAGGGCATCTGCTTTTTTCAGCAGGTCAGCTTGCTTATCGAGCTGCTTCTGCATCTCATCGGCTTCGCGCTCTTTGATGTTCTTTTCCTTACGTGCCTGCTCCAGCTCTTTTTCCAGCACATCAAGCTCCTGCTGCAGCTCGCGGTGGGCTGCGGCATCGTATACCAGACCATTGGTTTGCAGCTTTAGCTGCTCCAGGGTGCTGGTAGTGGTGTTGAGCTGGTGGTAGTAGTTATCGATCTGTTCCTGCTCCCGCTCGGAGTCAAGAGACTGGCGGAGAATTTCTTTAATGGTGCTCAGGCTGATAAAGCCTTTTTCGCGGCAAAGCTGCTCCAGCTCCTGCTGCAGTTCTTCCTCTTTTTGCTGCAGCTGCCTGGCATGTGCCTGCTGTGCTTTTAACTCGCCCTGTAGCTGGTTATGGCGCTGCTCGGCCTGCTGGCGCTGCAGCTGAGCTTTCTCAAAACCTTCTACCGCTTCCTTTAGCTGCTGACGACCTTTTTGCAGGCTGCCCTGCAGTTTAGGGAGATCAAACTTTAGCCACGATAGCCGCTCTTCCTTCAGCTGCGAGGTAAGGGTGTTTTGCTCGGCCTGCAGACGCTCCAGTTCTTTTTCAACAGTTTGGGTAGCAGCTCGTAAGGTTTCGCACTCCGCCTGCTGCTTCTCCAGCTTCTGGCGCTGGCTGCGTACAAACTGGCGGGCCTCCTGCAGCTTTTGCTGGTGCTGGCGGGTTTCTTTCAGCAGCTGCTCAAGCTTCTCGAGGTTATGCTCCTGGTATTCTGGCCAGTCATAGCCTGACTGGTGCTGCTCAAAACGGCTTTTGATGGTTTGCAGCTGCGTTTGCCGGTGCTCGTAAGTCTGCTGCTGGAGCTCGTGTTTGAGGCGTAGTTGCTTAAGATGATCCTCCAGCACTTTCATCTGGTCTCTCTCATGCAGGTGCTTTCTTAAATCATCTTCGCACTTCTTCAGCGCTTCCTGCATATGCTGAATCTGCAGGGGTTTTGGGTGGCTATCGGAGCCACACAGCGGACAACTACCCCCTGCCTGCAGCTGCTGGGCAAAGCGGGAAAGCTCCTGCTGTACAGCCAGATTTTCTTTATGCTTTAGTAGCTGCTGGTGCTTTTTGTCGAGCTCCTGGTGTTTGGCAGACAGATTGTTGAAAACCAGCTCCCAATTGTTGTCGGGCAGTAGAAACTCGTAGCCATTAATAAGCTTACGGCGGTTATGGGCAAAGTCCTGCAAGGTTTGCTGCAGCTCTTTGCAGCCATCTTCTTCCTTTTTTAGCTCCTGTTGCAGCTCCTGGCAGCGCCTGTGCCACTGGTGGGCTTCGGTAAGGCGGCTGCCGTCGTGGGCTTTATCTTCAAGCTCGTGCAGCTGCTTTTCTGCTTCTTTAACCTGTGCCTCCAGGGCTTTTACAGTAGCTTCTGCCGTTTTTACCTGCTGTTGGGCATGCCCGGCCTGCTGCTGTTTGCGGTTTAGCTGCTCTTCTTTTTGCTTGATGAGCAGAATACGCTCCAGGTCATCGCATTTGGTTTTAGTCTCATCGCGCTGATCCCATTTTTCTTTGCTTTGCTGGTAGGCTTGCTCGGCCTCCTGCAGCTGTTTTTGTGCTGCGGCAGCATCGGCATTTAGCTTTTGCATTGCTGCCTGCTTTTGCTGCAGCTCCTTGCCCAGGTTTTCCTGCTGGCGCAGGCGCTCCGAGAAGTGGGTGTAGGCTTTTTGATAAGTTTGCAGGCGCTGGCTGCGCTGTTGCCACTTATCCTTTTCCTGCTCCAGGGCCTTCAGGTGGTGCTCTAGCTGATCGAGCTGATCGTACAGCTTGCGCAGGGTTTCATAATTCTTTTCGCTGCTGTACAGCTTTTCGTGCTGGTGGTGCAGGGTAGATACCCGCAGGTCGGCCTTCTGGGCTTCCTGCTGCAGCTGTATGAGCTTATCAGGACTTATTTCGCCAATGTTCTTGAGCTGGCCTTTCAGGTTCTCCAGCTGCATTTCTGTTTGCTTCTGGAGCCTGCCGGTCTGGGGCGCCAGGTCGTACTGGTGCAGCTGAAAGAGCTCTTTCAGCATTTTGGTGCGCTCGCCGCTGGTCTGGTCTATAAAATCGCGAAAGCGGCCCTGGGGAATAATTACCGTTTGGCGGAAGTGCTTGTACTCCATGGCCAGCAGCGAAGAGGCATCTTTCAAGTTTTCCAGGGGTGCCCAGTCTTCATGCTGCCACTCATAGTAGCGGCGGTCGCCAACCTTTACATCTTCAAACTTTTCGGGTTTGCTGTTTCGTTTGGCACTGCAAACAGCCTTGTATTTTTTGCCATTTTCCTGCCCGGCCTTAAAAATAAACTCAATGTAAAACTCCCTGCTCTGCAGGTTCAGCATGTTGTAATAACGGTCGTCGCCGCTGCGGTTGAGCCGCTCGGTATCATCGAAGAGGGCAAACATGATGGCCTCCAGGATGGAAGATTTGCCGCTGCCCACCTGTCCGAAAATGCCAAACAATCCGTTTGACGAAAGCTTCTCAAAATCTATGTGCTGCCGCTTGCGGTAAGAATACAGGCCTTCTATGGTAAGGGAGAGAGGAATCATGTTTGGTATTGGGTATAGCGTTTTGGTATTCAGTACAAGCCATTCATACAGGCACTAAAGCCCCTGATGCATTGGCCGGCCCCTAATCCATTCTTGATGATTTTCCATTGATGCTCTAAAAATTAACCTTCATCATCCAGTATTTCCCTGAATAACGCCATCATGGTTTCGTTGGGTTCCTGACCCTTACGAGATTTGAAGTAATTCTTAAAGAGGTCCGTCATATCTAGCTGACGGTCAGCGTATTGACTCTTAAAATTTTTTTCTTCACCTTCCCTCGGGCGAGGCTCGGGAATGATGTTCACAATACCATCATGGGCTTTGGTAAGGGCTTTGCGGATTTTAGCATCCAGGTACTGATCGCATACCATGGTGAGCTCCACAAAGGTGTTGGGATTTTCCTGCAGCCAGCCAATGGCTTCTTCCAGCTCCTCGAAACGCTTGCGGTGCAGGCTGCGGCCGCTCTGCAGGCGAATAGACTCCATTTTTACCGGCTTGCCTGGTTCTGCATCGATCAAGATCACAAATTTAGGCTGATTTGCTTCGCTAAAGCTGTAGGCCAAAGGGCTGCTGCTATACACCACCGGGCATGGTGCTTTACTCACTACCTGGTAGCGGTGCAGGTGCCCCAGGGCTACGTACTGCAGCTGCGGGGGCATGTTTTGGGTATAAATGGCCTGGGCACCGCCCATGTGCAGGATGGGGCGTTCGCCATCGCCTTCTTCTTCCTCGCCAGGGTTGTGCTGATCGGTTACAAAAAGGTGGGTCATCAGCATGTTTACCCCTTTATCATCGCAGTAGGTATCGGCCAGGTGCTGCCAGTGCTCCTGCAGGAGGCGGCGCAGTTCTTCCTCGCGTTCCTCTTCGCCCAGGTACTGGCGCAGCGTTGCCTCGTTGGCATAGGGTGTAAGGAGCAGGCGCAGCGGGTATTCATAGCCCGGGATGCGGAGCTCTGCAAAGCCTGGCTCGGAGCGCAGCAGCTCCATACCCGCTTCCATTTTGCAGTCTTTTACTTCGCTAAGCGGGCGCCCGCATAATATAATGCCGCAGGCGCGGGCCAGTGGGTCTGGGGCATTGATACGGTCGGGAGAATCGTGGTTGCCGGCAATGCCTACAACGGCGCGTTTACCACCTTTGGCCAGGCGGTGCAGGCTTTTATAAAATAGCTCGATAGCTTCGTTGGGCGGGCTAAAGGTATCGTAGAGGTCGCCGGCGATGAGTACTACATCTACCTCCTGCTCATCTGCAATGCGGCAGATCTCGTCCATTACTTCCCGTTGTTCTTCCAGCCGGCTGTAGGTTTGCAGGCGCTTTCCCAGGTGCCAGTCGGCAGTATGCAGTATCTTCATAATCTCCTTCCCTCTGCTATCAGGGCTTTAAATTACTAAAAAAATGAGCAAAAAATCCTCAGGCGTTTTTAAACTTGCGTATAGAACAGTAGGTTTGGCAAAAATTTATTTTTTATGGCTAGTTCGGATAAATATACATTAGAAACTGCCCCGGCAGAACGTTGGCTGGAGGAATGGCGCGGATTGGGAAATATTGGTTTTGTAGAAGGCACCCTGGATGAACTGTTAAGTTCCAGCCATCCTGATTCCCGCCTTTGCCAGGAAGCCCTGGCAGCTGCAGAGGTTGTAGCTGCGGCATATGGTAAGCCATCTGATGGCCTGGAGGCAGATTTTATAAAAAAGACTGAACGTTTTGATGAGGATGATGTAGAAGAGCTGGTTTCCAAAGCCAACAGCGCTATAGATATTATCCTGGTAGACTCCGACCTGCGCGACCGCTGGCTTCACAGGCCTGATACCGAAGAGTGGGTGGCAGCCATGCGTGATTTAAAAGCAAGATTGAAATAAGCGGTTGAGGCCTAAAGGCTTTACAAGCAGTATTGAAGGAGAAAAGAATTCAATTTCTGATTTATAAAAAAAGCCCTGATCTGGTAAAGATCAGGGCTTCTATATGTTATAACAGTGGTGCTACTGCTGTAGCGCTGTTATTATTTTTTTCTGCCACCAAGGATAGATACACCAGCTTTGATACCAATGTAGCTGTTCTTTACTTTGATGGTGGTAGCATTGCCATTCATATCGCTAGCAGATACTTCAGAGGCAGGAATCAGGTTGTACTCAACAAGAAGGTTGAAGTGACCTGCATCGAAACCTACACGAGGATAGAAGCCAAATTTGCTTTGCTTTTCCCAGCCAACAGATGTAGAGTTTTCATCGGCAGTAGCTGTGCTAACATTGTACAAGCCAAAACCTGCGCCAACCAATGGACGGAAGCCGCCATTGCTGAAATAGTACTGACCGCTCACAGTATAAGAACCGATGCCTGCTACACTAAGGCTACCGAAAGATCCGTCACTTTGGATGTCTGCTTTCAATACAGCAGCATTTTCCCATCTAAGGCCTACAGCAATCTCGTCTTTAAGGCGGTACATTGGCTCAATGTAAAATAATACACCACCACCAGCACCATCGCCACCCGCTACGGCGTAGCCAAGACCAACACCAATTTTAACTGGTTTGTACTCCTGAGCATAAGATGCTCCTACAAACATGAATACACCTAGAACACCTAAGAGAAACTTTTTCATTTTTCTGTTTTTTAATTTGTTAAGGGTTGATACAAACATATGGAAAGCTTAAGGGCTGATAAAATCATAAAATGGGCTATTATTACACATTGTGTAATGTTACCATTCGAGTAGTAATACATCCTTAATGAGTGTTTAAACATTTAGGCAACGCACAGATAATCAATCATCTATCTTTTGCTCTTCATGAAAGTATCATAGCAAGCATGCAATCCAGGAGGTGAGGTTTAGTAGAATTAAAGCATCAGGGAGTATAAAATTGACAGAACACATGATATAGTTTACACAAAGTAGCAGCTTTGGTTAATATAGTTTGACCGTTCAATTGAGGCTAGTTGAGCTTTAATGTCTTAATAAGCAGTGATTTGGCGCTCTTCTTTTGTTACATATTACTGCTTTAGAAAGCAGCAAAGAGAATATGCGTAGCGCAAAAAAGGCAGCCTTTAAAAGGCTGCCCCTGGTGATTCATCAAAGCAGAATACTATGTGTATTTTATCTGTTTGCCTGTAACTGGGCAAACTCCTTGGCAAAATAAGTAAGGATGATATCGGCGCCGGCCCTTTTGATGCTTAGCAGGGTTTCCAGCATAATGGCTTCGCCATTGAGCCAGCCACGCTCGGCGGCTGCTTTAACCATAGCATACTCACCACTAACATTATAAGCGGCTATGGGCAGGTTGTAATTGTCTTTAAGCAGCTTAATAATGTCCAGGTAGGCCAGCGCAGGTTTTACCATCAGGAAATCAGCTCCCTCGGCGGCATCCAGGTCTGCTTCCAGCAGCGCTTCACGGCTGTTGGTGGGGTTCATCTGGTAGGTTTTTTTATTGCTGGGAATGCCTTCGCCTTCGCGGGGAGCACTATCCAGTGCATCGCGGAAAGGGTTATAAAAGGCACTTGCATACTTGGCGGTGTAGCTCATGATGCTAACATCGGTAAAACCCCGCTCATCCAGGGCATTGCGAAGGTATTCCACGCGGCCGTCCATCATATCGGAAGGCCCAATGATGTCGATACCGGCCTCTGCCTGGGCTACGGCCATTTTGGCCAGTACTTCCAGGGTTTCGTCGTTCAGGATCTTGCCGCCGCGCACCAGGCCGTCGTGCCCATCAGAATTATAAGGGTCCAGGGCTACATCGCTCATCAGGCAAGCTTCGGGTAATTCTTTTTTTACCCTGCGGATGGCCTGCAGGTAAAAATTTTCAGGATTGTAGCTAAGGCTGGCTTCCCTGTCTTTCTTTTCATCCGGAAAAGCCGGAAACAAATCGAAGGTGGTAATACCCAGCTTCAGGCATTCTTCTATTTCTTTCAGGAGCAGATCTGGCGAACGGCGGTATTGGCCGGGCATGGAGGCTACCTCTACCTGCTGGTTTTTGCCATCAATAACAAAAAGAGGATAAATAAGATTGCGGGTATGCACCTGGGTTTCCTCTACCATGGCGCGGATGGCAGCCGATTTTCTATTGCGACGTGGACGGTAAAGCATATCTAGAATAGTTCTTGTTTGTACCTGTGATTAGTACCTGCGGGTACTTAAAATAGTTCGGCAAAGGTACAAAAAAAGCACTGTTCTGGCAGTGCTTGGTGCTATTTGCTAACCGCGGGCGTTACTGCGCCAGTGACCTTACTCCGCAGGTTGCTGAGTGTGGGTGTAGTGGATATCTACTTCAAGCTCTTCGGTGCCAACAACCAGTCCGTTTACAATAAAGCTCTGGTTCTGTCCCTTTAGCCTGGTAATGGTGTAGGTAGGCTGGGGCGCGTGCAGTTCTTCGATCCTCACCAGCCGCACCAGGCCATGTTCGTTGGGGTAACCTATGTGGTTGAATATATCACCGCCTTCAATTTTTCTGAAAACACCCTCATAGCCTGTGTACATGCGCGATTTGGCCGGATCAAAAGAAGCCCATTTGCCATGCGACAGCAGAAAAGGGTGATCTGGGGTGGTAGTAACGGAGGTGCCATTATCGAAATTTAAGCGAAGCAGCTTACAATGGGTGGCCATGGCCGTGCCCAGTATTTCAGCCGGCTCAGTTTCTTCTGTGCTTTGGTTGTAAGAAAGTACCACATCGCCTTCGCGCAGCTGCTCAATAGGTCTGAAGCTACCGTCGGCCATACTTACCAGCGATCCTTTTACAAAACAGTGCACATCGAGGCCATCAAAAAAGATTTCTGTGAGGGCGGTATCTTCGTGTTTACTTCCCCTGTACACATCTATAATCTCAAAACGCAGCACCATTTCCGGTTGCTGAGGTGAGCGGCCCCAGGGCTCGGGCAGTTTAAAGCTTTGCTCAGCACGGCTGTCTTCGAGCTTCAGCAGCGCTGTAGGCTTATCGTTTACATAAAGCTTCAGGGTTCTTACCCGTGCGTTTTCCTGCCATGCCTTTTCATTTTTAACATAGCCGTTGTAAATCTTTATTTCTGTAATGCGGGGACTGCCTGCCGCAAAGCGGTACTCCAGCCACTCACCAAAGCCATTGCCTGCTACGCCCTCCACCCAGGCGCCGGTAAAGCTAAGGTCGTGGGCTTTTGCTGCCTCGTAGCTGTTGCGGCCCTGGGGCTTTAGTGCAGAAGAGGCCGTAATCGCATAAGGGCCGCCGCCACAATACCAGCTGCAGGCAACACCTTCTATGTGCTCCAGGCTCTCCATCGATTCAACAAATGTATACCTGAGGTTAATGGCTTCCAGCTCTTTTTTTTCGTCTTCGGTAAGGTTAGAGCGGAACGATAGTTTTCCCCACTGTTCAAAAGCTTTGTATGCTTGTGGGCTTAAATCTGGTGTATAGCCCAGGCCCGGCCGCCAGAGGGGCAGCTGCTGAGCAGAGGCAAAGGAGGATACAAACAAGAGGAGGAGGAATAAAACGCGCATAATGTCTGCTAGTATTCGTTACAAGAATACACTATCCTGCAGAATCTTTTGCGCTGGTGTAAGGCTTTGTTAATTTGTGAAAAATTTACTGCTATATGAAGATAAATATGCTATATGGTGCGGTTGCTGTAGGCTTGCTTGCTGCATGCACCTCTACGCCTGCTACCACGGAAGTAGGCCAGGAGGCTAATGGAAATCCTGAAATGCAAACACCCACCTATCCGGTTACACAGAAAGTTGATACCATGGACACTTATTTCGGACAGCAGGTAGCAGATCCCTACCGCTGGCTGGAAGATGATCGCTCCGCAGAGACAGAGGCTTGGGTAAAAGCCCAGAACCTGGTTACAGAAACCTATCTTGATCTTATTCCTTACCGCGATAAGATACAAGAAAGGCTTACCCAGATCTGGAACTACCCTAAAACCGGGGCACCCTCTCGTGAGGGCAATGCCTGGTACGTTTACCGCAACAACGGACTGCAGAACCAGTACGTGCTCTATCGCATGGAGCAGCCCGGGCAGCCCGGACAAGTGTTTCTTGATCCGAACACCTGGAGCGAAGACGGAACCGTTGCCCTGGGTAATGTAAGTTTTTCCAAAGATGGTAAGTGGGTGGCGTACTCGGTTGCCGAATCAGGCTCCGACTGGCAAACCGTACGGGTAATGGAAGCTGCCAATCAGAAAAAGCTGGAGGATGAGGTGCGCTGGGTGAAGTTTTCAGGTATGAGCTGGGCCAGTGATGGCTTCTACTACAGTGCGTATGATGCCCCAAAAGATGGCGATGCCCTGAAAGGTAAAAATGAATACCATAAAGTATATTATCATAAGCTGGGTACCCCGCAAAGCCAGGACAGGCTGGTGTATGAAGATAAGCAACACCCGCTGCGAAACTTTTACGCGCAAGTCACTGAAGATGAGCGTTTCCTGATCATCAACGGATCAGAAGGTACCAGTGGTAATAATGTGCTGGTGAAAGATCTTACCAAGCCCGATAGCAAGTTTATTACGGTGGTAGAAGATTTCAAAAAAGACCATAATGTGGTAGATGCCGATGGTAACAGCCTGCTGCTGCTCACTACGCTTAACGCACCCAACAAGCGCCTGGTGCGCGTAGACCTGGGCATGCCACAACCCCAAAACTGGATAGATGTAATTCCGGAAACCAACCGTTTGCTGGAGGGGGTAGAGACTGCCGGCGGCAAACTCTTTGTAACCTACATGCAGGATGCAGCCAGCAAGGTGTACCAGTATAGCAAACAGGGCAAGCAGGAGCGCGAGCTGCAACTGCCGGATATTGGCAGCGCTAGTGGTTTTGATGCAAAGCCTGAAGACACAGCGCTATACTATACCTTTACCTCCTTTACCAGCCCGGGCACCATTTATAAGTACAACATACAGACGGGAGAAAGTACTCTGTTTGAAGCACCGGAGCTGGATTTCGACTTTGCCAATTATGAAACCAAGCAGGTGTTTTACACCAGTAAGGATGGTACCAAAGTGCCTATGTTCATTGTGCACAAAAAAGGTCTGAAGCTGGATGGCACCAACCCTACCTACCTCTACAGCTATGGCGGGTTCGACATCAGCATGCGTCCGGCCTTTAGCGTGGCGCGCCTGGCATGGCTGGAGCAGGGTGGCATTTACGCCCAACCCAGCATACGCGGTGGCGGCGAGTATGGCCAGGCCTGGCACGAGGGCGGCATGAAGCAAAGCAAGCAAAATGTATTCGACGACTTTATTGCCGCCGCCGAGTACCTCATTAAGGAAAAGTATACCAGCAAAGAAAAGCTATCGGTAAGCGGTGGTTCTAACGGTGGTTTGCTGGTGGGTGCGGTTATGACTCAGCGCCCCGATCTCTTCCAGGTAGCCCTGCCGGCTGTAGGCGTGCTGGATATGCTTCGTTACCATAAGTTTACCATTGGCTGGGCCTGGGCAGTAGAATACGGCAGCGCCGAAGAAAGTGAAGAGATGTTCCGCTACCTGCTGGGCTATTCGCCGCTGCACAATATAAAAGAAGGTGTGGTGTACCCGGCTACCCTGGTAACCACTGCCGATCACGACGACCGCGTGGTGCCGGCGCACAGTTTTAAGTTTATCAGCACCCTGCAGGAAAAAGGCGCCCCGGGCGAAGGCGCCCCCGGCAACCCTTACCTGATTCGTATTGAAACCAAGGCAGGCCATGGTGCCGGTAAGCCAACGGCCAAGCAAATAGAAGAGTGGGCCGACCGCTACGCTTTTACCTGGTATAACATGAACTTTATCCCTGATTTTGATCAGCTGGAGAGCAGAAATGTTGAGGCTAAGTAAAGGCTGATCGGATTAGTACTACAAATCAAAAAGCGGCGCTACTGAAGAAGTGGCGCTGCTTTTTTTATTGGGTTCCAAGAACAAGCTTTGGAGACTACAGCTGCCGGTTTACTTTTCTTAATGCTTTGCGGTATTTTCTGTTAAGTCTTTTTCCTTTTGCTTCCATCCAATAACCAAAGTCTTTGGCAATTTTGCCTTCATTCCGGTGGTCAGAAGAGAAATACCCGGTACTTACCTTTCTAAGCAGCTCATATTCATCAGTAAAACCCATTGATATTAGCGTTCCTGAATAAGAAATTGAAGTAACATAGCGGTTGTGTGGTGTGAAATAAAAAGCAACGGGAACCGGTATGCCTCCTGCTGCCAGTGCTAATGGACCACCGATGCCTACCACTGTTAATAATAATGCAGAGGTTTTATCAGCTTGGGTGGCCAGCCTGCAATCCAGAATTTGCATATGCATGTCTGCAAAGGCCGGGTCTGCTGTTATCATAAACTTGATCTTGTTCTTTGGGCGTCCATTTACTTTGTAAAAATACTGTTGCGCTGATATTTTTAGTGATTCTTCAAATTCAGGCCGTACCTCTGCTGATTGTACAGAAACTGCTGCCCATATTGTATCGGGTAGGTTTAAATAGTCGAGTTGCTGGGCTGTTAACAGCTTGGCGGTCAGCAGAAAAACCAATAACAAGAGGTGCTTTTTCATCAGAACAGAGGTTGACTAACAATTGAGAAGGTTGTAATTTAAAAAAACAAGCGCTTTTTCTAACATTATTCAACATGATGTTTTAAGATCTATGCCTGTTCATAGATCAGGAAAAGAGAATACACGCCAGCCATCCAGGAAAGATTTAATACCTTTGTATTTAAATGAGAGACAGAGAAAACATCACAATCCGCACCGGCACCCGCGAAGATCTGCCGCAGGTCCTGGGGCTTATTAAGGAGCTTGCAGAGTACGAGCGTGCACCCCAGGAGGTAGATAATACCGTGGAGCGTATGGAGCAGGATGGCTTTGGCCCGGAAAAGGTTTTTGATTTTTTAGTGGCTGAAAAGGAAGGCCGTATTGTGGGCCTGGCCCTTTACTTTTGGAGCTACAGCACCTGGAAGGGCAAATGTATGTACCTGGAGGACCTGGTTGTTACAGAAAGCCAGCGTCGTTTTGGCGTAGGGCGCCTGCTTTTCCGGGAGCTTATTAAAATAGCCAAGGAGAAAGATGTGCGTCGTTTAAGCTGGCAGGTGCTGGAATGGAACGAGCCGGCCATACAATTCTACAAAGGAATTGGTGCCCAGCTGGACCCCGAATGGATTAACGGCCGTCTTACCTACGAGCAGCTCAAGAGCATTGGCTAGTCTCACTACCTAATACTCAATACATGCCCTAAATTACCTGCTCCATAAGCGTGCGGAAGGAGAGGGCTTTTTCGCCGTAGCGTTCGGCATGCTGCTGGCGCAGGCGTGGGGCGTAGTCGCGCAGGTAGTTGTCCATATCGTTGATGTCGAGGGCAAAGTACTGGATGGCATAGGTGCGTCCACCTTCTACTTCATTTAGTATCCTGAAAATCTTGTGATCCACAAATTTGCGGGTAGCCATCATCTCCGGAATATGGATTTCCTGCATCCACCTGAGCCAGTCTTTTTCTACGCCGGGATCTACACTTACAGTTACATTATATAGTATCATAGCTTTTTTCTATTCCTGTTTGGGTAATTATAGAACAAGACTTACAAAAAGTCTAAAAAAATGCATTAATTTTCAATGTTAATGCAACGAACAATACCTTCTACCAGCCTGGCATCTGCCAAACGTTATGCACCTGTGCTCCTGGCTGCTTCTTATGCGGCAGGAGTGGTGGGGCTGCTGTTGCCTCAGAGCAGGCAGCTCTTTCAGCTGCTTACACCTTTTCATTTGCTGCTTACTGCAAGTATACTCTTTTGGTTTCACACAGGCTGGAGCCGGCAATTTATTCTGTTTTGCCTAATAGCATTTGGGGTGGGTTATGGCGTGGAGGTGGCTGGCGTACATACGGGTAAAATCTTTGGAGAATACCGCTACGGAGGTGCATTTGGCTTTAAAATCTTTGAGGTACCTCTGCTAATAGGGGTTAACTGGCTGGTGCTGGTGTACATAGCAGGCGTAATCTGCGAACCGCTAAAGTGGCCTGCCTGGGCCAAAGCAGCCCTTGCAGCTCTACTGCTCATTGTGCTTGATGTGCTGATGGAACCAGTTTCGGGTACCTTCGATTTCTGGTACTGGGCCAATGATATAATACCTGTACAAAACTTTGTAGCCTGGTTTGCCACTGCCTACCTGTTGCTGCTGCTGTTTTACCTGTTGCCCCTGCACAGGCAGAACAGAATAGCGCTGCCTCTGTATATTATGCAGCTCATCTTCTTTGTTTCTTTGCTTTTGTTTACGTAAAATGCAGGCAGTGTTAAACATGATGGCGCACATTCAGTTACTAATTGCAAGAACTATTGAATAGGAGATATGGAGGGGCTGTTTACAGCAATTGGTAGTTTTGTTTTAATGGAGGTAATTTCCTGGGCTATGCACAAGTATCTGATGCATGGGCCGCTCTGGCGGATACACAAAACGCATCATGTACACGGGAAAGGTTTTTTTGAGCTTAACGATCTGTTTTCGCTGTTTTTTGGCAGCATTGCAGTAGCGTTAATTGTGCTGGGATTAGAACATAATAACCCATATGCATTAGGAGCTGGTATAGGAGTTTCTGTTTATGGTTTAACATATTTTGTGTTGCATGACGTACTCATACATCGGCGAATAAAAGCATTGGGTCGTTTTCAGAATCCATACCTGAAGGCACTTGCGGATGCACACCGCGACCACCACCGTACCCGGGAACGGGATGGTGCAGTTGTCTTTGGCCTGTTGTGGGTTCCGATTCGATACTTCAGAAAGCAAAACCGGAAAGGAAGGATAGCGTGAGCCACTACTCAATTAAAGATTTAGAACATCTTTCGGGCATAAAAGCCCACACCCTGCGTATTTGGGAGCAGCGTTACAACTTTCTGCACCCCAAGCGTACAGATACCAACATCCGTCTCTACGACGACGATGACCTGAGGCTCATTCTGAATGTATCGCTGCTGCGCGACAACGGCTACAAGATTTCTAAGATTGCAGGCATGGATGCCAAGCAGATCGGCGAAGCCGTGCGGCAGATCACAGACCAGCAAACCAGCCACCACAACGAACAGATCCATGCCCTTAGCCTGGCCATGATAGACCTGGATGAGGAGCGCTTTGAAAAAATAATGTCTACCAACATTCTGCAGCAGGGTTTTGAGCAAACAATGCTGCAGGTGGTGTTTCCTTTTCTGCGCAAAATAGGAGTGCTGTGGCAAACGGGCTCTGTAAGCCCTGCCCAGGAACACTTCATTTCAAACCTTATTCGGCAGAAGCTGATTGTGGCTATCGATGGTACCTATGTATCAAGCAAAGACAAAAGCCGCAAGTACCTGCTCTATTTACCCGAGGGAGAACTGCACGAGCTAACCCTGCTGTTTTGCTACTATGCCATCAAGAGCCGAAAGAACAGGGTAATTTACCTGGGGCAGAATGTGCCGCTGCCCGATGTGGAAAGTACCTACCAGATCTATAAGCCTGATTATGTGCTAACGGTGATTACCACCAACAAATCGGTAGCCAAAACACAGAAGTATGTAACCATGATAGGAGATAAGTTTAAAGGGGCACAATTACTGCTCTCGGGCTACCAGCTGCTGAGCAACGACCTTAAACTGCCGCCCAATGCTATATTACTGAGGAGGCTTGAGGATTTTGTTTCACTGCTTGTACAGCGTAGCGAAAAAAGCATATTTCAGGAGTAAGCACAATTATGTTGATGCTTATCATCATATACACAACATAAGCTTAAACAATTGGGGATTTAATCCTCAACAATTCAACAGCCCACCTTTGTAAAAAAGGGTGGGTTTTATTTTTTATTCTGAAAAATTAGGCAGAAGCTAAAATTTAAAAATATCATATAAGTACAACGTAACCCTCCTGTATTAGAGCCGTATATCTATCACAGACGATTTTCATACTATTCAGCCGCTTCTTCGGAAGTAGCCCTCTCCTCCTCTGCACTGGTCAAGACATTTTTTAACTTTTTTTCAAAAAACTTTTACAAAGTCTTGACATTTAGGTTCAACCTTATAATTTTGTTTATAGACTTTTTAAGCCAACTTAAACATTTTTTGCATGACAGCACTAGAGTTCAGCTATTCCCTCAACAAGATGTCTAAATCCCTAAAGCCTTTTGCGCTTAAACTCACTAAAGACATGGAGGAAGCCAATGATCTGTTGCAGGAGACAATCCTGAAAGCCTTTACGAATCGAGATAAGTTTGCCGACGGTACCAATCTTAAAGCTTGGTTATATACAATTATGAAAAATACCTTTATTACCAACTATCAGCGTATGGTAAGAAGGAATACCTTTATTGATACCACAGATAACCTGCACTACATTAACTCCACTGAAAACATTACAGAAAATTTAGCATACACAAGCTTTGCGCTTAAAGACATTAATGAGGCAATTGTAAATCTGGAAGATGCCTACAAAACGCCGTTCATGATGCATTTTCGTGGGTTTAAGTACCATGAGATTGCAGATAAATTAAACATTCCAATAGGTACGGTAAAAAACCGCATACACATAGCGCGAAAAGAGCTTAAGGGCAAACTGAAGAACTATGCGGTGAAGTAGCCAGAGCGCCACTTCATGAATAAAAATATAGTAGTGATAGGAGCAGGTTTTGCCGGACTGGCAGCTGCTTCATGTCTGGCTAAGGCCGGGCACTCAGTAACGATAGTAGAAAAAAACATAACCCCCGGTGGACGCGCCCGCGCGTTTCAGGCTGGGGGTTTTATGTATGATATGGGGCCCAGCTGGTACTGGATGCCCGATGTTTTTGAGCAATACTTCGGCCTGTTTGGCCATAGTCCGGCAGACTTTTACGAGTTGCGCCGCCTGGACCCTTCTTACAGGGTATTCTTTGGTAAGGATGATCAGCAGGATTTGCCCGCAGGCATGCAGGACCTGTACGCTCTTTTCAACAGCCTGGAGCCTGGCAGTGGCAGGGCGCTGCAGGAGTTTCTGCATCAGGCTGCCTATAAGTATAAAGTAGGCATGAAAGACCTGGTGTACAAGCCCGGCAGGAGCCTCAAAGAATTTATGAGCCTGCGCCTGCTTATTGATATACTAAAGCTCGATGTGTTTAAGTCGCTGCATGGGCATGCACGAAAATTCTTCAGCCATCCGCAGCTGCTGCAGATTGTAGAATTTCCCGTGCTGTTCCTGGGGGCTACCCCACAAAATACGCCTGCACTATACAGCCTTATGAATTATGCCGATATGGGCCTGGGTACCTGGTACCCTATGGGCGGCATGCATAAAATTGTAGAAGGCATGGTAAAGGTAGCAGAAGAGCAGGGCGTGAAGCTGGAGCTGGATTGCCCCGTGCATGAAATAGTGGTAGAGAAGGGCTGGGCTACCAAAGTAGTTACAGCCCGGGGAGATTTTAAAGCTGATGTGGTGGTGGCAGGAGCCGATTATCACCATGTGGAGCAGGAGCTGCTCGATCCGCAATGGCGTACCTATGGCGCCACTTACTGGAAAAACCGTACCATGGCACCTTCCAGCCTGCTGTTTTACCTGGGCGTTAACAAGCGCCTCAAAAACCTGCAGCACCATAACCTGTTTTTCGATCGCGATTTTGGGCAGCATGCTCAGGAGATCTACCAGCAGCCGCAGTGGCCCAGCGATCCGCTCTTTTATGCCTGCGTACCTTCCGTTACAGATCCTGCTGTAGCACCTTCCGGATCTGAAAACCTGTTTCTGCTGGTGCCGGTTGCCCCGGGCCTGGAGGATACGGAAGAAATCCGGGAGCAGTACTACTATCGTATTATGAAAAGGCTGGAAGAGCTGACAGATCAATCGGTAGCAGATGCCGTGGTGTACAAGCGCAGCTATGCCCACAAAGACTTTGTAAGTGATTATCATGCCTTCAGGGGCAATGCGTATGGTTTAGCAAACACCCTGCGCCAGACTGCCCTCCTGAAGCCTTCGCTGAAAAGCAAAAAGGTAAAAAATCTCTATTACACAGGCCAGCTTACTGTGCCGGGTCCCGGGGTCCCGCCTTCGCTCATATCGGGGCAGGTGGTAGCCGGTGAAATTAGTAAAGACATAGCAAATTAACATTCAGCCATTAGTGGTATGATCGGTATGGATCTGTTCAGTCAAACAACATTTGAGTGCAGTAAGCTCATTACAAAGCGATACAGCACTTCTTTTACGCTTGGGATTCGTACGCTGCACAAGCGGTTTCATTTTCCTATTTATGCTATTTATGGCTATGTGCGCTATGCCGATGAAATAGTGGATACTTTTCACGATCACGACAAGTCCATGCTGCTGGAGCGCTTCCGGCAGGATACGCTGCTGGCACTGGAAGAAAAAATAAGCCTTAACCCGGTTTTGCATAGTTTTCAGCAGGTGGTGCGTGCGTATGGCATTGAGTGGGAGCTGATAGACGCTTTTCTGCACAGCATGGAAATGGACCTGGACCGCACTCAATATGACCAGACAAAGTACCAGGAGTACATTTATGGATCGGCGGAGGTGGTGGGACTGATGTGCCTGCGTGTGTTTTGCGAAGGAAATGACCCATTGTACCATTCGCTGAAGGCCCCTGCCCGCAGCCTGGGTGCTGCTTTTCAGAAAGTTAACTTTCTGCGCGATATAAAAAGTGATTTTGAAGAGCGGGGCCGCATTTACTTTCCGGGTGTAGACTTTACCCAGTTTTCTGCCTCTGCAAAGCAGCAAATTGAAAAAGACATTGCGAAAGATTTCAGGGATGCCTATGCCGGCATTTTAAGATTACCAGAGGGAGCGCAGATGGGTGTTTATCTTGCATACCTTTATTATCAAAAATTATTCAACAAAATCTGCCTTTGTCCTGCTTCCCGCATACTTAAAGAGCGAATCCGCATAGCCGACCAGAAAAAGCTGCTGCTGCTGGCACAAACAATGCTTCGGTATCAGTTTAACTTTTTGTAAATTATTTTAAACAAATCAGTATTTGTCCGAAACTTTTTACCCTTACCTTCGCTTGTTATATGTAGAAACCTATGCTTAATCTTATAGTAGATATCGACCCTAATTCCGGCTTTTGCTTTGGTGTAGTGTATGCCATAGAAATGGCCGAAGATATGCTGGAAGAACAGGGCTACCTGTATTGCCTGGGCGATATTGTGCATAATGATGAGGAGGTACGCCGGCTTGAAGAGAAAGGGCTAAGGATCATCAATCATGAAAAGCTCAGGGAGCTGCGCAATGAAACGGTGCTGATCCGGGCGCATGGCGAGCCGCCCTCTACTTACGAGCTGGCACTGCAAAATAACCTTAGCCTGGTAGATGCCTCCTGCCCGGTAGTTCTTAAGCTGCAGAATCGTATCAAAAACTCTTTCGATAAAGGCGATAACATTTACATCTATGGCAAGCATGGCCATGCCGAAGTAGTAGGCCTTTTAGGGCAAACCAATAACGAAGCAGTGGTATTTCAGGATATTGCCGAGTTGCCCCTGCAGGAGCTGCCCGCTTCGCTTACACTCTACAGCCAAACCACCAAAAGCACCGATAATTTCTACCAGATAAAGTCTGTGTTAGAGGCTAGTGGCGTTCAGGTAAATGCAAATGACACCATCTGCAGGCAGGTGAGCAACCGTGATAAAGAACTGCGTGATTTTGCCAGCCACTATGATAAAGTGGTATTTGTGTCGGGCACTAAATCATCTAACGGCAAAGTGTTATACGGGGTGTGTAAAGACAGAAACCCACATACCTTTTTTATAAGCCGGCCCGAAGAACTTAACACCAGCTGGTTTGAAAAAGAGGATAAGGTGGGCATTTGTGGTGCAACCTCTACACCTATGTGGCTCATGAAGCATGTGCGCGATCGCCTGCTTACCTACTGAATCATAGAATTATAATCCTTTTGTATCTTTGTGCTACGGCATGTCAGTGGCAGTAAATTCCATATCATTTTGGCAAAGGCAGCTGGGCGTAATCATAGCCCTGGCAATTGTTGCTGCCTGGACCCTCAGCCTGTGGTTTCTGCTTACCCGGTACACCATTAACTGGTACTCGCCCCTTAGCTGGCTGCTGGTGCTGCTGCAAACGCACCTCTATACCGGGCTGTTTATCACAGCCCACGATGCCATGCATGGCGCTGTTAGTAAAAACAAGCCGCTTAACAATGCCATTGGCTGGGTTACTGCCCTACTATTTGCCTACAACTGGTACCCGCGCCTGTACCCTCGCCACCACCTGCACCACCGCTTTGTAGCCACCGACCACGATCCCGACTACCACCACAGTGATAATTTCTTTTTGTGGTATTTCAGCTTTTTAAAGCAGTACATTACCATCTGGCAAATAGTGGCTATGGCCATTACCTATAACCTGCTGATTCTCATCTTCCCGCAGCAAAATGTTATCCTGTTCTGGATGATACCCAGTATATTAGCAACGCTGCAGTTGTTCTACTTTGGCACCTATCTGCCCCACAAAGGAGAACATGCTCCCGGTAACAGGCATAAGTCGGCCAGCCAGGGGAAAAACCACCTCTGGGCTTTTATGAGCTGCTATTTTTTTGGTTACCACTGGGAACACCACCACTACCCCGGCACCCCCTGGTGGTTACTCTGGAAAAAAAAGGCTTAAGCCTTTTCTGAGCATGAGCAGCTGCTCCAGAAAAGAATCCCCGCACTTAGCAACATTGTTGTCTTTTTCAGCTTTAAATTGTTTAGCTTTACTTAATTAAAGATAAACATGTCAAAGTTTAGCTGTCTGTGCTTTTTGCTGCTTATGCTGCCGGTTGTGGCACTTGGCCAGAGCGGTGTAATAAGGGGGCGGGTGCTGAATAAAACTACTAATGAACCGGTGCCCTATGCAACGGTAGTCATTAGCGGTACTCCACAGGGCGATACCGAAGCCTCCACCGCCATCACTGGCGCCACTACCACAGATGAAGGACGATTTGAACTAAAAGAGCTGGCGCCGGGGCGTTATAACCTGGAGGTGCGAAGCCTGGGTTTTAAAACTGAGCGTATTTATGAGGTGGCTGTTACAAATGCCCGGCCTGCAGAGGTAAACATAGCCCTGCTCGAAGAAGCCGAGCGCCTGCAGGAGGTAGAGGTAGTGGCTTCTCCCTTCAGCAAAACCGACGAAAGCCCCGTTTCGCTCCGCAGCATTGGCCCCGACGAAATAAGGCGCAGCCCTGGTGGTAACCGCGACATCAGCAAGGTAATCCGCTCGCTGCCGGGAGCTGCCACCGCACCTTCTTTCCGTAACGATATCATCATCAGGGGAGGTGCGCCCAGCGAAAATAAATACTACCTCGATGGGGTAGAGGTGCCCAACATCAACCACTTTCAGACCCAGGGCAGCAGCGGAGGGCCGGTGGGGCTTATTAATGTTGATTTTATAAAAGAAGTAGACTTTTACTCCGGCGCTTTTCCTGCCAACAGAGGCGGTGCCCTGTCTTCTATTTTTGAATTCAGGCAGCGCGAGGGCCGCAGCGATAAGTGGGTGTTTAACGGCATTGTGGGTGCTACCGATTTTGGCGTAACTGCCGAGGGACCAGTAGGCGACAGCGCCTCTATTATTGTTTCGGTACGCCGCAGTTACCTGCAGCTGCTGTTTAAGGCCCTGGAGTTGCCCTTTCTGCCGGTCTATAACGACTACCAGCTGAAGTACCAGTGGCAGCCTAACCGTAAAAACCGTTTTACACTCATTAGCCTGGGCGCACTCGATAATTTTGAGCTGAACCTGGCAGCAAACGAAACTGAAGAGCAGCGTTACCAGCTTAATATCCTGCCTGTTTCCGACCAATGGAACTACACCATTGGCGGTAAGTGGGAGTATTTTAGAAATAATGGATTCTATACGGTGGTGCTTAGCCGAAATATGCTCGATAACAAAGCTGTAAAATGGGCAAATAACGATAACAGCCAAGCCGAAAATCTACTACTCGATTACCACTCACAGGAGATAGAAAACAAGCTGCGACTGGAAGACTATCGTCAGCTAAATAGCGGCCTGCGTATTACCTACGGCCTTAATTACGAGCGGGCAAAGTACAACGTTAACAACTTCTTTAAAACCGTAGCTCAGGGCCAGCCACTTACGAAAGATTTTGCCTCAGATCTGGCGCTCAACAAATGGGGTCTTTTTGGGCAGGCCAGCCAGGATCTGCTGGAGGGGCAGCTGGTGCTTTCCGCAGGCTTTCGCATGGATGCAACAGACTATTCTGACGAGATGAACCGGCTGTGGGAGCAGTTTTCGCCCCGTTTATCGGCGGCATATTATTTTCTGCCCAAATGGAGCCTTAATTTCAATGCCGGTCGCTATTATCAGCTTCCCAGCTATGTGGTAATGGGCTACAGAAGTACCGAGGGTGGCGGGCTGGTAAACCGGCAAAGGGGACTAAAATACCTGCAGGCCGACCACCTGGTAACAGGCCTGGAGTGGGCGCCCAATAATTTTCTGCGCTTTACCATGGAAGGTTTTTACAAATGGTACAGCAACTATCCATACCTCTTAGACCTGGGCGTATCACTGGCTAACCTGGGTGCAGATTTTGGAGTGGTGGGCCAAAATCCTGTAACCTCTGCCTCTAAAGGCAGGGCCTATGGTCTGGAATTTCTGGTGCAGCAAAAGCTTGCCAGTACCTTTTACGGAACGCTTGCCTATACCCTGGTGCGCAGTGAATTTACCGGGCTTAACGATGTATACAAACCCTCAGCCTGGGACTACCGGCACATTGTTAGCCTAACGGGTGGCAAGCGCTTTAAAAGAAGCTGGGAGCTTGGCACCCGCTTTCTGTTAAGTGGCGGCCCTCCTTACACACCTTATAATTTTACTGCCTCGCTGAACCGGGAAAACTGGGACCGTACCGGCCAGGGTGTAACAGACTACAGCCGCCTGAACGAAGACCGCCTAAGGCCCTTCCATCAGCTCGATGTGCGGATAGACAAGAAGTATTTCTTTCCACGCTGGAGCCTGAATGTTTACTTTGATGTGCAGAACCTATACGGCTACGAGGTGGAATTTCAGGAAAACATTGATGTGGTGCGTGATGATGCCGGGCGTCCTGTAGCAGATCCTGCAAACCAGGGACAGTATTTAGGCAAGCTGCTGCGCAATACCAGCGGCACCACACTGCCCACCCTGGGAATTATTGTAGAGCTTTAGCAGGCAGGAAAAGGGAAAGAAAAGAGAGCGCTGCCTGGCTGCTGCCGGGTTAGGAGTTTGCCTGCAGCAAAAGGTTTAACTTCTTTTCAAAGAATCTTTTCTCCAGTTCGTTTCGGGCCAGGCATAGCGCCCTGCTATAATATTCCCTTGCCTGAGCGGCATTTCCGGTTTCCTGGTTTATTCTGCCCATAAAAGAATGATACAGGTAATGCTCCTGCAGAAAGGGTAGGCAGGAGCTGTTCTGCAGGAAAGCCAGTGCAGCAGTAGGAGTGCCGGTGCTAAAGTACAGGGCAATTGCTCTGTTAAGGGTTACAAAGGGATTTGGTGACAGCACCAGTAACTGCTCGTAAAACAGGTCTATCTTTTTCCAGTCAGTTGCCGGGAAAGAGGGTGCCGTGCTGTGCAGGGAAGCAATAAGGGCCTCCAGCTGGTACCGGCTTAGCTCCTGCCGGTAGGCCAGGCTGCGGTTCAGGTGCCGAATGCCCAGGCGAATAAGCTCCTGCTGCCACAAGGATCTGTCCTGGTGTTCCAGTTCTACCAGCCCACCCGCCGGGCCGGTACGGGCACTGAGGCGGGAGCTATGAAAGAGAAAAAGGGCATAGAGGGCATGGGTATCGGCGGTGCAGAGGGAGGAGTGTTTTAGCATAAGCCTGATCAGCCTCATGGCTTCCAGGCTGCTGGTGTCGACCAGGAGCTGGTTACCCTGGTAAGCCAGGTAGCCTTCGTTAAAGAGCAGGTAAATGGTTCTGTGCACATTTTCTATTCTTTCTGTATGCCTCAGCAGGTACTGTGCAGGCAGGGGGAACTGCTCCTCCCGAATGGTTTGGAGGGTAGGGTAATACAGCTTGCGAACAGCCTCCGGCTTCATGGCCAGGTTGTGCGCAGCTTTCTCCGTAGAAAAACCACACAGGCTTTTAAGAATCAGGATCAGCTGCGCTTTTTCAGAGAAGCGGGGGTGGCAGCAGGCAAAGATCATGCGCAACTCACTGTCTTCTATTTCACTGACTGTAAAAAGCTGGTTCAGCTGGTAGGCCTGTGCCTGTGCAGGTGCATAGGGGCTGGTGTGGCGGGCATGCTCCTTTTTTAAATAATTAAGGGCCTTGTTTTTACACACTTTAAACAGCCAGTTTTCGGGGTTTGAGGGCACACCCCTGCTGCGCCATGCTTCTAGCGCTGCAGCAAAGGTATCCTGTACCAGGTCTTCGGCTTCGGCAAGCGCAGCAAACCCAAAATAGGCAGTCAGGGCTGCTACCATGCGCCGGTGCAGATCTGGGTATAGCTGGGCAAGGGTTTGTTCGGGGCTGGGCTGCATACAGGAAGAGCTACTGCCGGTATTGTTGTACCGGCAGTAAGCCTGCTTAGAATTGCATGATCGGCCTTAATTCCAGAAAGCCGCCGGAGCGGAAAACCGGGCAGGTTTTGGCAAGCGCCTGGGCCTGCTCATCACTCTCGGCTTTCAGAATAAAGTAGCCACTGATAGCTTCCTTGCTTTCAATAAAAGGTCCGTTGGTGATAACCTCATCTTTCTTTAGCTGCCATCCTCTTGTTTCCAGGGGTTCGCCGGCAACAAAATGGCCCCCTTTCGAGAGCTCCTCCACCCATTGGGTGTACTGCCTGATATCGTCCTGGAGTTGCTCTTCGCTCATCTGGCTGACTGCCTGCAGGTCTTCTTTTAAAAGAATGATAAAGTGGTGCATGCTGGTAAGTTAATAATTTGTAGATAATTCTTGCATCTGTTAGGCACTTTCCCGGAGCTAGCCGTAGAAGTGCCACATATGTTTTTTTACTATAGACAGCAAGCACCTGCAGCATGGGACATACACTTCAAAAAAAAATTCTGATTTCTCCTGAAATTTATCAGCAGTGGAGCATCCTGGTGTTCCGGGAACACCAGGCTTTGCAGAAGTAAGAGCTTTGTTGGCTGCTGTGGTCAGTCAATGGCTGTATACCAGCCGGTATATTTAACCCCCGCCTGCCAGGCACTTTCCATAAAGGCCAACAGGGCGCCCTCAGGATCGGCTGTTAAGCGCAGGTCGTTGTACATAAGCAGGGCCATGGGCATGCCTTTGCTCATTACCCATTGTGCTGCAGGGGGTTGCAAAAGTTCCTGGTTTATGCCGGCGGGTGCCGGGTAGTGGTAAGCATAAAAGGCTGTATCGTTAATCCAGTCATCTCCGGGTAACAAGCCAAAACTTATCAGTTCATGCGAAAAAGCTTCTCTGGTTACCAGCCCAGTATTTTTTGGAGGAGAGGGTGCTTTTCGGCCCGAATAGCGTGTTAGGTTAAGATCGAGGTGATGCCAGTAGAGCTGCACCGGGCAGGTTTTGCCACTGAAACGGCTGCAGAATTCCTGAAATATACCATGAGACCAGAGCAGGATCTTCCAGAAACGTTCAACAGGCTCTTTGTGATAGGTGTGGTGCTGGCTGATATGGTTAAACGGTTCGTGTATGCCTAAGCCAAAGGGCCTTGCTACAATGCGTACCCTTAGCTGTAGCTTTTGTAGTTTGGCAAACACCTGTTGGTAAAACGCTGCCACCGATAAACCATCTTCCAGTACTATCTCTTCGTATTCACCTGCGCTGGTATTTATTTCCAGGCGGTGGTCTATCAGGTTAAAAAGTATCTCCAGGATTTTACCGTCGTAGGGAATTTGCTGCGAGCTGATGCCCCTGGCTACAGGATAGAAAGCCACATGCCACCAATGATTTCTCTTTGGGTTTAGCTTAAGCTGTATTTTACCAACGATCTGCATATATAAGTGCAGTGTGGTTTTGGTGGCTTCCCATTCTGCTAAAGCCAGAGGTGGTAAAAGGCTGGAGGGGAGCATAACATTTGTAATAAGCTTTGGGACTCGGGGCCGCAGCGTGAAGGGAATAACATGACTCCTGCTAAATAACTATGTTCGGGCTTTTGTGTTTAAACAGCATTGTAACCTCAACAAACCTATGCACAGGAACTTAAGTGCCGGGCTCCTGATGTACCGCCGGAGCCCCCGGCCACCCAGTGAGCTGCAGTTTTTTCTGGTACACCCGGGTGGCCCGTATTTCACTCAAAAAGATAAAGGCTGGTGGGGCATTCCAAAAGGCTTGCCCAATGAGGGGGAAGCGTTGTTACAAACAGCGCAGCGGGAGTTTCTGGAGGAGACGGGGATTAGCCCGGTGCCACCTTTTCTGCCCCTGGAAAGTATAAAGCAAAAAGGCGGCAAAACAGTATGGGCCTGGGCTTTTGCGGGAGCCTGGGAGGAGGCGCAGGGTATTCAGTGCAACAGCATGAAAATTGAGTGGCCCTACAAAAGCGGCAAGTGGCAATCCTATCCCGAGGTAGATAAGGCCCGCTGGTTTAATTATGAAGAGGCCTGTAGCTATATCAATGCAGCCCAAATACCTTTTCTGGACAGGCTGCTGGAGCAATTAAAGCCTCTTTGAAAGCCGCGTACCTATCGTACTTCTTTTACTGAATCTTAAAAAATGCCCGCATCGGGCATACTTTTACAGGTAGTGCTTGTTGATACTCTTTACAGTGATGGTAACAGACAGTACGATGAAGCTAACAGAAGAACCCTTACATATAGTAGTGATAGGTGCCTCGGCAGGAGGAATAAAGGCACTGCAGGAATTGGTGCACCAGCTCCACGAAGGCATGAATGCTGCTTATTTTATTGTAATGCATTTATCCCAAAAGGGAATCAGCGATTTTTTAGTGCATAAACTTCAGCAGGTAACCCAATTGCCATGTGCTTTGGCCCGGGAGGGGGCTCCAATTCAGAAAGGGCACATTTACATTGCACCTGTCGATAAGCATTTACTGGTAACGCAGGAGGGCATAAAGTTTGGGTACGGCCCCAAAGAAAACCGCTGGAAACCGGCAATAGTTATGCTGTTTCGTTCGGCAGCGGCGGCTTTCAATAGCCGGACCATTGGTGTTATTCTAACAGGATACCTCAACGACGGTACCTCTGGTATGCTGGCTATTAAGAATAGTGGCGGTACCTGCATCGTACAGGATCCTAACGAAGCAGAATACCCCGATATGCCGCTATCGGTGCTTGAGTACCTGCAGGTAGATTACTGTGTATCCTTAGCTAAAATGGGTGCTGCGCTGCAGGAGGCCCTTCAGCTTGAAAAAGAAGAAACTACTGTGCCTGAGCTTGTGCGCGCCGAAGCAGCCATTGCAGAAAGAGCTGCAACAGGAATAGACAAAATCGGTAGTCTGGGTGATAATTCCATATTCAGCTGCCCAGACTGCGGAGGGGTGCTCTTTAATATTCAGCAAAATTCTTTTAGCCATTATAAATGCCATACGGGGCACAGCTATACTGTTAAAGACCTGCTGCTTAGGCAGGAGCAGGAGTTTGAATCTACGCTGTGGGTGGCATTACGCTCTCTGGAAGAGCGTAAGTCCTTGCTGAAAACCATGCAAAATCAAAATACCAGCAGGGGCTTTCAGCTGACGGCCAAAGGTTATGCAGAAAAAGCAGAAGAACTGCAGGAACATATCGACAGGCTAAAACAGCTCCTGATTTCTGCTCAGAAAGATAGTGGTCAACAGGCTGCATCCGGCTAAGAGGGAAAACACTGCACGCAGGCCAATAAATAAAGGTAGCACCTGCTAACAGCCTTGGCCTTTTGCCTGCAGTTTACCTATGCTCCGTATGTAGTATATGTCTGCAACAAAGCGCAATATTTTGGCTGATTACTTAGTTTGAGCTTCGCGTGCCTAATCTTGTTTTTTAACTTTTTCTCCTTTTTCTACATCCCGATTTGCAGGCATGCTCTTTCTGTCGCCGATAGATCTTTCTTCCAGGCCCAGGGCCTGCTTCAGAATTTCTGGGGAGAGCGGTTTTTCCATATAGTCTGTTACAGCCTCCAGGCTTTCGGCCGTTTGCCGGTCACGCTGGCTAATGGAAGAAGAAAGAATAAATATCTTTGTTTGCGGATGCTCTGCCAGAATGGTATCCTTCAGTTGCTGTGCCATTTCCAGACCACTCACCAGGGGCATATCCAAGTCTATAAAAACCGCATCAGGAAAAGAATTATTATTCTCTTCAAGGTTCTGAAAATACTGCCTGGCTTCTTCAACAGTTGTAACCGTATCAATGCGCTCCAGGTAAGGTTGGTCTTGCAGCATCTTACGGGTGAGCATCAGAAAAAGTGTGTCGTCATCAATCAGCAGTATTGTTTTCTTGCTCATAAGGTTTAAGGTATAAGATAAATTTAGTGCCTTCGTTAATCTGGCTCTCAACTTCTATTTTTCCGCCATTTCGTTCTACCATATACTTGATAATATAAAGGCCTACGCCCATGCCGCTGGCCTCCGGATGAAAGCGCTTAAAAGGTTTGAAGAGACTGTTTTGTACAGCTTCCAGATCAAAACCCTGTCCGTTATCGGCAATTGTTAAAACCACAAAATTTTCGGTACAGCTGGTTTTAAGTATAATATGAGGCTTACGCCGTGGGTGTCGGTACTTTATGGCATTGCTAATGAGGTTTTGCAATATGCTGTTCAGGTACACATCGGCATACGTTATGGTTGGGCATTCCTGAAAATAGGTATCCAGCTCAACATTGTGCTCCTGTATGCTGGTTTTAAATTCTGCTGCAATAACATTGAACACTTCAGTAAAAGCTAATTTCCCATAGCTTATCTCGTCTTCGTTGGCTACCTCAATAATTTTAACCAGGCCGTTTAGGGTGGTATCCAGCTTCTTTACAGAATTACCAATCATCTCAACAAACTCATGCCGTTCCTCTTCTTTTTGTGTATTTTTAAAAAGGTCGGCCAGCATTTTGAGGTTTACCATAGGGGTGCGCAGGTCATGGGCAATGGCATGCACAAAATTATCCATACGGTCGTAAATCTCCGAGAGGATCTTGTTCTTGTCCAGCAGCTTTCGCTCAGCATTCTTAAGCTGTGTAATATCAGTAGATACAGAAAGAACACTTTTTACCTGGTGATCATCCTCGCCAAACTCAGGCACCAGCTTTACATAAAAATGCTTTTCTCCTGATTCAAGGCTGTAGGAGTAGTAGTAATCCCGCACTGATTGGGTTTCTATTACCTCCTGCATCAATTTTGTGGTCTCTTTATCTTCCTTGAGCATGCGCAGGCCCACCCGCTCCCGGCCAATAAACTCCCTGTAGCTAAGCCCGCTGGCCTCCAGTAAAGTACGGTTTACAAAAGAATACTTCAGATCACAGTTAAAGCGTACAATAAAGTCCGGGGTGTGGTCCAGCAGCGATTTTAGGTGCCGCTCATTAGAAAGTACCTCTTCGGTGAGCTTAAGCAGCTTGTTGTTGCTAAGTTTTAGCTCTGTAATATCAGTAAAGGTAATTACCACCCCTTTTATCTGCCGGCTTTCTGTTTTGTAGGGTAGTATGCGCATAATGCTGTAGGTGCCTTCTTTGTGCTCTACCTCATGTTCAACCGGTAAAAACTGCTCAAGCACTTTTTCAATATTTTCCAAAATATCGGGGTGCTTAAAATTGTAGCTGTAATGGCCCAGCGGGCGCCCTATATCGGTTTCGCGTATGTTAAAATAGTGCTTGGCCGGGGGGGTAAATTTGCGGATGTTGGTGCTGCTATCCAGAAAAATGGCAGCCAGCTGGGTACTGTTGAACAGGTTGTTAATATCATCGTGCAGAATGGTAACGGCATCTACCTTGTTCTTGAGCTCCATATTTACCGTCTGCAGCTCTTCGTTAGAAGACTGCAACTCTTCGTTGGTGCTCTGTAGCTCTTCGTTGGCGCTTTGCAGTTCCTCATTGGCACTCTGCATTTCTTCATTAATGGTCTCCAGCTCATCGGCCGTTACACGCAGCTGTCTGCGGGCAATCTTTAACTCCAGCTCCAGGTTTTCTATCTCCGATTTAGAGTAGTTATCGTGCTCAACAACTTTAATGCCTTCGTTTATCTGATGTAGGTCTGCCTCTTTTCTCCAGAATTCTACCAGGTACAGCTTTTCGTGAGGTTCCGGTCTGGCATTATCCAGTATGCTGAATTTTAGATCAACCAGGTGCTGCTGGTTATCGTTTTCCACCAGGCAGTCTTTAAACAATACGCTCGATTCGCCACTTGAGAGCTGGCGCAGCGCATTGCGAAATACCAGGATTAGCTTGCCCCTCAGCATGCTGTACACGTTCAGGTCTACCCGCTTGTTAGGAAAATGCAGATAGTTGTGCAGGGCACCAGTGGTGTACAGTACATCTTCCTGCTGGTTCATGATAAGCGCAGGGGGCGCAAAACGCTCCGCCAGCAGGTCGGCATATTGCTCATTGGGCGTAGTGGTATTTGCCCAGTTGCGGTAAACTTGTGCTGTGTTAGATAAATACTGCGGTTCGCTTAGCTGAAAAGTTATGGGCCTGTGTGGCCGTAAAGTATTGCCGGGCTTACTTTTATATATTTTGTTCCTGATATCGATGGGCTCAAAAAGATTTTCCTGCTCGTTTACCGATTCAGTAGCGCCCAGCAGCAGGTAGCTCTCGGGTTTCAGAGAATAATTAAAAGTCTGAAGTGCCTTATTCTGTATTTCATCTATCAGGTAAATAAACACGTTGCGGCAGGTAATGAGGTCCTGCCGAATAAAAGGCGGATCGCCAATAAGGTTATGTTTAGAGAAGATAATCTGCCTGCGCAGGTCTTTCTTTACCTCGTAATACTCCCCGAGTTTGTTGAAATAACGGCTGATGCGCTCCGGACTCACATCTTCTTCCAGGGCAGCCGAGTAGCGGCCGGCGCTGGCAATTTCAATTGCCCGCTGGTCTATGTCGGTTGCAAATATTTTAAACTCCAGGTTAAGGTTGTGCTGGCTGATGTACTCATCAAAAAGCATGGTGATGGAGTAGGCCTCCTCGCCGGTAGAGCAGCCTACCGTCCAGATACGAATAGGTTCCACACCCCGGTTCTTTTGGCAGATGGCTGGAATCACATGCTCTTCCAGGCTTTTGTACACCTCAGTATCCCTAAAAAAGCGGGTTACGCCAATGAGCAGATCGCGGTAAAGGTGATTCAGTTCCTTGGGGTGGCGCCGTAAGTGGGTTTCATATTCCTGAATATCGTTCAGGTGGTTTATTTTCATGCGCTTTTCTATGCGCCTGATGATGGTGCCAAGCTTGTAGCCCTTGAAGTTAACGCCTGAATAGGCGCTTACATCCTGGATAATTTCCTGCAGTGTATCGCGCTGTTGGGTAGATTCTTTTAGCTTTTCTTTATTCAGCAGCTCCGGCCTCAGAATAAACTCTGCCAGTTCTTTGGCCAGTACCTCGGGGCTGGCAATATAGTCGGGGCTGTCGGAGGTAATGGCAACCGTAGGCATGCTGTCGAAGCTGGCCGACTGTGGGCTTTGCACCATTACCACACCACCACGCGATTTAATGACCTGAACGCCCCGGGCACCATCTGAGCCGGTACCGGAGAGTACTATGCCAACAGATTTATCGCCGTAGACCATAGCCATTGTTTCAAAGAATACGTCGATGGCCAGGTTAATTACTTTTTGAGCAGGGCGTTCTTCGGGAATAATGCTGGTGTCCCGTAGCTTCAGCTGCTTTTTTTCCGGAATTACATATACATGTCCGGGTTTTACATGAACAGCCTCTGTTACCTTTATAACCGGCATGCTGGTATAATCTTCCAGAATTTTGTGAAGATTACTCTCATAATGCGGCGAGAGGTGCTGGATAACCACAAAAATGGCAGGAATCTCTTGTGGTAATCCCTTAAAAAACTTTTTAAGAGCCTCAAACCCACCCGCAGAAGCGCCTATACCAACAATATATGTATCTTTCGTTACTTGCATAAAATAAACAGGGTGTACAACAATAAGGTACTGTTGCTGATAGAAGACGCCATGTTAAACAACGCCAGGCCATATCCACCCTCACTAAATTGACTAGGATCGGAAAGTTACTGGCTTACGGGATGTAAAGTAGCTCTTCTGAATTGATCTTTAGAAGGGAAATCAAACATAAAAAAGCCTGAGTATAAAAAGCTTGCCCTCTCTACAAGTTATGTGTCTTACTACATTTAATGCGAAAACTGCAGTTAATTTGTTTCACAATTGTAAAAGTAAAATGCTGTTCGGTTAAACCTATCCCTATTTAAGGAACGTTTGACATTGGCATAAAGTTAAGGGAGATATGGCTACAGGTGTGCGGGAGGTTAAAAAATACCTCCAGGAATTATCGGAAGAGGAACTGCAGGAGGAGCTGCTAAAGCTCTACAAGAAGTTTCCTATCGTTAAAGAGTACTATCAGCAGGAGTTAAGTGGGGATGGTGGTGGTCTTGTAGGTGATTACAAGAAAAAGATCCGGCAGCATTATTTTCCCAGTGGCCGCAGCGTTAAACGCCCGCGTGCTGCCAAAACCCGTGAGCTGCTCTCTCGCTTTCGCAAGCTAAGCCCTTTTCCCTACGATGTAGCAGACCTGCTCCTGTACCAGGCCGAAACCATGGTTGAGTTTTCTGCCTCCAAAGGCAGCGGCAACAAGGGCTACATCAGCGGAGGATTTAATTCAACCCTTATCAGCCGTTATAAAGAAGCGCTGCAGCTCATTGTGGCCGAAGGCCTGCAGCAGGATTTCATGTCCCGGCTCCAGCAACTCCTCAAAGACGCCCGCTTTATGCGCTGGGGCACCTATGACGGGCTGCTGGAACTCTACATTCAACATATCAATATAAAAAGGGAAGAGGTTGAGGTAGGGTAATGTGCTGTTAACCCATCGCCTTACACTGCCAGCAGCAGCATACCATCCCATAGCAAGTATCGTGCTTCCAGGGCTTTTTTGGCGGCTATTTCGGCCTCTTTCCACTTCTGTTCATTGTTGCCGCAAAGCTCATTCATAACGGCTTCTATACGCTCATGCTGCTCTTTTTCGTCTATTCTGGTGTGCCGCAGCAGGTAATTGCGGTAGAGGGCCAGATCTTTCTGGTGGTAGTTCAGCAGGTCATTGTCCAGCCGGTGCAGCAGTTCCGATACCACATCTTCCCGGCCAAGGAAGTAGGCGGCGGCTATTTCGTGAGCTTTGTTGCTGTGGCTGATTTCCCAGTTGAGGCGCAGGTAGCTTTTAATGCTCTCGGGCAGCCGTATCCTTTCAAGGGCTTTTTCAAGATCTTTTTCTTCCTGCATCAGTACCAGGAAACGATCTATCATATAGGTTTTTGCTTCTGCTTGTTGCATGGCCTGGCGGTAGAGCTCAAAATGGCTGATGTAACCGCCATTGCCATCGCTATCGCTTTCTTCCTCCACCAGCATTTCGTTAATAATGCGGTTGCTCACCGGCTCTTCGCTTGGTGTCCAGATCATGTTGGTGCTGGAGATTGAGTTTTGCAGGGCCTTTAGCTGCGAAAGGTTGTCCCACACGGCAAACACATGGTGCTCCATGAATTCCCGCAGGTCGTCCAGGGTCTCCAGTTGTAAATATATTTCATGCGCCAGCAGGCGCACACGCATTGGTTTCAATGTATCCCGTATCGCCTCTATCCTCTTTGATTCCATGACTGTAATCTTAAAAAATTCCTTTTGTTACTATCAGTATTGTATAATAGCCTACGGACTGTACAAGGGCAGGGTTTGTGGAATCAGCACTTTTGTAGTTCCTGCTAACTACTGTAAAAGCATAAAAATGGAGAAATTGACTGCAAGCTAGTGTATTGATTATCAGCAGCATAATTGCCAAAAAATGGGTAGGGTAGCTGTTTCTACTCCTCTTCCTGCAGTTGCAGGCGAACCAGGTTGGCGTAGGTGCCCTCGGGCTGGTGGAGGAGCTGTTCATGGGTACCGCTTTCTACAATCTGTCCGCCGCTGATCACATAAATGCGGTCGGCCTTGCGAATGGTTGCCAGGCGGTGCGCAATAATGATGGTGGTGCGGCCGTGCATAAGCTCATCCAGGGCAGTTTGTACGAGGTGCTCACTCTCGGCATCGAGCGATGAGGTAGCTTCGTCCAGGATCAGGATCCTGGGATCTTTCAGAATGGCGCGGGCAATAGCAACACGCTGCCGCTGACCGCCGCTCAGCTTTACCCCACGCTCACCTACCAGGGTATCAAAACCTTCGGGAAAGTTTTCGATAAACTGAAGGGCATTGGCTTTGCGGGCTGCATCGCGTATTTCTGCTTCCGTAGCCCGCGGGCGGCCATAGGCAATGTTTTCGCGTATGCTGCCACCAAAAAGGATTACCTCCTGGGGTACAATGCCCAGGTTTGCCCGGTAGGCACTAAGGTCATACCCATTAATGTTCTGTCCATCTACCAGGATTTGCCCCTGCTCCGGCTCATAAAAGCGTAGCAACAGCTGCACTATGGTAGATTTGCCAGCACCGCTGTGGCCTACCAGCGCTACCTTCTCGCCGCTGCCAATACGCAGCTGAAGGTCTTGCAGCACATCAACTTCGGGGCGGGTAGGGTAGGAGAAGCCAATGTTCCGGTACTCAATGCTGCCGTTTATTGGCAGTCGCTGCAGCGGTTCATCAAGGGTCATTTCTCCAGGCAGGCTAATTATCTGAAGCACCCGCTCGGAGGCGCCAATGGCTTTTTGCAGCTGCCCGTACAGATCGCCCAGGCCGGCAATAGAACCGCCTATAAACATCATATACATGATAAAGGCCAGCAGGTCGCCCACCTGCATTTCACCACTTTGTACCAGCAGGGCGCCATACCATACTACGGCTACCATGCCGCCAAACAGTATGCTGATAATGAAAGAAATAAATGCACCGCGGTAACTGGCAGCTTTGAGGGCTGTTGTTACCACACGGTTTAAGGCTGTGCTGTAACGTTGGGTTTCGTAGCGTTCGCTGGTAAAAGCCTTTACCATGCTGATAGACTGCAGGGTTTCTTCTACCACAATGTTGGCCTTGGCTAGCTCATCCTGTATCTGTTTGCTAAGCCTCCTGATAAAATTGCCGAAGAGCATGCCCAGCACCACAATTACCGGAAAGGTAGCCAGCATAAAAAGGGCAAGTTTGGGCGTAAAGTAGAAGATAATGGAAGTGCCAACGGTTAAGGTGAGTACCTGGCGCACAAACTCGGCCAGCGTTACTGTAAAGGTATCCTGCAGCTGCGATACATCAGAGGTAATGCGGCTTAGCAGCTCTCCGGTACGCTGGCTGTCGTAAAAGCTCATGGGCAGGCTTACAAAGCGGCCATAGAGGCTGCGCCGCAAATCGGCCATGCTGCGCTCGCTTACCTGCGCAAAAAAGTAAACCCTCAGAAATGAAAATACCGCCTGTATCAGCAGAATGCCCAGCAGGAGCACTGCAATCTGGTTTACACCCTGCAGGTACCACTCACCAGCCCCCGTGGCAGCATCAATCAGGCGGGCAGCCACATAGGGAAATGCCAGTAAGCACAGGCTCGATAAAGCCAAAGCAGTTATGCCTGCTGCAAAAAGCCAGCGGTAAGGCAGTATGTAGTGAAAAATACCTGCCAGCTTGCCAAGGTTTTCTTTGCTTAGCTTACGTTTCTCTTCGGGTTTCAGGGGGTCCCGTCTCTTTGCCATACTTTACCAATAACAGCTAAAAATACATTAGGTTGCAGCCATGCAGGGAGCGGGTGTTTTTTACAGTGTGGCACGGCAGGTGATGGGGAGCACAGCCTGCTTTTAACGAAAACTCCTCTTATGGTTGTGCACCTAAGCACGCTAAGGATGGTGCAGCCGAAGGGAAAAGTGGTTAAGGCAACAGCTTGCTGCTACAGCCTTTGCCCGGTACTTAACCAGCGCTATTGCATACAAACATATTGGCAGGCCTGAGCCAAAGCAACTGCTGCTAGCTGCTTTTCGGCATTGCCAGATTACAATCTAAAACAGGAGGATTAGCGGCTGAAAAGTTTGCCGATGCGTCTTGCTAATTTCTTTTCCTTCTCCCAGAAGAATGAAAACTGCCCCAGCAAAAAGCCATAAGCGAGCAGCATAATCTGGTAGAAAGGCATTACGAATAAAATGTAAGTAACAGTCTTTAGCCAAAAGGGAGTGGCGTCATCAAAGCCTAAACCTGCAAATAAGAATTTACGGATATACACAACGGTAGAGCCGGTAAGGGTGAAAACAGCCAACACTGCTACCACTTGTACCAGGCTGTTCAAACCCCACTTATCTTTCAGTTTGTATAAGAATCCACTTTTAGCTGTAAGCGCCTGAGTGGTTTCAGATTTTTCCAGTGTTTTCAAACCTTCTCTTGCTGATGTGTTTACAAAGGTACAATTGTTTTTGTAATTGAGGTCTACAGGAGCAGCCAGATGTTGAAAAACTTAAATCTTGGCAGTACATTTAAGCCTCAACCAGCCTGTGCTCAATGCTCAATTTTTTAACCCTCTCCTATGGAAGACAAATTTAAGATCAATAAAATTCTGGTAAGCCTCGATCTTTCTAAAATGGATGAGGTTTTAATTCGCTTCACCTGTTACACGGCGCGAATGATGAAAAGCAGCCGGGTATATTTTATGCACATTGCAGCAGAGCTGGATGTACCGGAAGAGTTAAAGAAAAAATGGGGTACATCAGTAGCGCCGGTAGACGAAAACATACTCTATAACGTAGAGCAACAGGTTGCTGATTTATTTGAGCCGCTTGCTGGCTGCGAAACAGTGGTAGAGGTGCACGAGGGAAATCCTACTGATAAATTAATAAAGCTAGCCCAGAAAAAAGATGTTGATTTGCTGATACTGGGGCATAAGCAGGGGCACAAAGGCAGTGGGGCCACACCAATGAAAGTGTTACGGGCGGCAAATCGCTCGGTGCTGATGGTACCCGGGTTGCTGCCAAAAAAAATGGATAAGATCCTGGTGCCTGTTGATTTTTCAGATCATTCGCGCAGGGCACTTATGCAGGCGCTAACCGTTCAGGACAACTCGGAGATTCCGCTGGAGGTGGTTTGCCAGCATGTGTATGATCTGCCCAGTGGCTGGCATACAACCGGCAAAAGCGAAGAAGAGTTTGCAGCCATAATGCGCAGGCATGCCGAAGATAACTTTCAGAAGTTCCTGAAGAAGCTGCCCGAAGCCAATCGGGACCTGCGCTGTGAATTTGTGCAGGATGATAACCATGACCCGGTAAAGGAAATCTATGATCAGGCTATAAGGGAGCAGGCCGATTTAATTGTGGTGGGCTCAAAAGGTAAAACTGCTGCAGCTGCCGCTCTAATGGGTAGTGTGGCCGAGCGCCTGGCCGAGTATAACACAAACATACCCTTACTCATTGTAAAAGATAAAAATGAGAATATAGGCTTTTTGCAGGCGCTGTTCAGGCTTTAAGAGCCACGAAAGCACTGTACATACCAGCATTGACCAGGGCCGCTTCTTTACAGGAGTGGCTTTTTTGTTTGTATCTTGATTGCGGAGCTAAAACAGGTGGCTGAAAAAAGCAGTGATGCCCTAAGGTTTTTCTCCGCAGCCATCCAGCAGCTGCCCCTTCAGCCAAACAGTTGCGGTGTAGGCATAGTCACGGTCGCTCATGCCATCTGAGCAGGGGGTGTTGCCTTTGCGCAGCAGTGCCCAGCCCTGGCCTCCCAGCTGGTAAAGCTGCGCCCAATCTTCTGGCCTGCCGGCCGCATTTTTGGGGCTATTATACGGAAAGCTAAGCGAATCACCTTCCATAGAGCGGTAGGTAATGTAGGCGCTGCCAATGTTCAGGCTCCAGAAAGGCTCTGTTCCGGTAATGCGATAATAAACCTCATTTTGCCCTGTAGCATATCCGCTGGTAATGCCGGACTCCTCGCTGCTAGTATCCGGTAAAATAGGTGGCTCCGGTACCGGATCGGTGGCTTCGCGCAGGACCATAGTATCGGCGCTGTCGTTGCCGGCAGAGGTGCTTCCGCTCTCACAGGAGCAAAGCAAATACAAAAGTAAACAAAAAGCTTGCAGCTGTTTCATGCATGTTTAACCGCTCTGCAGACAATTGGTTGCTTCTTTGCTGGTGCTTAGGGGCTAAGGCAGTGCCCGTGCCTGGACGCCAAACATATTGGCGTCCAGGCGGGTTATCCTTTTAATTGATATAGTAAACCAAAACAATTTCAACGATGAAAAGACATACATCTTATCTTTTAACAATGCTGGCTATTTGTCTGCTTGGCTTTTCTTCCTGCACCAGATCAACTGATGAGGCAGCAGGCTATGGCGGCTGGGACGAAGACAGCAATGCTATGCTTGACGACAACGAGTTTGGAAATGCCTGGGGAGAAACTGGCTATTACAGCCGCTGGGATGCCAATAACGATGGATTCTTAGATGAAACAGAATGGTCACAAGGCCGGGATACAAACCTGGTAGGATATGATGGAGAATATGGCGAGTGGGATACCGATGCAGATAACAGGCTGAATGAAGATGAATTCAGGCAGGGCATCTACGGTTACTATGATAGGGATGGCGACCGTATGATCAATGAAGAAGAGTATAATTCCTGGTATGGCGAAAACGATTAAGCTAAGGCCGGAACAGCTGGGGCTTTTGAGCTAAGAAAGCTTTAATAAAAAGCATACTGTTTAATACTATTTTGTGGCCAGCTCTGTAGAGAGCTGGCTTTTTTTGTGAAAGAAGTATTTTTTAGGGCAGCTAATTACTGCTTAAGGCCGCTTATATGTAGAAGTTGTGCTTGTTCCTGCTAAATGTGGTAAACATAGTATTCCGGTTCTGGTTACTTTTAAAACTGTATTTTTTAAACATTTTACTTTATGAGAATAAACAAATACTCCCTTCTATGCTCTGCTTTCTTTATGCTGATGGTGGTGAGCCTGCCGGCCTGTAAAGTATCTGAAGAAGAAGGTTATGGCCGCTGGGATGCAGATGCCAATACCATGATCGACAGAAATGAGTATACTACAGCCTGGAACGAGGCTGGTTATTATGGGCGCTGGGATGCCAACCGCGATAACTTTTTAGATGAGAGTGAGTGGAATGCAGGGCAAAATACCTATATGCAGGATATGGGTGCTGACCAGGTGGGTGCCTTTACCGATTGGGACGCCGATGGAGACGGAAGGCTGACAGATACAGAATTCAGGGACAGAACATTTGATGTTTTTGATGCTGACCGTGATGGTAATTTAAACGAAGCTGAATATAATACCTGGTGGGGAGGCTTTAACCGCACAGGTATCTAAGCCTCTGTAAAAGATCACTCTGCTTACCAGGCACCAGAACCAAAAAGCCAGTCGCTGCAGACTGGCTTTTTCTGTTTCTAATGGTTTTGCACCAGCATGGAGGCTCCGGCTGTGCAGCAAACAGTGCTTACGGCCTGCTCTCAAGATTGCCTACGCGATCCTTCAGCAGGCGCAGCTGTTCTTCCAGCATCAGTAATTTGTGTTCCAGAAGCCCTGGCTGCTGTAGCTGGGTGCTCCAGCAACCTTTCACCTCCCAGAGCTCCAGCAGCTCTTCCGGACTTACGCTAACAGATCCTGCTGTAGGGTTGTCTGCATCAAATATAAGCTCCCTGTCGGCTGCTTTTCTAAGCCGGCGTATCAGCAGTTCCTTTGCGGTTACCACAACATAAATGCAGCCCTCGTGCAGGCGGCCGGGCTTTTCTCTTGGCGCTGGTACAGCAGTAAGTATATCGCCGTCTTTCAGGCCGCCCCCATCGGTGAGCATCTCACCACCACTATGTTCAAAAGCCCTGGCTTTTTCCTGCTGCTCTTCTGGCAGTGCTACTTTTGGTAGCCGATTGTGAAAGTCCCTGTTATTAAGGTTTACAATATACTCCAGCCGCATGGCCTTGCTCACATAAGGCAGGCCCGCTGCTGCAGTGCTGTTACGCTTGTTTAGAGCGGCGGTTTGTTGTTGCTCATAGTTTGAGCTTTTGCCCAAAGCAGGTGGTAGCTGGGTGGGGTCAAACTCTCCTTTCAGGATATCAAGGCTGTAAAGCTCATTCACTGTTAGCTCTTTGCGTAGCAGTGCATCAGTAGATAAGCCAAAATGCCGGGCAATAGCAATGATAGTATCGATTTTAGGCTCTGAACGCCCTTCTTCATAAGCGCCTACACTTGGCCGGGCCAGGTCGAACAGCTCTGCAAATGCTGCCTGTGATAGTTTTTTGACCGCCCGGATGCGCTTAATGTTCTTACCGATGTATGACATAAAAAATATTTGCTCTTTTTTTTAGCAACTCTATTACTTTTAGCTAAATCTTCCGTATATTTAAATCAACAACAAAACAGATAACAGCCAAACGTAAAATTATTGTTATAAATGGTGCAACAAATATATTATTGAATTCCGCGATTCTTTATTTTTGAGCAACATAGAGTAAATCTAAAAATTTTAACCAAATGAACTGCTATTTCGACAAAGTGAAAAACTATTTGCTGGAGATGGGATGCGAGATCAGGCTGGCAAATGAATCCGAAGGACTGTTTGTGGTGAGCCACGAAGAGCGCGGAATCCATAACCTTGTCATTGGCTGTGCTGAACCCATCCTCATCATTGAGCAGTTCATTTTTGAGGTTCGGGAGGAGAGCCTGGAGGTTTACCGGAGCTTGCTGAAAAAGAACCGCGATATGATTGCAGGCGCCTTTGTGCTGGATGAAACCGGCCGCAAGGTTTTGTACCGCAATACCCTGCAGCTCGAAAACCTGGACCTCAACGAGGTGGAAGGTACCTTTAACGCTTTAAGCCTGCTGCTAACCGAATACTCAGAAGAGCTTATTCGCTTTGCCAGGCAGTGATTAACAGACAGGAGACATTAGACGTGAGATGGGAGACCTGACTCATATCTCAAGTCTCCTGTCTCATATCTAACATTAACAACAACTAAATAATAATATCATGAACATCTTCAGAAGACTTTTTAAGATTGGTCAGGCCGAATCACATTCTGCCATTGACCAGCTGGAGAACCCGATCCGCTTAACAGAGCAGGGCATCCGCGACATGAAGGAAGACCTTGATAAAAGCCTGCAGGCACTTGCCGAAGTAAAGGCCATGGCCATTCGCTCTCGCAGCGAAAGCGAGGATTATCAACAAAAGGCACAAAATTATGAGCATAAAGCTATTCAGCTCCTGAAAAAAGCACAGGCTGGTGAGATGGATAGTACCGAAGCCGACCGTTTAGCGGGCGAGGCCCTGCTACGCAAAGAGGAAAATGTAAAGCTCGGCGAAGACAGCAGGCGCGATGGAGCACGCTTTGAGGGTAGTGTTCAGCAACTGGAGGGTAACATTCGCACCATCAGGGCTAACATTGCCACCTGGGAAAATGAGTTAAAGACCCTTAAAGCCCGGGTAAAAGTGAGCTCTGCCACCAAAAGCCTTAACAAACAGCTTGCCCAGATCGATAGCAGCAGCACCGTTTCCATGCTGGAGCGCATGCGCGATAAAGTAGCCCAGGAAGAAGCCCTGGCAGAAAGCTACGGCCAGATTGCAAACGAAAGCCGCAGTATTGATCAGGAAATTGAAAAAGCCCTGAGCGACGGTCCAAAGTCTGCCAAAACTGCCGGTGAGCTTGCCGCGCTGAAAGACAGGCTGGGCATTAATAAGGCTGGAGCTCCGGATTGAAATCCGGGGCTGTTAAGGCCGGATACCCCGGGCTAAAGTCCGGTGCTAAATAACTTAAGTATTGCCAAATCAGGTCTTGCAGCACAGAATTAAAATTAGCAGCTGATTAACCCATACTTAGCCCCGGGTTTTAACCTGGGGTTCACAGTCCACCCCCTTGGCGAGGTAATTAATTCCTTCGCTATGCAGCAGATCACTTTCAACTGATAACCAATTAGCGCCATGATCGAACTACTGAAATTTTCCATAGCCGGTGCCAATGTAATCCCAACCTTGCTGCTGATTGCCATTATGCTGTACTGGTGTACTGTAGTGGTTGGTGCTGCTGATCTGGATATGTTTGATCTGGAATTAGATACTGACTCAGGCGTAGACGGACATCCCGAAGGCAGCCTGGAGTGGCTCAATAACATTTTACGCTTCTTTAATCTGGGCCGTATACCGCTCATGATTTTCCTCACCTTCCTGATCCTCCCGCTCTGGCTCTTTTGTATCGTGGTAAACGATATGTTGGGCTTCCAGAGCCTGCTGCCGGGTTTGCTCACCTTTGGTGTTGGTTTCTGGCTCTGCATGTTCGTGGCAAAAGTGCTCACCATTCCTTTTGTAAAGCTTTTCGATAGGCTGGATGAAGAGCATAAGAATACCTCGATCATTGGCAAGATCTGCACCCTGCAAAGTACTGCTAACGATGTGAGAATAGGGCAGGCACTTGTAACGCAAAACGGAAACGGAGCGCCAATTGTGCTGATGGTCTGCAGCCGGCCTGGTACCGCAGTAAACAGTGGCGAAACAGCCCTGGTGCTGGAATACCAGCCCCACAAGCGCTGCTACTTAGTAGAACCTTACACTTTATAATAAAGAATTTATCCAACTTTAATCATCACCCTTAATTATGGAAAGTATAGCAGGAAATGCGGTCTTACTCTATGGCGGCATATTCATCTTCTCGCTGTTTGCCATTGCCATTCTCATTGCAAGGCTCTACCGCAAGGCAGAGCAGGGGCAGGCGCTGGTAGTAACTGGTATGGGCGGACCCAAAGTTTCGTTCAGTGGTACCGTGGTATGGCCGGTTATTCAAAGGCTGGAGGTAATGGATATTACCGTAAAAACCATCATGATTAGCCGTACTGGCAAAGAAGGCCTGATCTGCCGCGATAATATGCGGGCAGATATCAAAGTAACTTTCTTTGTGCGGGTAAGCCAGACCAAGGAAGACGTAATGACCGTAGCCCAGAGCTTAGGCTGTAGCCGCGCTTCCGATCCGCAGCAGATGGAGCTGCTGTTTGATGCAAAATTCTCTGAAGCCCTCAAAGCTGTTGGTAAGCGCTTCGATTTTGTAGACCTCTACACCAACCGCCGGGAGTTTAAAGACGAAATTCTGCAGATCATCGGTACAGACTTAAACGGGTATATACTCGACGACTGCGCCATTGATTACCTGGAGCAAACACCACTCGAGTACCTGAACGAAAGCAACATCCTTGACTCTGAAGGTATCAAGAAGATCATTGACCTGACGGCCAAGCAAAAGATGGAGGCCAACTTCATTGAGCGTGAAAAGGAGAAAACGCTGAAGAAGCAGGATGTGGAAGCCAGGGAAACCGTGCTTCAGCTGGAGCGCCAGCAGATTGAAAGTGAAGAAAAGCAGAAGCGTGAAATTGCCTCTGTAAGAGCGCGTGAACGTGCCGAAGCTGAGCGTATCGAAGCCGAAGAGCGCCTTAAGTCAGAGAATGCCCGCATTGTTACTGATGAGCAGCTGGCTATTGCAGAGCAGAATATGCAGCGCCAGATCATAGTGGCCCAACGCAGCAAAGAGAAAACCGATGCCATTGAGCAGGAGCGCGTAATACAGGCCCGCGACCTGGAAGCCAACGAGCGTGAGCGTGTGGTAAGCCTGGCGCAGATCGAAAAAGAAAAAGCGCTTGAAGTAGAAAAACGAAACATTCAGGAGGTAATCCGCGAGCGTGTGGTGGTAGAGAAAGCCACTGTAGAAGAGCAGGAGCGCATTAAAGATACCGTAGCACATGCCGGAGCCGAGCGTGAGAAGCATGTAGCCCTGGTAAATGCCGAGAAGGAAGCCCAGGAGAAACTGGTGAAGGAGATCAAGGCGGCCGAAGCTGCCAGCGAAGCTGCCGGACATGAGGCCAGGAAAGCGGTTATCGATGCCGAAGCCGAGCGCAAATCTGCCGATCTGCGTGCCGAGAGCATCAAGATTATGGCCGAAGCCGAAGCAAGGCAAGCTGCAGCCCTTGGCCTAAGCGAAGCACAGGTAATGGAGGCAAAAGCACTGGCCCTTGCCAAGCAGGGCAAAGCCGAAGCCAGCGTTATTTCCGACAAAGCCGATGCCGAATCAAAAGCCATTCGCATGACCGGCGATGCACAGGCCGAAGCCAACACCAAGCTGGGTCAGGCAGATGCTACCATCATTCGTGCCAAAGCCGAAGCGCAGGAAACGCAGGGCGAAATGGAAGCCCGTATCATGGAGCAGAAGTTTATGGCCGAAGCCAAAGGCATTGCCGAGAAAGCACGCGCCATGTCTGCCCTGGATGGCCCGGGCAAAGACCACGAAGAGTTCAAGCTGCGCCTGGAAAAAGACAAGCAGGTGGAACTTGCCGGTATCGATATGCAGAAAGAGCTGGCCGAAGCACAGGCCATGGTACTGGCCGAAGGCCTCAAGAAAGCCAACATTGATATCATTGGCGGCGAGAGCATGTTCTTCCAGAATATTCTCGGATCCATGGCCAAAGGCAAAGCCATTGATGGCATGATTAACCAGAGCACTGCCCTTCAGGATGTGAAGAACACCTTCTTTGCCCCTGATAGCAATGGCAATGTTGACTTCAGGAGCCAGCTGCGCCAGTTCCTGGATAAGTTTGGTATGACCACTGATGATGTACGCAACCTTAGTATTTCGGCCCTGCTGTTAAAAATGACACAGTCTGCCGAAAACGAAGGCCAGCGTACTGCCCTTCAGGAGCTCAACAAACTGGCCGGTAGCATTGGTCTTGCCGAAAAGCCGGTAAGCACGCTAAATCTGTAAGCTGCAAAACCATAGCAATCAATAGCGAGGGAATGGATTCCCTCGCTATATAACCCAAACCATAAAGCCATGAAAACTTCATCAATACCAGTTTATACTGAAATACAAGGCCTGCAAATGCCAGTGTTAAGGTGGTTAATGGCTGGAGCAACGATAATTTCACTGGCTCCGTTTGTCTGGAATCTTTTCAGCAAGGGCTGGTCGCAGGAAATGCTTTTTGGAGGTTTACCGGTGCTGGTAATCCTGGCCCTGGTCTGGTGGTTGGTGGAGCGTGGTCAAATCCAAACCCGCATGACGGCAGAAGGCATCTACTACTCGTTCTATCCCCTGCAGTTCCGCAGACGCTTTGCCCGCTGGGAGGAGCTGAAAGAAATCTATATGCGGGAATACAACGCCATGGCTGATTATGGAGGCTGGGGCCTGCGCCTGGGCATAAGGGGATGGGGCTATGTGGCCCCGGGTAATATGGGGATACAGCTGGTATACAAGAATGGTAAAAAGCGATTCATCAGCACCCAGCATCCCAACGAACTGCGGGCATAGCTGGAGCAATATGCACCTGCCAGTAAAATCGGCACCGAAAGCCGGTAAATCCAGGCACCTTGCCTGCGGATGCAGGCAGCTGTGCTGGCTGTAAACATAGGCACCTTTTGATTTTCTGGTGATTTTTTTCCTAAAGCAATGAGCATGATTTTACTTATACTACTGGCTTGCGCCGCCTGTGCTATCCTGGTGATAGGCTGGTTGCTGCGCTACAGGCAAAGACTGGAGTTACTGGCAGGCTATAACCCTAAGGTAACCCACAACAAAAAAGGGCTGGCCTACTGGGCAGGCAATACCTTTATGGGCATGGCCCCATTCCAGGGTATTTGTGTGCTGCTGGCCTTAAAGACGGGCTTGGTGCTGGTAGGCTGTCTGGCCTACATAGCGGTAAGCTGCATTGGAATGATTGTGCTGGCGCTGGGCGCCACCCAATACTCAAACCTGAACTAATATGTCTGAAAATATACCACAAGCCCAAAACCCCGAGGGCGCTACTTCTTTAGAGGGCGGTACCTATGAGGTACTGCGCAACCGCCTGCGCAAGGGAGAAGATAACCTGCGGCAGCGTTTGCAATTGCTTAACAACAGCCGGAAGGAGGTATTTGGCGCCATTGAAACCAAACTGGTAGCAACCGAGCGGGTTACGACAGCCAACAACTGCATTCCGCAGGATATGGTACCCATTGGCGGCCGCTTTATCTTTGGCTATAATGTGCACCTGGGCCTCAAGGCGCAAATGGAGCTTGGAGATGTATTCAGTATTTATCACTACCGCGCAGAAGATCATTCCTTCCACGAAGAAGGATTGGAAATGCTGCAACAGGAGGCCTTCCTTACCGACTTTATTGCGCTCTATAAATATTATAAAGACACCCGTTTTGCAAAATTTGCGCAGCTGGGGCCGCACCTTTTTATGGTGTTTAGGGTAGGAAAAAATGCCACCGACATAAAAACATTTAAATGGCTGCTGCAGGGGGGTAAGCTCTCCTACATCGATAACCGCAGCGACCACGAATTTATATTTCCGGCCCAGCACGAATTTCGCTGGAAACGTGCTACCCGCGATATGCACCGGCAGGGCAAGCACCCGCACATCAGCATAGAAGATAAGGTATTTGTAGAAACCGTTGGCGGCGACCTTACCATAAAAGTAGAAGATAATACAGATGCCGGTAAAGGTATTTATGTTGAGCATGTAGACAATGCCGACCAGACCCTCGATGATGCCGAAATCTCATATGCCGTAATTGGTAACCTGGTGGCGCTAAAAATAAAGCCTTACCAGGAAAAGGCATACCGCTATATTATTTATAACAGTAAGCTGCAGGAGGCTCGCCGTGTAGACGGCATCTCCGAAAGCTGCCTGCTGCTGCCCGACGACCACGGCCTGATCTTTCCCAATGGATACTACCTGCAAACGGGAGAGTACAAGCTGTTTGATATGGCGCTGGAGGGCATGCTGTTTGAAAAACGTATCAGCAGCCCCAATGGCGAAGATTACCTATATGTATTCTACAACCGCCAGCACGGACTGTACCTCCTGCTGCAGTACAACCTGATTCTGCAAAAGGTAGGCACCCCTATTACGTGCCATGGCTACAGCATTTTTGAAGATGGACAGATGTGCTACTTCCGCGGCGATGAGGAGCCAAAGAAACACCATGTGGTACAGATCTGGCAAACGCCTTATGTAGGTCCAAACCACCCCATGCAGGGTAATCAGAATTCCTACCTGTTTAAGCTAGGTAATAAAGATATTGTAAGGGCCATGGCAGAGTCTAACGAGTTGCTGGTACTCCTGAGTAAGGATGAGCAGTATAACGACCTCTACCTGGATCTGGCCCAGCACACCACCGCCATTTTGGATAGCTACCACTGGCTGCAGCACGATGAGGCCCACAAGCTTTCAGAGCCGCTGCAGGAGATACGCAATGCCGCAACGGCAGCCATCGATGAGTTTGAAAAAGTTACCCGCATTCGTCAGAATACAAACGAGCGGGTAAGCACCGTGCTGGGCAGCGCCGAAGAACTGCTGAAAAAGGTAAATCGCGAACGCGCCAGCCGTATTCAGGATTTTGTTGATTTCCTTACGGGCCTGCGCGGCATGCGTGGTGAGGTTATTTCCCTAAAAGAGCTGCGTTATGTAGTATTAGCGCCGGTAGAAAAAACCGAAAAAACCCTGGCCGAGGCCCAGGATAAGGTAAGCCAGAAAACCGTAGGCTTTCTTTTAGGCCCCGAGGCGCTTAAGCCATACGAGCAGCGCGTACAGGAACTGGAAGCGCAGGTAGCCGCGGCCGAAAAGGTAGTGAAAGCAAATGAGGTTGAGGAACAGCTGAATAAAGCTGCTGCCGAGCTGGAAATGCTTATTGAGGTGGTAAGCAATCTGAAGATAGAGGACGCTACCCAAACCACCCAGATCATCGATAACATCAGCGCCATTTATGCCCAGTTCAATACTGTTAAGGCCGGCCTGAAGCGCCGCCGCAAAGAGCTGATGGGGCAGGAGGGCAAGGCAGAGTTCGCAGCCCAGATGAAGCTGATCGACCAGGCTATCATCAATTACCTGGATGTATGCGATGTGCCCGCCAAATGCGATGAGTACCTCACGCGTGTAATGGTGCAGCTGGAGGAGCTGGAAGGTCGCTTCAGCGAGTTTGAGGAGTTTGTGGATCTGCTGACTACCAAGCGCGAAGAAGCCTACAATGCTTTTGAGAGCCGTAAGCTGCAGCTTACCGAAACCCGCAACCGCCGTGCCTCCAATCTGCTGCAGGCGGCAGATCGTATCCTGAAGGCTGTGCAGAACCGCCTTTCCCGCATGGAATCGGTGCAGGAGATCAATGGCTATTATGCCTCCGACCTGATGCTGGAGAAGCTGCGCAGCATGGTAAAAGAGCTGCTGGAGCTAGGCGATACCGTAAAGGCCGACGACATCCGCAGCCGGATGAAGAGTATCAAGGAAGAGGCCATTCGCCAGCTTAAAGACAAGAATGAGCTTTATGTCGATGGCAAGAATATCATCCGCTTTGGTACCTTTTCCTTTAGTGTAAACACACAGCCGCTTGAGCTAAGCATGGTGCCCAAGGAAGGGCAGATGTATTTTCACCTCTCCGGCACCAGCTTTTTTGAGCCGGTGGCGCACGAGGCCTTTAAAGATAATGCCAATCTCTGGGAGCAAAGCCTGGTGAGCGAAAACCGCCAGGTGTACCGGGCCGAATACCTGGCCTACCAGATATTACAGGTGGCTGAAAAAGCAGGCGTGAGTGGCGCACGCAGTGGCGAACGCAGTGGAGAGGGAAAAAGTGTGGAGCAGCTCTATGCCCTGAAGCCCGAAGCGCTGAAAGCAGAAGTGCAAAGCTTTATGGCCGGCCGCTTTAACGAGGGCTATGTAAAGGGGGTGCACGATCATGATGCTGCCCTTATCCTGGGTTCCCTGTTGCGCATGTACCAGCAGGCTGGTTTGCTGCGCTTTAGCAGCCCGGCCCGTGCTTGTGCTGCCCTGTGGTGGCAGGCCTTTGCGGCTCCAGCCGAAAAAGAAGCGCTCGATCATCAGCTTAAGGGGGCCGGATACATTCAGCAGGTATTCCCACAGGCAGGTGCCATTGAGGAATTGGTGGCAAGCCTGGAGCTGCTGCTGCAGGAGTTTATCAGCACCTATGGGTTATTCCCCGCTGCGGTAGTGCCTGAGGCGGCCCAATACCTGTTTGAAGAATTGAGCCGCAACAGCAGTTTTGTAACCGATGGCGAAGCCATCAGGCTGCTGGAAGAGTTTAAAGCTTATCTGAAAAAGCAAAAGGCCGAAGGACAACTGGATGCCTCGGTAAAAGCCTTGAACAACAAACCTGCCCCGTACTACCGCCAGCTGTACCATTGGTTAAGTGCTTACCTGAAATCAAAAGGCACCACATCAGACTATTTGCCAGAGGCGGCAGTACTGTTACAGGCCGGTACGAAGCCCGAAAGAGTTGTGGAGGCACAGCTTAGCGAAACGTTAACCGGTTTACAGGGTTCTCATGGGCTGCTGGATGACAGGAACTACCAGCTTAGCTACGGTGCCTTTCTGCAGCGCCTGCAAAACTATCAGCAGCAAACGGCTCCGGCCTTCGAGGAGCTGCAGCGCCTTAAAAAAGAGCTGGTGCACAGCTTTAGCGAAGAGCTGCGCCTGGAGGAGTTTAAGCCTAAGGTAATGAGCTCATTTGTGCGCAATAAGCTGATTGATGAGGTGTACCTGCCCCTGATTGGTGCCAACCTTGCCAAGCAAATCGGTACAGCCGGCGAAAACAAGCGCACCGACCTGATGGGCATGCTGCTGCTCATCTCCCCTCCGGGCTATGGCAAAACCACCATCATGGAGTACATTGCCAACCGGCTGGGGCTTATCTTTATGAAGATCAACGGACCGGCCCTGGGGCACGTTATTACCTCTGTAGACCCGGCCGATGCCCGCAACTCTGCTGCGAGGCAGGAGCTGCAAAAGCTTAACCTGGCCTTCGAGATGGGCGATAATGTCATGATCTACATCGATGATATTCAGCACTGCAATCCAGAGTTTCTGCAGAAGTTTATCTCGCTTTGTGATGCCCAGCGCAAAATAGAAGGCATCTGGAAGGGCCGCAGCAAAACCTACGATTTCAGGGGCCGCAAAGTGGCTGTGGTGATGGCAGGCAACCCCTATACCGAAACAGGAGAGAAATTCCAGATCCCCGATATGCTGGCCAACCGCTCTGATATATACAATTTGGGCGATATTATTGGCGATACCGCCGATGCCTTTAAGCTAAGCTACCTGGAGAACTGCCTTACCTCTAACGCCATACTGGCCAAGGTGGCGGCCAAAAGTCACAAAGATGTGCTTACGCTGATAAAAGTAGCCGAAACCGGGCAGCAGGAAGGTCTCTCCTTTGAGGCTAATCATTCTCCCGGCGAGATCAGTGAGGCAGTAGAGATCCTGAAAAAGCTACTGAAAGTACGCGATGTGATCCTGAGGGTAAACCTGGCCTACATCGAATCTGCCGCACAGGCCGATGAATACCGTACTGAGCCACCCTTTAAGCTGCAGGGCTCTTACCGGAACATGAACAAGCTGGCCGAAAAGGTGGTGCCGGTAATGAACGATGCCGAGCTGCTTACCCTGCTGCAGAGCCACTATGAGGGCGAATCGCAAACCCTTACCACTGGTGCCGAAGCCAACGTGCTAAAGCTAGGGGAGCTAAATGGCTGGCTGAAGCCTGAAGAGGTTAAGCGCTGGGAGGAGATCAAAGCGACATTCCGCCAGAACAACAAGATTAAAGGCATGGGCGGTGATCAAATGTCGCAGGTACTCCTGCAGATAGAAAATGTTAGCCACGCCCTTTATGGCATAAGGGCTGCGTTGGCAGGACTGCCTCGCCTGCAGACTGGGCTGCCTACCCCTGAACTTGGAAGCACAGCTGATGGAAACGGGCATGCCAATAATGGAGATATTATAGAAATTACCCGCCCCTAGGTGTTATAGCCGGGAAAGCAGCAGTATTATGCCATGAGGTGTAACATAAAAGTTTTAATTCGGTATACTTATATAGAACTCATTACAGAATGGGTATCTAAGAAATAGGCTAACGGTTCACGTATAATGTGAATTGACCAATAAATTTGGGTTATGTCTGGCAGAATATCTATTGCAAAAAATTAATAGGTAGTGCTAAACATCGCCCTTTTTTGTGGGGTTAGTCTATTAATTAAATAAATCGAGAACTAAAATTTTTAAAACTATGGCAACTGAAAAATTCAATTCCTTAAATGACCTTTTTGAACACGAAATCCGAGACCTGTATAGTGCAGAATCTCAGCTAACTGATGCATTGCCAAAGATGGCAGATAAAGCTACTCACCCAGAGCTGAAAAAGGCATTCCAATCGCACCTGGAAGAAACCAAGCGTCAGCGTGAGCGTTTGGAAAAAGTAGCTGATATGTGTGGCTTTAGTGTAAAAGGCGAAAAATGCGAAGCGATGGCCGGCCTTATCAAGGAAGGCAAAGAAGCGCTTGAAATGAAAGGCGATGATGCTGTACGTGATGCTGGCCTGATTGCAGCTGCACAGCGTGTAGAGCATTACGAAATGGCCGGTTATGGTACAGCCCGTAATTATGCCCAGCGGTTAGGCAAGCAAGAGTGCGCTGATCTTCTGGAGCAAACACTAAACGAAGAGAAAAACGCTGATTCGAAACTAAACGATATCGCAATCAATACAGTAAACCCAGCTGCTCAGCACTAATTAGGTTTATAACATAAACAAAAACCCCGGCCTTTAAAGGCCGGGGTTTTTGCTTTGTAATCAGGATATGGAAGCGCTGCCGGAGTATTTATAAAATGAAGATCTGGCTATCAAAAAACGAGCGGCCTTGAATATTTCTTGAATTATCTTAAACAATTGCTGCAGAAACAGGTAGTTTTTTTTGGGCATTCTTCAAAGGTACTGGTTTTGACCCAGCCTTAAGGGTACAGCCACAGATGTAAGCACATCTACAGATATAAGCACATCTTAAGAAATAGGATTTTTATGAGCAGGTTTAAGAAAATGCTAATGAACGAAGAGCCTAAATTGGTAGCGCCAGGTATTTACCAGTTAACTTCGTCTATCGTTAACGTTTATTTTATAGGATTTCCAGGTGAAGAATGGGTGCTGTTAGATACAGGTATGCCTTTCTCCGCAGGCCAGATCAGGCAGGCAGCAGAAAATATTTACGGGTTGGGTGCAAAGCCTAAACTAATATTGATGACCCATGGCCATTTTGATCATGCCGGTTCACTGGAGGAGCTCTCCCGCATTTGGAATATACCGGTATACGCGCATCCCCGCGAATTTCCTTACCTGACCGGAAAGGCAGAATACCCTCCGCAAGATCCTACTGTTGGCGGCCTGGGGGGACAAATGAGTCGTGTGTATACCAATAAGCCTTACGATGTATCTGAAAGACTTGAAGCACTGCCCGAAGATGGCAGCGTACCAGGCCTGGAGGGATGGAAATGGCTCTACACGCCTGGCCATACAGTTGGTCATGTTTCTTATTTCCGGGAAAAAGACCGGGTACTGATTGCCGGAGACGCCATCATTACCATGGATATGCACAATCCTGCAGGTCTGATGGGCAAGCACAATGGTTTGTGGGGGCCGCCGGAGTACTTCACGCCAGATTGGGTTGCTTCCCTTCGTTCAATCGATAAAATTGCCATGTTACGGCCAAAAATACTGGCTACAGGGCATGGTGATCCGCTAAGCCACCGTGGGCTGGAGCTTGACCTGATCCAGTTTGCAGATAAGTACCGTCCGCCACATCATGGCCGCTACATTCCGGAACCTGCCCGGTATAATGAAAATGGCGAAGTTTTAAGCGTGCCACCACCAGCAAACGATACACTGGTAACGGTGCTTGCCGGTGTGGGTGCAGGCATAATAGGACTACTGGCTGCTTACGGTGCCGTTAAGCTAAACCGCAACAGAAAAAATAATATGGAGGAGCGTATAAAACTACGCCGCACCACCGTAGAACTTCCCTGGAACAAGCGCATGAACCGACCGCCGGTGGGCAATGAACGCTATAAGCCTGTTACTTTTACTCATGTGCGCAGAAAGCGGTATGAGGATGAATAAGGAAGATAAATAAAGCAAAGCAAATCTATCTCTACACAAATGCCCGGGCTAAATCAGCCCGGGCATTTGTGCTTAACGATGTTGCGGTTTATGCACTTTTGCATCTAAAATTAAAAAGACTGTTCGTTCTAAAGCAGCTCTGTTAAATCGGTAAAGTCAGAAATAGCAGCATCTGCCTCCGGTACCTCTCCAAAGCCATAGGTGGTGTAGATAAAGGGTACTCCGGCACCCTGACTTGCCTGGTAGTCGCCCATGGTATCGCCCACATATACGGGTGCTTGCAGCCTGTTTCTCTCAATCACTGCCCTAATGTTGCTGGCTTTTGGTAGGTGGGTGTTGCCAAAGCACTCAATGTCTGAAAAGAAGTGGTGCAGCTGGTAGTGCTCTAAAAAAGCCTCGATGTAACCACTCTGGCAGTTGCTCACAATAAAGAGTGGATATTTCTCCTTTAAGTAGGTAAGGGTTTCTACCAGCCCGGGATATAAAACGCCTCCTTCAGACTGAATGTGTGCCAGCTCCTCTTCTCCACAAATACGCATGAGCAAATTGCGCTGTTCCTGGTTTAGGTTGGGGTATAGTTTCAGGTAAATGGCATCATAGGCCATGCCGGTAATAGAGCGTACCTTAGCCTGGGTGATGGTCTCCTCTACAAAATCTACCTTGTCAATAGCCGACTGCCATGCTTTTGCTACGGTGGCTGTAGAATCCCAAAGGGTACCGTCAAGGTCAAAAATGATGCTGTCGATGTTATTTTTTAGCGCTGTTTGTTTGTTGATCACGTGTTTCTGCTTATTCAAAAATCATTAATCTACCAGAGAGAAAAGCTGCTTCTCCTTCTAATTGTTATGGTGCCAGCTGGTAAAAAAAATTTAAGGAGTTACTGTTATATTCTGCTCACCTACGTAAAAGTCAGGGTCAACTTCCAGGCTGGTGCCTTCGCCAACTTTTTCCAGCGACTGCCATTGTGTAGTAGGCTCCAGCCACAGCTCCTTTCCGTTTAGCGTTATAAGCACGGGCATGTTAAAGTCGGGAACTGAGTTCGTCCAGCGGTAGGAGAGGATGCCATTTATAAAGCGGTACTCCAGTGAAGGCACCAAGGTAGTACGCAGGTACTGGTCGAAGAAAGGCTTTAGCTCCCGGCCAATTTGCTGACCCAGATAACTTTCTACCTGCTTAGTGCTTACCGTCTGGTGGTAAAATTCTTTGTTGAGGCCGCGCAGGATCTGGCGCCACTTTTCATCATCGTTCACAATCTGGCGCAGGGTGTGCAGCATGTTGGCACCTTTGAAATACATATCGGAAGAGCCGCTCTTGTTTACACCATAGTAACCGATAATCGGCCTGTCGTTGCGGATAGCAGTACGGGTGCCACGCACATATTCGCTGCCTGCTTTTTTATCGAATAGGTACTCCAGGTATAGGTTTTCTGCATATGCCGTAAAACCTTCGTGTATCCACATATCGGCTACATCGTAATTGGTGATGTTGTTGGCAAACCACTCATGGGCCGATTCGTGAATGATGATAAAGTCAAACTTAAGTCCATGGCCGGTCTTGCTCCAGTCCTGGCCTTTATACCCGTTCTGGTAGCCATTGCCGTAGGTAACGGAGCTTTGGTGCTCCATGCCCAGGTAGGGTGCTTCAACCAGCTTATAGCCATCTTCATAAAAAGGGTAGGGGCCAAACCAGTGCTCAAAAGCCCGCAGCATAGGCTTTACCTGCTTAAACTGCTCTTTTGCCTTTTCCAGGTTTTCCTTCAGCACATAGTAATTCAGATCGAGCGCGCCTTTCTCACCTTGAAAGGTGTCGGAGAAATGAGCATAATCGGCAACGTTGATGTTAACACCATAGTTGTTAATGGGGTTGCTTACAAACCAGTGGTAGGTTCTGTCGCCACCACGGTGTTTGTCGATGCCGCGCAGCTGGCCGTTCGATACGTCCATAAGGCCTCTTGGTACCCGCACGGAAATTAGCATACTGTCGGGTTCGTCGTAATCGTGGTCTTTATTGGGCCACCAGATGCTGGCGCCGGCGCCCTGGTTGGCGTTGGCAATAAAGGGCTTGCCTTTGGCATCTTTCGACCACACCAGGCCGCCATCCCAGGGCGGGTTTTTGGCTACAATGGGCGTGCCGCCAAAAAAAGCTTCCAGGCTGTGCACGCTTCCCGGCTCCTGCGGCTGGGGCAGCGTTACAAAGTAAGCACTGCCTTCCTGCGTTACCTCCAGTGGCTTTCCGTTTTGTATAACCTTCTCCAGGCGCATGGGTGCCTGCAGGTCGAGCTGCAGGCGCTGCCCGGGCTCTAAAACTTTATACTGAATAACATTGCTGCCGCTGATGCTCTTCTGCTCCGGGTTTACCGCTACCTTCAGGTGGTAGTAGGTAAGATCCCACCAGGCACGTTCCGGGGTAACGGAGCCCCGCAGGGAGTCTTGCCGGGTAAAGGTGGGGGTTTGGGCATAGGTGCCTCCTGCAAACAGCAGCAGGGAAGCCAGGAGCGAGAGGGTATACTTAGGTATGTTCGTCATGTAAAATTAGCGGGATGCTGGCAGCATCCAGGTTAAACTGCAAATTAGCATTGCTATCTTAAGCAAACGCTTTATAAAGCATGAATCTTATGGAAAAATGGCAATTAACTGCACCCAGGGCTGCTTGTAAGAACCGTTAGAGTCGTCAGAGGTGCCAGCTTCAGAAAATTATTATTTGATAGTGATGCTTGTTTTTCCCTTCAGAAATTGTTTGTCTATGCCAGCACCCAGGCCGGGAGTATCGGGCAATGTTACTTCGCCACCATTGCCATAGCTTAGGCCGCCTGTTACCGGATCATCAATTTGCATCAGTGGCGTATCAAAATCGAAATGAATGATGTTTTTGCTGGAGAGTGCCAGGTGAGCCGAGGCTGTAAATCCCAGTCTTGATTCCAGAAAGCCACCCACCTGCATAGGCATGTCTGCTGCATTGGCCAGTGCCACTATCTTTTGAGCATTGAGGAAGCCTGATGATTTGCCCAGCTTAATGTTGAGCGAGTCGCAGGCCTGCAGCTGAATGAGCCGTGCGGCATCGTGGTGGTCGCAGCAGGATTCATCTGCCATAATGGGAATCGGACTTTGCGCTCTTACTTTTGGCAGGTTCATGAAATCCCAGCGGGGAATGGGCTCTTCGCAATGCTGAATGTTGCAGGGTGCCAGGGCTTTTAGCGTTGCAATGGCTGTTTCGGCACTCCAGCCCTGGTTGGCATCTATTCTAAGGGGCATTTCGTTGCCAATAGCATCGCGTATAGCTCTGATGCGTTCAATGTCGTCTTCTCCACGACCGCCCAGCTTTACTTTAACCACGCCATAGCCCAGCTCTTTTATTTGCAGCGCATCAGCAGCCATTTTTTGGGTATTGCTAAGGCTTACGGTATAATCTGTAAAAAGGGCTTTGTCTTTTTTACCGCCCAGGAAGGCCCAGAGCGGAAGCCCGGCTTCTTGTGCGGCAATATCATAAAGGGCAATGCTGAAGGCGCTCTTAATACTGCTGTTGCCCCAGATCAGCCTGTCCATGAGCAGGGCACAATCCTCCAGCTGCAGCGGATTTTTCCCCAGCAGCACCTTTGCCAGCAGCTGCCCCACCATAAAGCAGGTATCTACTGTTTCGCCATTGATGGTCATAAAGGGGCTGCACTCGCCGTAGCCCTTTAAGCCATCTTTTGTGCGGATGACGACAACCACATGTTCTGCCCACTCCAGTGGCCCCAGCGAAATAATAAAAGGCTCCTTTAGCTTTATCCGGGATTGGTACAGCTCTATTTGATCGATTTCCATAGTTTCTGCCTCTTTATGTAAAAAGTGCCAGCATTGTCAAAAAATATCCTAAGATCTGTAGATGCCTACCCCGTGCTAATACCTGCTGCAGATTAATCGCAGTAAGCTTCTGTATCTGAAGATAGTGCTTTTTGGTAAAGCAATTCAATCTGGCTTTTCAGATTTCGGTCTTCAGATAGTTCTGGTAAGTTATTGATATCGAAATATCCTACATCCAGCACATCAAAACCTTTGTTCAGCTCAAAAGAAGCAGCCCTGCATTGAATGGCTATTTTGTAAATGTAGTACTGCTCTGGCGGGTGCGGATGCATTTTCTTGTCAAATACTGCCAGCAGTCGCTCCGGCACCACATCTATGCCTGCTTCTTCTTTACACTCTTTGATGATAACTTCTTTGGGGCTGTAGCCAATATCGGCCCAGCCGCCCGGCAATGCCCATTTACCGTCGGCGCTTTCCTTCACCATCAGTATTTTGCCATCATCACGGATTACAAGGCCTCTTACATCAACCTTAGGCGTAGGGTATTCTTTTACAGGGGCAAATGATGCTTTTAGCTGATCTTCAGTACTCCCGCTGATGTTGCTTAGGAGCCTGTAGCTAATTTCCTGCAATTCTATGTAGCGGTCTCTGTCGTATTCGTTGGTGGCGTAAAGCAGGCCGGTATCTGCCAGGGTTTTCAGTCTTTTAATATCGTTCAGTACTTGTTGATTTGGTGTCATTTTGCTTTGGCTTAAAAATCAGCAGCACGAAATGTTGCCTGCTGTATGTAAAATTGGTAGCGACAGGGCAATTTAAAAGCAATTAATTTATTTTACAGCTTTGTGCATGCGCCTGTGTACTTTTTGATATTGCTAGTGTGATAGTTTATGGCCAATTCCTGTGGCAGCTAAGCTGCGCCTGGTTCTGGTGGAAGATTACTGCTTTTCAGCCTTTGTGTAAACATCCGGAACAGAAATTTCCATGGCTCTTTCAGGTTTAGACAGCACACTGAAGCCGAATTGCTCATACAGGCTGTGTGCATCTGCGGTCATGAGCATCCACCTCCTTAGGCCCTGCAGTTGAGGATTACGCAATATTTCTGCCACTAGTATTTTGGAATATCCTAAACCGCGATGCCTGGCGTCTATAAAAACATCGGCTAAGTAGGCAAAGGTTGTGTAGTCTGTGATTACACGGGCAAAACCTATTTGCACTTCGTCCTTCAGTACTACAAAGCACAGGGAATTATCAATAGCTTTTACAACTGTTTCCCTCGGGATGCCCTTTGACCAGTAGGACTCTGTGCTCAGGAAGTGGTGCACATAGGCGATGTTTATTTTGCTCTTGTCGGTGGTAATGGCGACAAGAGCAGGATGCTGTTTCATCTTAGTAATGGGAGTTTAAATGCCAGTACTAATTTTAATAAAAATCAGCGCTTAATCTATCCGCATGATTCCTTTTTCATCAAACGCCACAAGTTCTTCTTTGATCAGCTCCCGCAGTACAATTTCCGTCATCTCGCTTTTGAAGGGAATATCCATAACATAGGCTTTCAAGCGCATTTTAAGCCAGCTTCTGTTGTTCTTTAGCTCATTAAAAAAGAGTACGGTAACCGGTTTGTTCTGGTAAATTAAGCGGCTTACGTGGGCTGCTTCATAGGCTAGCTGCCGCACACGGGCGGTATCCACACCCAGGGGCAGGTAGAGCTCTGCAACTACCTGGCAGTTGGCTTCGCCGGCATTGGCATTGCTTACGCTTTTTCAAGTCGCAGGGCTACAGCTCTCAAAATATTTTCTGAATGTTGTATACGTGCCTCCAGCGGGCTTAGAAAGTGCTTTTGCAGCAGTTTACTGATCTCTTCGAATTGTAGCTCGGTTAGGGCCGCCATGTTTTAAATTAGCTTCGGAGGGTCAATATACGGTAAATTTGAGTTTTGCCCGGACAAAGCGTAAGGCTTTCCAACAGAAACAGTACTACTACCCCTTATTAATGCTGTGGCTATAAGGAAGGAGTAGTTGCTTGATTATCAGTGTTATATTTGTTTTTCTGTTAAAAGTGGTACTCAGGTAGTTGTAAGCTGCATTATTTGTTTGTTGCTACCGAAGATGTTTACACCATGATCGGGTAAATGAAGGGGCGTTGGTGGCAGTGTACAACTCTGTACAAAATCATCTTGAAAACGCTCATAGAGATATCCTTTTGTACAGCCCCTGGCCTTTTGCCATCATCAATCCCAAACTAGCGTTATTTTAAGTTTTTCTGAGCAAAAACATGCCGGATCTTTATTGCTATACAAAATGAATGTTCCAAGAAGGGTATAACTATAGGTGTTGTTTTTTAAGGGGTTTATAATTGTAAAAATTGAATAATTTTTATACTTTGTTGTAGTTCCTTATGCTGCACCCTTAATCCTATAAAATATGGCCCTTCTAACAATCGATCAGGAGTCTTCCGAGCAATCATGCCATGATTTGCGGAATGCAAAGCTCAGGCATACACTCCATTCTTTATTCCATACACTGCATAAGGAAGTTCATGATGAGCTTATGTTAAAGCTTAAATGGGTAGAGATTCGAGGGGGGGAGGTTCTCTTTCACCAGGGCGAAGAGGGAGATAGTTTATATATTTTGGTCACTGGCCGTATGAAAGCCCTCATCAATGCAGATACAGAGCAGGAGCGGGAGGTGGGTGAAATATCGCAGGGGGAGTGTGTGGGAGAAATGGCTTTGATGACCGGCGAAGCACGTACAGCTACTATTTATGCCATACGTGACTGTATGCTGGCGCGCCTATCGAAAGAAGATTTTCAGGAGTTGCTTGGCTTACACCCGCAAATAGCTCTAAGCTTTTCCAGGCTTATTATTAACCGCCTTACCTACACCATGCATCACTCCAAGGCACCGGCAAAAACCTTTAACATTGCACTGGTGCCAGCTACCAATGATATTCACATGCAATCGTTGGTTGATCAGCTGCTTGGTGCTCTTCAGCAACAGGGGAGTACAAAGCACCTGAGCCGGGAGTTGCTGGCCCAAGCACTCAACCCGGATTCGAACCCCTCGGAGGCTAAGGCCTTTGAGCTCCACAGCTGGTTAACAGAGCAGGAGATGAACCATGACTGTGTGCTGTACCAGGCTGATGCTCACTATTCTGCCTGGACACAGCAGTGTCTGCGCCAGGCCGATAAAATTGTTATCATTACCGATTCCCGAAATGGTGCTGCACTATCAGGTTTTGAGGAGGAGGTGTTTGTAAATAAAAAAGGCAAATATCCGCAAAGTAAGGAGCTGGTGATTCTTTATCCGGAAGACACCGAGATGCCGGCAATTTCCCATCAGATAGTGGCCCAGCGGGAGGTAAGCCGCCACTACAACATCCGTATGAATGACAGCAATCATATAGAGCGCCTGGCACGCATGATTACCGATAAGGGCATAGGGCTGGTGTTGAGTGGGGGTGGCGCCAAAGGTTTTGCCCACCTGGGTATTTATAAGGCCCTGAAAGAAGCAGGCGTACCTATAGACATGGTGTGTGGCACCAGCATGGGTTCTATTATAGCTGCGGCCATAGCCAACGACTGGGACGTAGATAAAATGATGAAGACAGGCAGAAGTGCTTTTTTAACTGATAAGCCCCTGAACGATTATACCCTGCCGGTTATTTCTCTCATTAAGGGGCATAAACTGCAAAAGATCAACAGGAAATACTTTGGTGATTACCACATAGAAGATCTCTGGCTTAACTTCTTCTGTGTATCGGGCAACTACACCATTTCTAAAATGGTGATACACGATAAAGGGCCTGTCTGGAAGGCGGTAACAGCTTCAGTGGCCATTCCGGGGGTACTACCTCCTGTGGTGGACGGAAATTATTTGCTGGTAGACGGCAGCGTGTTCAATAACTTTCCGGTAGATCTGATGAAAGCAAAGTACGGAGGAAAGCTCATAGGGGTTGACCTGCTCGCCGATAAGGAATACACCTTAAACTATACCCGCCTGCCCAGCGGATGGCACCTGTTTATGTCTAAATTCTTGCCCTTCCTGAAGCGGTATAAAGCACCCAGCATTGCATCTATCATGATTAAATCTACTGTGCTGGCCAGTACAGAGCACCAGCGGAATCAGATACCTGATCTTGAGATGTTCCTGAGTCCGCCTGTGGCTAATTTTGGCTTTCTGGACATGAAGAATTACGACAGGATTGTGGCTACCGGTTATGAGTATGCAAGGGATTATTTGAAAGGAGTAGAAGTGAACCAGCTGGTAGGGAAGGAAATTCCGCAGGCACTGGCTTCTTAAGAAGAATGGCTTGGAGAAGCTGTCTGTAGCGGGCTTTTTTAATCACTGTTTGCAGGCAGAGGTGCCAATTTTTAGAAGTTATTTAGGGGAGCAACAAGGATAAAAAGATTGTTGCTCCCTTTTTATTGCTCTTCAATGCTGCTTTCTACAAAGTACATATCAATTTCTCCTTTGTTTTTGGCAGATATTTTGCCCCTGTGGATGCAGTTGAAATGATTTTTTACCAGGCCATAAGTGGTGGCAGATATATTCACCATTCCTATTTCACCACAGGATTCCATACGACTGGCAATATTCACTGCATCTCCCCAGATATCGTAAGCGAATTTTCTTCTGCCAACAACACCTGCTACAACAGGCCCTGTGTGAATACCAATGCGTACGCCCCAGGGCTGAATGCCCTCGTTTATCCTGTTTTCGTTTTTCTTTCTGATGTATTCCTGGATCTCGAGGCCTGCCAGTATTGCATCTACGGCATGGGTGTCGTTGGAGATGGGAATGCCACCCGCGCACATATAGGAATCTCCAATGGTCTTTATTTTTTCCAGGTTATATTTTTCTGTAATCTCATCAAAGGCTACAAAGCAGGCATTAAGCTCTGCTACCAGTTCCTGGGGTGAGAGGCCCTCTGCTATTTTCGAAAAGTCTTTGAAGTCTGTGAACATCATGCTAACACTTTCATAAAGCTTTGGGGTTGCATGACCTTTTTCCCGAAGCTCCCGGGCTGTTTCCTGAGGCAGAATATTGAGCAGCAGCTTTTCAATCTCCACCTTTTGTAAACTTACCTGCAGGGTTCTTTCTACCACCTTCTGCTCCAGGTCCTCGTTGGCATCTCTTAGCTCCTGCAGCAGTTTTTTGTTAGTTCGGCGGAGGGTAAAAGCTTCAATGGCATTGTCGAGCGAGATTTTAAGCTCTTCCCGATCCCATGGTTTTGAAATGTAGCGGTACACCTTTCCGGTATTAATAGCTGCAATAATGGCTTCCATATCGCTGTAGCCGGTCAGTATCATGCGGATGGTATCTTTATCATCAGAAAGATTTTGCAGAAACTGTACGCCCGTCATGCGGGGCATGCGCTGATCGGTGATTACCACGGCAATGTTCGGGCTATTCCTTAATATCTCAAGCCCTTCCTCTCCCGAGTTTGCTGTTTGTACCTTGTAAAACTTTCTGAAGGTAGATCTGAAAACCAGTAAGTTATCATCTTCATCATCTATGTAGAGAATCGTTGGTTTCTCAACTTCTTCTGCTGGAGAAACAGCGGGCTTTTCAATAGTTAATCTTTCCATAAGTAAGTCTTAATTAACTTTTTAACATCTGATGAAAGGCAAAAAAAAGGGGTGTTTCATAAAAAGGTTTAGACGCTAATTAGTAGGAACAGCCACTGCTGCCGGCGCTGGCTTTGCCGGAGCTGCTGTTTCTTCAGTGAGATCTAAGGAAACATAGATTTTAAACTCAGTTCCTACGCCTGGCTCACTTTCAACCTCTATCTTCCCTTTGTGCTTTTCTATGATACCATAGGAGATAGAAAGCCCCAGGCCTGTACCCTCACCTACATCTTTGGTGGTGTAAAATGGATCAAATATGCGTTTCTTCACCTCCTCGCTCATGCCTTTGCCATTATCTTTTATGCTTATCACGGCATAGCCATTGCGGCAGTAGGTGTTGAGGGTAATAGTGCCCTCTCCTTCAATAGCCTGTACGGCATTGCTCAGGATGTTCATGAAAAGCTGGTTTAGCTGACCCGGATAGCAGGTGATAAGGGGTAGTTTTCCATAATGCTTCTCCACCTTAATCCTGTCTTTAAGCTGGCTGCCCAGGATCACCAGTGTGGAATCGATGCCTTCGTGTACATCTGCTTTTTTAAGACTGCTTTCGTCGAGACGGGTAAAGTTCTTAAGGCTTTTTACTATTTCGGTAGTACGCACAGCACCATTCTTGATGCTCCTGAACAGCAGTTCCGATTCTTCTATAAGCTCTTCTATGTCTGCTTCTTTTTTAAGCCTGTGCAGCCTTTGTAGCTTTTCTTTGTTGTCTTCTTCGGGGTTCAGGGACAAATATTGCCGTACTACCGTCATTATATCGGCAACATTTGCTCTTAATGAATCTATGCCTGCAGAAACAAAATTGATGGGGTTGTTAATTTCGTGGGCTACACCCGCCGTTAACTGGCCAAGAGAGGCCATTTTTTCAGATTGCACTAACTGGGCCTGGGCTTCCAGGAGGTTATGGTAAGTTTGTTCCAGGTTATCTCTCTGAGAAGCGATTTCTTCTTTTTGCTCATTGATCTCCCTGTTCTTCAGGAGGAGCAGCCGGTTGGCCTTTTTCTTGTTCTGGTTGTTGCGCAGCAGAATAAAAGCCAGGATGAGGATAAAGACCAGGCCTGTGAGCGACGCATTCTTAATCAGCGTTTGTTGCTGAAGATCGAGCTGCTGCAACGCTTTATCTTTGGTCAGGAGGTCTATTTGTGCCTGTTGCTTTTCACTCTCATAGTTTGCCTGCAGGTTTACAATTTTCTGATTGGTTTCGATGTTGAAGAGGGTGTCTTTTACAGTAAGGTGCCTGCGCTGGTATTCATAAGCATTTTTATAGTCTCCCAACTGCATATAGGCAGTGGCGAGGCCATCATATGCATCTCTAAGCTCATGCTGTGCGCCAAGCTCCTGGGCAATTTCTCTGGTTTTGTGGTATGTTGTTAGTGCCTGCTGATAGTTACCCTGTAAATTGTAGATATTGGCTAACCCTATTAGCGACTGGGAGATTTCTAATTTTGAAGAAACAGATTCTGCTGTTGCCAATGCCTGTAGATGATACTCCATCGCCTTTTTCAGATCCCCGCGCTGGAGATACACCTTTGCAATGTTATTTTGAGAATAGGCTACTTTATCTATCTTACCGGACGCAGTAAGCATTTCTACAGAACTATGGAAGTAGTTTAGCGCCTGTTCATATTCACCCTTTGCTAAATGAATTTCTCCGATGTTTCCGGAGACCATACCTATGGCTGCTTCATTACCGATGGCCTTGCTGATAGGCAAAGCTTTTAAATAATATGCAAGTGCTTTATCATGCGTAGCCGGGTTATTAAAATAGACAGCCCCTATGTTTATCAGGGCAGTGGCAATTCTTAGCTTGTCATTGATTGCTTCTGCCACAGTAAGTGATTGCAGGTAATATTCAATTGCTTTGGCATCCCACCCTTGTGTAAAGTAAATAGCACCTATATTACTTAACATATTGCTTACGCCTACTTTATCTCCAATCTGCTCAAACTCCTCCAGTGATTTTTGCCAGGCGTTGAGTACTTCGGCATATTTTCCCTCGGCGTAATAAGCCAATCCTATGTTTTTCAGGGCATAAGCAACACCTGTAGGGTTCTCATAAACACGATATATCTTAATGGCCTGTTCAGCATAATGAATAGCTTTTGCCCGATCAGTGCCTATGTATTCTTTGCAGATTTCAATCATTATGTCAGCCCTGGCAGTATCATTGCTATTTCCCAAAGCCTGGTTCAGGCTGTCAAGCCTGCTTTGCTGTGCAACTACCGGAGAGGTGCTGAAAATCAGTAGGAAGAGTAAAATTTTTTTCATAGCATGAATTTTATCAAAGGTCTTTCTAAAGCATAAAAGGCGCCAAATCTGCTAACTCCAGTACAATGATGAAAACCAACACAGGCTAAGGCAGAGTAACCTGCTGCGCTGGCCTGTGTTGGTAAAGAAATATGTATGCTCAATAACTATGCTGTAGCTTGTTCTTATTGCTTCATAATTCGTACCTGTTTTGTGGTGCCGCTGCCTTCAATTTTCAGGAGGTAGAGGCCAGCTTTATAACCGCTCATGTTAAGCTCTACCGGATGGCCTGTAGCGGAAATATTTCTGCTTAGGTGTACCCTGCCCAGCATATCGCAAAGTACCAGCCTCACTTCTGCATCTGTGTAGGCCGATAAATCTACCGTTAGCTTGTCTTTTACCGGACTGGGATAGGTAGTAATGCTTTTGCCTGTCATATCAGCTTCTGCCTCAGTACCACCAGAAACACTGCTTGCAGGGGTACCGCTTGTACATCTGGCAGAGGAGGAGCTGGCATCAGAAGATACAGAGGTGGTTTTTTTAGAACCGGTGTTGTTTAGCTCCCATACCCTTGCAATACCATCCCAGCTCATTGAAAACTGTCTTAAGTGGATACCCGGACTAAATACTGTAGTTTGACCCTCAACTGCTACCTGAACACCCGTCCGCTTGTTGATTATCCTGTTTTTTGATCCTACCGGTAAATAAACAGTAGCGCTGTTATCATTCTGGTAGCCGAAGTGGGCGATGTACATATTGGCTTCAGTAGGATGTGGTTCTACACATTCAAATATTGGTTTAACTGGCTTTACATCTGTTCCTGCCGGATTTACATACAGGGTTCCGTTGGTGGCATTAATGATGTAATTATTTGATCCGAAGCTGGGTATGATAGGATAAGTGCCCGGCATTTTGCTATAGAGGAGCAGCTCTTCTTTGTTATAAACAAGCGGACTGGAAAGATCAGCCAGGTCCTCGCCATATACAAAGCCGCTAATGGCAGATGTTAAAGTAGGCAGAAGTTTTCCCTGGTCCATATACTTGTCATCTACAACAACATCCAGTGCTTTAGGTAAGATGGTTACCTGCCCAAGACTGTAGGATACATTGAAATTCTTATCTAAAGGAAGGGCGCCAGCTGCTATCAGCTGGTTACCAACTGCTAAGCCTGTAATCAAGGGTAAAGAATAAAAATCAATGTTGCCGCTGGCAGCATCTGCTTCTGTTACAATAGCAATTGTGCCGCTATTGTTGTTGGTACCGCTGGTGCTGTTAATAAGTGCCAGTGCGTTGATAAGGGGTGCTCCATTGGCATCTGTGGTTGTAAAAGCATATTGAGTAGTGGTTGAAGTAACGGCATTTACTATTTGGGCACTACCACTTGTTAAATTGGATAGGTTGATCAGGGCCATTGCATTTATGAGCGGTGCTGCATTCAGAATTCCCGGATCGGTAAGTGCATTTATGAGTGGTGCAGCATTTATACTAATTACTCTTACATCTGCATTGATGAGGGGTGCAGCATTGATGAGGGGTGCTGCGCTGGTAAGAAAGCTCCTGTTTGCCAGTATGTTTATCAATGGAGCCCCATTAATGAGCGGTGCTCCATTCACCATCTCGGTGCCTTCTATCAGACCTATGGTGTTTCTAAGAGACGCTTCATTTAAATAAGCCTGGTGTGCACTTTTTATGTTATTGATTATTGCATGCTCTACAGTTGGATCGTCGTTGTTAAGGTCTAGGATATATCTGTTTTGAAAGCCTGTAAGGGGAGCTCCGTATACCACTGTTGTATCCTTTACCTGTACAATGAGTGTAGCTTTATCAATTTTAAGATTACCATCCACAAAATTGAAGACATAGCCATCTTTACCAGTAAGGCCACTTTTCTGAGCAACCTTAATAGCATAGAGTGCATCGCCGGCATCGGTGAGGGCTGTTACAGCTTGTCCACCTTCGGTAACGGCATTGAACACCAAGTCAGTAGGAGACAAATCAAAGTCATCGGCAGTCATACCCAGGGGTATTCCCGTTATGGTAGCCGAGAATTGGGGCAACTGATCTCCGTACAGCTTTGTGGCATCCCGGGCTGTTATGGTAATAATTGATTCGGTAAAGAAAAAGTAAGGGTCTGAATAGACACCTTCTTCTCCTCCGGGCACAATTGGGTTAAATACCTGGAGTGGATAATTTCCGTTGAGCGATTGGATAAAAACAGTTAGCTGAGTACTGCTGGAAAAGCTTTTTTCCAGTGCTGTGCCATTAAAGTATACGACAGATTCTTCCGTAAAGAACGCCCCATCTATGGCAATGGTATAGGGGCCTCCGCCCAGTTCAACCTCGCCGGTACTACCAACAAGATGATGCCCAAGCACTACAGGCGTAGGCTCTGTAATGGTACCAAGCGATGCATCTGCCTGTATAAAGCCATGTCCGGTTTCAAAATCAAAACCTGTAGGGCCCATGTTAAGCGCTGTTGTGATAAGTTTGTTTTTAAGCTCCAGCGGACTTAGCGTGCTGCCATGGTATTTTTTCTGGGCTTGCATCAGCAAAGCGGCAACCCCTGCGGCATGAGGAGCAGCAGCAGATGTTCCGAAGAAATTGTAGAAGGCGTCGCCGTCGATGTTTGCACCAGCCAGATCAACAGAGGTGTTGCCACCGTTCGGGGCTGTTATATCTGGTTTGTTGCGGGTGATATTCTGTGAAGTACCATCTCTTCTGCGTAATATAGGAGTGCCGCCTTTAGAGGAAAAAGAAGCAATGGTAGGAGGGTTTACACCAAAGGCCGGTGTGTTGCTGTATAAAACGGCACCCACTGCCATGGCGCCTTCGGCATTTGCCTGTCCAACCAGGGTAGAAGAGTTGGTGGCAAATTCAGTAATAGCAACATCGCCCCTGAAAATGATGTATTTAAGTGCAACCGGGTTGGTGTTTGTTGCATTGATGATCATAAAGTTAGACACGGCACCATCTCCGGTTACAATAAAAGGAAGCACCTCAACAGGGTCTCTTCCAATATTATTTCTGTTAAAGCCGTAGAGGATTCTGCCTGCATCATCAGCCAGGTAAATATCGAGGTCGGTTTGGCTGCCACTGCCCTGCCCGAGAGAATAGAAGTGGTCATCCCACTGCATTACTATCGTATAGGTGCCAGGTGTCAGGGCAATTTTCTGTAGTTTATCCCCGCTGCCAAAATCATGTGCATAGCCGCTAATACCTGCAGGAGCAGTAGAGCTCTTAAAAGTGTTGTAGTATGATTTATGGCCGTTATTGCCATAGTTGCCTGCGGCAGAAAAGTATACTACCTTTTTGCTGGGGTCTGGTTCGTTGAGCACTACCTTGTTTACAGCCTGAGCAACAATGCCATCCTGCAGAAAAGGCTCGGTGATGTAGGTTATGTCGTCTACAATAATATTGCAGCCTGCCGCCTGCAGATCAAAAATGCCCTGGGCAAAATCGGTAGCTCCAAAAAATGCTGATCTAAAGGCCATCTCAGTGCCCGGTGCTACATCCCATATGGTTTGCAGCATCGCCCTGCCTTCGTCTGTACCCTTGCCAGGGGCTAAATCTTTCAGAACCTGTACCGAAGCCGGCAGGTCTCCGCGGGCTACATCAACGGCAGCCGGGTCAGAACTTGCTGTCTTTTTTGAGTTGTAGCTATCCGAAAGCACCCCCACCTTTATACCCGTTCCATCAACATCAAAGCCAAGACGTGCCAGCGCTGAGCGTTGTGCTACATCGCCCTGGCTGGTAGTGGCACCTACCTGGTTCATGGCTGTAAATGCTGGTTGGGCGTAATTCAGGTTCCGCAGACTCTCTATTTTGAATAAATCATTATCCAGTATTTTGATTGTGAGCAGGCGGGGATTAAGCAAGGGGTTAATGATGTAATCATCTTTTATGCCAATGCCGTTTGCCTGTATTTCTGCTAATAAGAGCTCGGCACTTGTGTTCGCATAAAGCTCTAAAAGCACATAGCTGCCTTCTACCTGAAAGATCTCGTCTGAGGTGCCATCGCTTTCTTTCTGGGCGTAGTAACCAATCTCCGGCCCTGACTTAGTATTGGTTTTTCCTCCCGCTGGCGGTGTATAGTAGGGTAAAATATTGGAGCTGGACTGACAGGGCGATGCATTGATGTTGGCCTCTACATACACAATGTTACCATTAGGCAGTTTGATTGCCCAAACTACTTTCCTACCCTCAAACTCAATGGTGAAAGCATTGGATTGCCGACCGGTTTTAAAAGCAGAAACCGGTTTACCATTGGGTTTGGAACCTTCATAAATCAGGTAACTATTGTCTTCTGTTACGCTTATTGACTTTTTGTTTGGATTATCGTAACCAAAGGTTGCCAGAAACTTATTGTTGCCTGTATACTTGATGCATTCTATGATGGGGACTACATCTCTATTTTGTGCTGCAGCTAATAATGGTAGCTGAAAAAGAAGAATAAGCAGCACAAAATAAGGCAGATGATTGCTTTCCAAACGGAAAACTGGAGCAGGCTCTACTGCTTCCTGCGCATTTGGATTAAAAATGGCGGTCATATAGGAAGTGAAAAAAGTATCGTTATGAGCAAAGCCAGGTTTACTTAAGCGTGCACACTACTGCTAATAGCAGCAGTTATTCACTGCATAAGCCTGCAATGTTTCTTGCTGATGAGTAAGAAAGATCAGCACCATGCGCTTTGCAGTTCAGGTACTGATAAATTAGCTACAGAGGAAGTTAGGAGTGTTATGGTCTTATTCTACCGTTCAGCTTTCAGGGCAGCATTAAGCCATTATGCAAAATCAGGATCTGCTTACAAAGTGGTTACCTGTGATTGGCCTAAAGACACATTTCAATTCAAAGACATGCCTTATTTACAGATAATCAGGAATACAAAAATTTTTATGCTTTAAAACATAGCGTTGTAACAACTGCCTGCATCCGTACCAAATTTAAACTTTGGTGTTCCAACAGAAATTTCATGAATTAACGTCTGAAAACCAAGTAATTAATATATTTAGAACTACTTAGATAAATATTACCATTTTACAGATAAAGGAATTTAAGTTCTTTATATATAAAGAAAAATGATGACACAATGAAAAAATATATTAAAACATTTG